>Ga0105237_10007057_pt1 | contig 12353 bp, 9 predicted proteins | sample KBSC24metaG_FD_81520 | JGI IMG/M metagenome (GOLD analysis project Ga0105237, IMG submission 81520) | Corn rhizosphere microbial communities from Kellogg Biological Station, Michigan, USA - KBS C2-4 metaG | ecosystem: Host-associated > Plants > Roots > Rhizosphere > Soil | place: Michigan, USA...
ACGCACCCTTGGTGCCCGTTGCGGGCCCACCGCTGTTCCCTTGTGATTTGCCCTTCAGACCAAAAGACGTTTTCGGATTTCATGTTTGAAAGGGACGATTTTCTAGGGTCGGCCAGCCCAAAGTTCTAGCATGGTTTGCTGCGGCGCCGCTCTTGCTCTCCCTCTCCATCTTCGTCTCCTTTGCTGCGCTGGGAGGCAGGAAGATCAAGAGGCTGACGGAAAGTCCTGCGATTCAACGGTCAAGACAGAGCGATGGCTTTGCCTTCCATGTCGGCGGGTACGGGTAATCCGAATTCCTTCAAAATCGTCGGCGCCATGTCGGCGATTTGCAGCCCTTCATAGCGGCGGCCGGCCACATTCGCTCCGCTCGGCTTCACGATGAAGATTCCGTGCTGGGCGTGATTCGCATCATCCGGACCGGTGTCGTTTTCGAAAGTGTGAATCGCCCCGGAACCCACCGTGCCCGCCGAACGCCACGCGAGATTTCCGAAATACGCCAGCAGGTCGGGCGCAATTCCGTTCCGAATCTTGTAAAGGTCCTCCGGCTTGTGGACTTTCGTCCCGATGGGCTGGCCGTTCTCGTCGGGAATCGCCTCCAGTTTCCTGATCATCTCCTGGCGCAAGCTCTCGTAATCCTCCGGGGCGACGATGCCCTCGGGTTCGCGCCCGCGCACATTGAGAAAGATGCGGGAGTAGTAGCCACCGTCGCCCCATACTTTGGTTTTCGACCAATCGACCTTCAGCTTGGCCAGCGGGGTCGGTGTCGTGGGCTTTTCGTGCAGGACCAGGTAGCCTTCGCGGATCAGCCATTCGTTGACACAGATCGCTCCCTCCATCTTCTGCGCCCCGTGGTCGGACACGATGAAAATGGTGGTGTCCTTGTCCGCGAGTTTCAGCAGTTCCCCGATCTCCTGGTCCACGACCTTGTAGTAGTCGAAGATCGAGTTCTCGTACGGATTGCCGGGGACATACTTGCGATGGGTCTTGTCGAGGTACTGCCAGAAAGCGTGATGGATGCGATCCACGCCGATCTCGACCATCATGAAAAAATCCCACGCTTCCTTCGCCAGCGTGTGCCTCGCGAGCGCGAACCGCTTGCGCGTCATGTCGAAAATGTCCTTCAGGATCTCGTCCTTCTTGTCCGTGCGAAATTGCCGAACATCCAGGATGTATTCCCCCACCACGCGCTCGATCTCCTGTTTGAATTCGCTCGGGTAGGTGTAGTCGCACTTCGTGTCGGGCGTGAGGAAATCGCCAACGAGAATCCCGTTCACGGGCTGCGGGGGGAAGGTCTGCGGAATACCGATGAGGACGACCCGTTTGCCGGCCCGGGAGAGAATGTCCCAGACTCGGTCCACCTTGATGGCGCCGGAGTTCGCGATGAGATGCTTGTCGTAGGAATGATCGGCCCGGTTCCGGAAGCCGTAGACTCCCAAAGTCCCGGGACTCTTCGACGAGGTCATGACCGACCAGGCGGGAACCGTGATGGGAGGATCGCACGACCGCAGCGGACCGTGGCCCCCTCCTTCGACCAATGCCCGGATATTGGGCAAATCCTTCAGCCAGCGATTAAAAACCAGGTCCGGCTCGGCACAGTCCAAGCCAATGACCATCACCTTCTTGCGCCGACTTTTCCAGCGTTCAAACACTCGTGTGTCCTTCGGATCGAGAGATTCGGATTGAGGGCGGCGGGAAAATCAGACCCCGACGGCGGGCTTGAACTCGGGGACAGCCCGGTCCGATTTGACGAACAATCCTTCCTGATCATGGCTGACGCTGGCCATCTTGCCCCAGAGGAGCACCAACTCGCGGAACGCTTTGCAGATCACGAACAGGTTCGCGCCGGTGGACCGGCCGAAACAGCGGGGCAGATGGCGCACTTCCAATTCCTTGATCTTCATCCCGAACTTCATCGCTTGCGCGAGAATCTCGGTGTTGACCATCGCACCGACTGCGCGAATCTGGATTCGCTCAAAGACTTCACGCCGAAATACTTTGTAGGCACAATCGATGTCGCGAACGCGGATTCCGAGCAGGGCGCGGACGAGCATGTTCCAGCCCCAGGCGTTGATCAGCCGGTGGAGAGGGTCCTGCCGCTTCGCCCGGTAGCCGGCGACGATGTCGTAATGATCGGTGTACTCCAGAAACTTGGGAAGCTCGCCGAGGTCGAACTGGCCGTCGGAGTCCGAGAAGAAGATCAACTCGTGCCGGGCCGCGCTAATCCCACTCTTGAGGGCCGCGCCATAACCGCGGTTCTGAGGGTGCTGGACGACACGGACTTCCGGCATGGCGTCGGCCAGTTCGTCGAGGATTCGCTGGGTTTCATCCTGGCTCCCGTCGTTGACGACGATGATCTCCCACTTTTTTGCGACTTGCGACAAAACCGCCCGGGCCGAATCCACTGTCCGCGTGATATTGTGCTCCTCGTTGAAGGCTGGAAATATGACTGAGAGGCTATCGACAAGCATTTCTAGTGGCTCCGGTTGCGGATCAGGGCGAGGATCCTCATGGGTAATGAAAAACGGGACAAACTCAAGATGATAAAATTGGTAGCACCTCCTGTACCATTCGATGCCCAGCCCTGCCCCCACTTCAGAAGTTCAAGCCTCTTGTGAGAGAGTTCCGGTAAAAAGACAACATCGCATGGCCCCAAAAGGGGCCAACAACGGTCCGAAATGTTACCCATTATAGACGATAGTAGAACCACGGGCATTCATTTCAAGTCGCATCGTCGGCATTTCTTCTCCAAACACGTTTAAAATCTCCGTCTGCACGCGAGGCCGTGCCCATAGGAGCAGGAACCCTCCCTGGCCGGCTCCAAGCAGTTTGCCGCCGATCGCTCCCAGTTCTCGGGCGCGCTCGTACACTTCGTCCACCAAAGGCATGGAAACGCTCGCCACTCGCTGCTTGAGGAGCCAACCCTCATGAAGCAATTCCCCGAATCCTTCGATCGGCTTATCGCCAGCCAGATAGACGGCGCCGTCTCGAGCCTGTTGCGCCATGTCCGAGAGGACGCGAGTGCGCTGCTCCGGAGTCACATCCTGCCGGACCGGCACTTCAAAGCTGTTGCGCCGGACGTTCGTGTAAAGGAGGAGGCAATGGGCTTCAATCTCTGCCTGGCGAGCCGCGGACAGAGGGAGGCGGTTTACGCAAAAACCGTTCCCAGGTCCGAATTCGATCAGGTTGAAGCCGCCGTAGGCCGCGAAGATCTGATCCTGGTGCCCACCATGTTCGTTCAGGATTTCCCGTTCCAGCCAAATGGCCTGCTCGGCGATTTCCCGGGTCGGCGCCAGACGATATTTGAAGGCATGCAAGGCTTGGAGAAGGGCCACGGCAAAGCTCGAACTGCTTCCGAGCCCCGTCCCCGACGGCACTTCCGCAAAGGTGTGCATTTCGATATCCACCTCGGCGGCCACCAGGCGGACGGCTTCGCGGATCAGCGGGTGCTGAATCGCATCGATCGAATCCGGCAATTCGATCTTGTTATAGGCAAACTTGAACCGCGAGCCGTGGAATTTCCGGTCACACGGGGTGATCTGCACAAAGGTGTACTTCCGAATCGCCGTCCCGAGCACCGCTCCCCCATGGTGCACAAAGTGGTCGCTGAAATCGCTCCGTCCGCCAAGGAAACTGACGCGAAATGGGGCGCTGGTGATGATCATGAGGCGGTGGCCGCCCGTTGAAACGCGGGCTGGTGAGTGCGGATGAAAGCGTCTGCCTCGGCGAGGGACGCCGGAGTTCCAATGTCGATGAACGGAGCTTCTACAGCAATTACCCGGAACTCCATCTGCCGGCGAAGAAAGAAAGGAAACATCTCTTCCTCCATGCTCAAACGTGGACCTCCATGCAGGGAGTCGAGAATTCGTTTCTTGAAGAGGTAGAGGCCGCCATTGATCAACCCTGCGCCGGGCGCTTTCTCCTTGAAACAGGCCAGCCCGCCCCTGGCATTGACTTCCAGCGAGCCGTAGCGGCTGGCGTCCGCCATCTCAATGCCAAGGAGGCCTCCCTGCCATTGACGATCCGGTACGAGGGCGAGCAGCGGGGCCAGCGGCGTCAAAATCAGCGAGTCGCCATTCAAGACAAGCCAGGCCTCCGGGTGCAGCGCGGCCTCAAATGTCCTCGCGGCCCGGAGAAAGGCGCCTCCCGTGCCAAGCGGTTCCTCCTCGCGAATGCATCGCCCCAAACCTCGGCCTGCGTCACGACGCGCGATATAGTCTTCGATGACTTCACCACGGTAACCCGTGCAAACAACATGGCGATCCAGGCCGTTCGCCTCCAGGAAACGTAGCACCCATTCGAGAAAAGGCGCCCCCGCGACCTCGATCATCGGTTTGGGAACATCACGCACGACCTGCCCCAATCTCGTTCCGAATCCGCCAGCCAGGATCACGGAGACGACGCTCATATGTCAGTGATCAGGGAGGGCAGAAATGTCGGTCGAACGGTCATTTGCGATCGCATTTCTAGCCTTTGCCGGAAAGGGAAACAATCCCGTAATCTCACGGTACCGTGTGGACATGCAGTCACGATGGACGATTCTCCTCGCTTTTCATGACATCTCGCGCTTCTGAAATGATCGATCCGTGAGCGCGACTCAATCGTCCTTCCGTAGATGACAGGCCACACATGAACACGCCAAAACTCTTAATCGTCGGCCTGGACTCGGCCACACTAGACCTGATCAATCCCTGGATCCAACAGGGGCTCCTCCCCAATCTCGCCCGCCTGGTCCAGGGTGGAGTCTCCGGCGCGTTGCAATCCGCGATTCCACCTCTGACTCCGCCCGCCTGGACTTCCTTCATGACCGGCAAGAATCCCGGCAAACATGGAGTGTTTTATTTCCTGGAGCCGCAACCCGGCAGCTACGCCATGCGCTACGTCAATGCCGGCTCCCGGCGGGCGCGCACCTTTTTTCGGGCGCTGTCTGACGCCGGCGTGACCGTCGGAGCGATGAACATCCCTTTCACCTTTCCCCCCGAGGAACTGAAAAACGGCTTCCAGATTTCGGGCATGGACACGCCCTCCAGCAAGAGTCCGTTCATTTATCCCGCTTCGCTGCGAACTGAGTTGGAGGATGTGGTCGGAAAGATCAGCTTCGATATCACGCATCTCGGCTTCATGAACACTGAAGAGCGGCGCGCGGACGTGCTCGATGAGATGCGCCGGATCGACGAACAATGGATGGCGATAGGGCTCCACCTTTTGGAAAAGCATCCAGCCGACGTGATGATGTTCACATTCATGTCCATCGACACGGTCCAGCACCATTTCTGGCAATATATGGACCCCAACCACTTCCTCCACGATCCCGTCGCGGCCAAGCGATTTGGAAGCGCGGTGCAAGAGGTCTATCAGCGCCTGGACGCCGCGGTAGGAAAATTTGTCGAGCGGGTGCCCAAGGACACGACCGTGGTGGTCGTCTCCGATCACGGCGGCGGCCCCACTTCGGACCGGGTCGTCTATCTCAATCGTTTCCTCGCCCAGCACGGGCTTCTCAAGTATCGCGCCCAGAAATCGTCGGCCTTGAAGCGCTTGAAACAGGGTGTTCAGCGCGCGGTCTATTCCCTCCTTCAAGGATCGCTCGGCCCTGCGCAAAAGAAGTTTCTGTCCGGCCTGCTTCCGGGCATGCGGGAGAAATTTGAGGGCGCCTACACCTCGTTTGCCGATATCGATTGGACCGGCACCAAGGCCTATTGCAGCGAAGTGCTCGCCTCCCCGCCCAGCATCTGGATCAATCGCGTCGGCGAGAAGCCCTCGGGGATCGTCAAGGACGAAGAGTACGAGAGCCTGCTGGCTTTCATCACGGAAAAGATTGCCGAAATGAAGGATCCGCGCACGGGGAAAGCGGTCATCCCCCGCGTGTATCGCCGGAATGAGATTTTCCAAGGGCCATACGCGGGCGAAGCCCCGGATCTTGTCCTCGACTGGTGGGGGGAAGAAGGCTTTTCGATCAGCCCAAGTTTTCCCGAGGACTCAGCGAAGCCGCCCTTGGAGATTCGCGAACACGCCCCCATGAAGGAACCGGAATGGGGCGGAACGCACCGTCTCCAGGGCATTCTGGTCACGCAAGGACCGGCCCTCAAGACTGGCGTGCAAATCGAAGGCGCCCGGCTCATGGACATGGCGCCGACCCTGCTTTATCTGATGGGGCAAAAGGTTCCCGCGGACATGGATGGGCGCGTGCTCCTCGACATGTTTGACCCCGAATTCGTCCGGCAGCATCCCGTCGAATACGAAGCGGCCTCAAACGACCCAGCGGGCCCGGCCGGCGCGCAATACTCGGCCGAGGAAGCCGGACAGGTGGAAGAACGCCTCAAAGCGCTGGGCTACATTGAATAAGTCCCTGCAAACGCCACCTCCGCGCCCCGAGAACCCCACGGGCCGGCATCATCCATGAAACGTTACGCCATTGCGATGGTTGCGGCGTGCCCGTTCCCAGCGAATCACGGTTCCGCCGCGAGTATCCGCGAAATGTCCGACACCCTCACCGACATGGGACACGATGTCCACATCGTCACCTACCCGATTGGCCAGGAAAACATCAAGGTTCGGCGGGCGAAGGTCCATCGAACGGGGCCTTTTCAGCCCGAGACGAATGCGAAGGTCGGTCCCTCGGTGGACAAGCTGCTTTATGACGTGGCCATCGTCCGCCTCCTGTGCCGGGTCATTCACGAACACAAGATCGACGTCATTCATGCGCATAACTATGAGGGTGCGCTGGCCGGCATCCTTGCGAAGTGGATTACGCGGCGCCCCCTCCTCTACAATGCCGTGAACCTCATGAGCGATGAACTCGCCAGCTACAAATTCATCCGTCCAGCGTGGCTCGCGAAGTGGTTCGCCGAGCGACTTGACATTTTGGTGCCGAAATTTCCCGACCGCATCACGGCAGTGTCTCCGGAATTGAGAAACTGGATGATCGCCCACGGAGTGCCGTCGAAAAAGGTGCAGGTCGTCCCCGCCGGGATCGAAGCCGAGCTTTTTGACAATGCGGACCCGGAGCGTTTTCGGTCGAGGTACCCCATCGAAGGCCGCCGGGTGGTGATGTATACGGGCGTGCTCAACGCTTTCCAACGGGTGGACTACCTGTTGCGCTCCTTTTCCGTGGTCGCGGAGCATGAGCCAAACGCTGTCCTGCTGGTGGTCAGTCCGTTGGTTTCGGCAAGTCATCAGTGCGAATACGAGGCGCTCGCGCGCAAACTGGGGATCGACCAGCGGACGATCTGGATCGCCCCGCACGAACTCGAAGAACTGCCCAGTTACCTCGCACTCGCCGAAGTCACAGTGGTGCCCCGGCCGGAATGCCCCGGCCACCCCGTCAAGTTGCTCAATTACATGCTGGCGGGAAAGCCTTCGGTCTGCTTCGCAGGAGGCGCCAAGGGAGTGACCCATATGAAGGAGTCCCTGATCGTTCCCGACCACGATTGGCGGGCCTTGGGCGAAGGAATCCTCACCCTACTCCGGGATCCGGAACTGGCCGCGCGCCTGGGCGCGGCCGGCCGGCAAACTGTGCTCGAAAAATTCCAGTGGCGGGTCATTTGCAAGGATATCGAAAGCATCTATGACGCGCTTGTGAAACCAGCGCGTGTTTCCGGCGCGGAAGCGGTTCCACCGCCGCAATAAACCATCCATGGCTTCACCGATCGCTCATTCCCTCGCGGGCGCCGCCGTCTATTGGGCTTCGCTGAAATCACCCACGCCGCTGGACGAATGGCGTCAACATGCGCGCCCGCTGGCCCTGTTTGCCATCCTCGCCAATCTGCCAGACTTGGACTTCATCCCGGGCTGGTTGTTAAAGGGCAACCCGAACGCATATCATCACGGCTGGACACATAGTTTCGTCTTCGTCACAGCCGCCGCGCTCCTGATCTCGTGGGTCATCAAGTTCCGCGCCACCAAAGCAGCAAATCGGGCCTGGTTCCTTGCCGCCACGGGTTCCCACCTGCTGATCGACTACTTCACTGGACCGGCATTGGGAAGAATCGCCAGTTACGGCATGCCATTGCTGTGGCCCTTTTCGGAGACGCGATTCAGCTCGCCCGTCTCGCTGGTTGTAGGTCCCGAGCATCATGATCTCCAGCACCTCTTCGGCTGGCACAACTGGCTGTGGGCCGCCTACGAGGCGCTGGTCTTTGGAGGACTGTTTCTGCTCGTCACGCGCTGGAAATCGGCGAAATGGCCCTCCGCCGCAAGGTCCCGATAATTACTGCCCCAATTGGTTCGTGATCACGAAATCCAACTGGCCAGCACCATCGAAATCCACGATGGCGCCGAGCCCCGCCCCCTTGGGCAGCGGAGGTCCGGATATCTTTCCCGAGTTGGCCAGGCTATTTAGATACTGGATGGTCGTCAGACCGGTTTTCTTATCGAGATAGACGAAGTCCGGTTTCCGGTCGCCGTTGAAATCTCCGGCACCCACGAGGGTTAGATTCGACGCCAATCTCGGCCCCGCCTGGGTGCTGAGGATTGTGTTTCCGGTCAAATACCAGACGGTCGTTTGCCCGGTCGCAGCGTTGAAGAGGACGTAATCCAGGTTTCCGTCCGCGTTGAAATCGGCACAACATATCAAGTCAAATGAGGCGGGCAACCTGGGCCCGGCTTGCTTCTTCAACAGTTGCGTGTTATTCATCTGCCACATCGCTGTTTGACGGGTCGTGCGATTCAGCACGACAAGGTCCGGCTTCCCGTCGTGGTTGAAGTCGCCACACGTCACCAAATCGAATCCCGCGGTCACCACCGGTCCGGCCGCCGTGCCCAACAAGGTGGTGCCTTTCATATACCAGATGGTCGTCTGCCCCGTGGCGGGATTGAAGAGAACGTAATCTTTGTTGCCGTCGCCGTCGAAATCTGCCACGCCGCGCAAGCTCCATCCGGAGGGGATGGTAGGGGCGGCCATTCCGGTGGAAAAGTGACCATTCTTTAACAACCAGACCGAAGTTAAGGTCGTGGTGGGTAAAGCGGCCAGATTGGTGGACGCATAGTGAATGACGCCGGCCAGATTCGGGTTCAGGACGTCTTCTTCATAGATTTCCTCGAAATTCAGCCGGTAACGCAGGCCCAGATCGACTGCCGCTTGGAGCGTCGTTACGGGATCGAAGGGGGTGACATTTCCATTCATCCGCCCCGTGGTGTCGTTTGTCACGTCCCACATCATTTGCGCGGCAACCTGGGGTTCATTATCGTTCATGATCCGCCACGCGGAGAAATTCGGCGCCAGCATCGGGTCCGGGGTCTGTGCGGACAACGTGTTTTTCTGCACGATAAACCTGCCCGAATATTTGGACAGCGCATAGGAAACGACGGCCGAGGCCACGGTATCAGGCGTCGCGTCGAGCAATCCGTTTTGTCCCACCGCCATGCTGATAGTGCATTGCGGAAAGGCAGCCGCGGCGGTATCGATCTGCTGCTCGCACGCGGTAATCAGTTTACTGGAGGTGTAGCCAAGACTTTTCCACTGTTCGATGTCCGCCGGGGCATTTGGCACATTCCAGTCGTCGGTCGTGGCATTTGCCCCCGAGACGCCCACCATCACCACGGTCGAATTGCCGGCGAAGTGCGCCCCCATCGCGGCCATGAGATCGCTCTTCTTCGCCAGAAGAATGGGATCCCAGAAGACCGGAATCGTCACGGTTTGATTGTAGGTGCTGTGATATGGATTGCTGTCCGTAAAAGTGAATGTCTTGACCCCGGCTGCGAAAACCCACGAAGGAGTGCTCACCCCACCTGCCGGCACCCGGAGGATAATTTTTTTGCCGGCGTTCGTCGCTCGCGCGACTTCCGCGTCAAGAAACGACCAGTCAAATTGCCCTTCGACCGGCTCAACCAAACGCCACCCATTCCGGACAGCGATCCCGACCACGTCCGGGTTGGTCAAAGAAGCATCCGCCGCTGGATTACCAGAGTCGGGCAAAGAGAAGACCCCCTTCGGAACGGGGAGCGGGGTTGCACCCACGGCGGTGACCGCCAAAACAAGAAGAGCCACGGACATTTGCGTGGCGGATCGGAGGTTCATAGATTGAATGGATCTGAAAAATCGGAGGGTTGAAAGAAATTAGCACCCATTGCAGCTGTTGTCTTCAGCAGATCCCATTCCTGCATCCTTCCAATCCGAAGAGTGCTTGTCTCCTCGAGGCGCTTCGCATTTACTTCCATCCTTTCCGAAACGATCATTCCGTGCCTGACTACGATAAATTACGCAGCCTGGTTCGTCGCAGACGGGTAGACCTGATCGTCGCCCTGGTCTTCACTCTGGTCGTTGCTGCGACCGGCGCCTACATGGTGCGCTACCTTCTCTATACGGACCCTTTGAAGGCTCGCATCGTGGGTATGCCGATCCCGGTCCAGACGGTCGCTGCCGCGGTCACCGATCTACGGGATGTCGTCGGCGCCAGCGGATCCGTGGAACAGAGCGCGACAGTCACCCTCAAACCGCGAATTGTGAGCCGGGTAGATAAGGTGCCGGTGGACCTGGGCTCGATCGTCAAGGAAGGCGATCCGCTCGTCGAATTGGACGATCGCCTTTTCGCCGCGGACCTGGAAGGTGCGAAAATTAAAGCCGACCACACCGGCAAGCAGCTCCATCGTATGGAGGTTCTGGAGGCGAAAGGACTTGGAACAGCGGTCGACACCGAGAAGAGCCGCACGGAAGACGCGGAAGCGCGCATGGCCGTGATTCAGGCGGAAATTGCCCTCTCCAACACTCGGATTTCCAGCCCAGTCGATGGAGTGGTGCTTGATCGGATGACGAATCCGGGCGAAACGACCAGTCCCGATCAAAAGATCCTCCTGCTGGGGACTCTCCATCCCGTAATGATGGTGGCGGATGTTTCCGAGGACAAAATGGGGTTCGTGCGCCTTGGGATGAAAGCGGAGGTGGGGACGAACGCCTTTCCCGGTGTGACTTTCACGGGCGAAGTAGCGAAGGTGCAGGCCGAGGTCAGCGCCAAGACGCGAACCTTTCAGGTCTATATCCGAATCGAAAACCCTGACCTGGCGCTGAAGCCTGGGGTGACGGGCTACGCGCGCCTCGACAATCATCACATGGCGCTGGCCGTTCCCAGCACCGCGATTATGAATCCCATCGGTGACCGGGCCACGGTCTTCGTGGCCGACAAGGACAACCGGGCTCACTTGCGGGAGATTCGCCGCGGGATGTCGGCGGAGGGCAAAACGGAAATCATCGACGGTTTGAAAGAAGGAGAGTTGGTGGTGACTGTCGGGCAGCTCGAACTGCGTGACAACGAACGAATCCGCCCGAACCGCTCCGCTCCATGGAACGAAAAATGAAAACCTGGCTGCTTTGCGCCGTTGCCCTGCTGACGGCAGCCAGCGCGCCGGCGCAGGTGCCGGGGGCGCCGGCGCTCACGCTCGACGAATGCCTCCGCGCCGCGCTGGGGCGCAGCCCGGAATTGGAGGCGCAGCGCTACGAATTGAGCGCCTCGAAAGACGCCATTTGGAAAGCGCAATCGGCCCTCTTCCCGCAACTGACGGGGGACCTCCTCACCCAGACGCTCAATGGCTCTTCGACCAGCCCGTTCAACGTCTTGAGCCTGGCCGACGCTGATGTGGGAAGTACGGGAAGAGCCGGCCAGCGTCGCGTCAGGGCCAATTTCGATTCGGTCGGGGCGTTTTCCGTGCGGCTCAGCTACGGCCTGTTTGAGAACGGTAGCATCATGGGGCTGAACGATGCCCCCGCCGTTGCCGCGGCGAGGATGGCGCGGACTCGCCAGGAATGGACCTACCGCCTTTCCGAGCAAGACGTCGAATACCGGCTGACGCTCGCCTTCTATCAAGCGGTCAGCGACCAATCGCAATTCGACATGGCGAAGAGAAAAGTGCTCCTCTCGAAAGAGCGCCTGGAAATCATCAAGCAGGAACTCCAGGTCGAATTGAAACTGCCCAAGGATGTGGACCTCGCCCAAGCCCAACTGGCGGCGGATCAACAGGCCACGGTAGCCTGGCAAAATCACACTTGGGAAAGTCTCGCCAGGCTGAATGCGCTGATCGGGCGAAGCCAGGCCCCATCGACTCGATTGGATTTGTCGGAACCACGCACCCCGTCCGTGCCGGATCTCCAGGCACTGATTGGCACCGCGATTCGCTCTCACCCGGCGGTGGGGGTCCAGAAGGCGAAAATCGATACGGCGCGGGAGGATTTGCGGCTGGCACGCAGCCAGATGCTCCCATCGGTCAAGCTCGAAAGCGGCTTTACGGAAGCGACCGATTATCAAAGGGCCAATACGGATCTCTTTGTGATCGGCGTGAGCGTGAATGTTCCCATCTTTGACTTTGGCCATGGGAAGGCCGCGACCAGCGAGTCAAAAAATAAAATGCTCGCCGAACAGGCGCGGCTG
>Ga0105237_10007064_pt1 | contig 12347 bp, 7 predicted proteins | sample KBSC24metaG_FD_81520 | JGI IMG/M metagenome (GOLD analysis project Ga0105237, IMG submission 81520) | Corn rhizosphere microbial communities from Kellogg Biological Station, Michigan, USA - KBS C2-4 metaG | ecosystem: Host-associated > Plants > Roots > Rhizosphere > Soil | place: Michigan, USA...
ATCGAGGGGTTGTCAAGATATGGAAAGGCGACTGTCGTTGCCATGGCGTATGAGCCCCGGCTGCATATTGCGTTTGTAGGTTCTTCCGGCAACGGCGGTGTGAAGCTCATGCGCCGGATGCTGGGCGAGCAGGTGGAGAACCTTGCTTCCTCGGGAGAATATCATTGGTTTGCCGGTAATTTTATTAAATACGCCGGTGCGTTGCAAACTACTGACCTGCCCGTGGATGCGCATGAGCTGGTGGCATTGTGTGCCCCGCGTCCTGTCTTTATCAGCTCCGGCAGTCCGAAAGTGGAGGGCCAATGGGTGGATGCGAAAGGTATGTTCCTGGGAGGAGCGTATGCAGCGCCGGTGTATGAGCTGTTGGGTAAGAAGGGATATGGTACGATGGAATTTCCGCCGATGGAGACGGCGTTGTTGGATGGGGATATTGCCTGGCGGCAGCATAGCGGAGGGCATACGACGGGACCTAACTGGGCAACATTTATCGGGTGGGCTAAACGATATATAAAGTAGGGCTTGTCAGCTGCTGGTATTCCGTCGGAGTGACGTTGAAGCGTTTCAGGAATGCCTTGCCGAAATTGCTTTGGGAATTGAACCCTACCATTTTCGCTATTTCGCATACCTTATGACCGGTGGTCGATATGAGCTCGGCAGCCTTGTTCAGCCTGGCCACGTTGATCAGCTCATTGGGTGTAAGGTCCGAGACGCATTTTAGCTTTCTGTAGAACGTCGGCCGGCTCATATTCATGCGTTTTGCCAGGGTGTCTACGTCGAGATCGATGTTCCGGAGGTTGTCGGAGATGAAGTCATTCAGCTTGTGCAGAAATTTTTCATTTTCTTTTGAGCAGGCGTTCATATGTGCATACAGCGAATGGGCGAAATAGTCTTTTATCCGGGCCCTGTTGATGAGCAGGTTCTTTATCTGGGCCTTAAGATATTCCCTTGAGAGGGGTCTTTCGATGCAGGCATCCGCTCCGGATTCCAGACCTTTGATCCGGGAAGAGCCACCGGCGATAAGCAGGATCACGGGTATATGAGCATAATGTACCGAGTTCTTCAATTGTGCGCACAATTTGCTTCCGCCCGCATATCCTGCATCCATATTGCTTATAACCAGGTGAATGGAGCGTGTTTCCAGGAGATACAGCGCAGTTCTTTCATTCTGGGCTGTAAGGACATCATAGGTCTCGCCAAGCAGTCTGCCGAGCGTATCCTGCTCGCTCCTATCGGAGCCGACGAGAAGGATAGTATCATGGGATGCCGTGTCCCGTTGAGGTATCGAGGGATACAGCTCATGTGTAGCGCTTGCAATCATCAGTACAAAAGTATATCTGTCAGGCAATTAGAGATGTTCATTTTGTTGAAATTTGTAGCACATTTGTTTAGATTTATCACAAATCGACTATATTGTTGTGGTCGTTGACCACATACACATGCCAATAAGGAGATACATATTATTTATATGCATGGTGCAGCTGTCGTTGGCAGCAGCGGCTCAACCAGCCCACATCAATTTTACCTCGCTGACCTCCAGGGACGGGCTTTTATCCAATTCAGTAAACGCCATTTTGAAAGACAGGTACGGGTTGATGTGGATTGCCACGGATGATGGGCTGAATAAGTTCGATGGAACGAATTTTACGGTGTATCGCCACCAGGCAGCAGACAGTTCCAGCCTCCGGGCGAATGAGATACTGGCTTTGTATGAAGATCCCGGGGGTAATCTGTGGGTAGCGACCAGCGGGGGGGCGATAAGTCAGTATGACAGGAGAAAGGACAAGTTTATTCACTACCCTGCTGTCGCGGGCGGGAATGGATTTTTGTCCAATGCGGTGGTCAGGAGCATTTGCGGCGATCGGCACGGAAAGATATGGATGGCCCAGTTCGAGCACCCATATGTGCTTGATCCCGTGACCGGCGACGTCTCGAAAGTGGACCTTACGCCTTATGATCATGGCGGTCCGGGTAAGATGTCCCTCTATTGTGTATTTGAGGACAGCCGGCATAGGATTTGGGTCGGGACGGACAAGGGGCTTTTTCTTTACCTGGAGGCTTCGCGATCCTTTATACAGTACCGGCATGACAGCCTGGACAGCTCAAGCCTTTTGGAAGATGATGTAAAAGCTTTGGCGGAGGACCCGGCAGGACATTTATGGGTAGGTACACAGGACGGTCTTTGTATGATGAGGCCCGACGAAAAAGGGTTTGTTCAGGTGCGGGAAGGTGCGAAAGCGGCGTTGCGGGGTGTGAATATCAACGCCATTGCACCTGACAAAGATGGGATGCTATGGATCGCCACTATGGACGGGCTTTATATAGTAAACCCGCAGACAGGGCACTGCGTGTCATACAGGCCGGAGGAAGGGAATGAGCATAGTCTTACCAGCAGGGCGATCCGGAGCATCTACATCGACAAAGAGGGTATTTACTGGCTGGGAACCTACCGGGGTGGGATCAACAAGTATGACCGAAATCTCAATCTGTTCAATATCAAGCTCAGCGATGCTTTTCATGACAATGGCTCAAAGAGCTCGGTAGTCACTTCTTTTGAGGACCGGGGGGATGGCAAAGTTTGGATGGGTACTGACGGGGGCGGTCTTTATCTGTTCGACCATGGGACGGGCGAACTGCGGTCTGTGGATGTCCGGATAGATGGCAAAAAGGCGGACCCTTTATCGGTGCTGGCTTTAAAGAAGACGAAGGACGGCAGATTGTATATGGGGACATTTGGCAATGGGGTGATCATACTGGACCCTGCCAGCGGAAAGGTGCAGCATCTGACCATGGGGGCCGGCATGTATGATCTGAATGCAAATGATATTTATTGTGTCAATGAGGACGGCAAGGGACAGGTTTGGTTGGGGACGAATGGGTCAGGGGTAAATGTATTAAAGGACAATAGGGTCATTCTCCGGCTGACGCCGAGACCAAAGATGCCGGGTGATGTGCTTATGCCCGTCAATGGCTATATCAGGGCCATCCAGGAAGATAGGGAGGGAAATATCTGGATCGGATCGCATGGCGGAGGTGTGGCGGTGTATCATCCTTCGACGGGCAATTTCACGGTATATGATCAGCGGAACAGTAAACTGCCCAGCGACAAGATATATGCCTTGCTGCTGGACAGCAGGGGACTGATGTGGGCGGGTACGTATGGGGGCGGACTGAGCCTGTTCGATAAAAATGGGCAGATCACGAACTTCTCCGAAAAGGACGGGTTGCAGAACACGACGGTGTACCAGGTGATAGAAGATGGGGAGGGGTATATATGGGTGAGCACGAATACAGGTATCCGCCGCCTGGATGTCGCTACAAAGACCTTTCGCAATTTTACGGGCTACAACGGTATTCAAAGTAAAAACTTCGTGCATACCTCGGGGCTGCACGCATCGGATGGAGAGCTGTTCTTCGGAGGTCTGCAGGGGTTCAACTATTTCCATCCCGCGGACCTTACTACCAACAGGAATGTGCCGGCGGTGATCCTCACGAACCTGCAGGTGGCGAACAAACCCGTAGTTCCGGGCAATGAATCTCCTATCGGAGAGCATATTTCCGTCGCTAAAGAGATACGGCTGGCATACAAGCAGAATTTTTCGCTGAGCTTTGTGGCATTGAATTACACCCTGCCCAGGCAAAACCACTATGCCTACAGGCTGGATGGGTTCGACAAGGACTGGAACTATATCGGCTCTGCAAATACCGCGTATTATACCAATCTCGATCCGGGGGAATATGTCTTCCACGTAAGGGCCTGCAATAATGATGGGGTCTGGAGCTCCACTGATACATCCATACGCATCTATGTCAAACCCCCTTTCTGGAGGACAGTGTATGCTTATATATTGTATGTATTAGTTGCGGCCGGCCTGCTGCTTTATAGCAGGCACAGAGGACTTTCGAAGCTAAGACGCAAATTTGCGCTTGAGCAGGAGCGCCGGGAAGCCCGCCGCATACAGGAGCTGGACAGACTCAAGCTGAAGTTCCTGACGAACCTCAGCCATGAGTTCAGGACACCCATTTCGCTGATCATGGGTCCTGTGGATCAGCTGTTGTCAGAGCAACGGGATACGCCTTCGGCGGAGCGTCTGCAGATGGTCAGGCGGAATGCGCGCCGGCTGTTGAATCTCGTGAACCAACTGCTGGATTTCAGGAAGATGGAGGAACATGAGCTCGGGCTGCAACTTTCGGAAGGGGAATTTGTCTCTTTTTTGAGAGATGTCTGTCATTCCTTTACTGACCTGTCCGAAAGAAAACATATACAATTCACCTTTGAGAGCAGCATAGATAGGCTATACGTGCTTTTCGACCGGGATAAGATCGAGCGCATCCTGTTCAACCTCTTGTCCAATGCGTTCAAGTTCACACTCGAAGGGGGGACGATCATCCTGCTGCTGCGGGAAGTGGAAGAGCGTAATGATGCAGGACGGAAGGTGATATCCATACAGGTGAAGGATACGGGTATCGGCATACCCGCGGACAAGAGAGAAAAGATCTTTGAACGTTTTTTCCAGCATGCATCTGCCGCGGCAGTGCTCAATCAGGGGACGGGCATCGGTCTTTCGATCACGAAAGAGTTTGTCAGGATGCATGGCGGTGTAATAGATGTGGAGAGTGAGCCCGGGATGGGGAGTGTATTTACGATACGGCTGCCGTTGGCGGTGGTTAGTGAAGATATGCCGGAGGAGGATCCGGTCATACCGGAGGAAATGATGGCCGGCGAAACTGCAGACGGTCAGCCTGCAGGTGTGGCAGAGATGCCGGTGATCCTGCTGGTGGAGGACAACGATGACTTCAGGTTCTATCTGCGGGATAATCTCCTGGATCGCTATAAGGTGATAGAGGCGTCAAATGGCAGGGAGGGGTGGCAGAAGGCTTTGTCAAGCCATCCGCAGCTCATCGTGAGCGATATCAGTATGCCTTTTATGGATGGGATCGCGCTTACATACAAGCTCAAGGCAGACAAGAGGACGAGTCATATTCCTGTCATCCTGCTGACGGCGCTGACGGAGGAAGAGCAACAGCTCAGGGGGCTGGGGACGGGCGCGAACGACTATATCACCAAGCCTTTCAATATCGGAGTGCTGCATGCAAGGATAAGGAACCTGCTGGCATTAAGAAGCACCTTGCAGATCACGTATACCAGGCAGATAAAGGTGCTTACACCTGAGGTGGTCTTAGAAGGAGAAGATGAGAAGCTGATGAAAAGGGTTGTAGGCTATCTTGAAGAGAACCTTACCAGTTCCCAGTTGTCCGTGGAAACCCTGAGCAGGGAGGTGGGTATGAGCAGGAGCTCGCTGTACAGCAAGATACTGGATATCACGGGAGAGAAGCCAGTGGAGTTTATACGAAGCTTTAAGTTAAGCAAGGCGGCCGTATTGCTGGAAAAGAGCGATATGACCATAGCTGAGATCGCTTACCAGACAGGATTTTCCACCCCGAACTATTTTGCAAGAGCGTTCAAGGTCAAATACAATATGCTGCCGTCTGAATATGCTGCCATGAGGAAGGAAAATCAAAACAATTAGTATGGACAATTCAAAAGAGATAACTATTTACGATATAGCCAAGAACCTGAATGTGTCGCCCTCGACGGTCAGCCGGGCTTTGAAGGATGATCCGACCGTCAGCAAAAAGACGAAAAAGAAGATATTTGAGACTGCTGCCCAGATGGGCTATCGGTCGAACCCGTTTGCCAAGAACCTGCGTCAGCAGCAGTCGTTGACGATTGGGGTGATCGTAAGCGAGCTGAATAGCGCTTTTATAACATCCGTGGTATCGGGTATAGAAAAAGTCGCGGGCGAGGCGGGTTATGGCATTATCATCACCGACTCTTCGCAGAGCGCCGTGAAAGAGGCGGCCAATGCACAAAACCTTTTTCATCGCAGGGTGGATGGAGTGATCGCATCGCTGGCTCCCGATACAAAGGACCTCGCTCATTTTTCACCATTCGTCGACAAAAATATCCCCATCATTTTTTTGGATAGGGTGAGTGATATGGCGGAAAGCACTTCGGTGGTCATCGAGAACACGCAGTGCGGCTATATGGCCACCAAACACCTCATCGGGCAGGGATGCCGCCGGATAGCGCATGTCACATCGAACCTGCAGCACAATATCTTTGCTTTGCGCTATAAGGGTTACCGGGATGCGTTGGCAGAAGGCAAACTTCCCTATGAAGAGTCGATGCTGGTGATAGCGGAGCCGACCGAGGAGGCCAGCGAGGCTGCCGCAAAAAAGATCATGGGCTTGAACCCCATGCCCGACGGGATATTCGTTACCAGTGATTTTGCAGCGGCCGTCTGTATACGGACTTTTTTGGAACGGGGCGTCCGGGTACCTGAGGACATTGCCGTGGTGGGGTTTAATAACGAAGTAATAGGCAGGCTGATAAAGCCGACGCTGACTACGGTGAATTATCCGGGTAGGGAAATGGGTGAAGCCGCGGCCAGAAGCCTTGTAAATCATTTAAAGGGCGCAGGCAACATAGGGAGTATCAGTACGATGACCATCCGCGCCGAGCTTATCGTGCGGCAATCTTCCCAGAAGCCTGGCGGATAGCACTTTTTTATCAAAACTTGGTCAAAGCGTCTCAATCTCACGCGAAACCCGGCGTCTTTGGAATATTTTCCGTGACATGCTATTAAATTACTTAGTAGAAAACTTCGAATGCATGCCGGATCAGACAAATACCATAGGTATCATAGTGCATAAGCTGGACAGCTATTTTATCACCTGTGCCTTGAAGGGGATAGAAGAGGTGGCTGCCGCACATGGTTACGAGCTTATCATTACACATTCCCAGGAGAGCATGGAAAAGGAGGTGGCGAATGCGGAGTTGCTGTTCGACAGACAGGTGGATGGCTTGATGGCGTCCTTGTCGGTGGAGACGAGAGGGCTCGCGCATTTCAGGCCGTTCACCGAGATGGGCGTTCCTATTGTATTCTTCGACCGTGTGGAGAAGACGGGTAACAGTGACATGGTCGTGATCGACAATGCCCGGTGCGGGTTTATGGCGACGGAGCATTTGATCAAGCAGGGTTGCAGGCGCATTGCGATCATCACATCGAGCCTGAAGAGAAATGTATATGAGCAACGCTACAAGGGTTTCAGGGAGGCGCTGAAGGACTATAGCATTCCTTTTACGGAGGACCTCCTGATACTGGCGGATAATGACAAGGATGGAGGGATGGATGCCGCCTGGCGGATCATGCATATGGACCCCATGCCGGACGGACTGTTCATCACCAATGACCTGGTGGCGGCCGTATGCATGCATACGTTGAAGGAAGAGGGGATACGTATACCGGAGGATATCGCTATTGTAGGTTTTAATAATGATCCCGTGGGGAGGTTGATCACGCCGACGCTGACGACGATAGATTATCCGGGTTTTGAAATAGGCAGGACGGCCGCTAAAAGCCTGCTTAATCATTTATGGGGCGTGTCATCGGCAGTGCAGAGCCAAACGGCCGTCGTACCGTCCGGGCTTATTGTCAGGGGGTCGTCCTTGAGAAGGGACAGGCGGGCAGACCTTCCTTATTGTACAGATTAGGATTGACGGGTTCATCCGCCCATGCGTAGCGCACGAACTTCGGGTCTTTTATTGCATCATTCCACACCACTATTTTATCTCCTTCGATGCGGGCATTGGCCCATACGAATTTTTTGTCGGCGCCGGCAATGGCAAATTCCTGCGGGTCCTCGCCGTCGCTGGTGACCAGTCCGCCGCCGGTGTTGTCAAACTGGACGATGATCTTATTCCCTTCGGTGGTTGATGACCGGTAGGACGGACCAGAGGCGACTATATCCATTCCATAGACCAGCTTTTCCGCCGCGAGGGCCAGCCTGTCGCCTACATCCTTTTTTCTGTCGGGGTGAAGATCATTCCATTCGCCCAGGTCGATGGCGACGGCCATGGCCGTGTTGGGGACAGAGAGTGACGTGGTTTGGGCATCTCTCAGCTCCGCCCACTGGCTTTCCGAAGGCAGATAATTATAGTCTCCAAAGCCGGGGAGCTGTACATACAAGAAGGGGAGATCACCCTCGCCCCATTTGTTGCGCCAGTCGGCGATCATGGCGGGCTCTAATTTGGCGTATTCTGTGGAACGGCCCGTATTGGACTCTCCCTGGTACCATAGAAAACCCTTGACAGTGTAGGGAGTCACCGGCGCCAGCATGGCGTTGTACAGAGAGGTGGGCTGATTCTGTGCTGCGAGACCGCCGCCTCCGCCAAAACCCCGATGTGGCGGGAATACTTCTCCTACCTTGTATTGCCAGTACCCTTTGAGGTCGATGGTATCGCTGCCCGCGATAAGGGAGTAAGGTTTGTCGGGGACGAAGCCGCCCTTGCCGGAGTTATTGATCACGCGAATGACGAAGAGGTTCTTGCCTGCCCGCAACACACCGGCGGGAACGGCATATCTTCTTTGGGGATACATATAGGTGGTGTTGCCTATTAACTGACCGTTGATGTAGAGGAAGTCGGCATCTACGATCCTGCCGAGGAAGACCTTGGCCGGCCGGCCCGTCATCGAGGCGGGTACATCTATTTCCTTTCTATACCAGACAGCGCCGTTGAGGTCTTTTATGCCCTGGTCTTCCCAGTAGCCGGGAATGGCGATCTGTCGCCAGCCTTTTGGAGCGTAGGCGGGGGCGTACCAGGGAGTAGGGCCGGAGAGACCTTTGTCTTCAGGAGACGATGGGTTGGGGCTGGCAGTGGCCGGCCGATGATTGAAGCTATTGACATAAGCCGTGTCCTTGTTCCTGTCGATGGTATGGATGATGTCGGGGAATGCTTTGAGCCCTTCCTCGCTGGTCCATGCTTCGATAGGAGAGCCGCCGACACTGGCATTGATCAGGCCGATGGGGACGTGAAATTTTTCATAGAGGTCTTTTGCAAAGAAGTAGGCCACTGCCGAGAATTCCAGCACATCTTTTGGATTGGCGGATCTCCAGGCGCCATCCGGAAGGTCGTTGCGGGGGCCGTTGAGGTCGGTGAGTGTAGGGATCCAGAACTGCCGTATCTGCGGATAGTCGGCGTGATCGATCTCGTCCCGGTAACGTACGCTGTGCAATTTCATCTGGTGCACCATGTTGGATTGCCCGGAGCATACCCATACGTCCCCTGCCAGTATGTCGTGGAGTGTGATCCTGTTCGTGCCGCTGATATCCATGGTATAGGGACCGCCGGCCGGAGTGGGTGACAGCCGGATCATCCATTTCCCGTCGTCGCTGGTGGTGGTGCGATAGGACCTGCCGTTGAACTTTATGCTGACCTTTTCTCCCTTCGGGGCCCAGCCCCAGACATTTATCTTTTGGTCCCTTTGGAGAACCATACTATCCCGGATCAGTCGGGGTAGCCGGACCTGGGCGGAGGCGAACAGGGTAGGGATCAGGGACATGACGGCGACCAATAGTTTTTTCATATGACTTCGAATTGATCAGACAAGCGCTTGCAGGTCCTGGTACGGATCGATGGTCTTTATATATCCTTTGTCGTCATAGGTGAGGCGGGTGACCTTTATATTGCGCAGATGGGTCACACCCTTGCTGAGACTGCTGTCGTGGTAAAAAAGCCACCACTGTCCCTTGAACTCAACGATGGAATGATGGGAGGTCCACCCAACCACAGGGTTGAGTATGCGCCCCGTATAAGTAAAGGGGCCATAGGGGCTGTCACCAGTGGCGTAGCAAATATAATGAGTGTCGCCTGTGGAGTAGGAGAAATAATATTTCCCCTTGTACTTGTGCATCCAGGATGCCTCGAAGAACCTCCTGTCATTGTCGCCGGCGGGTAATGGATAGCCATGCTCATCCATGATGACGATCTCTCTCACGGGCTCTGCAAACTGGGTCATGTCGTCGGTGAGCAGCGCCACACGAGGTCCGAGAGCAGGGGCGCCGGGGGGTGGTTCCTGATTCAGGGCGCTGTAGGAATTGTTCCTGTAAGATTGCAGCTGTCCTCCCCAGAGGCCGCCGAAGTACATATAGGCGCTGCCATCCTCGATGTCATCTATGAACACGGCGGGGTCGATGGAGTAGCTTCCCCTGATCGCTTCTGGTTTTGCGATAAATGGACCTGTGGGTGAATTGCTGACTGCCACGCCGATCTGGAAGATGCCATCGGGACGCTTGGCCGGGAAATAGAGATAATACTTATCATTCTTACAGGCTGCATCCGGGGCCCACATTTGTTTTTCGGCCCAGGGAACATCCTTTATATGGAGCGCGACGCCGTTGTCGGTGACGGGACTGTCGGGGCTGTCCATGGAGAAGACATGATAGTCTTCCATGGCAAAGTGGCTGCCCAGGTCGTCGAAGGGAATACCGGCCTCGATGTCGTGGGAAGGATAGACATATATCTTCCCATTGAAGACATGAGCCGAGGGGTCCGCTGTGTAGATATGCCGGACCAGCGGCTGGGATATGGCTTTTTGATCCAGTACATTGAAGTCGAGGTGGGCGATAGTTTCTTCAGGCATGATAAGGAGTTTGAATGATTAGTAATTTTTGTTCGTTGAATGATCAGACGGGAGACAATGTTTTTTTCCTTGCTTTCAGTTCGGACTCGATGGTGGTTTCCATCTTTTTGTCGATGGGGTATCCAAAGAGCAGCAGGGCTCCTGCGATAAAGATCAATCCGGGCACGACGCTCATCAACAGCCGTATCCCGCCCAGGGCGCTGTCTGTCTGTACGGGTGCGTCCGCGACGTAGCCAAATATCCCAAGGAGCCAGGCCGACAGGGCGCCACCGACGCTCAGGCCCACTTTCAATCCAAAGATCATGGCCGAGAAAATGATGGCTGTGGCGCGGCGATTTCTTTTCCATTCGCTGTAATCCGCGACATCTGCGATCATGGCCCATAGTATGGGAATGGTGATACCATAGATGAGACCGTGAAGGATCAGGATAAAGAAGGCAGCCATGACCGCCGTATTGTTAAAGAAATAGATCACAATAAGACAAAGCGCGGAGAGGGAAAGGAAGACGCCGAAGATGTTACGTTTACCGAATTTGTCCGCCAGGGACTTGGAAAAAAGTATGCCGATGATCATGGCGATAGTGCTGAAGGCATTGGCAAAACTGGCCGCAGAATACGGTGCGCTGCCCGGCTTGCGGAACTCTTCAAGTGACTGGGGGCTGAACACATGGCTTAGGCCGCCGATGATCCTGTCGAAGCCTGCCTTGTTGAGGAAGTCGATCTCGCTCTGTTCGGTGAGGTAGTATTTAAAGTAATAGATGTTCATACCGCCCTTGATCGACAATGTAATAAATACGAGGACCGTGAGGGTCAGCATGATAAGCCATGGCCTGTTGCTGAACAGGTCGGACAGGTCCTGCCTGACAGGCGTCTTTTGTTCTTTTGGAGGATGTATCCTTTCCCTGGTGGTAAGGAAGGTGATGATAAAGCAGATGATGCCGGTAATGGCAAAAACGAACATTACCTTTTCAAAGCCCCTGGCTTTATCGCCGTGACCCAGTGAAAGGGCGAGGGGCAAGAGGATCACCTGGATGATGAACTGTGCTACCATTACCGCGATGAAGCGGTAAGAGGAGAGACTGTTGCGTTCCTTCATGTCTCCCGTGAGCACGCCACTGAGGGCGGAGTACGGTAGATTGTTGGCGCTATAGACAATGACCAGGAGAAAATAAGTGACAAAGGCGTAAGCTATTTTTCCGCCTTCGGAGAAATGGGGTGTCGAGAAGGCGAGGAGTGATATTATGCCAAAAGGGATCGCCGTCCAGAGTACCCAGGGGCGGAACTTGCCCCAGCGGGTCTGGGTTCTGTCGGCAATGGCGCCCATGACGAGGTTGAAGCAGGCGCCGATGACGCCGCCGATGAGCATTACCTGGCTGGCGCCGGAGGGAGGTATTTTATAAATGTCCGTGTAAAAAAAGGCGAGAAAGGCGAGCAAGGTCTGGAAGATGAGGTTAGCTGCCAGGTCGCCCAGGCTATAGCCGACCTTTTCCAGGACGGAAAGTTTTTGGGAGCCGGACTGCCCGGATGCGGAGCGTTTTTGATCGTTTGGCTGCATGTCGTTAGGGTTGTTGTTTTGTTGCGATGACGGTAAAGTATGCTTTTTTGGGTTGGTAGTTCCTGCCGAAGAGCAGGGGATAATTCGTGCGTCCATGGATGGGCCAGTCGTTGAGCCAGGACATGCCGTCGTCCAGACCCCAGAAGGTGATGCGGGTGACCTTGCCTTTGTATTTCAGGAACAGGTGGAACAGATCGCCATATGCTTTTGCCTGCATGTCTGCCACCGAGTCGGGGAGACCACTGGCATAGGGATCCATACCTGCCCTGGTCTTTGCGGTCTGGCTCACATCCGCGGTGGCGTTGTCC
>Ga0105237_10007066_pt1 | contig 12346 bp, 11 predicted proteins | sample KBSC24metaG_FD_81520 | JGI IMG/M metagenome (GOLD analysis project Ga0105237, IMG submission 81520) | Corn rhizosphere microbial communities from Kellogg Biological Station, Michigan, USA - KBS C2-4 metaG | ecosystem: Host-associated > Plants > Roots > Rhizosphere > Soil | place: Michigan, USA...
AAAAGGATCTGATCGTCCACCACCCCTACGAATCCTTCGACGTCGTGGTGCAGTTTCTGCAGCAGGCCGCGCGCGATCCTGACGTCGTCGCCATCAAGCAGACGCTCTACCGCACCTCCAACAATTCCCCGATCGTGAGGGCGCTGGTGGAGGCCGCGGACGCCGGAAAGTCGGTCACGGCACTCGTCGAACTCAAGGCGCGCTTCGACGAGGAAGCCAATATTCGATGGGCGCGCGATCTCGAACGCGCCGGCGTACAGGTCGTGTACGGTTTTCTCGAACTGAAGACCCACGCAAAATTATCGCTTGTCGTCCGCCGCGAAGGCGGCAACCTCACGACCTATGTTCATACCGGAACCGGCAACTATCATCCCGTGACCGCGCGGATCTATACCGATCTGTCCTACTTTACCTCCGACCCGATCATCGGGCGGGATGCCGCGCGGGTTTTCAACTACATCACCGGCTACGCCGAGCCGATCGACATCGAGAAGATGGCGGTCTCGCCGCTGACCTTGCGCAAACGCATCATCGAACACATCCACGGCGAAACCGATCACGCCCGACACGGCCGGCCGGGGACGATCTGGATGAAGATGAACTCGCTGGTCGACCCCGACATCATCGACGCCCTGTACGAAGCCTCGCAGGCCGGCGTTGCGGTCGAACTGGTGGTGCGCGGTATCTGTTGCCTCAGGCCCGGCCTGCCCGGACTGTCGGAGAACATCCGGGTCAAATCGATCATCGGAAGGTTCCTGGAACACGGCCGAATCTACTGTTTCGGCATGGGTCACGGCCTGCCCAGCGCCAAAGCAGTTGTGTATATCTCCTCCGCCGACATGATGCCGCGAAACCTCGACCGCCGCGTCGAGGTGCTCTGTCCGCTGCAAAATCCAACGGTGCATCAGCAGGTTCTCGAGCAGATCATGGTGGCAAATCTCAAGGATACCGAACAGAGCTGGCAGTTGTTGCCGGACGGATCGTCAACGCGTATGAAGGCCGCGAAGGGCGAGGAGCCCTTCAACTTGCACAACTATTTCATGACGAATCCGAGTCTCTCTGGCCGTGGAAAGTCGCTCAAGGAATCCTCGCCGCGTCGCCTCACGCGCCGCAACGAGCGTCATCATCCGTCGTAAGGAATCCTTCCAGTGAAACGGCCGCGCAAGCGCGGCCCGAGTGTCGCGGTGATCGACATCGGGTCGAATTCGGTTCGACTCGTCGTCTACGAGACGCTGGCGCGAAGCCTGGTGTCGATCTTCAACGAAAAGACCCTGTGCGGCCTCGGCCGGGAGGTCCAGAGTACCGGCCTGCTTGCCGCCGACGCGGTCGCCAGGGCGCTGACCTCGCTGCGGCGGTTTCACGCGCTGTGCCGGATCATGAAGGTGGGACGGGTCCACGCCATCGCGACGGCGGCCTGCCGCGACGCCAGCAATGGCCCCGATTTCATCGCCCGCGCCGAGCAGATCTGCGGCGTCCCCATCGAAATCCTGTCGGGACCGCGCGAAGCGCAGCTTTCCGCGCTCGGCGTCGTCTCCGGCATCCACAGGCCCGACGGAATCGTCGGCGATCTCGGCGGCGGCTCGCTCGAATTGATCGACGTGCGCGGCAGCCGGGTTCGTACCGGAGTGACGCTGCCGTTGGGGACACTGGCTCTGCAGGATCTTTCCGAGCGGTCCCTGAAGCGGGCCGCGCGCATCGTCGGGAGCCAACTCGCCGATGTTGCCCTGCTCCGGTCCGGTCTTGGACGTGCGTTCTATGCCGTCGGAGGAACCTGGCGTGCATTGGCCCGCATTCACATCATCCAGAGCGGATATCCACTCGGCGTGATGCATGGTTATACGATTCCCGCGGCGGAAGCGCTCGACTTCGCCCGCCGGCTGCGCCGGCTTGCCGCCGCCGACATGCTTGCCAACATCGAGGTGGTCGCCGAAGCGCGCCGTCCTCTGCTGACCTATGCGGCGCTGGTTCTGGAGCACATCATTCGGATCGCCAAGCCGAAAACCATCGTGTTTTCGACGTTCGGCGTTCGCGAGGGCCTGCTTTATGACAAGCTGACGCCTGTCGAACGGGCCAAGGACGGCCTGATCTCGGCGACGGCAAAGCTGAACGAATTGATGTCGCGCTCGGCGCGCCACGGCGAAGAGCTGATCGCCTGGACCGATCGTTTCTTCAACGTCGTCAAACTGCATGAGAGCGAAGACGAACGCAGGTTACGCCACGCCGCCTGCCTGCTGTCGGACCTCGGATGGCGCGTCCATCCCGACCATCGCGGCGAGCAGACGCTGCATTTGATCACCAACGGGAATTTCGGATCGATCGACCACCAGGGCCGGGCCTTTGTCGCGCTGTCGGTGTTCTTTCGCTATGCAGGCCTCAGCGAGGAAAATCAGCCGCCGGCGGTCATCCAGCAGATGGTGCCGATCGCGATGCTGGAGCGTGCGCGCATCCTCGGCGCCGCCTTCCGGGTCGCCCACCTGATCTCGGCGGCGCGGCCCGGCGTGTTGCCGGCCACGCACTTCCGCAACCAAGGCTCGGAGCTGTTGCTGGTGTTCGAACACCGGATGGTCGACCTCGTCGCCGATCGCGTCGGCAGCCGCTTCAAGCAGCTGGCGCGGCTGGTCGGCCGTTCCGGATCGATCGTCCGGCGTTGAAGGGAATTCGCGGGGCAGCGACACCTCGTCGGATCAGGCCGAGTGAGTCCTGACCCGCATCGCACGACGGCGCCAGATTGATCCGGCAACGAGCACGACGGCGATACCAAGAATCCCGCAGGCGACCTCCCCGCCCTGTTCGACGCCATGCGGCCCCACGCCCAGCGGCCTCAGCACCGCACCCAGTCGAGCACCGAACTCGCCGGCAAGCAGAGACTGCAGCCCTGGTTCAACCGCGGGATCGGTGGCGATCACGGTACCGGCAATCCAGCCCAGCAAGGCTGCCCCGCCCCAGACCAGGATCGGCAGGCGCGTGAGCAACGCCATGATCAGCGCGGCACCGGCGACGATGAGAGGCACACTGATGGCGAGGCCAAGAATGAGAAGCGGCAGGCTGCCGTTTGCGGCGGCCGCGATCGCGATCACATTGTCGAGGCTCATGACGATGTCGGCGACCACGACGATCTGCACCGCAGCCCACAGATGGGAGGCCGATTCGACGTTCCCCTCGTCCTCGTCGGGCACCAGCAGTTTGGCCGCGATCACGATCAGCGCCAACCCGCCGACCAGCTTCAGGTAGGGCAGCGCCATCAAGGTCGCGACGATGCCTGTGAAGACCACGCGCAGAACCACCGCCGCGCCGGCGCCGAAGATCATGCCCCAGAGCCGTTGACGCGGGTCGAGTCCGCGGCAGGCCATCGCGATCACGAGTGCATTGTCGCCCGACAGCAGAATGTTGATCCAGATGATCTTGCCGACGGCGACCCAGAATACCGTCTGCGTCATCTCACTCTGGAACTGAGTGATCAACGCGGACACATTTGCCGGGTCGAAGAATTGCGACAGCCAGCTCACAACGCTTTCCCGCTGACGCGAGGATCCGCTGACGTAGCGATGCTGGCTGGCACTTCAGATCACTCAGCCGACGATTTCGTTGCCGGAGAAGAACTGTGCGATTTCGATCGCCGCGGTTTCCGGGGCATCGGAACCATGCACCGAGTTTTCACCGATCGACTTGGCGAAGAGCTTGCGGATCGTTCCCTCGGCGGCCTTGGCGGGATCGGTCGCGCCCATGACGTCGCGATATCTGAGAACGGCGCCCTCGCCCTCCAGGACCTGGACGACCACGGGAGCGGAGGTCATGAAATCCACCAGTTCGCCGAAAAACGGTCGCGCCTTATGCACGGCATAGAAGGTCCCGGCCTGCTCCCGCGTCATGTGGATGCGCTTCTGCGCCACAATGCGCAGTCCAGCGTTCTCGATCACGGCGTTGACCGCGCCGGTCAAATTGCGCGCCGTCGCGTCGGGCTTGATAATCGAGAAAGTGCGTTCAATCGCCATGTTTTCGTCCTTGGATGAAGGTGGGTGGGGAGTTGCGGCGCTTATATCGACGCGTTCGGTCGACAGCAAGCGACGCAGGAATCCGTCACGGGCGATCGTTGCTGGCAACCTACGGTGGAATGTTACGACAATTTCACGAATATGAACCTTATCTGAATCACTCGGCATATTTTCGTTCAGATCGCCAAGCATAGTGTTGCCAACCGAACGCCTCCCGGAACGGGACGTGTGGCCGGTGGCGAGCCTAACCGCCGGTGGCGTCAAAGCCTCAAGGAGATGAACCCAAATGTTGCGCAAACTCTCGCTCGCCGCGGTCGCGGCTGTCTCGCTGGGCGTCGCTGCGCTCGCCCCGACTGCCGCCTCAGCCCATTGGCACGGCGGTGGCGGCGGCTGGCATGGCTGGCATGGCGGCGGCTTTCATCGCCATTTCGGGGGCCCACGCTTCTTCTTCGCCGGCGGACCCTCGTACTACAGTTACGGATATGGCGGCTGCTACCAGCGCCGGCTGGTTCCGACCCCCTGGGGTCTTCGCTGGCGGCTGGTCAACGTCTGCTACTGAGCGTCTCGACGGTTCCCGCCTGGAGCCTCTGATCCGATTCCATCGGAACGGAGGTTTCAGTGTCGGCCGGATATCCGCACGGAAACCTGCCCATTTCGCCTGAAATCACTCAGGCGAGGGTCGGGCGGGCTCAAAAAGGGTGGAAGTTCATAAAATTTTTAGGACAAGTCCATGCAATCGGTGGTCGCGAGGAAACAAATCGCCCCGCCATGACTTGGTATCTGTGATCAACGCCCTGAAATCGCAGGTTATCTCGTCATGACCATGGCCCCACCCGATCCCCTCGACCGCAAGACCAGTCGATCGATCTGCAATGCCGTTGGAGAGCGACTGCAGCGAGATCTGCGGCTGGATTCTTTTCCGTCTTCGTCTCATATCGAACGCCTGCTCGAGATGATGAGCAGGCAGGAACGCGACAATAGCCCGAGACCGGCCGACGACCGGAAGCCCGCGAACTTCCTGGTCTCGCGATAAAGCGGTTGCGTTTGCCGCCGGCCGCGGTGACAAACGCCTATGCTCTCCATCACCGACATCTCGATCCGCCTGGCCGGACGGCTTTTGATCGATCAGAGTTCAGCACAGATCGTGCCCGGCGCACGCGTCGGTCTGGTCGGCCGCAATGGAACCGGAAAATCCACGCTCTTCAAGGCGATACGCAATGAGCTGCCGATCGAGGGCGGCACCATCAGCCTGCCACCGCGCTGGAGCGTCGGAAGCCTGGCGCAGGAAGCGCCAAACGGACCGGAGAGCCTGATCGAGGTGGTCCTTCAGGCCGATCTCGAGCGCGATGCGCTGCTCCGGGAGGCCGATCACGCGCACGATCCGCACCGGATCGCGGAGATCCAGACCCGCCTGGTCGACATTGACGCCCATTCCGCCCCTGCCCGTGCGGCCGCGATCCTGAGCGGACTGGGTTTTGCGGCCGCCGATCAGGCGCGGCCCTGTTCGGAGTTTTCCGGGGGCTGGCGGATGCGCGTCGCGCTGGCCGCCACGCTGTTTGCCGCACCGGACCTGCTGCTTCTCGACGAGCCCACCAACTATCTCGACCTCGAGGGCACGCTGTGGCTGGAGGATCATCTTGCGCACTATCCGCGCACGGTGATCGTGATCAGCCACGACCGTGACCTCCTGGAGACATCTGTGGACCAGATCCTCCATCTCGATCGCGGCAAGCTCACGCTCTACAAGGGCAGCTACTCCTCCTTCGAAGAGCAGCGCTCGGTGCGCGAGATGCTCGGCGCCAAGCATGCCAAGCGGCAGGAAGCCGAACGCGAGCGCCTGCAGGCCTTCGTCAACCGCTTCAAGGCCAAGGCCTCGAAGGCGCGTCAGGCCCAATCACGGGTCAAGATGCTGGAGCGGATGAAGCCGGTCGCCGCGCTCGTCACCCAGGACGTCCGCGAGATCGTCTTTCCGCCGCCGGAGAAGACGCTGTCGCCGCCGATCATCGCCGTCGACAATGTCTCCGTCGGCTACGACCCGAAGCAGCCCGTGCTCAATCGCGTCAGCCTGCGCATCGACAACGACGACCGCATCGCGCTGCTGGGAGCCAACGGCAACGGCAAGTCGACGCTGGTCAAGCTTCTGGCCAACCGACTTGCGCCGTTTTCCGGAACGGTCACGCGCGCCGACAAGCTGTCGATCGCCTACTTTGCCCAGCATCAACTCGACGAATTGAACGAAGACGGCACCACCTACAGCCACGTGCGCAAGCTGATGCCGGACGCGCCCGAAGCCAAGGTCCGCGGCCGCGCCGGCGCGATCGGGTTTTCCGGCAAGGCGGCGGACACGCCGGTCAAGAACCTGTCGGGTGGCGAAAAGGCGAGATTGCTGCTCGGACTGGCGACCTTCTTCGGTCCCAACATGATCATCCTCGACGAGCCGACCAACCATCTGGACATCGACAGTCGCGCGGCGCTCGCCGAGGCGATCAACGAATTTCCGGGCGCCGTGATCATGGTCTCGCACGATCGCTATCTGATCGAAGCCTGCGCCGACCGCTTGTGGGTGGTCGCCGATCATGCCGTCACCAACTTCGACGGCGACCTCGATGATTACCAGCGCATGGTGCTCTCGACGCGCGCCAGCGAGCAGCCTGGCCGCGGCGGCAACGAGCGCCCCGAGAAACGCGACCGGACGGAGCGCGGCAAGCCGGAAAAACGGAGTCCCCTGAAACAGAAAATCTCCGCCGCGGAAGCGGAGATCGAACGCATCACCGACATCATCGCCAAGATCGACGCAGCCCTGGCGCTGCCCGACCTGTTCGCGCGCGATCCGAAGCAGGCCGCGCAACTCGGCAAGGCACGGGCCAACGCGGTCAGTGCCCTGCAGCGCGCCGAGGAACAATGGCTGGAAGCCAGCGCACAATACGACGAAACGGCCGGCTAGAGCCGGCCGCGAGCTGGAGCACACGATACCGGCGCGCGTTTGCCGGATGGGAGGCTACATCGCCGCCGTTTTCTTCTTGGCCTTCGGCTTCGCCATCTTCGCAGGCGCCTCGACCTCGGGTCCACGCTCCACCGAGCTCAACCGCCCGGCGGTGAAGGTGTACATGCCGGCGCGCGGGCCGCGCGACCAGCTGACCACCGCCACCCGCTCGCCACGCGGATTGTTGGAGAGATTGACGCTGTCAGGCGCACCGATGCCGCGAACCACGTCGCATTCGGTGTGACCCAGCGCGACTGTACCGCCCGTTGGCGGCGGCGGCGACGCGGCGGGCGGCTCGGTCGAGGCATTGGCGTCCGCCGGCGCGCCCGGCGCCGCCATGCCAGGACACGCGCCGGACGCGCTGACCAGATCGTCCGGCATCACCGCCTTGTCCGGGGTGAGCGGTGGCGCTTCGATCGAGATGCTGCGGGTGAACATCCGGCCCGGACGCGAGAACCATTCCGTGTCCTTGGACAGCAGATCGGGCGTATTCGCGCACGCCGAAAGCAGCGGCGCACAGGCGAGCAGCGTCAACAGTCGCGTTCGATTTCTGTATGTTTCTCGCACGATGAACCAGCGCCCTCTTTCCGTAGCTCACCCTACCCCACGGCTTCCCGCGCATAAACGTCGGAAAGCAAGGTGCGCCCGCAAATCCACAATTCCTGTGCCACCGGCTTGCAACCTCGGCCGCACCGTCCTCCCCGTCCAACCCCTAACCGACCATCTCATCGTCACTTTGCGGCACAAGCGTGACTGCCAGACGGTCCGCCAAAGCCGCATACGGTTATCATTAATCGGATCGGACGGCTATTGCCGCCGCTGCCAGCGGCCATGCTCGTCAGCCTGCCAATAAGTCACATCGAAGCCACGCGATTTGCAGTCGGCCCACGCTGTCCGCGCTGCAGCAAGCGCATCGTCGTCGTCGCCATTGAAGACCAGCACCATCCGGTCGTAGGCGTGCGAATCAGCCGGCAACGCGGCGTTGTCGATCAGGAACCGAACCTTGGCCCCGTTCGGATTGCCCTCCTCCACCGCGAGCACGATCGGCTGATCCTCGACGTCGCTCGCCCGCCATGTCGCATGCGGCAGGAACGAATCGTCGCGATAGGTCCACAGATGGGCGTCGAGCGCGTCGGCGCGCTCCTGCGAGGTGGATTGCACCACGACGCGCCAGCCGCGCTCCAGCGACTTCTCGAGCAACGGCGGCAGCACGTTCTCGATCGACATGTTTTGCAAGTGATAGAACAGGACTTCGGTCATGTCCGGCGGACGGTGAAACCGGGTTTCATCGCTTGGCTTCATAGTAATCGGCAACCAGCCGATCCAGCAGGCGAACACCGTAGCCCGAGCCCCAGCTCTGGTTGATCTCGGATTTCGGTGCGCCCATGGCGGTGCCTGCAATATCGAGATGCGCCCACGGCGTGCCGTCGACGAAACGCTGCAGGAATTGCGCGGCGGTGATCGAACCTCCGTTGCGGACCCCGGCGTTTTTCATGTCGGCAAACTGCGAATCGATCAACTTGTCGTATTCCGGGCCGAGCGGCATGCGCCAGACCCGCTCACCGGTATCCAGCCCGACCTTGGCCAGACGCTCGGCCAGTTCGTCATTGTTGGAGAACAGGCCGGCATATTCGGTGCCGAGCGCCACCATGATCGCGCCGGTGAGCGTCGCCAGATCGACCATGAACTTCGGCTTGAATTTCCGGGCCACATACCAGAGCACATCCGCCAGCACCAAGCGGCCTTCGGCATCGGTGTTGATGATCTCGATGGTCTGACCCGACATCGAGGTGACGATGTCGCCGGGACGTTGCGCGTTGCCGTCGGGCATGTTCTCGACCAGACCGATCGCTCCCACCACATTGGCTTTGGCCTTGCGCGCGGCCAGCGCATGCATCAGGCCGACAACGCATGCGGCGCCGCCCATGTCGCCCTTCATGTCCTCCATGCTGCCGGACGGCTTGATGGAAATGCCTCCGGTGTCGAAGCACACCCCCTTGCCGACGAAGGCGACGGGTTGCTCGTTGGCTTTGCCGCCGTTCCAGCGCATGACGACCATACGGCCCGGCCGCGCGGACCCCTGCGCGACGCCGAGCAGCGCCCCCATGCCGAGTTTGGTCATCGCCTTGACATCGAGCACCTCGACGACGACGCCCAGCTTGCGCAATGCGGCGGTGCGGCGCGCAAACTCCTCCGGGTACAGCACGTTCGGCGGCTCGTTGACGAGGTCGCGGGCGATGATGACGCCATCGGCGAGATGCGCGCCGGGCGCGAACGCTTTCCGCGTCGCGGCTACGTCCTCGACCGCGACCGAAATGTCGGCGCGCAAGGGCGCATCCTCGCCCTCCTTCTTCTTGGTCTTGTAGCGATCGAATTTATAGGCCCGCAGCCGAACCCCCAGCGCCAGCGCGGCGGCCTGATCCGGCGCCATGGCGCCCTCGGCGAGTTCCGCAAGAACGGTGAGCTCGGAACTTGCCGCATTCAGTTTTCCGGCCAAAGCGCCGCCGAACTTCAGAAAGTCCTTGTCCTTGATCTCCGAGGACTTTCCGGATCCGACCACCAGCAAGCGCTGAATCTTGATTCCTTCAGGCGCCAGAATGTCGAGAATCGACCCGCTCTTGCCCTTGAACTGGTTGGCGGCAGCCGCACGCTCGACCAGATCGGCCGTCTTCCCAAGCGCCTTGCGTGTGGCCGGCCCGAACGTCAGCGTGTCGTCGCAGAAGACCACCAGAGTGCCGTGCAGGGCCGCGGAAAATGCAACAAAGCCGACCTTGACGGCGTCGGACATAGGGAAATCCTCCAGAGAATCTTGGGCTTGGGCGGGCGGATGACCGGCCCTGTTCCGGGGCGGTTTGCGATAGGCCCGTTACTATGGCCCGTAAGCGCCTGCAATGCCAAGCGCCGGCGTGACCGGCGGGCCACATTTCCGAAATTTTAACCAAATCGGGTCCACGCCTTCCCCAAGCCATTTTGTCGACGGATCAAAGGGATGATATTGGTGACATGAGCTTTCGGGAGAACTGGGCGGCGACCGGAGGGGACCCCTTTTCCAGGGGATCGGTTGGCGGCCTTCCTGACGTCGACGGGGCGGGGATCGTGCGGTAGCGATGGGGTCAATCGACAAGTACATCTTCCGCACGACGCTGACGGCGTTTGCGATGGTCCTCGTCAGCCTGACCGGCGTGATCTGGATTACGCAGGCCCTCCGCGGCATCGACCTCATGACCAGCCAGGGGCAAACCATCCTCACCTTCCTTGGCATCACCAGCCTCGTGATTCCGGCGCTGGTGCAGATCATCTCGCCGATCGCGCTGATGGTCGCGATCTCGCATACGCTGAACAAGCTGGCGACCGATTCGGAAATCATCGTCATGAACGCGGCCGGCTTTTCACCGATCCGCCTGTTCCGTCCGTTTGCCTATGCCACCTGCACGGTCGCGTTGCTGGTCGCCTTCATCGCCGCCTTTCTCGCCCCTGAAGGACTGCGCCGGATCAAGCTGTGGGACGCCGAAATCACCGCGGACGTGCTGACCAACATTCTGCAGCCCGGGCGTTTTGCGCAATTGGATCAAAACCTGACCATCCGGATCCGGGAACGGCAACCCGGCGGCCTGCTGGCCGGTATCTTCATCGATGACCGGCGCGATCCCAAGGAACGCGTCAGCGTCGTCGCCGACCATGGCAACGTCGTGAAAACGGCCGACGGCTCGTTCCTGGTTCTCAAGGACGGCAACATGCAACGGTTCGAGGCGGGAAAGCGCGATCCGGCCCTTGTCGCTTTCGCAAGTTACGCCTTCGACATGTCGCAATTTTCCAAACAGGGCCACGACGTGACCCTCGGCATCCGCGAACGTTATCTCTGGGAACTGATATCGCCGCCCGAGGACGATCCGGTCTACAAGCAATTGCCGGGACAGTTCCGCGCCGAATTGCATGACCGCTTCCTGGCTCCGATCTATCCCTTCGCGTTCGCCGCGCTGACCTTTGCCTTTCTCGGAGCCCCGCGCACCACCCGCCAGAGCCGGAATTTTTCGATGGGCGGGTCGATCCTCGCGGTGTTCGGACTGCGCATGGCGGGGTTTGCCTGCTCGGTGATGGCGGTGAAATCTCCCGTGGCGCCCGTCGTGCAGTATCTCATGCTGTTCGTCGGCATCGGCGCCAGCCTCTGGATCATCATCGGCGGGATCGTGCTGGAGCCGCCGGCCATGCTGATCGAAGCCATCAACAGATCGAACGCGCGGCTGCTGCGTCTGATCGGGCGGCCGGCCACCGCATGAGCATGATCACGAACACACTTGGGCGCTATTTCGCCGGCCGGTTCGTGGTTTCGGCGGTTGGCGTGTTCGCGAGCATTTTCCTGCTGCTCGTGCTTGTCGACTACATCGAGATGGTCAGGAAGACGTCGGGGCTGGCCTCCGCATCCGCGGTCATGGTGGCGGAGACATCGCTGTTTCGCGTGCCGCAATTGCTCGAGAAGATGATGCCCTTTTGCGTCCTGATCGGCGCCATGACCTGCTACCTTGCGCTGTCGCGGCGGCTGGAACTGGTGGTGGCCCGCGCCGCCGGCGTCTCGGCCTGGCAGTTCATCGCGCCCGCCTTGGCGAGCGCGATCCTGCTCGGCACGCTTGCGACCGTCGTCTACAATCCGGTGTCGGCCAATCTCAGCGAACTGTCCAAGCGGATGGAAGCGGAGTTGTTCGGTTCTTCGCCCGGCGGTGGCGTCCAGGACGCAGCCGGCTTCTGGCTCAACCAGATCAACAGCGATGGCCAGGTCATCATCAACGCGGCGCGAAGCGAACGGCAGGGCGGCCGGCTCACCGGCCTCACGCTGTTTCGATTTGATACAAACAATCAGTTCAAGGAACGCATGGAAGCCCGCGAGGCGACACTCGAGGACGGCCACTGGCTGTTCAAATCGGTGCGCCGTTTCTCGCTTGATTCGCCGCCGGTGGACCAGGAGAGCTGGCTCCTCCCCACGACACTGACCCCGGCGCAGATTCGCAACAGCTTCTCGACCCCTGAAACCGTGTCTTTTTGGCAACTGCCGACGTACATCCGCTCGTCCGAGAGTTCGGGTTTTGCGACCGCTGGCTATCGCCTGCAGTACCAAAAGCTTCTGGCGCAGCCGTTTTTGCTGGCTGCAATGGTGATGCTGGCAGCTGCCGTCAGCCTCCGGTTCTTCCGGATGGGCGGCGTGCAAAAGATGGTTTTAAGTGGCGTGGGCGCAGGCTTTCTGCTCTATGTTCTATCGAAGGTAACCGAGGATTTGAGCAAGGCTGAGCTGATGCATCCGATCGCTGCGGCGTGGCTGCCCGTATTCGTGGGCGGCCTCACCGGGTTTTTGGCCTTGCTGTATCAGGAGGACGGGTAG
>Ga0105237_10007067_pt1 | contig 12344 bp, 14 predicted proteins | sample KBSC24metaG_FD_81520 | JGI IMG/M metagenome (GOLD analysis project Ga0105237, IMG submission 81520) | Corn rhizosphere microbial communities from Kellogg Biological Station, Michigan, USA - KBS C2-4 metaG | ecosystem: Host-associated > Plants > Roots > Rhizosphere > Soil | place: Michigan, USA...
AAGGTGAAGGCCGACTATCTGCTCGACCAGGCACTCGCCAAGGCGCGCACGGCCGCGACGGCAATGCTGCCCAAGCTGCAGAAGGGCGTGCCGATGGCGCAGGCGCTCGCCGAGGTCGGCGCGACCAAGGGCGCCTCGCCCAAGCCGTTCGACTTCAAGCGCAGCGAGCTTCGCGGCAAGGAGAACTTCATCCAGATGGCGTTCGACATGCCGGCCAAGACCGCGCGTCTGGTCGAGGCGCCGAACCGCGGCGGCTACTACGTCGTCTATGTCGACACGATCCAGCCGGGGAACCTCGCCGGCGATCCGCAGGGCCCGCAGATGCTCCAGTCGATCACCCAGGCGCTGGGCCAGGTGGGCGCGCAGGAATATGAGCGCGAGTTCACCGCCTCGCTGGTGAGCGCGCTCAAGGTCCGTCGCAACGAGGCAGCGATCGCCCGCCTCCGCGCCGACCTGCAGCGCTCGGGCGCCAGCGGCCAATGATCCAGGGTCTCGACGCCGCCCGTGCCGCGCTTGCCGCCGGCCGGCCGGCGCTGGTCTGGCGCCAGCAGGTCGCCGATACCGAGACGCCGGTCGCCGCCGCGCTCAAGCTGATCGAGCAGGGCCGGGGCGACTTCCTGCTCGAATCGGTCGAGGGCGGTTCGGTGCGCGGGCGGCACAGCCTGATCGGGCTCGCACCCGACCTGGTGTTCCGCGCGACCGGCACCGAGGCCGAAATCAACCGGCACTGGCTCACCGATCGCGCCGCGTTCGAGCCCCTGTCGGCCGACCCGCTGGCGGCACTCCGCACGTTGGTCGCCGATTGCCGCATGGAGGTGCCGGCCGAACTGCCGCGCGCGCTCGCCTGCCTGGTCGGCTATTTCAGCTACGAGACTGTTGGGCTGGTCGAGAAGCTGCCGCGGCCGCCACAGAGCCCAGTCGGCGTGCCCGACATGATCTTCGTGCGGCCGACGGTGCTGCTGGTCTTCGATCGCCTGGCCGACACGCTGTATTTCGTCGCACCCGTCTGGCCGGGCGCCGATCCGGAAGGCGCCGCCGAACGCATCGACGCGGTGGCGGCGCAGCTAGCGAGCGCCCCGCTGCCCGCCCCCGTCCGCGCCGATCCCCTCGCGATCCAGCCGACGCCGGTGCTGCCGGAGGGCCGCTATGGCGCAATGGTCGCGGCCGCGAAGGACTATATCGCGGCGGGCGACATCTTTCAGGTGGTGCTGGCCCAGCGCTTCACCGCGCCCTTCCCGCTCCCGCCGTTCGAGCTCTATCGCGCGCTGCGGCGGATCAATCCCTCGCCCTTCCTCTATCATCTCGACCTGCCGGGCTTCGCGCTCACCGGATCGAGCCCGGAGATCCTGGTCCGCGCCCGCGACGGCGAGATCACGATCCGCCCGATCGCCGGCACCCGCCCGCGCGGCCGCACGGCCGCCGAGGACGAGGCGAACCGCACCTCGCTGCTCGCCGATCCCAAGGAGCGTGCCGAGCATCTGATGCTGCTCGATCTCGGCCGCAACGATGTCGGCCGCGCCGCTGCCCCCGGCACCGTCAAGGTGACGGACAGCTACACGGTCGAGTTCTACAGCCATGTGATGCACATCGTGTCCAACGTGGTGGGCAAGCTGCGCAAGGACGCGGACGCGATCGACGCGCTGTTCGCCGGCTTTCCGGCGGGTACCGTGAGCGGCGCGCCCAAGGTGCGCGCCTGCGAGATCATTGCCGAACTCGAGTCGGAGACGCGTGGCCCCTATGCGGGCGGCGTCGGCTATTTCTCGCCGGACGGGTCGATGGACTCGTGCATCGTGCTGCGCACCGCGCTGGTGAAGGACGGGGTGATGCACGTGCAGGCGGGCGCCGGCATCGTTGCCGACTCCGATCCCGTCTATGAGCAGCGCGAGTGCGAGGCCAAGTCGGGCGCACTGTTCGCCGCCGCGCGCGAGGCGATCGCGCGGGCCAGCGAGGCGGGCTTCGGCCAATAGGCCGGCCCGCCCTTGTGGCTCAAGGAACCCGCGAGGCCTTCGCTTCCTTGTCCAGCTTGTCCTGATACCATTGCTGCAGCATCTGCCGGGTGCAGCCGGTCTGGCCACCGGTGCCGACCGCCGAGCAGCTGTTGGGCATGCCGCGGCTGTTCACTTCCTCCACCACTTCCATCCGGCGCGACCAGCTGGTCGCGGGCGCATCCTGCTTCGGCTGGTCGCGGAAGCGCTTGGGGATGCGATAGGGCGAATCGCCCGCATTCGAGCAGACGACGATCTCGTCCGGGTTGGCCGGCTTGGGGCAGCTTTCCTGCCCGTAGAGCAGGATGCTGCGCACCCGCTTGGGCGGGCCGCCCTGCGCGGTCTGGTCCTGGGTCTGGGCGAACGCCGGTGCGGCGAGCAGGGCGGTAGCAAGCATCAAACGGGCAAGCATGGGGATACTCCTGGAAGGTGACACAACGTCCCTGCCCCGCCAGCGGTGCCGCCGCACTGTGGCACCCGCAAGGCCGGATTGTGTAAGCGCGCGGGAGCGCCTAGGTCTGCGCCCATGATCCTCGTGCTCGACAATTACGATAGCTTCACCTGGAACCTCGTCCATTATCTGATGGAATTGGGTGTCGAGGTGCAGGTGGTGCGCAACGACGCGCTGACCGCGAACGAGGCGATCGCCAGCAATGCGCAGGGCTTCCTGATCTCGCCCGGCCCCTGCACGCCGAACGAAGCCGGGATCAGCCTCGATCTCGTCGCCGCCTGCGCCGATCTGGGCAAGCCGCTGCTCGGCGTGTGCCTGGGGCACCAGTCGATCGGCCAGCATTTCGGCGGCAAGGTGGTGCGCGGCGGACTGATGCACGGCAAGACATCGCCGGTGCAGCACGACGGCACCGGGCTGTTCACCGACCTGCCCTCGCCGTTCACCGCGACCCGCTATCACTCGCTGATCGTCACCGACATTCCGGACAGCCTGGTGGTGAACGCCACCGCCGAGGACGGATCGGTGATGGGCTTCCGGCACGCCTCGCTGCCGATCCACAGCGTGCAGTTCCATCCCGAAAGCATCGCCACCGAGCATGGCCATGCGATGCTCGCCAATTTCCTGCGGCTGGCGGGCATCGGGGCGACCGCCACGGCCTGACTTTCGTCAGGCTCGGTTCATCGCTTATGTGCTAAGGGGCGCCTATGAAGATGTTCCTCGCCACCCTGCTCGCCGGTGCCGCGCTGCTCGCGGCGCCCGTTGCCAACGCCCAGCGCCACCGCGCAACGCCCGAGGAGAAGCTCGCCAAGCTGCTCGACGGCCGAGTCGCGGGCAAGCCGGTGGATTGCATCAGCCTCGACCGCACCGGTTCGAGCCAGATCATCGACGGCACCGCCATCGTCTACCAGCTGGGCAGCACGCTCTACGTCAACCGGCCGCGCGGCGGCGCGGACCAGCTGGACGACAACTCGATCCTGGTGACCAACACCTTCGGATCGCAGCTGTGCAGCATCGACACGGTGCGGCTGATCGACCGCAACTCCTATTTCCCGCGCGGCTTCGTCTCGCTCGGCGAGTTCGTGCCCTACACCAAGCCGAAGAAGAGCAACTGAGGCGCCCAAGCAGGATTTGCTCGACAGGCTGGCCGCGCCCCGGAATAGAGGCGGCGTGACCAGCCTGAGCCTGCTTCCCGATCCGTCCTCCCCACTTGCCCGCGAAACCGCCGCGCAGGCGTTCGCCGACATTCTCGACGGCACCGCGCCCGAAGCGGAGATCGAGGCGTTCCTGATTGCGCTCTCGTTGCGCGGCGAAACCAGCATCGAGATCGCCGAGGCCGCGCGCGCGCTGCGCAACCGGCTGATCCCCGTCACCGCTCCGGAAGGCGCGATCGACGTGTGCGGCACCGGCGGCGACGGGCACCACACGCTCAACGTCTCGACCGCAGTAAGCCTCGTCGTGGCGGCTGCCGGCGTGCCGGTGGCCAAGCATGGCAATCGCGCCGCGTCGTCCAAGGCGGGCGCGGCGGATACGCTGGAGGCGCTGGGCCTCAATCTCGATCGCGCCGCGGCGCGCGCCGAGGAGAGCTTGCACGAGATCGGCATCGCCTTCCTGTTCGCGCAGCACCATCATCCGTCACTCGGCCGCATCGCACCGATCCGGCGGCGGATCGGGCGGCGGACGATCTTCAACCTGATGGGGCCCCTCGCGAACCCGGCGCATGTCCGCCACCAGCTGATCGGCATCGCGCGGCCCGATTACGCGCCCGTCTATGCCGAGGCACTGGAGCAGCTCGGCGTCGAGGCGGCGGCGATCGTGTCGGGCGAGGATTCGCTGGACGAGCTCTCGACCGAGACGGCCAGCATCGTCGTCAATGTCGGCCGCGCCAAGCTGCCCACCCGCATCACTCCCGAGGATGCCGGCCTGCCCCGCCATCCGCTTTCCGCCATTCGCGGCGGCGATCCCGAGTACAACGCCCTCGCCCTGCGCCGTCTGCTCCAGGGCGAGCACGGCGCCTATCGCGACGCGGTGCTGCTCAACGCGGCCGCCGCACTGATGGTCGCGGGTCGGGCCGATGACCTTCGGGACGGGGTGGAGGAAGCCGCCGAGATGCTCGACAACGGGCTTGCCAACGCCCTTCTCGACTGCTGGATCGCCTTCGCATGAGCACCATTCTCGACACCATCATCGCCACCAAGCGCACCGAGGTCGCCGCCCGCAAGGCCGCCCCACGCGCCTGGCCCGAGCCTACCGCGCCGCGTGGCTTCAAGGCGGCGCTCGACGCGCGTGCTGCGGCGGGCGGCTACGGCCTGATCGCCGAGATCAAGAAGGCCAGCCCGTCCAAGGGCCTGATCCGCGCCGATTTTGATCCGCCCGCCCATGCCCGCGCCTATGCCGCCGGCGGGGCGGCGTGCCTCTCGGTGCTGACCGACCAGGAGTATTTCCAGGGCCACGAGGACTATCTGGTGGCCGCCCGCGCCGCCTGCAATCTGCCGGTGATCCGCAAGGACTTCCTGATCGACCCCTGGCAGGTCGAGGAATCGCGGGCGATGGGCGCCGATGCGATCCTGATCATCGTCTCGGCGCTCGACGACAACCAGATGGCGGAGATCGAGGCCGCCGCGATCGCGCAGGGCATGGATGCGCTGGTCGAGGTGCACGACGCAGAAGAGCTGGAACGCGCGCTCAAGCTCAAGTCGCGGCTGATCGGGGTGAACAACCGCAATCTCAAGACCTTCGAGGTCGACGTGCAGAAAACGTACGACCTCGTCCGCCATGCACCCAAGGACTGCACCTTTGTGGCGGAGTCCGGCCTCAACAACCGCGCCGACCTCGACGCGATGGCAGAATACGACATTCGCTGCTTCCTGATCGGCGAGTCGCTGATGCGGCAGGCCGATGTCGAGGCGGCGACGCGGGCGCTGGTCGGATGAGCGGGCTTACCCATCTCGACGAAAGCGGCGCTGCGCACATGGTCGATGTCGGCGGCAAGGCGGTCACCGCGCGCGAGGCGGTGGCGCGCGGCCGCATCACCATGTCGGCAGAGGCCGCCGCCGCGATCCGTTCTGGCAGCGTGAAGAAGGGCGACGTACTCGCCACCGCGCGGATCGCCGGGATCATGGCGGCGAAAAAGACGTCCGAGCTGATCCCGCTCTGCCACCCCCTGCCCCTCACCCGCGTCGCGATCGACCTCGATCTGGACGAGGCCGGCGTCACCGCCACTGCCACTGCCGCAACCGAGGGCAAGACCGGCGTGGAAATGGAAGCGCTCACCGCCGTGTCGGTCACGCTGCTGACGCTCTACGACATGGCCAAGGCGCTCGATAAGGGCATGGTGCTCGGCGACATCCGCCTGCTCACCAAGACCGGTGGCAAGTCCGGCGATTGGCGCGCGGAAGGCTGAGGCGCGGGCGGCAAAGAATCCCTTAGCCGCCCCAAACCGATCCTCCATTGCCCCGCAGCGGCCATCGGGCCATGTGCGGCACCATGGCATCGCTTCTCGACCCTCTTTCGCGCGGCCGCGTGATCCTCGTCGGCGCCGGTCCTGGTGACCCCGGCCTTCTTACCGTTCGTGCCGTCGAGGCGCTGAAGATCTGCGACGTGCTCGTCCATGACGGGCTGGTCGACGATCGCGTGCTCGATCTCGCGCCCCAGGCGCACCGCATCTCGGTCGCCAAGCGCCGTTCGAAGCACACGCTGCCGCAGGACGCGATCAACGCGCTGATCGTTGCGCATGTGAAGACCGGCGCCGTCGTCGTTCGCCTCAAGGGCGGCGACCCGTTCATCTTCGGCCGCGGCGGTGAGGAAGTGGAGGCCGTGCGCGAAGCCGGGCTGCCGGTGGAAGTAATCCCCGGTGTCTCCGCAGCACTTGGTGCCGCCGCCGAGGCGATGCTGCCGCTCACCCATCGCGACTGGTCGAGCGCGGTCAGCTTCGTCGCCGGCCAGTGCAAGGGGCTGACCGACCAGGACTGGTCGGGCCTCGCCGGCAAGGGCCGCACGCTGGTGATCTACATGGGCGTCGCCACCGCCTCGGCGATCGCCGACAAGCTGATGGCCGACGGCGTCGCGCCCGACATGCCGGTGGCGGTGCTCGAACGCGCGACGCTGGAAGGCCACCGCGCGATCCGCACCTTGCTCGCCGATCTGGGCCCGATGGTAGAGCGCGAGGACGTGCAGAGCCCCGCGATCATCGTCGTCGGCGAAGTGACGCTGCTGGCCGATGCCGAGGACAAGCTCGCCCGCTGGGCGCGCACGGCTGAGACTTTGGGCGAGGATCAGGCATGAAGCTGCTGACCGGCAACGATCTTCCCACCGGCGACGTGGTCTGGTGGACCGGCGAGAGCTGGTCGCGCCACCTCGCCGAGGCGGTCGACGTGGGCGACAAGGGCGACCTGATCGCCGCCACCGAAGTCGCCGCGCGGCGGGTCAACGTGCCCTATGTGATCGATGCCGAGGCAACGCCCGAAGGCCCCCGCCCCGCGCATATCAAGGATCGCATTCGTGCGCTCGGCCCGACCGTCCGCCCGGACCTGACCCTCAAGCCCGCCGACCCGCAGGCCGGCAGCTGGGTGATTTGAATCATGTACAAGTACGATGAATATGACGCCTCGATCGTCGCCGCGCGCGTCGAGGAATTTCGCGACCAGGTGCAGCGCCGCCTCGCCGGCCACCTGACCGAGGACCAGTTCAAGCCGCTGCGGCTGATGAACGGGCTCTATCTTCAGCTCCACGCGTACATGCTGCGCGTGGCGGTGCCCTATGGCACGCTCGACAGCCAGCAGATGCATATGCTGGCGCACATCGCCCGCAAGTACGATCGCGGCTACGGCCATTTCACCACCCGCCAGAACCTCCAGTACAACTGGATCAAGCTGGAGGACGCGCCCGACATCCTCGCCGAGCTGGCGACGGTGGAGATGCATGCCATCCAGACCAGCGGCAACTGCATCCGCAACATCAGCTCGGACCAGTTCGCCGGTGCCGCGGCCGACGAGATCACCGATCCGCGCCCCTGGGCCGAATTGCTCCGCCAGTGGAGCACGTTCCACCCCGAGTTCAGCTACCTCCCCCGCAAGTTCAAGATCGCGGTGATCGCCAGCGACACCGATCGCGCGGCGATGCGGCTGCACGACATCGGCATCCAGATCGTCCGCAACGACGCGGGCGACCTTGGCGCGCGCATCTATGCCGGTGGCGGCATGGGCCGCACCCCGATGATCGGCTCGCTGATCAAGGAGTTCGTGCCCTTCGCCGACTTCGTCAGCTATCTGGAAGCGTGCCTACGCGTCTACAATCGCCACGGCCGGCGCGACAATATCTACAAGGCGCGGATCAAGATCCTCATCCATGCGCTCGGCGCGGACGAATATGCCCGGCAGGTGGAGGAGGAGTTCCAGGCGGTGAAGGCGCTGGGCATCGATCCGCCCCAAGCCGAGTTCGACCGCATCGCCGCCTATTTCGCGCCTCCGGGATTCGAGGTCGACGCACCCGATACGGTGGACCGTACCGACCCGGACTTCGCCGTGTGGCTCGACCAGAACGTCCATGCGCACAAGGCCCCCGGCTATGCGGTGGTCACGATCAGCCTCAAGCCGATCGGCGGCATCCCCGGCGACGCATCGGCCGACCAGATCGACGTGATGGCCGATCTCGCCGAGCGCTGCAGCTTCGACGAGCTGCGGGTGACCCACGCGCAGAATATCGTTCTGCCGCACGTCCGGAAGGCCGATCTCTACGCGGTCTGGACCGCACTCCGCGAGGCGGGGCTGGCCGAGGCTAATCTCGACCTGATCAGCGACATCATCGCCTGCCCGGGCCTCGATTATTGCAGCCTCGCCAATGCCCGCTCGATCCCGCTCGCGCAGAAGATCAGCGAACGTTTCGCCGATCCGGTGCGCCAGCGCGACCTGGGCGAGCTCAAGCTCAAGATCTCGGGCTGCATCAACGCCTGCGGCCACCATCATGCCGGCCATATCGGCATCCTCGGCGTCGACCGGAAAGGCACCGAGAACTACCAGCTGCTGCTCGGCGGCTCGGGCGCGGAGGATGTCAGCCTGGCCGACATCACCGGTCCCGGCTTTAGCGAAGACGGCGTGGTCGACGCGATCGAGCGCGCCACCGACGTCTATGTCCGCGAGCGCACGCCGGGCGAGCGCTTCGTCGATACCTATCGCCGCATCGGCATGGCACCGTTCAAGGAGGCCATTTATGGTTGAGTTCCTGCGCTACCGCGACGACGAGGCGCATGACGAGCCGGCCGTGACGCTCGACAGCTTCTTCGGCCAGTCCAATGCCACGGCGGTGCGGATCGAGTCCGGCGAGGATGCCCGCGCGCTGCTGCCGCATCTCAGCCGTATCGCGCTGATCGAGGTGAGCTTCCCGAGCTTCCGCGACGGCCGCGGCTATTCCACCGCGCGCATCCTGCGCGAGGCGGGGTACGAGGGCGAGCTGCGCGCGCAGGGCGACGTGCTGGTCGACCAGATCCCGCTGATGCGCCGCTGCGGCTTTGACAGCTTCGCCCCCGACGCGCCGATCGACGAGGAAACCCTGACGGCGGCGCTCGACCGCTACAACTTCCGCTACCAGGCTGCGGCTGACAGCATCGTGCCGGTGTGGAAACTGCGCCATGGCTGAACCGGCGCGCCAGATCGACCGGATCGACGTGACGCCGCGCTTCACCGAGGCGGACGCGGTGCGGCTCAACACCCGATTCCTCGGCGTCCCCACGCTGGAGATGCTGCGCACCGTGCTGGCCGAGAAGCTGACCGGCGAGACGGCGATCGTCTCGTCGTTCGGCGCGGAGTCGGCGGCACTGCTGCATCTCGTCGCCAGCGTCGATCGCTCGGTGCCGGTGCTGTTCCTCGATACGGGCAAGCACTTCCCGGAGACGCTCGCCTATCGCGACCTGCTGGTCGAGCGGCTGGGCCTTACCGACTTCCGCAATCTCCGCCCCGATCCCGAGCTGCTCGCCAAGCGCGACGGCACCGAACTGCGCTGGTCCTATGACCCGGACGGCTGCTGCGAGATCCGCAAGGTGCTGCCGCTCGAGGCCGGCCTGGCGGGCTTCGACGCGACGATCACCGGCCGCAAGGCCTTCCAGGCGAGCACCCGCGCCGCCCTGCCCCGCTTCGAGCTGGACGGCGATCGGCTCAAGATCAATCCGCTGGCGGACTGGACCAAGGCAGACCTCGACACCTATTTCACCGCCCACGACCTGCCGGTGCACCCGCTGGTCGCGCAGGGCTATCCGTCGATCGGCTGCGCGCCGTGCACGAGCAGGGTCAAGCCGGGCGAAGACCCCCGCGCCGGGCGCTGGCGCGGCTGGGACAAGACCGAGTGCGGCATCCATACGCCAACGGGCGACGACGACGCCAACCAGCCGGTATTCTGAGGCCGCCTCAGAACCCGCCGTGGAACCGGACGGCGAACACGTTGGCTGGCCCACGATCGCGATTATACCCCGGGTTGGCGATGAACTGATAGTCGAGGGTCACGTCGAAGCCCTTGCGCGGCTGCCAGTCATAATAGGCTTCGGCGATTGCTTCGCTGCCCGGGTGCGGCAGCTTGCCGTCGCCGACCAGCACGCCCACCCCGCCCGCATCAAGATAGCGCTGGTGCTCGCGCGAGATGCCGTTAACGATGCCGACCAGTCCGATCCGGTCGTTCGTGCGGCCCCAGCCTGCGCCATTTAGCGACGCGCCCAGCTGGGCGGTGCGGTCGATGTCGGTGAAATCATAAGGCTCGATCGATCCGTCGGCAAAGCCCGCGCGGGCGAACAGCCCCAGTGTCGAGGTGACCGCCTGCTCCGCATTCACCCCGAGGCCCATGCGGGTCGTACGCTGGCGGACCAGCGCCGTATCCGCCGCCTGCCCCTGCGCCTCGCCCAGGGCCAGCGCGTCCTCGAACCGCCCGAAGCGCCCGCGATTGCGGAAAGCCGTCACGCGGATCGCGCCAGGCTGGCCGCCGAGCACGTGGCGATGTTCGACCTCGACATCGACCTGATACTGGCGGAAGTCGCGCTCCAGCGTCTCGCCATTGGGGATCTTGGAGAGGTTGAACAGCCCGGCGCGCAGGGTCCACGCGCCCTGATACCATTCGGCCGCCGCACCGGTGGAATAGCCCCAGGCATCGGCGGCATAATCGAAGCTGCCGGTATCCACCGCCGACCAGTTGAGGAAATCGCCGCGCGGATCATGCGCATAGCGGTTGGTGTCGAACACGTCACCGACGCCGAACTTGCCGAGCGTCAGCACCAGCCGGTTCGCCGTCTGGGTGCCGCCCAGCACGTTCATCGCCGGCGCCACTGCACTCGTCTCCCCGCCCAGCCCGATCGTCTGGCGGAAGAACAGCCGCTGGAGTCGCAGATAAGGCTCGTCCCTGCCGACCTTGTATGCCTCGGCGCTGGGGAAGCCCGCCACGCCCAGCGTGTTGGACAGGCCGAAGCCTTGGTCGATCTCCGGGTTGACCCACAGCTCGCCGCCCGCCCAGGGCCGCACCCCGGCATAGAGCGTCACGTCGATCGTCTCGCGCACCTGCTTGGGCGTCAGGCTGTTGGGCCCGCGATAGGGATCGTCGAAGCCGCCCACGCCCTGCACCACCATCGTCGCCTGGCCATGCACCGCGAGGGTCTGCGGGTCGCCCGTGTCCTGCGCCTGCGCTGCCGTCGGCAGCAGGAAGAACAGCGCGGCCGCGGCGGCGGCCGACTTGGGGAAGGCGTGGATCATGGACTTATACCCCGAAATCCGGCGGAAATCGCCGACTCGACGGGGGCGCCCGTATACCCTAGGGGGGTATCTAGCAAGCAGAACGGAACGACGCAGAATGGGCCATGTCGCACGCGAGAAGCAGAAGCTGCTCAACCGATTGAAAAGATTGCGCGGGCAGGTCGAGGCGATCGAGCGGGCGGTCGAGGCCGACACCGAATGCGCGCGCGTCCTGCAGCAGGCGACGGCATGCCGCGGGGCGCTGGACGGCTTTATCGCCGAAGTGATCGAGGATCATATCCGCGAGCACATGCTGGAACCCGGCGCGGCCCCGGACGATCCCAAGGTGCAGGCGGCCGAGGAACTGGTCGCGATCGTCCACCGCTATCTCACCTGATCGGAGCTTCCCATGCAGACCAGCCTCACCGATCGTGCCGCCGCGTTGCTGCGGGTGCCTGTCTCGGGTGCGGCAGCGCTCTCCGGCGGTGATCTTTCCGCAGTCCATCGGCTGCGGCTGGCCGATGGCGGCAGTGCGATCGCCAAGCAGGGGCCGCTGGTTTCGGAAGAGGCAGAGATGCTGATGGCGATCGCGGCGCGTGGGACGCCCGCGCCGGCGGTACTCGCGGTCGGCGAAGACCTGCTGCTGATCGAGGAAATGCTGAACGACGGGCAACTCGGCACCAGCTGGGACAGCCTTGCCGAGGTGCTGCAAACGCTCCACGCGGTGCCGGGCCGCGGCTATGGCTGGCCGGCGGATTACGCCTTCGGGCGCGTCGCCATTCCGAACGGTACGACAGAGGACTGGCCGAGCTTCTGGGCCGAGCGACGGCTTCATACCCATCTGCCGCACGTGCCTGCGCCCCTCGCCCGCCGGCTGGACCGGCTGGCCGATCGCCTGCCGAACCTGCTGCCGCAGCACCCCGCGCCGGCGCTGCTCCACGGCGACCTTTGGGGCGGCAACGTGCTGACGTCCGGCGGCCGGGTGACCGCGCTCATCGACCCCGCCTGCTACCATGGCGATCGCGAGGTCGATGCCGCGATGCTGACGCTGTTCGATGCGCCGCCCGCCCGCTTTTTCGACGCGCTCGCGCTGGCGCCGGGCTGGCAGGAACGGCAGCCGATCTACCGGCTCTGGCCTCTGCTCGTGCACCTGCGGCTGTTCGGCAGCAGCTATATCGGCGCGGTGGAAGCCTCGCTCGCCGCGGTGGA
>Ga0105237_10007068_pt1 | contig 12342 bp, 13 predicted proteins | sample KBSC24metaG_FD_81520 | JGI IMG/M metagenome (GOLD analysis project Ga0105237, IMG submission 81520) | Corn rhizosphere microbial communities from Kellogg Biological Station, Michigan, USA - KBS C2-4 metaG | ecosystem: Host-associated > Plants > Roots > Rhizosphere > Soil | place: Michigan, USA...
GCCGCCGTCCATGCCGGACTGAAGCTCAATGCCGATCAGGAAAAATTGTGGCCGCCGGTGGAAGCGGCGGTGCGCGATTTCGCCAAGCTGCGGATCGATCGCGCCAACGCGCGGATGGATGACGACAGGAGTGGGCCGGATTCCCGCAAGGCCGATGATCCCGTTACGCGGCTGCGCGATCGCGCCGAGGCGATGGCTGCCAACGCGGCGGCCTTGAAGCGCATCGCCGATACCGCCGATCCGCTTTACAAGACGCTGGACGACGGCCAGAAGCGCCGGCTGGCACTCCTGACCCATATGGAGCGGCGGTTTGGCGACGGCTGGCGGCGTCCCCGCTTTGGCATGGGACGCGACGATGATCGCGGCGACAGCGGTCGTGATCGTTTCTATCAGCGTGATCGCGAAGACCGCCCGGATCGCAATGGCGGCGGGCCCGAGAAGCTTTAGGCCACCCATTACCGCTCGCGAGCAAAGCCGCCCCGTTCGGGCGGCTTTTTTCTGCGGCATTTGACACAAGCGGCATAGCGGTGGTTTCGTTAGGCGAAGCTCTCAAAAGAAAACAAGACAGGGAGAAAGCCATGCCGTCGACGATGCTCAACGGGTTCACCCATCACTGGACCGACGAAGGGCAGGGCGAACCCCTGATCATGTTCCACGGCGCCTCGCAATCCGGCGTGGTGCTCGCGCCGTTTGCGCGGGAACTCGCCAAGACCCATCGTGTCATTGTTCCCGATTTGCGCGGCATGGGGAAAAGCGCGCATGTCACGGAACTGCCGCCCTCGGCCTGGATCGATGATGCAAATGCGCTGATCGATCATCTCGGCCTGAGCCGCCTCCATGTGTTCGGGGTCAGCCTCGGGGCGCGGGTGGCGCTGCGGCTTGCGATCGACCGGCCGGAGCGGGTGCGAAGCCTGATGCTGGATCTGCCGATCATCGCCATGGAAGGCGCCACCAACAGCGCGCTCAATGTTTCGCTCGGATCCTTCGACAATCTGCCGGCGGCCGAACAGGCCATGCGCGAAGCCCAGCATGGTCCCGAATGGAAACAGGTGATGACGAACTACATGACGATCCGCAACCAGCCGGCTCTGCAGGAGCATCTCAACCTGCGGGAATTGTCCAAGCGCGTGCGCGTGCCAACGCTGATTTTCCGGGGCGATGAACGCGAGGTCGTCCATCCCTTAAGTCACTGCTTCGAGCTGCATCAGAATATCGCCGATTCCTGGCTATGGATTCGCCCCGACACACTGGGAAGCCCGATGAAGGCCGCGCCGGAGGAGACCTTTGCCCAGATGCGCGCGCGGATGGCGAGCGCGCCTTGAAGTCTTGAAGCTCAGGCCGCGCCTGCTTCTTTATTGGCGCCAGAAGAATGGCGTCTTTCCGGTCGCCGGTATCCTAAGGAAAGCCGTGATTTTCGGGGGTTTTGCGGGCCGGCCTTACGGGTGCCGATATGCCCAGAAATTTCCCGGACATTGCTGGACATCAGGTGATCGCTTTGCTACACGACCGGCTCTCGCAAGGCTTTCCGGAAGCCACTTTCCGGGCGCATAGCTCAGTTGGTAGAGCAGCTGACTCTTAATCAGCGGGTCCCAGGTTCGAGCCCTGGTGCGCCCACCAAGCAAATCAATAACTTAGGTGGTCCTTCGCGAGGCCATTCCGACAGGCGGTCATCGGCTATTCCGACAAACCGGCCGCTTTTGTTCGCCCCTCGCGACGTTTCTTCCTGCCCGAGATAAGCTGCTTGCGCGTGCGTTTCGAATAAGTGGGCAGCTGCCGCGCTGACCTGTGGCGGCCGGCTGCGCGCAGTTCCGCGTCGGTCCAATCGCTGTCTGCGCCCTCGGTAAAGCCGCCGTGTCGAAACGATGTGAATGTCAATTCGTTGCGTAAGCCAGCCGCGATGATGATGTCTTTCACCACCCCACGCAAATAGCGAAGGTCTTTCCGTCCCGTGATCCACGGAACGAACTCCTTCTTAAATCGTCGGTGCGCATGATCCCTGCGGAAGACGAGGCCAGATACCATTGTGGTGTTGATCGCGTCGAACTCGGCTATCAATTCGGGGAACAGGACCTGGCCACTCTCGTCAAATAACGGCCACCATCCTTCCTCGCCGGTCTTCGGGTGAACGATGCAACGCTATCGGAGCGCTCCTTCGGCCGGCAGTGCTTGATGTCGAAGGCGCCGAAGATGTGTTCCTCGCGCTGCAACCATTCCCACGCAACGAGCGCGGCCGTGGCGATCGACTGATAACCCTGTTCCATCGCCTTTGCCCGAAAGGCGACGAGTTCGTCCCACGTCGCGGTCGGCGTTTCACGCGCCGCAGCACCTGGCGCGCGGGTTTTCAATCCCATGCGGGAGAACGGATTGATCGCGGGCACGATAATCGGTTGTGCCGAAAACTCTTTCGATTTGACAACAGGACGCAATCTCATTGAGCTCCTGACACGGACCGCCATCCACGCCGGGTCGCGCGGTCCGTGTATTGCACGGGCCGCTCGTCAAGCCTCGAGTTGAGCAAAGCAACACATATGGGTTCGGTCGGATTCCGTGGACGGGTGGCGGTTCACGCCTCGGATTTGAGACGCTATGATCGGCCGACGTTGCAGCGCGATCAGTGAAGCGGGAAACGGCTTTCCGACAGAACGCTCGAAGGTAGGAATTGCGCCATGAAACCAGATCAGCTGGCGCCCGTCGCTGTCGTAACCGGTGGTTCGTTCGGAATCGGTATCGCGATCGCACGGAGGCTGAGCGCGGACGGGGCAATAGTTGCGATCATCGGGCGTGACCAGGTCAAGCTCAAGGCCGCCGTTGCGAGTCTGGGCGCCGGCGCGCGGGCGATCGCCGCCGATATTGGCGAGCGCGTGGAGGTCGAGGGCGCTATTGGGGAAATTGTCGCAGCGCAAGGCAGGATCGATATTCTCGTGAATAACGCCGGTGTGATGCCGACGCTCTCCCTGGAGACACCGGACGACGAAGCCGAACGACTGTGGGACGATACGCTGCGCATCAATCTGAAAGGGTCTTATCTCGTCGCCAAGGCGGCGGCGCCGCATATGACGGCGCCGGGTGGAAGAATCATCAATATCACCTCGATCGTCGCGCAATCTGGGGGATCGACGCCAGGCTATCTGGCCTATGCCGCCTCCAAAGCGGGGCTCAATGGATTGACCCTCGCGTTGGCACGTGAACTCGCGCCGCGCGGAATCACGGTGAATGGAGTCGCGCCCGGAGGGTGGGACGACAGCCAGATTTCTCGCATTCGTGGGCTTGTCGCTCTGGCGCGCCCCGGCCACGTCAGCGATATCGCAGGCGCCGTCGCCTGGCTCGCCTCGAAGGATGCCACCTATGTGACCGGCACCATCATTGCCGTGAACGGGGGCTGGCGAAGCGACCTTTGGCAAATCGAGCCCGGCGTGGGTTGGATTGGGCTATTGGCCTGCGTGGCAATCACAATTGGCGTGATCGCGAGCGCAGCCGCTCGGCCCGGCCGCTTCCTTCTCTATGCTGACGGACGGGAATTTCTAGCATTGTGGTTGCTGCCCGTAGTGCAAGAAGTGTCAACCTGATGGGTGGGAAATCGAGTGCGCACTTCTAGCCGCAGTCGCGCACCAAATCAGCTAAGGTCACCTCGTATTGGAATGGCCTCGGCGAAAGAAAAGAGTCGCGTGAAAAGGGATGGAGTGGTGACAGAGACGGACTACATAATCGTTGGTGCAGGATCTGCTGGATGCATCCTCGCTAACCGGCTCAGCGCTGACCCATCCGTGAGTGTGGTTTTGCTGGAAGCTGGCGGAGCCGACGCTCACCTGTTTTATCGCATGCCGGCCGGATACAGGCAGCTGATGAAAAGCGGGATGGGAAACTGGAAGTACGAAAGCGAACCGCAGGCGGGATTGAACGGCAGGCGAATGTACTTTCCCCGGGGGAAAGTGCTGGGCGGTTCCAGCTCCATCAACGCTATGGTCTGCCTGAGAGGCAATCCTGGCGATTACGACGAATGGAGCCAGCTGGGAAACAGGGGGTGGTCTTACGAGGATTGCCTTCCTTATTTCAAGCGCGTCGAGCGCTTCGACGGTGGGCCGGACGACTATCGAGGTGGGGATGGCTTCGTCGGTGTATCACGCGGCCCGTCCGTGGAGGAAATGGGGCCGATAAGCAAGGCCTGGGTCAGGGCGGGCATCGAGGCGGGCTACCCCTATAACCCTGACATGAATGGAAAGACGCAGGAAGGGTTTGGGCCGATCAATGCCAACTACGCGCAAGGAAGAAGACAAAGTGCGTCGTGGTGCTATTTGGGTCCAGTGTTATCACGTCCAAATCTCAAGGTAATTACTGGGGCTATGGCAACAAAGGTCGCACTGCGAGCGGGAAGAGCCGTGGGAGTGGAGTACTCGAAGGCCGGTCAATCGAAAACGGTTCAGCTACCCGAGAGGTTATACTGGCAGGCGGTGCTATCAATTCGCCCGTTCTCTTGCAGCTGTCGGGAATTGGCGATGCCGAAACCCTGAAAGCGGCCGGTGTCAAAGTTTTGCATGAGCTGCCTGGTGTGGGCGAAAATCTTCAAGACCACGTCTGCATAACCCTTAAACAACAGATTACGAAACCCTACTCGGCGCTGAGCAAGATCACGCCGTTTAATGCCGCAAAGTCACTGGCGCAGTACGTGCTCTTCAAGAGCGGGCCAGCTTCCGCGAACGGTCTCCAATGCATGGCATTCGTGAAGTCCCGCCCCGGATTGAGCGAACCCGATATTCAGTTCCATTTGCCCATGGTCATGTATCGCGACCATGGTCGACAGATCATAAAAAAGGAGGGCTTTATGGCCATGGCGAATGCTTGCCGGCCGCGAAGCCGAGGTACGGTAAAGATTGCTTCGGCAGATCCCGCGCATCAGCCGCTCATAGACCCTCGTTATTTTTCAGATCCTGAAGATATGCGTGTTACTCGCGAGGGAATACGAGTTGCGCGCCACGTCATCTCGCAGAAGGAATTCGATGAATTTCGGGGAGATGAATACGAACCCGGCGCCATAGCCGCCTCGGATGATGATCTAGACTCATATATCCGCGAACATAGCCACACGGCCTACCACCCTGTCGGGACTTGCAAAATGGGTTCGGACTCCTTGGCGGTCGTGGACGAAAACTTGCGAGTACGCGGCATTGATCGGCTGCGCGTCGTCGACGCGTCGGTGATGCCAAATATTGTCAGCGCAAACACGAATTTTCCGACCATGATGATCGCGGAAAAGGGCGCCGAAATGATCAGGGCGGCACAATAGAGGATGATGTTGCGCGCAATGGGTGCCTTTCTTGAGCTGCGCTACCGTGTTTGCGTCAAATCTCGTGAAATTCCCTGACGCCCTTGGCGATATGATCGTGTACGCCCCGATAGGTCGTCACCAGGTAGTCATTCTTGGTGAGATTCGGCGCCAGCGCGCCGTCCTGAACCATCCACGCGCTATAATCGACGCTAACCATGATGCTCCCCCTGCGGTTGCGCAGGTTCGCGCGTGGAAAGGCTTCAAGGCAAGGCCCTTAAATGGTAGGTCTCAAGAAGCAGGTCATGGCGCAACGCGCTGAGCGGCTGCCGGTGAGGCTGATAAGGTTTGCATACAAAGCGTGTCAGTCGACATCAGAGCGTCGCACCGCCTGCGGTTCCCCAAGGCTTTTCCCATTGTTTCGCTTGGCCGCGACATTGTCGGCATCGCGGATCGAGCGCGCCAAGATAATGCAGCTGGGACCAACGCCCGAGCCGGCGCGGCTCTAAGCGACTTGCCCGAGCCCGCCGCCGCATAGCAGGGTCTGTCCGGAGATGTAATCGGACTCGGGAATGCAGAAGAGATAGATGGCACCCGCCGCATCGTCGGGCGTGCCGGCACGCCCCAATGGGATCATTTGCGTGGCAACATCGAGAAAAGACGCGCGCACGCCCACCGCGATCTGGTGTCCGTCGACATCAATGTGTGCCTGTTCACTCTCGAGCGCCTGCGTAAGACGCGTTTGGATCAGGCCGAATGCGACGCAATTAACCGTGACGTTGTAGCGCCCCCATTCCTTTGCAAGCGATTTGGTGAGGCCGATGACCCCGGCCTTCGCCGAGGCGTAATTGGCTTGGCCGGAGCTGCCGCCCGTACCCGAGCCGGAAGAGATATTGATGACCTTGCGCGTGACGGGACGTCCCTCGGCCGCCTCTTTCTTGGCGAACGCCCGGATGGGCTCAGCGGCGGCGCGCAGAATGCGGAATGGCGCGACCAGATGGACTTCGAGCATGGCCTGGAACTGCTCGTCGCTCATTTTCTGAACCACATTGTCCCAAGTATAGCCGGCATTATTGACAATGATGTCCAGCCCGCCAAACGTGTCGAGCGCCGTTTTCACGAAACGTTCACCGAAATCCAGCGCGGTTACGTTGCCGGCGCACGCCACGGCTTTACCGCCGATCCGGGCGATTTCGCCAACGACCTCGCGCGCGGGCCCCTCGTCCAGATCGTTCACCACGACATACGCGCCGTCCGCTGCAAGCTTCAGCGCCAGCGCCCGGCCGATGCCTCGCCCCGAACCGCTGATCAATGCGACTTTTCCGTCCAGTTTTCCCAATGTCTCCTCCCGGATCGCTTGCTAGATTTTTTTGGCCGGCCGCCGGCGCTTTGTCATGCCGTGGTGACACGGGGCGCCTGACGGGCGTACGCCGAGAATATGCTTGTCATCAGTCACGCTGCGACTCGGCGGTAGAGCGTCACGACGCACGCGCCGCCCAGTCCTAGATTGTGCTGCAGTCCGATCCGCGCGCCTTCGACTTGCCGGTCCTCCGCTTGACCGCGAAGCTGCCAGACCAGTTCGGCGCACTGCGCAAGCCCGGTCGCCCCGAGCGGATGGCCTTTAGAAAGCAAGCCGCCGGAAGGGTTGACGACGTAACGCCCGCCATAGGTATTGTCGTTGTCCTCTACGAAGCGCTCGGCTGTGCCCTCCGGGGTAAGACCAAGCGCCTCATAGCTAAGCAACTCATTGGTGGTGAAGCAGTCATGCAACTCGACGACATCGATTTCTTCGGGGCCGATGCCGGCGCGCCGATAGGCTTCGCTCGCAGCGTTGCGCGCCATATCGTAACCGATGACGCGGATCATCGAATTGTTGGCGAAGGCCGCGGCATCGTCGGTGGTCATAACCTGGGCCGCGATCTCCACGCCAGAAATGGAATGACGGCGCGCGAATTCGGGCGAGACGACGATGGCCGCTGCCGCACCGCAGGTCGGGGGGCAACATTGCAGACGGGTGAGGGGACCAAAAATCGACGGCGACGCCAGTACCTGCTCGATCGAGACAGGCTCGCGAAACACGGCGTGCGGATTCCTTAACGCGTGCCGCCGGGCTTTGACGGCGATCTTCGCAAAGGTTTCCGGCCGCGTTCCGTAACGGTCGGCATATTCACGGCCCGCACCCCCGAAATACTGGCCGGTAATCATCACGTCGGGTTGCTCGCCAACTGCTTCGTGAAGCACGCGCGCGTGCATTTCCATCACAGGCTTGCGCCCGTCCGGCCCTCCGCCGAGGGCACCGGGCCGCATTTCCTCGAAACCGAGCGCAAGCGCGACCTCCACCTGGCCGCTCTCCACGGCTTGCCGCGCTAGATATAACGCGGTCGAGCCCGTGGCACAGGTGTTGTTGACATTGATGATCGGAATGCCGGTCAGCCCGAGCGGATAAAGCGCCTGCTGTCCCGACGTGGAGCTGCCGAGCACATAACCCACATAGGCCTGCTGCACCGCCGAATAGGGGATCCCAGCGTCGGCGAGCGCGCGCCGCGCGGCCTCACAACCCATCCTGTCGTAGCTGTCACTGCGGCCGGGTTTCGCAAAAGGGATCATTCCGACCCCCGCAATCAAGGGGTTCGACGCCATTCGAACAGCCTCCCGAAATTATAACAGGATTATAATATTCGCATATCCTGCGGAGAACAAGCATGACGATGGGCAAAGGCTTGCAGGGCGGCTATACTTTGACGACTGTAGCGATCGATCGATGCCAAGCAACAAACGCAGGCCGACCAGGGCCAAATCCGTCAGCCCCCCGAAGAAGAAATCGGAGGTCACCCGTACGCGCATTCTCGATGCTGCGTCGCAGGTCCTGCGCAAGAAAGGCTATACCCAGACGACGCTTGCGGAAATCGCCGCCGCCGCCGGCACGCAGGCGGGCGCAATGTATTATTACTTCGACTCGAAGCATGATCTAGTCGAGTCGCTGGCCCGCCGCAGCATTGACCGCTACCTGGCGCATGCCAAGGCGAGTCTGGCTAAACTTCCGGCAACCGCGTCATACCGACAGAGACTCAAGACTGCAATCCGCGCACATCTGGATCGTTCGCTGCGCAGCAACGATTTCTTGCAGAGCTCGCGCGTTTTCAAGCAACTCTCCCGCGAACTGCGGGAGCGCTTGATCCATCACGGCAAAGCCTATCGCATGCTGTTCCGCAACTTGATCCGCGACGGACAGAGGAAGGGCGAATTCCGTCCCGATGTGGACGCCACGCTCAGTTCATTGATCCTGATGGGTGTGCTAATCTGGTGTGTTGACTGGTACCGGCCGGGCAAGATGTCGATCGACGGATTGGTCGATCACATCTATCTGACGTTGATGCAGGGGATTGAGCGCTAGGCGCAGGCCAGTAGTAGCAACCGGTCACCAGGCCTCGCTCCGCCTGTGGGTGAAGCGCGGTCACGGTAATCGCCTTGGTCCCGGAAAATACATTGAACAGCATTTCGCCGTTTACCGGACGTCGGGTCTGCGGAACGATAAAACTCATTCGTGTTGGCTCTCAGCCGATCGCTTGACCGCAGTCTGATTCCAAAGTGAACTGCCTCGCTGAGGCTTGACAGCACCCAGGGCCGACGATGGCTCGCCTTGGCCGGCAACTTCTTCCGGAGTCACGCGATGCATGAGTTGCGCAATGCCTGAGTTGCCCGCTGGCAAACCGGACCGGGCTGGTGGGACGCTTCGGCCCGCGAGCTACGGCGACAAGCCGGCGGTTATCATGGGTGAAAGTGAGGAGATACTAACCTTCGCCCAGCTCGACGAACGCTCGATGCGGCTAGCGCAGTTGCTCAGGAGGGCCGGACTGGCGCCCGGCGACCATATCGCCATTATCATGGAGAACAGCGCGCGCTATTTCGAAATCGCCTGGGCGGCGCAGCGGTCCGGACTTTATTGTACTCCGATCAACTGGCATCTCTCGCCCGCCGAAGCGGCTTATGTCCTTGCTGATTGCGGCGCGAAAGCCATTTTTTCCTCCAGTGCGGTCGGAGAACTCGCGAAAGTTGTCGCAGCGGAGTCCCGTGCCGGATTGCGGTTGATGTCTGGCGGCACCGTTACGGGTTTCGAGTCCTATGAAAAAGCGATGGCCGAGTGTCCGGCGGAGCCCCTCGAAGACGAAATCGAGGGCGGCATCATGTGCTACTCCTCAGGGACCACGGGCCGGCCCAAGGGCGTCAAACGGCCGCTCTCACATACCCCTTTCGGAACCGGAACGGTCGCCGATCAGACACTAGGCGGGCGGTTTCCGTTCGATGAACGCACCGTCTATTTGTCGCCTGGTCCACTTTATCACGCCGCGCCGATTCACTGGAGCCTTGCCGCGCAGCGCTTCGGAGGCACGGTGGTGGTGATCGAGAAATTCGATCCAACGCTGGCCCTCGAATTGGTGGAGCGCCATCGCGTCACCATGGCTCAATTTGTTCCCACCATGTTTGTGCGCATGCTGAAGCTTCCACAGGCCGAGCGGGATCGCTACGACCTCTCAAGCCTGCAATTTGCTATTCACGCCGCGGCGCCGTGCCCCGTGTGGGTCAAGGAGCAGATGATGGCGTGGTGGGGCCCCATCATTCATGAATTCTTCGGCGCCACGGAAGGCGGATTGATCGTGATCGGCCCAAAAGAATGGATGGATCACAAGGGCTCGGTGGGAAAACCGTCCGGTTGCCGCGTGCATGTGCTTGGAGACGATGGCGAGGAATTGCCCGCTGGTGAATCCGGCGCGCTATATCTCGAAGGGCAGGGAGGAGCCTTCGAATACCACAACGATCCGGCGAAGACGGCCGAAACAATAAACGAGCGCGGGTGGATGACCCTGGGAGATGTGGGCTATCTGGATGCCGACGGCTATCTGTTCCTTACCGACCGCAAGTCGCATATGATCATATCGGGTGGAGTCAACATCTATCCTCAAGAGGTCGAGAACTTGCTGCTGCGGCATCCCAGGGTAGCGGACGCGGCGGTGATCGGAGTCCCTAATGAAGAGTATGGCGAGGAGGTCAAAGCCGTCGTTCAGGTGTCTGGAGGGGACAAAGACCACGCCGGTCTCGCGGAGGAACTGATTGGCTATTGCCGGGCCAACCTGGCGCATTTCAAATGTCCCCGAACGATTGACTTTGTTGATGCATTGCCACGGCTGGAAAGCGGCAAGCTACTCAAGCGGCTGCTCAAAGATCAGTATTGGCGAGGTCGCGCGGCACGCATCTAGTGCGCCGGATGGGCTCTTCCGCCATTGCAGAGAGAGAATGGCGGCTCTGGAAAAGTGAGCAGAGCGTATTCCTGAATCCCGGCCAGTAAAAAGGCTTGGTGGAAGGTTGCTGCATTCGGCTAGTATGGTGGCCTTAAAACTCAGCAGAGGACACGATCTTGGAACCTCCTGCCACCACTATACCTCCCGAAATGGAATGGCTTTCCGAGCGGTTAACGCGAAACCATTTTGCCAATTGGATGAGAATGAAGCTCATTCGCGCTACCGATGGCGAAGTCGATATTCTGGTGCCGTGGAGAGAGGAATTCATATCCAACCCAGATGCGCGGTTCATGCATGGTGGCGTCTTGGCAGCAATCGTGGATACGGCCGGCTCCTTCGCGACCGCTACGCGTTTAGGAAGACCGCCGCAGACCATCGACATGCGAGTGGATTATCATAGTACTGCGCGACCCGGAGATTTTGTCGCGCGCAGCAGGATTATCCGCATGGGCCGAACGATCGCCACCGCCGATACCGAGATTTTTAGCCTTGATAACAAGTTGGTTGCCAGTGGTCGCGGGACTTATCTCGCGGCGATAACAGATATGTCCCAGCTTCCACGCTCGGCCTCACCTCCTCATAAGGAGGACGATCCAGGCTAGTTGAGATTTTACTTCAGCGCGGTCGTCGTCTCCACCGCGATCGCGGCGAGATAGAGCGCGCTTTCCGAAAAGGCCCCCATCCTTCCACTGCGCAACGAGAGCGCTCGCGCGACCCTCTGCCGTGAGCGCCGGGCATAATTGAGTTGCCTTGGAATCACTATCAAGATCGCGAGACCGTCTGAACATCATTCGCGACGGTTTCGGCAACTGTGAGTCAACGCCCCTTGAAGTTGGGTTTGCGCTTTTCGCGAAAGGCCGCGATACCTTCGCCGAAGTCTTCCGTATGCCGCAGCTGTGGAGCCATCAACGATTCTTGCTGAAGAAATTCCTCAAGCGGCGGAGACATGCATGCGCTGAAGAGCTTTTTTGTTAAGCCGAGGGCGAAGGTCGGTGCTGCGGCCAATTCTTCTGCCACACGCAATGCCTCCGCCTCCAATTCGGCGTCATCGACAAGTTTGGTCACGAGGCCAAGAGCGTGAGCCTCTGACGCCTGAATAAGTCTTCCCGAGAAGATCAGTTCCTTGGCTTTGTACAAGCCAATTTGACGAGTTAGAAAATACAGCGCACCGCAATCGGGCATTAATCCCGACTTCAGATGCGGCATTCCGAAGCGGGCGGTTGGGGAACTGAATACCAGGTCGCTGGCGAGCAGCAGGCTCCAACCCAATCCAATTGCACTGCCCCGTACGATGCAAACAACAGGCTTTTCCAGATTGTGCAGCGCTTTTATCATGCGATGGCCGCCGCGTTGCATGCGCATTCGCGATTGAGGCGGGCCTTCCGGGCCCATTTGCTCGATGTCCGCTCCTGAGCAAAACGTGTCTCCCGCGCCGGCGATGACAACTGCGCGGACGCGCTCGTCAAAAGCAATCCCTTCAAGGCGGTCAGCCATCGATTGCCGCATGGCAATGGTCATCGCATTTTTGCGCTGCGGATTGTTCAGGGTTATCCGGCCGACGTGTCCCTGTTGGCTCCAATCGACGGTCATCGTGTTTTCCTCTCTGTGATAACGGGAGTCTGACGCAAGTAAAAAAGCAAGGCGATGATTTGATTCCATGATCGCTTCAACAGGAGATTTACGGCCGGAGGTCCATGGCCGTTAAGCCAGGCAGCGCCTAAGCCTTTTTAGAGGATGCTGCGGGTCCGATCTCGTTGCGGGCGATAAAGATCCGAAGCATCTCGC
>Ga0105237_10007073_pt1 | contig 12339 bp, 9 predicted proteins | sample KBSC24metaG_FD_81520 | JGI IMG/M metagenome (GOLD analysis project Ga0105237, IMG submission 81520) | Corn rhizosphere microbial communities from Kellogg Biological Station, Michigan, USA - KBS C2-4 metaG | ecosystem: Host-associated > Plants > Roots > Rhizosphere > Soil | place: Michigan, USA...
AAGAGGGTAATTGTTTGCAAGCGCATCCTGTATTTGTTCCACAATTTCCAACAATATCCTCACCCGGTTTTCAAATGAGCCGCCATATTCATCTGTACGGTGATTACTTAAAGGCGATAAAAATTCGTGAATTAAATATCCATGCGCAGCATGTATTTCTATTACTTTATAGCCAGCCTTTAAAGCTCTTGTGGCAGCAGTTTTAAAATCATTTATAATTTTTTCAATTCCTTTTTTATCTAACGCAAGCGGTGCAGTTTCTTTATCTGAAAAAGCGATAGCGCTTGGTGCTACAGCCTGCCATCCACCATTTTCACTTTCATGTATTTGCCCGCCTCCTTGCCAGGGGGCTAAATGGCTTGCTTTGCGCCCTGCATGTGCAAGTTGTATGCCTGGCAACGCATTTTGACTGGTAATAAAACCCGTAATCTGCTGCAGCTTTTCAACATGCTCATCTTTATAAATGCCGAGGTCCTGTGCTGTAATTCTTCCTTCTGCAGATACGGCAGTAGCTTCCTGTATAACAAGGGCAGCACCGCCTACAGCACGGCTACCTAAGTGCACCAAATGCCAGTCATTTGCAAAACCATCATGAACAGATGAGTACTCACACATGGGAGACACAACAATCCTGTTTTTAAGCGTATATCCTTTAATAGTTAGCGGAGAAAATAATTTACTCATGCTGCAAATTACAATGATGCACAACAACAACTCTATCAAATAAAAAGTTTTTGATTAAGAATAAATATTAATTGCAAAAAAATAAACGCCTGTGTCAAAGCAGGCGCTTATACTTTTTAGAGAATTGTTTTTTAACGGTAAAGGCTAACATGTCCATCCTTATCAACCTGTAAAATTATTTTCCTGCTTTCTTTAGTCAGGCTTACATAATAGCATGAAACATTATCAACGAAGTTGTCATATTCAATTACCTCGCCGGTAGTCCAGTCAGCGTATTTTTTATTAATGCTTTCTGTTGCATTTGATGGTAAATCAGAAAGGTAAATTGCTTTGCTTCTGGCAACATACTCTCCGTCAGTGCTGTAAAATGCTTCCATTTTAGTGTCATTTGATACAAAATTTACGGCAACGAACTGATCTACTTTTTTATAACTAACCATGGATGCATCAGGAAATTCTTTCTTAAAACTTTGTGCTCCGCTAAAGTTTAAAGCTTTGCCTGTGCTGGCTAATACAAAACTGATTCCTGATAAGATAAATGCTGTTGTGATGATTAACTTTTTCATGATGAAAATTTTTAAAGATTATGTTTTTTTAGTTTGTTTGTTTGATGGTATGTATAATTCCAAAGAGATGCCAAAGCCTTGTGCCAATTTTAATTTATTGATAATCAATTGGTTTGTGTGAATGCTCCTTTCTTATCAGTGTACGGTATTGTTACAGCTATTGTTCACATGCGAACATTTTAGCGAACAGTTTTTGTAATGCGATACATTATCAAAGCGAAATAGTGCGCAGCTTACATGTTTTAAAAGCAGAAGCATTTTAAAAACATATTTTAATGAAGGTGATTTAACAAAATCTATCATATATCAAGATAGTTGTTTGTTAGTTTTGCGATAAGCATATGAAAAAAGTAATTGCTATTTTCCTAACTATTTTATACTTCAGTTTTTTATCAGGCTCTCTATGGCCTGATTTTCATTCTGGCATTACGGATAATAATTTTTACGCTTACAGTGATGAAACAAAGACTACACAAAACTCAACTGAAGATGATGAGTTAAATGCTGTAAAGCATGTTGTACAGAGCAGGCATATTGCTTCTGTTATTAAGATAAAGATTCCCCGTGCGAATGTTATAGCCTCTATAAAAAATAATCTTCCACTTGCCGGCTATAATAAGTTATGTCCTTCCAATATTGTAAACACTTCACCCTGTTGTAATACTTCTCTGATTATTAAGAACCGCGTATTCAGGATCTGATTTTTTCAAAGTAAATATTAAGCAGATACTTTCCTTACACAGCTGTTGCGAGGTTGCCTTGTTATTGCCACTATTAATCCCAGGCGCTATTACTTCTTACAGTTTTAAAAACAGTTTTATCATGAAAAGATCAATATATTTTTTTGTGCTGGCAGCGCTTTTATTGCTGCCGGCAATAATGTACGCACAAACAAATACGCAAAAAAAGGAGATTACAAAGGGGTATTATTCCATCGGTAAAAATGAGCGAAAACTCAAGAATAAAGAATTGCAAATAAAAGCGGTGGAACTAAATGATACCAGCACGTCAGGCATACAAAAAGGATATTATTCCATTCCAGGGAACAATAGTAAATTTAAAAAACAATTTATTATCAGTATTGGTAATCGAAGGGCTCCGGATATCAGGAAAGGATATTATTCCATAGGTAACAATGCGGAAAAGTTGGTGCAGTAACAATTACCGGTTTTAGTTTTTAATTATATACAAATGGTCAATGGCAGTGGTTTTTCAGCCACTGCTTTTTGTTTTTTGGGAAGGATGAGTATTGAATAGAATGACTACTTTAAATGATAAAAAACCGGAGTAAACTATACTTATTGTGCATGATATTTTGTATCTTATCATTTAAAGGCAAAGAACAGCTTTGTCAGGTCAATCATCCCTTAATAATCAAACAGCCATTATGAAATTTTTACTATCCCTATTTGTTTTGTTTACCCATGTATCAGTAACTGCAGCAACTTCCAAAGACATTAGTTCACCATCGGGAATGATAAAATTATCAGTAAGTATAGGTTCTATATTTACATATTCAGTTTCTTACAATAATAATTTATTAATAGCACCATCTGCCATTGATATGATTTTGAAAGGCGGAAGAAAATTATCTGACAGATTTACTGAAAGTAAAATAAGCACCTCTTCCAATAACAGCATCATTGTGTCTCCAGTGCCAGAGAAAAGAAAAAGCATTCCTGATATTTATAATGAAATGGTGATAAAGTTGCCCAATTCATTTTCAATTATATTCAGGGTATATGATGATGGTATTGCTTACAGAATTGTTACAACTTTCAAAGACAACATCCAGGTGCAGAATGAAATTGCGGAGTTTAGTTTTCCTTCAAATTATTTACTCTACTATCCGGAAGTTGCAAAAAGAGATAACCAGGATATTTTTCACACAAGCTTTGAAGAGCCCTATCAGGTAAAGGCAATGGATAGCTTAACAAATGCAAATCTTTGTTTTATACCGGTGCTTGTAGCTCCTTCCAACGCGCCAAAAATATCAATAGCAGAATCAGATCTCGAAGATTACCCGGGTATGTTTATAACAGGCACAGGCAGCAACAAACTTTTAGGAAAGTTTGCGCCATACCCTTTACAGGAAAGTATTCTTAAAGGGTTGTATTCACAAGTATATGTTTCACAAAGGGCCGACTACATTGCAAAAACAAAAGGCGCACGTAATTTTCCATGGCGCGTGTTAATGATTGCGCCACAGGATAAAGATCTTCCTGCAAATGACCTGGTGTACAGGCTTGCATCACCGTCAAGAATTGAAAATGTTTCATGGGTGCAACCGGGAAAAGCTACAGATGAATGGATTATCACTGAAAATCTCTTTAATGTTCCGTTTAAAACAGGCATTAACACCGCAACCTATAAATACTATATAGATTTTGCAAAACGCTTTGGATTCGATCGTATTATGATGGATGCAGGCTGGAGCGATAACAACGATCTTTTTAAAATAAACCCTGACATTAATATAGATGAAATAGTGGCATACGCAAAAAGCAAAAACATTAAGTTAAGTATGTGGACGCTTGCTATGACACTTGACAATCAACTGGAGCTTGCGTTGCAACAGTTTAATAAATGGGGTGTTGATTTTATTATGACTGATTTTATAGACAGGGATGATCAAAAGGCGGTTAATTTCTATTACAAAGTAGCTGAAGCATGTGCCAGGCATAAAATAATGATTATGTTTCATGGCGCTTTCAAGCCATCAGGTTTTGGCCGTACTTATCCAAATGCTGTAACACGTGAATCTGTGCTTGGTTCTGAATATAATATCTGGAGTGAAAAGGCAACACCGGAACATAACCTGTTATTGCCTTTTATACGCATGACTGCCGGGCCGATGGATTACGAGCCGGGCATATTGGATAATGCTACTCAAAAAACGTTCAGGCCAATACCTGAAAAGGTAATGTCTTTGGGTACACGTTGCCAGCAACTGGCCATGTTTGTTGTTTATGAAAGTCCTATGCAGTTTTTTTCCGGAAACCCTTCTCAAGGCTTGCTGGAACCGGCTTTTATGGACCTCTTAGGCAGCATTCCTACAACATGGGATAATACAATTGTGCTTGATGCAAAAGTGGGTGACTATATTATTACAGCACGTAAAAAAAATAACGACTGGTATATTGGTGCGATGAATGATTTAACAGCAAGAGAGTTTACTATACCGCTTAATTTTTTGGAAGATGCAAACTTTGATGCCACCATTTGTGAAGACGGCATTAATGCTGACCGTTACGCTTCTGATTACAAGCTTTACAATAAATCTTTAACCAACAAAGATTCTATTACTATAAAAATGGCTCCCGGTGGTGGTTATGTTATCAGGTTAAAAAAGAAATGATATTTACGTTTGTGTTATGTCCGGGCGTAACAGAGATGTCAAAAAAGAGCGATCATTCGTCAGAATATTCATACTCGCCCCATAAAATAAACAGTAAGTTTGATATTCCTATTCTGCTAAACTTATGTATAAAATCATTGTTGCCATTTTTCTTTTTTTTAATTGCCTCACCATAACGAATGCACAGCAATTCACCAGCTTAAAAAAAGATACCTGGAAAGGATTTGAAAGAATAAATTTTCTGATTGAAAATCATCCTGCATACTACGTAAAACCTGTAAAATCACTTGAAGGAAATCCCTGGATATGGCGCGCTTCTTTCCCCGACTGGCATACAGATATGGATAGTATTTTATTAGTAAAAGGTTTCTATGTTGTTTACATAAATGTCGATAATCAATATGGCAGTCCTTATGCCTTAGGGCTTTGGGATAAATTGTATCAATATCTTACGGATTCATTATCATTTGCGCATAAACCGGCGCTGGAAGCCGTAAGCAGAGGCGCTTTATATGTATATGGATGGGCGAAAAGAAATCCTTCACTGGTGAGCTGCATATATGCTGAAACACCTGTATGTGATATCAAAAGCTGGCCCGGTGGTAAATTAAAATCACCCGGCGACAGCGCGTGCTGGAAACAATTGAAAGATGTCTTTTCCTTTACAGAAGAACAGGCAGTGGCTTATAATGATAACCCCATAGATAATCTTGAAGGGCTGGCTTCTTTTAAAGTACCCATATTGCATATCGTTGGGATTAATGATAAGCTTGCACCCAATGAAGAGAATACTAATGTGTTAGCTAAGCGATATCTTGCCCTGGGTGGGCCTGTTAGCATTTATCCTGTAACTGCCGGCCCACAGGAATTATCCGGCCATCATTTTCCTATTGAACAGCCGGGCAAATGGGCTGACTTTATTATCAGCAATTCTTATCCTGTAAAAAATCCTTTACCGTATAAAAATTATGTTATCAAAAGAAATGGATTGCAAAACGTGTATGATGCCATCGTAAATAAAAAATCTGCAACAATAGCTTTTCTTGGGGGTTCTATTACATATAACCCTGGCTGGAGAAACAAAGTCTGCACTTATTTGAAAGAAGAATTTCCTTCCACCGATTTTCATTTTATTTCTGCGGGAATTCCTTCACTTGGAAGCCTGCCACATGCTTTTCGTTTGCAGCGTGATGTACTTGATTCAGGGAAAGTTGATTTGCTTTTTATTGAAAGTGCCGTAAATGATCATGTAAACGGAACAGATAGCCTAACACAAATGAGAGCTCTCGAAGGTATTGTAAGGCATGCAAAGCAGAGCAACCCATTTATGGATATAGTATTAATGTCATTTGCCGACCCTGATAAAACATCTGCTTACAATAAGGGACAAGTACCAGAAGAGATCATCAATCATGAACTGGTAGCAACACATTATGGGCTGCCATCCATTAATCTCGCAAAAGAAATAAGTGATAAATTAAACAACAAGGAATTTAGCTGGCAGTATGATTTTAAGGACCTGCATCCGTCGCCTTTTGGGCAGGAGCTTTATTTCGCAACTATACGCGAACTACTGTCATCATGTTTTGCGAAAGCAACAATGCAAGGTAAAGATGAGAATTCTGTTGCTGCAATTAAACCTTTAAATAAAGCCAGCCTGGATAATGGAAAATATGTTGCAGTTCAAAATGCTAAATATGATAACGGCTGGATGATTGACGTGGACTGGGTTCCGCAGGATGGGCTTGGCACACGCGAAGGGTTTGTTCATAAACCGATGCTTATTGCTGACAAGCCCGGTTCAACACTTTCTTTTGATTTTACAGGGAATGCAGTTGGTATTGCTATTGTATCGGGAAGTGATGCAGGAATTATTTCTTATTGGATAGATAAGGAAGCACCTAAGAAAATAGATCTTTATACTCAATGGAGTTCATTCCTGCACTTACCCTGGTACCTTTTACTTGGGAGTGATTTAAAGCAGAAGAAACATACGCTTCATATTAAAATAGATGATACTAAAAATCCTGCAAGCAAAGGCAATGCCTGCAGGATTGTTTACTTTCTTGTAAACAGTTAAGTGATAATCTTTTTTCAAAACATTTTAGTACAGCCGCTTATCTTTAATCGATAAGCCCTGTTTCATGAGTCATCGCAATAATTTTACACTGTTAAGACTTATCCTTGCCATTATGATTGCTGTCGGGCATGGTTATGCAATTACCGGGCATCCGTATAATCAACCCATATCTCCTGACAGCAAGATGTGGAGAAGCGTAATTCTTGATATGTTTTTCTTTATAAGTGGCTATCTTGTCACTGGCAGTGCATTACAGTCGAAGAACTTTTTCAGTTTTTTAATGAAACGGGTGCTACGTATTTATCCTGCGTTGATAGTTACAGTACTATTTACTGTATTTGTTCTTGGTGCAATATTTTCGACATTTAGTTTGGGTAATTATTTTACTTCGCCCGTTACTTGGAAATACCTTTTTACATTAAGCGGTATTCACATTGAATATTCGTTGCCGGCGTTGTTTAAAAGCAACCCGGACACTTCTGTTAATTCATCTTTATGGACACTCGCTCTTGAACTTAAATTATACTTGGGTTTATCATTATGTTACGTAACAAAGTTTTTGTTTACCAAATATTATAGATGGGTTGCGGTAGTTCTTGCATTATTTTTTACCACGCTTGCAGTAACAGGGTTTACGATAAAAGGAGACGCGTATAATATTGCCATGTGGCCGCTGATAGCGATTTTTCTAACAGGCAGTGCTATGCAAATGTTTAAATGTTCCTTGAAAATAATAGTAATGCTTTTTATGTCATCCTTTATTATTCTTGGCTTGCAAAGTGCAGGCATTTTACTGTATAGAATATATATAGACGAGCTTATTTTTTATTCAACATTAGCCTTGTTACTGGCCAATAACTTCAACCTGGGTTTTTATTTGAAGAACGATTATTCCTACGGTCTTTACCTGTATGCATTTCCAATACAACAGGTGCTTGTACAACTTTCAGGAAATAAAATGCACCCTGCTGTCAATATTGCTTTAACGCTACTGATTGCAGGGTGCATTGCTGTATTATCCTGGAAGTATATTGAAAAACCTTCGCTTAACTTAAAAAAATATTTGAACTAAAATTTAAAGTGTTATGAACCAGCATTTATTTTTCTAACCTGCGTGTTGCCGCCACCATCTAATGTTAGGTTTACCTGTTTATTTGTTTTCCATGCACCGCGTGTAAAATCAGGTATGTCCATTGTCTTTGATTTATTAGCCACTGATGCTTCACTTAATGGACTAATGCAACTCCACAGTGCAGCATCATAAACATCCTCATCAAGTGGTAGCCCGTTGCGCAGGCAATCAATCATGCGCCAATCCATCATAAAATCCATACCGCCGTGGCCACCAACCTGTTTCGCTATTTCGCCCACATGCTTGACTATTGGCGGAGAATATTGATCATACAAAGCTTTTAATTCATCTTCTTTTATCCAGTCTTCGCCAAAAGAAATACGTTCAGGGGATGGCCATTTACTCGCTACGCCTTTTGTGCCACTTATTAAGTGAATGCGCGAATAGGGGCGGGGAGAGGTAACATCATGCTGTACCATAATGCTCTTGCCTTTTGCTGTGCGGATGATGGTTGTATTCATATCACCCCGATAAGGCTTGTCCACAAATTCATTATAGAAAGAGTCTTTTGCAGCTCTTGCTTTGGCTTCAGCACCCATTAAAAAATCATTGCTGCTAAGGCTTACGAGATAATCCATTTTATCGCCTCTGTTTATATCAAGGCATTGTGCAATAGGGCCAAGGCCGTGGGTAGGATAAAGGTTGCCGTTGCGGCTTGCATTTTCTCTAAGCCTCCACATATCAGCATAACCATTCTTGTCGAAATTAAGGCCCAGCAGGTTATGAATGTATGCACCTTCAGCGTGGATGATCTCTCCGAATAAACCATGCCTGGCCATATTTAAAGTAAGCAGTTCAAAGAAATCGTAACAGCAGTTTTCAAGCATCATACAATGCTGCTTTGTTTTCTCTGAAGTTTCTACAAGTTCCCAGCATTGATCAACTGTAACAGCAGCCGGTACTTCAGAAGCTGCGTGCTTGCCATGTTTCATAGCGTATACAGCAATTGGTGTATGAAGCCTCCATGGTGTAGTAATGTAAACAAGATCAATATCGTTACTCTCACAAATAGCTTTCCATCCTTCATCTCCACTGTATTCTTTTGCTTTTGGAAGACCTGCTTTCTCCAGTATTTTCTGCGCCTTCGTAACCCTGTCAGGATATTTATCACACAATGCTTTTATTTCAACACCCTCTATATAGCACATTCTTTGTACTGCTCCCGGGCCTCGCATGCCTAAACCTATAATCGCTATTCTTACTTTATCAAGTTTGGGTGCTGCATAACCGCACATATTAAATTGCTGCTGGCCATAATGCGTTGCGGACTCGTTGGTATTTTTAACTTTTGCTAAAGAAGGCAATCCAACTGAAATTGCCCCGGAACCAAGCGCAATGTTGCGGAGGAACTTTCTGCGGTTTGTTGACATGGTTAGGTTAGATTTAAAGATGCTAATATCCAGAAAAATTGTGGGGATATTGCTGTCCTGATGAAATTCACGCAATCGTTTGATTTGTTTACAGCGTAATAAATATGGCCTGTAAAATCAATAAACGTATGGATGAGTGATCCGCAAAAACATTAATAGAATAACTTATTTTGCAACATGCAAAAAATGATAACCGCTTTGTTTCTGTTATGTTTTGCCGCATGCAACATAAAGCAGGAGAAAGCCGTAAATAGCGAAAACTTAAATCGTCTTGCAGAAAGATATGTAAGGCTTGGTCTTTATATTGGCATGTATGATGGAGACTTTGTTGATGCATATTACGGCCCTGATTCTTTAAAGCCTGTGGTTGCAAAGCAATCCGTTTTTCCCGCTGATAGTTTGCTTAATGTTATAGATAGCATGTCAACTGAATTGAAAGTTTATGCGATGACGACAAACCCTGATTCAATCCGCACAAGAGCTAACTGGATGTCGTATCAGTTACAGGCTTTTGGAAGACGCATTAAAATATTCTCGGGCAGGTACCAGTCATTCGATGAAGAATCAAAAGATCTGTTTGCTGTTGCTGCTCCTGTGTTTACAAAGCCTTACTATGATTCATTATTAAAACAACTAGATAGTTTATTACCAGGCAAAGGTTCTGTTGCGCAACGTTACCAGCAACTGGCTTCAAAATTTATTATTCCTGTAAGTAAGGTTGATACTGTTTTTAAAACAGCCATTGCAGAAGCAAGAAAAAGAACACTGGCTCATTATTCATTGCCTGCTGAAGAAAACTTTACAATTGAATATGTTACTGGTAAACCCTGGAGTGGTTATAACTGGTATAAAGGAAATTATAAAAGTGTGATACAGGTAAATACAGGCATCCCAATTTTTATAGAACGTGCTATAGACCTTGCATGTCATGAAGGTTATCCTGGTCACCACGTATATAATATGTTACTTGAAAAGAACCTGTATCGTAATAAAGGAATGGTGGAAATTTCATTATATCCATTATTCAGTCCACAGTCTCTGATTGCAGAAGGAAGCGCCAATTATGGCATACAGGTTGCCTTTCCGGGTTCGGAACAGGCTGCGTATGTAAAAACTGTGCTTGCACCGCTTGCCGGCATTGATACAACCGGCGTTGATAAATATTTTGCCGCATTATCCATCCGTTCCAGGCTGGCCTATGCACGCAATGAAGCGGCAAGAGGATTAGTAAATAATACAATGACTGAGCAGGAAGTATTACACTGGCTTACCGATTATCTTTTACTTGAAGAGAAAGCCGCTGCCACTTATTTAAACTTTATCAAGAAGTACCGCAGCTACGTTATTAATTATAACTATGGGCAGGATTTGGTAAAGCATTATATTGAATCAAAAGGTGGTACTGATTCGTTAAAACGCTGGCAGTTGTTTGAAGTACTGCTGAGTAACCAGGTAGTGCCAGTCGAGTTATAAGTTTTCATTACGTTTCATATAGTGGAAGAATGCCAAAGATGTTAAGAACCTGGTTGATTTTTTTTGATACCAGCTAATCTCTTCGTGGCATCTTCGTTGCGTCGCAATCACTTTATCTTTTGCACGAATGGCATCTTTGGGTTGCGGATGCATCACGTCTACTACACAATGCTTCTTGTTACATACATTTAACTTTGGCTAAAGCCTATACTTGTTTTTCCTTATAACCCAAGACTTAAGTCTTGGGTTATAAGGAAATGCACAGCCATTGGCTTCAGCCAAAGTATTGTTCTTATTCGTTTACACCGGAGCTGATTTTTTACAATTGAAACAAGCTATTAAAACAAGATCTAAAGGTTGCAGTCCTTTCGTTGTGTTCATTATTTAGCTATGGGACTTAACCTCAAATGCTGTTTTTAATTTGCATTCCCCTTTAGGGGTAGGGGTTTAATTTTTTTCTTCTTCTTTATGATGATGCATGTTCATGTATTCTGTGGGAGTCATCTTAAACTGCTTTAAGAAATTTCGTGCAAAATTGCTTTGCGAGCTAAAGCCAACCATATCAGAGATTTCATAAATTTTATATTCTCCTTCAGCGAGTAATTCAGCAGATCTTTTCAGGCGAGTGATATGTATCAGCTCGATTGGCGATAAATCTGAAACCGCTTTTATTTTCCGATAAAGTGTAATACGGCTCATATTCATTAGCCTGGCCAGCTTTTCAACATCAAGCGCTGCATCTTCCATATTTCTACGGATAATGTCATTTAATGTTTCAAGAAAACGCTCATCTGCTTTAGTGTGAGCCATGCTTTTTATATGCACAAGCGGTGAACTTGCAAAGTATTCACGCACCATGTTACGATTGTTTAAAAGACTTGCGATCTGGGCCAGAAGATGTTCTTTTGAAAACGGCTTTTCTATATACGCATCCGCTCCAAGTTCAAGGCCCTGCACCTTTGCCTGTATCGTATTTTTTGCCGTTAAAAGAATTACCGGAATATGAGAGTTTTCTATGGTTGATTTTATCTGCCGGCATAATTCAAAGCCATCCATTTCAGGCATCATTACATCACTTACTACCAGCTGAACGGCTTCTGTTTCCAGTAGTTTCAGCGCTTCTCTTCCATTATCGGCCCTGAGAATGGTATAACGTGTATTTAATATTCTTTCAAGAAAATCAAGAATCTCTTCTTCATCATCAACAAGCAAAATCAATGGCAGCATCATGTTAAGTCGGTTTATTTAAGAGTAACCAGTCCAGTATCTGTCTGATGTTTTTCATAAGTACTTTTTGTTGGTTTCAAAGGCAGGCAAAGTACAAAACAATTTAATCCGTTTTGCAGATTTTCAAACCTTAAAGTTCCATTGTGCAATTCAGCCAGTGATCGTGAAAGTGTTAGCCCGATGCCTGTGCCTTTCTGCCTTATTGTTTCTTTCAACCTGTAAAAAGGTTCAAAAATTTTTTCCCGCATATCCTCTGGTATAAGCGGCCCGTCGTTTATTACTTCAACATTAAAATGAGTATCATTTTGCAGTAAAGGTTCTAAAGTTATTTTAATGTATTTGTCACTATATTTTACAGCATTGCTTATAAGATTACTAAATATTTTGTGCAGCGCTTCTTCATCAACCAATGCAAATACTGGTGAAGAGGGAAGATGGATATGGTATAC
>Ga0105237_10007075_pt1 | contig 12338 bp, 9 predicted proteins | sample KBSC24metaG_FD_81520 | JGI IMG/M metagenome (GOLD analysis project Ga0105237, IMG submission 81520) | Corn rhizosphere microbial communities from Kellogg Biological Station, Michigan, USA - KBS C2-4 metaG | ecosystem: Host-associated > Plants > Roots > Rhizosphere > Soil | place: Michigan, USA...
CGATTGATGCAGTTCCCCATCAGGGCTGGCTCGAAATGCGAACGACCAATCCCGTGGAGTTAGCGGGGTAGAGCAGTCTGGGGCGCAAGTCGAAAAGCACCGCTCCCCTGAAGACGCTTCAGCACAGTGCGAGAATCCGCTCCCTTGCGGTCGCGGCTCTGTAACAGTAGTGAATCTACCGAACCGCGACTGCGAAGGCTTGGCGTCTTCATCTACATCAGAGCCCCGCAGGGCCATTCGCGGCTCAGTGACTGCCTGGCTCTTTTGCGTCGAACCTTTTGACCCCGTCCTTTAAGTATTTCAGGGCTTTTCGAGGCCCTCCAGTTTCGCGCACTTTGAATTTCTTTCCGCGCTGCTGATTGTACGATACGAAGAACGCCTCCACTTGATTCAGCAGCGTCTTACTGACCTCATCGATCGACTTGAGATTCTCGTGGTCATAAGAGTGCACGGCCACTCCGATGAGCCTGTCGTTACGCTCGGTTTCTCCGTCTTCGGTTTGGTTCGCTTCGATGATTCCGATCAGGCGGATCTCGATAAGGCAGCCAACGTGCGCAGGAGCGTCCATGAGAACCATGACATCGAGCGGGTCCCCGTCCTCTCCGAGCGTAGAAGGAATGAAGCCGAAATCGAAGGGGAACATCATCCCTTCGGGAAGGAGGCCGCCTAACATGAACAGATTCGAGTCGGGGTCGTAGTCGAATTTATTCCGGCACCCCTTGGGCGTTTCGATGATGGCTTTGCAAATCGCTTTCTTAGAGTCGAGATCGTTCGGGAGACGGGTTAGATCAGCCATTGTATTTTCCGGGAGAAGATTTTGCTATGCATGAGGTAAGAGTTTCCCTGCCACCGGCATCCGTCAGTGAGGCAGTGCGGCTTGCGCACGCAGTTGGAATCGACCGAGTGAGCGTCTCGGATGTCTTCGTCCACGGCCCCGACGAGCAGGCTAAAGTACTCAGCGTGGAAACATCCACTCCGAAAGCACGAGCGTTTATCGAGATCCTTCTTTCATCGCGCACATTTTCGACGGTGCCTTCCACGCTTACCTCAAGGGAGCTACGGGCTGTCGTTAGCCATGCGCCTCCGGCCGATCTGACGAATCCGATGGGAGAACCTTTTCCCGATGTCATTCAAGACCTCTCGCAGCTAAGCACGGTGACGGCGAGCTACGTTGGCCGCGCCGCGGCGGGGGCAGTTCTGCTGGCCAGCGGCATGATTCACAACGACCCGATCGCTATCGTGGTGGCCGCGCTCTTTCTTCCATTCCTGTCCCAAGTCCTCGCAATCAGTTTCGGTGTCTGGAGCCGCGATTGGCAACTTGCCCGGCAGGGCTTTCGAAGCGTGTTGGTGAGCACAGCCCTAGCCGTTGTCGCCGGAGCCATCGTCGCGTCGGTTGAGGGTGGCCCGATTGGCTTCCAATCGTTTAAGTCGCCGCTTGCCAGCTTCGCCATTTCAGCTGTAATTGGGGTGACCGCCGGCCTCTCGTGTGCGGACGATGCCGGAAGGCGATACTTGATCGGCGTTGCGGGGGCCGTCCAGTTTGCCGTCTTCCCCGTATGGTTCGGGCTCTCCCTCGTAGTTGGAATGCCTTCCGGTGAAGTCATCTCGAACCGGCTGCTCTGTTTTTCCATCAACCTGTTGACAATCTGTATCTCCGCGGCGCTTGCCTACGCCGCGCTTCATGCAACCCGTAGCGGATGGGCGGCGCCGCGCGGCGGGCCTAGGAGCTCTTCTTTTTTTTCGGAACCTTAGCTCCCGATTTTCGCGCTTCGCTGAGAGCGATCGCGACGGCCTGCTTACGGCTCGTCACTTTCTTGCCGCTCCCTGACTTGAGTGTCCCCTCCTTCTTCTCCTTCATCACTTTGTGAACTTTACTCTTACCTTTAGTCGATGATGAGGACTTCTTTTTGGTAGCCATACGCCTGATTGTGCAATTCATCTGCCGCCTGCGCGCGCATCGGTCCACAAAAGTACTTCGGCGGTTGTGGCGTTCGTGCGCTCTCTAGCGGTTCCGTGGCGAAATCCACTCCCTCGCGGTCGCGGCTCTGTAACATATTCAAGCTACCGAGCAGCGCGCGCGAGCAAGCGGTCTAGCGGTGGAACTGGTCGCCGGGGCGCCAGTCGGGGAGGCGATCCTGATTAGCGATGTCGCGGCCTAGCAGCAGGCCGTACTCCGCGGCTTGCGCGAGAGCGGTGAAGTCCCAGTCGGACTGGAATTCGTCCGAGGGCTGATGGTAGTGCTTGCTGTTGTATTCCTGGTACGCCTTCTCGCCGAAACCATCCGGCTTGCCGGCGAATTCGGTGGCGTGGCCGATCGTGAAAGCCGGCACTCCCACGCGCGAGAGCGCGAAATGGTCGGAACGGAAATAATGTCCCGCCTCCGGTTGCGCGTCTGATGAGATTGTCAGGTTCAGACGCCTGGCAATTTGTTGGGCCAGCGGCCACACGTTGGTGCGCTCCGCACCGGTCAGCACCACATCCTTCGCGCGACCCCAAGGGTAGAGTGCGTCGAAGTTCAGATCGATGGCCGTCTTGTTGGCGGGGAAGAGCGGATGCGCCGCGTAGTATTCGGAGCCCTTCATGACCGACTCTTCAGCGGTGAAGGCGAGAAACAGTGCCGACCGTCGCGGACGCTGAACTGTCGATCCCCAGACATGTGCCAACTCGAGCAGCACCGCGCACCCTGATGCGTTGTCGATAGCGCCGTTGTAGATGGGATCGCCATTTACGGGCGTGCCAACTCCCAGATGGTCCCAGTGGGCACTGTAGATGACGACTTCGTCCTTCAGTTTCGGGTCGCTGCCGGGAAAGATCGCGGCCACATTGCTCGTTTCGATCTCGCGCATTTTAGTCGTAAGGTGAGCCCGTAGGGTAATGCCCAGGTCGATCGGCTTGAAGTCAGAGCGTTCGCTGGCGGCGAGCAGTTCGTCCACCGAGTGGCCGGTGAGCCCGAGCATCTTCTCCCCGGCCTCCCGCGTGATCCAGCCCTGAAGGGAAAGCGCCTTTGCACCGGGTCCGGTCTTCACGTATGGGGCTTCCTTGCCCCAGGAGTTGCGGATTACATCCCACCCGTAGCTCGCGGTGGCAGTGGTGTGGATGATGATCGCTCCTCGCGCGCCGTGACGCAGAGCTTCTTCGTATTTATAAGGCCATCGGCCATAGTAGGTGAGCGCCCGGCCGTCGAAGAACTTGTCGTCGCTGGAGGGCGGCTCATTGGTGAAAAAGATCAGAATTTTGCCTGAGACGTCCACGCCCTTGAAATCATCCCATTGGTATTCGGGAGCGGTGATTCCGTGACCGACAAAAATGGCGGGCGCCTGGAATGTGGCCTCGGGCTGTTGGGTCATGTTCACGGCGACGAAGTCTTCCAGCAATTGGAAGTCAACGCTCTTGTCGCCGGCGACGGCGCTGAACCTGGCGTCGGGCTGGGTCTCAAGGCCGACCAGCGGGACTTTCTGGAAGTAGGTGCCGTTATCTCCGGCGGGTTTAGCGCCCGCGATCGCGAGTTGGCTGGCGAGGTATTCCGTGGCGATTTGACCGCCACGCTGGCCGACACCGCGGCCCTCCAGCAGATCGCTGGAGAGAAATCTGGTGTGCTCGCGGATGCGCTCCGCGGAGATGCCGCCGTTTTGCGCAGAGGCGCAAGCGAAAGCAATCACCAGTAAGCCGATAGAATTACGCATGATTCGAATGGTATCCTGAATGGAAGGTGGTATGACTGGGCAGTCTCTCTCTCATTTGCGGGCACTGGAATCGGAAAGCATTCACATCATAAGGGAAGTTGCCGCCGAATTCCAGCGTCCGGTAATGCTGTACTCGATCGGCAAGGACTCATCCGTGATGGTGCGTCTGGCGCAGAAGGCGTTCCATCCCGGGCCAATTCCCTTCCCCCTCCTACATATCGACACGACTTACAAGTTCGAGGAGATGATCGACTTCCGTGATAAGTTTTGCGCGTCGATCGGAGCGCGGCTGATCGTCCATACGAACACCAAGGCCATCGCAGAGGGCGCGAGCCCGTTCCGGCTAGGAACGCAGAAGTGTTGCGGGCTCTTGAAGACCCGTGCGCTTTTGGATGGTCTGACGGCAGGTGGGTTTGACGCGGCATTCGGCGGTGCCCGGCGGGACGAAGAAAAGTCGCGGGCTAAGGAGAGGGTGTACTCCTTCCGGGATGCGTTCGGGCAGTGGGATCCCAAGAATCAACGGCCTGAACTCTGGAATCTCTACAATAGTCGTATTGATAAAGGGGAAAGCATCCGAGTGTTTCCGCTTTCCAACTGGACCGAATTGGATGTCTGGCATTACATCCACCAGGAGAACATTCCGATCGTTCCCCTGTACTTCGCGAAGCCCCGTCCGATGGTGGTGCGCGGCGAAACTCTTATACCTGTAGAACATAATATGCCCTTGCTGCCCGGCGAAGCCCCCCAGATGGTGATGTCGCGAATGCGATCGCTGGGTTGCACATACTGTACGGGAGCCATCCGCTCCGAGGCAGACACCCTGCCGAAGATCATTGAAGAAATGATTCGCTTCCGGCGATCGGAACGCGAAAATCGCGTGATCGACCACGATCAGGAAGGTTCCATGGAGATGAAGAAGCGAGAGGGCTACTTCTGATGGTTGCGCCCAGTCCGGAAGTCTCGACTGCTGAATGGCTGGCATCGACCGCTGAGACGGAATTGCTGCGCTTCACTACGGCGGGCAGCGTGGATGATGGCAAGTCTACTCTGATCGGGCGACTTCTTTATGACTCTAAAGGGGTTTATGAAGATCAACTGGCAAGCGTTCGCAAGGCTACGCGAAATCTAACCACCGGGGGCCTGGACCTTTCCCTGCTGACGGATGGGCTTCGAGCCGAGCGCGAGCAGGGAATTACGATAGATGTAGCATATCGATACTTCTCAACGCCGAAGCGGAAATTTATCATCGCCGATACCCCTGGACATGAGCAATATACGCGTAACATGGCGACCGGGGCCTCGACCGCGAACCTGGCAATTATTCTGGTGGATGCGCGACTCGGCATCCTCCCGCAATCGCGCCGGCACGCCTTTATCGCCGCGCTGTTGGGAATTCCTCATCTTGTAGTAGCAATCAATAAGATGGATTTGGTGGAGTTCAGTGAGGAGGTCTTCCAGTCGTTGCAGGGAGAGTTCTCGATCTTCCTTGATCGCTTAAAGGTAACCGACGTGACTTTTATCCCGATCAGCGCGCTGAAAGGAGATAATGTTGTTACCTCAAGCCAGAAAACCCCTTGGTACAAGGGGCCTACGCTGCTCCAGCATTTGGAGACGGTGCCGATCGCGGACGATCACAATCAGATCGATTTCCGATTCCCGGTGCAACACGTAATTCGCCCGAATCTCGATTTCAGAGGTTTTGCCGGCCAGATCGCATCGGGTGTTGTTCGTCAGGGCGATGCGGTTACCACCCTGCCCTCGGGACGCTCGAGCCGGGTCAAATCGATCGTGACCTGGGATGGCGATCTGGTCGAGGCACGCGCTCCCATGTCGATTACCATCTGTCTGGAAGACGAGATCGACATCAGCCGGGGCGACATGCTCGTTCCCACCTCGAATCTGCCCGAAGCGAACCGCCGGTTCGAAGCGACCATAGTCTGGATGAACGAGCGTCCCCTTGAATCTCATCATCCCTATCTGCTGAAGCATACGACCCAAACCGTGCAGGCCCGGGTAAGGGAGATCTTGCACCGCGTGGACATCAACACCCTCGCACAGGTACCGGCTAACCGGCTGCAACTAAATGAGATCGGGGTGGTGAGCCTGGAAGCGCAGAGGGCCCTGTTCTTTGACTCGTACCTGCGGAATCGGGCGACCGGCAGTTTCATCCTGATCGACCCGATCAGCAACGAAACACTCGGCGCCGGGATGATTACCCGTGCCGGCGCGGAAGGCCACTCGGGCCCGGTGACTGTGGCGGAGCGGAATGCCCGCATCGGCCACGGTGCCTTCGTGATCCGGCTGCAAGGCGCCGATTTCGCGACGGCGCAAGCCGTGGAACGGCATCTGTTCGATCGCGGATACCTGGTGCATGCGGTGCGGGCTTCACTGGATGCGGCGCAAGCGGTTCTGGCGGGTCTGGAAGCCGGCTTGGTCTCCATTCTCTCGGGCGCGTCGGCTGAGGGCGGGCTACCGGCTGAACTCTCGCCGAAGCAGCAAATTACGATCAATGCCGATCACTTTACTGAGGATCGGGCTCTGTTCCAGGCGATTGATTCGATGATTGCGACACGGGACAGCGATAGCGGATTGACGGAAGGCGCGGGAATCTAAGAACCTCCCAAAAGACAAAAGGCCCGCTTCGCCGGTAAGCGAAGCGAGCCTGGAGAAAGGGAGTACAAGAACTATTTCACGAGTTTTTTGCGTCGCACGAAGCCCAAACCCAACAAGGCGCTGCCTGTCAGGATCAAAGCTGCGGGTTCGGGCGTAGGAATTTCGGCCGGAGGAGTGGCGAAGGTGGCGCTGCCACTTTCCGAGCAAGGAGCGGTGCCCGAGCAAGATTCGGTGAAAGACAAAACCAGCGAAGCCGGTCCATCCAGGAACGTACCCAAGGAATCGCTAAAATTACCAAGGGTAAAGATGTTATCGGCGGTTTGCTGCCCATTAATGTTGATATCAGGGGGCAATTGGCTGGTTACGGTGTACGTGTACCGGCCACCGGGTCCGAACTGGAGGATCAGCCCTGTGAGGGCATTTCCAAAGAACGGGCTGGTGATGGTTGCAGGGCTGCTAACCGCAACGCAGTCGGGCGACGGGCAAGAGCCGAACGAGCCCGAGCCATCGCTCGACGCCATAACCGAACCGATGGTGAACTTTGTATTCGGTACGTAAGCGCCTGGGGTATCAACGGTGACACTCAGAAACGTAAACGGCACGGAGCCGTTAGCGAGCGTAGCCGCCGAACCGATATTTGCGATCGCTGCAGTCATTGCCGTCATGTACAGGAGCGATTTCAGTGCGTTTGTCAAATATTTCCTCCGAGCTAGCGAAAGCGTCTAATTAAATAGGACCGATCCCGGACTGCAGTTCTCTAGCCAAGGAACCAAAGTACCGGTTCGGTCTACTGAGAAATACTAGTAGTTTTGCTGGCTCTGGTCAATATTATCTAAGGATTAGCCCTAAGCATTCCAAAAATAAAAGTACCATTTATTACATTTTTGCCTGGCGCATTGGCACGGCATAAGGAACCATTCTGTTGAATATTGGAAGTACGTGCAGGAATCGCGAAACGTACGGCTCCGTGACGCGTTCATAATAGTGACGACATCGGTGGAGAAACCCCGAAAATCATGAAAACTGCACACTTACTTGCATTTAGCTTGCTCGTCGCCAGCTGGCCTCTGGCAGCCCAGACGACCCCCACATTTGATAGCAGTGGGAATAGCATGCTCAAGGGAACGTATTATTTTCGGGAGGTATTCTACCTTCTTTCGGGCGATAGCGTGGGAACCTTGGGGCGCGCGATCGCCCTTTATGGAAACGTAACTTTTAGTGGTACAGGTACTTACACGATGACGCCAACAGCATTCGACTCGAATGGAAACGGCGTCCCCCAATCACTGCAACCAATCACTGGAACCTATTCCGTTTCCGCCTCTGGCTACGGTTTCTTGTCGAATCCGCTCTCTAGCGGCGATTCCATCTATGGGCTAGTTTCCCAACAGGGAATATTTATTGGGAGCAGTACCGAAGGCGGATTCAACGACATTTTTGTGGCTTCCCCGTTATCGTCCCCCAGCCCCACCGCGGCGACCTTTAAAGGCACGTATTGGATTAGCGATACCGATCTTTCGAGTGGCAGCCCGGCGGGAGCCATTAGCACTCTTTTCCAACTTAATCCGGATGGAGTGAGCAATCTTGGCACAGTCAACGTGAATGGATACTACGGCCAAAACGGCTCTGCGCTGCTGACGCAAACCATGACTAGAGTGCCGTACTCGTTCGCCAATGGCGCCGGAATTTTAAACTTTCCGAGGACAAGCTCGTTGATTTCCGACCCGAAGTACTTATACATCTCGCCCGATGGCAATTTTGTCTTCGGCGGCTCGCCACTCTCGTGGGATATGTTCGTCGGAGTGAGGATTGCGACCGGGACGCCAACGTTGAGCGGACTGTATTACCAAGCGGGTATCGACGAAAACGTATTCCTCTCCCTCGGTTATGGAGAGTTGGACACATATTTCGGTTCGCTGAAAACGAATCCCGACGCCACCATTACGGGCCACCAGCGCGTCTCGGACCTCTTCGTATCCAACCCCTACGACTACACCTACAGCGACACTTTTGCCGTGAAATCGGACGGCACCTACAGCACGCCGGCGATGCGTTACGTCGTGGGCGCGAACGGGATTCGGATCGGGTCTGGGATCGGGCCGGCGTTCGGCTTAAACGTCGCGATACCGGCGCCGGCCGTTACAAGCACGAGCTCTGTATTTCTCGACCCGACCGGGGTTGTCAACGCGGCAAGTTATGCACCCTTTACTGCCGGCATTGCACCCGGAGAATTGCTTTCGCTGTTCGGAAGCAATCTCGCGGCAGATAGCAAGATCTCGGATGTGGTTCCCTTCCCCACCACGCTGGCGGGCGTGCAGGTGACAATGAACGGGATCGCAGCGCCGCTTTACTACGTTACGCCGGGCGTAATTTCAGCGATCGTTCCGTACGGCATTACTGGGGCGGTTGTGCAGATTCAGGTGAACAACAACGGCACGTTGTCGAATAGCGTTACCAACTTCGTGGCGGCAACTGCACCTGGAATTCTCACATTGACACAAAACGGACAGGGAACGGGAGTCGTGCTGCATTCCGACTACTCGTCCGTGACTCCGGATCACCCTGCCAAGATCGGAGAGACGGTTTCGGTGTTTCTGACGGGATTGGGAGCGGTGACACCAGCGGTCGCGGACGGCGCGGTCGCACCGATAGACCCTTACAGTTTGGCGAGCAGTACTATTGGAGCGGACATTGGAAACGTCACGGCCACAGTGGGATACGCCGGTTTGGCCCCGGGCTTGGCGGGGCTCTATCAGGTCAACCTGACAATTCCTACCGGCGTTTCAGTGGGTACCAACTCCCTGGATATCTTCGGGCCGGATTCTTATACACAGATAGCAACGATTCCAGTGGCAGCTGCCAGCGCTTCGGCGGTGACCTCGCCTGTGCCGCTCGCGGTCCAGCCGATGACTCCACCGTTGCGGAGAGGTGTGCCTGCAGATCGCGTGGTGCATGCCAGGCATCCGGATGTTAGAAAGCAATGAATTGTGCTGCCGACGTCCGGGTTGGCACGGATAACAGCCAGTCTGACATGCGGCCTCCGGAATGGGCAGGCGGAAGCGCCTGCCCCACAAGACTAGTTCATTACCGAGAGGTATTGGGCCCAGGGGCCGACTTCCTGCTGGTAGCGTTTGGCCATCGTGCGCGAAATTTGAACGAGGTGACCGAGATCGTGTGCCGTCCAGGTTGCCAATAGCTGGCGCAGGGTAACCGGGCCAAGGGCCGGATGGGTACCGGGCAAGGCCAACTGTACGGGTTGCAGGTTCAACGCGCGGAGACGGGCAAGGTTGTCGTTACGACGTACTGTGAACTCGTCCAGCAGGTTGGAGAGTGACTTGCCTTCGCTCTCACGGAATTGGGCTTCTCGATCGAAGGGATCGAAGGCGCGGGCCGGTCCGTACTCCAGAATAATCTGCAGACGCGGCATCCAATCGACTTTCTCGGCGTGAATGAGGTGCCCGACAACGGTATAAGGACTCCAGGTGTTGGGGCCTTCGGTGGCGTCCGTCCATACTTCGGGCAAACCGCGCAACAGCGAGTCGAGTGCTACCGGAGTGCGGGTCAGCAAAGCGAGGGATTCTTCGATGAATGATGCAGACATATAGTCATCATATCCGGACTAGTTTTCCTCGCGGACGATGGTGAGCGGACTGACGAGGAGAGCGCGGCGTGCCGGCAGGAGGCTCGCGACCATCACCGCGAAGACGAGCATCAACGGCCCTGCGAGCCAGACCCATAGGGCAGGCCAGCCGCCAGCCATGGTGATGCCGCGGATCCAACGCGCGATGAGGAATGATGCGAGGATTCCCGCCAGACTGCCGGCGCTCGCGAGCCGCCCTCCTTCTTCCAGCACCTGGCCGATTACCCGCCAGCGTTGTGCACCCAACGCCACTCGGACAGCCAATTCGCGGCGGCGCTGTCGTGCGGCATCGCTGAGCGCACCAAACAGTCCGAGGATGCTCAACGCCAGAGCAATCGCTGCGGACGCGCTCAGGATCAGGGTTGCGATACGCAAAGGGGCCAGCGAAGTCTGCGTGAGGTAGGTCGAGAAGGATTTCACGATGACCTCGCCGTCGCCGCGCCCAGGCACTTCTTCGATCACACGCTTCAGGTTTCTCTGCGCCGGCTCGTCCACATCGAGCGCGTGCAGCAGCATTCTCATGTGGAGGGGCGCCTCCTGGGACAGCGGTAAAAAAAGTGCCGGCTCAACCGTTCCCTGAAAGGTTCCGATGGAGGGAGTCTGTAGCACGCCGATGATGTTGGTGCGGCGGCCTTGCTCGTCGATGAGGGCGGCGCCGATCGGATTGCCTCCGAAATAGGAGTCAGCGGCCTCCTGATTGACCATCCCGACGCGGCATTGACCGAATCGGCGGCGTGCATCGAAACTGGAGCCGGCGATCAACTTGATTCCGACTGCCTGGAAATATCCCGGAGAGGCCACGTTCACGTCGAGTTCGGCGAGAGGCAACTCGGACTTCACGGGAGTTCGGAAATGGGCGTTTGCTGCACGGGCGGGAGGAGTTTCGTTTCGGTTGGTGAAGTCGTAGAAAATGGCGGGACGCGCGGAATCCGGCGACCTGGTTTGTGCCACGACCCCGACGACTTCAGAATAGACGCCGCGCGGATTGACGACGGTGCGGCCAACGCTGTCATTGTCGAATAGAATCGCAGCGGCCGCTTCATTGACGACTGCAGCGCTGCAAGTAGAAGAGGCGAAACCAAACAGCCGTCCCGACTTCGGCGGCAGCCGGAATAGCTTTAGGGAATCGGCGGTGAACGAGACGATGTCCAGCGTGACGTCGCGGGTCGGCATCTGCGCCGTCTCGATGCGGAAGGAACTCCAGGTGGGCAGGCTGCCCGGCAGGTGAGCCACCCAGTTCACGGAGGAATCGCGCGCCATGGATTTTGTGGCCTGCTCCACGTCGCGAAAATACCTAAGGCCGGAATTTCGGTTTGCGTGCACGTTAGCGAACAGCGTGTGGCTCAAGTGCTGGCCGGTAGCAGTGGCGAGCGCCGCCTGAAGGCCTTCGATTACGATGGCGGTGGAGATGATCAAAGTACAGCAGCTTGCCATTTGCGCGACGATCAGGCCCAGGCGAAGGCGGCGAACGGTCTTCGAAGGGCCGGCACTTTCGCGGCGAAGGACGGTCACCGGACGATCATAGGGAATGGACAGCGCGGGCAGCAGGCCGCACACAATCGTGACCGCTACACACGCGGCCGAGGCGGCTATGACGCTGACGCGATCGGAGGCGAAGACCAGCTGGGCGGCGTCCTTTTCGTAAAGCAGTGCTGGTAGCACTTTCGAAATCCAGATCGCCAGGAGTGCCCCCAAGGTTCCACCGAAGACTGAGATCACAATGCTGTCAGAGAGCAACTCGCCGGAGAGTTGCGTTCTGCTGGCGCCGAGTGCCAGACGGAGAGCCGTCTCATGGGAGCGTGTGAAGGCGCGACCCAACAGGAAGAGAATGACATTGACGCACGCGATAAACAGGACGGCGGCCGCGGCCAGGTTTAGCAAGACGCCGACGCGCGAGAGCCCCGAAGCAGCTTCGGGTGTCAAGCCTGCGTAGTCCAGGACGCGCAGGTTGCGAGCGGCCTCGGATGGTTGGATGAGCGACTGCGCCAGCGCCGGTGGAGTGCCTCGCTGCAAGCGGCCCAGCGGCCAGAACTCGCGGCGATTCGGATCGAGGCGGCCAACGGCGTCATCGCTCAGGGGGATCCACACGTCTACGACGCGATCGCGATATACACCCTCGAGCCAGTCCGGTGCGATTCCCGCCAGGCGAGTGGCTGCGCCATCAATCACGATTGGTGCGCCGATCAATTCGGCGCGAGAGCCGAATTCCGCCTGCCAGAGGCGCTGGCTGATCATCACTCCCTGCTCCAAAGAAAGACCAAGCAACTTCGAGATTTCAGGTGTAACCGAAGCAACGGGCACAACCGAGACCTGATCATCGAGCTTGATGGCACTCTGTGCAACGCGGGCCGAACCGAGCCACTCGAAAACATCGCCGTGAGCATTGGCAGAGAAAAACTCCC
>Ga0105237_10007080_pt1 | contig 12333 bp, 12 predicted proteins | sample KBSC24metaG_FD_81520 | JGI IMG/M metagenome (GOLD analysis project Ga0105237, IMG submission 81520) | Corn rhizosphere microbial communities from Kellogg Biological Station, Michigan, USA - KBS C2-4 metaG | ecosystem: Host-associated > Plants > Roots > Rhizosphere > Soil | place: Michigan, USA...
GTTTCCCTACGGCGCGGTTTACTTCCGCAAGTCGAACCCGCCGGAGTCCGACTGGGCTCGCGACCACCAGACGGCAGCCCGCATCGGGATGAATACCTTCCGCCACTGGTTTATGTGGGAAGCCATCGAGGTCGCGCCAGGGAAATACGACTGGCGAGACTACGACCAGATGATGGACCTCGCCGCGAAGAACGGAATCAAAGTCGTGATTGCAGAACTGATGACGGCCGCGCCGGAGTGGGTTTACGAGAAATACCCTCACGCCCGCTTTAAAGGCAGCGATGGTTCCACTGTGGCGAGCGGCATCTCCGGTTCCAGTGCCACGGGCGGCTTTCCCGGCATGTGTCTCGACAATGAAGATGTTCACGCACTCGCGGAAAAGTTCCTTCAGGCGCTGGTGAACCGGTACAAGAATCACCCCGCCACGCTTGGCTTCGATGTCTGGAATGAAAACACCTACGACGGCGGTACGCCACAAAAAATGTATTGCTATTGCGATGCCAGCCAGCGCCGGTACCGGGCATGGCTCAAAGCGAATTATGGAACTCTCGATGCGCTCGCGAAAACCTGGTACCGGTATGGGTATGCCGACTGGGACAACATCCATCCGCCTTCGAACTTCGCCGGCTATCCGGAAAGTCTCGACTGGCTGGACTTTCGTATCGACAATGCTTTTCGCCTGATGAAGTGGCGGACCGACCTGATTCGAAAGCTCGATCCGGGGCACAAAATCATTGCTCACGGAGTAGCAGGTACGCTCGATACGCTCCCGTCCAATACGCACAACGAATGGCGCTCCGCGGAACTGGTGGATACCTGGGGTCTCACCTGGGTCGCCGCACGTAAGGGCGACGAACCCTGGAAGCAGTTCCATGCTCTGGACCTGGTGCGAGGCGGTTCGCGCGGCAAACCGTTCTGGCATGCGGAAGCCCAGGCCGGACCACTCTGGATGCAGCCGCAGGTTATCAAACGCGAACGCGAAGACGGGCGCATTCCCGATCAGAAAGATGTACGCCTCTGGAATCTGATCTCCTGCGCGGGAGGCGCGAGCGGAATTCTGTATCCTCGGTGGCGTCCGCTCCTCGATGGTCCTCTGTTCGGCGCGTTTGGCGCGTTCGGCATGGACGGCTCCGTAACCCCTCGCGCGGAAATGGCGGGCAAAGTCGCGATGTGGGCCAACGCGCATCCGGAACTCTGGAAAGCGAAGCCGGTCCCGGGCGATATCGGTTTGATCTTTGCGCCGGAATCCGAGACTTTCAACTACGTACAGCAGGGCTCCACCGAGTTCTATGCGCAATCCATTCGAGGCGCCTATCAGGGCTTCTTCGACAACAACATTCAGGCCGATTTCGTTCATATCGACGACATACGCCAGTACAAAGTGGTGTACCTCCCCTACCCGGTGATGCTGAAGTCTGCATCCGCCAAAAAGCTGATCGAGTATGTCCGGGAAGGCGGCATTCTCATCAGCGAAGGGCTTCCGGCTTATTTCGGTGATCACGGGAAGGTGGGCACCGTGCAGCCGAACTACGGTCTCGACGAACTCTTTGGCGCAAAAGAGAGCTATGTAGAGTTCACGCCGGACCTGCTGGACAATCTGGCCATGTACGTCCGCGGCTCCCGCATCTCCGGCCGCTATTTCCTTCAGACCTACACGCCGGCGGGAGGGACCACGGCGGGCACGTATACGGACGGGCGCGTTGCCGCCGTGGAGCATTCTTTCGGGAAAGGCAAAGCGCTGCTGATCGGCAGTTTCCCCGGTGGCGGCTACTTCCTGCACCATACTGGTTCGGAAAAGGCGTTCTTTGCAGGCCTGCTGGACTGGGCGAATGCGGCGCAGCAACTCAAGGTGATTACCCCCGGCGTACAGGCGCGGCTCCACACCGGTCCGGACGGGAGTTATCTGTACGTGGTGAATCCGGACCGGAAGCCGCGCGAAGTCTCGGTTACCGTCAGTGCACCGGCTTCGGGCGCGTTTTCTGCCGGACAGGATATTTGGGGAACTAAACCCGTGGCGGTACGCAACAATACTGTGACGGTGACGGTGAACGACCGGGACGCCGCTGTGATTCGTCTAACAGGCAGGTGACCGTCTAAAATGGGTTTGTCGGGTCTGCAGCCGGAAACCGTTCGGATCGAATGAGGAATTTTCTTAGCATCGCGCTTTCTGTTCTGCTGGTTCTGCCTGCGGGATCTTTTGCAGCGGACAAAAAGAAAGACCCCAATGCCATCGGAGACCGCAAGGTTGCCGGTGGGCCGAACTTTTACAGCCTGGAAAAAGAGATCGCTCTGGGCAAACAGCTGTCGATCGAAGTCCAGAAACAGGCGCGAATCATTGACGATCCGATCGTCGCCGAGTACATCAACCGACTCGGGCAGAACCTGGTTCGAAATTCCGATGTCACTTTCCCCGTCTCTTTCACGCTGATCGACGCCGACGAAATCAACGCGTTTACGCTGCCCGGAGGCTTCATCTTCGTCAACAGCGGTCTGCTGCGGCTTTCCGACCATGAAGCGGAACTGGCTTCAGTGTTGGCCCATGAACTGGGGCACGCCGCCGCGCGGCACGCTACCCGGCAGGCGACACGGGACCAGATGATCAACATCAGTTCCATTCCACTTTCGATCATGGGTGGAGCCGCAGGCATGGCGATTCGTCAGGCTGCCGCAGTCGCAGCGCCGATGGCCTTCTTCCACTTCTCACGGGCATTTGAGACGGAAGCGGATCTGCTCGGCATCCAGTATCTCTGGAAGAGCGGCTACGATCCCAATGCCAGCGTGGATATGTTTGAGCGAGTCGAGTCGACGGAGCGCAGGCAGCCAGGAGCAGTTTCCAAACTATTCCGGACGCATCCGCTCACCGCCGACCGCATCGAGAAAACGCAGCAGAACATTGGCGCTTTGCTGCCCCAGCATCCCGAGTATGTTCTGAATACTTCGGAGTACGAGAATGTCCGTACGCGTCTCGCGGACCTGAGTGCGCAGCGCAAACCGGACCCAAAAGCTGCGAACAAACCCACTCTGCGGCGGAGCCCTTCGGATCAGCTGGTCGATGCCGAAGATCAGCCGCTTCGGAAGCACTAAAAGCAATTTCCCCGATATCTGCGCCGATCTTCCTGGCGCACCCTCCTGCTGCGATAGAATTCACCCGATGAGACTACTCTTCGCAGCACTGATCTTCGGCGCCTGTCTGCTTCCCGCCCAGACGAAAAAGATCGTTTTGTACAACCCAGGGCCCAATCAGGTTCAGGATTTCCAGGCGGTCTCTTCGAAAGTGAAGATCGTACCGGCCAATAGTTCCAACGTCCTGACCGAGATCGCGGATGCCGACGGTTTCATCGGCGTGATCACTCCGCAGATGTTCGCGGCAGCGAAGCAGCTGAAGTGGGTGGGCGTGATGTCCGCCGGCGTCGAGAACATTCTTCAGGTTCCGGGCGCAGAGCCGTTCAAGAACAGCGATGTCGTGATGACGAACAACAAGGTCGTGCAGGGGATCGAAATTGCCGACCACGCCCTGGCGCTGCTGCTTTACACCACTCGCCGGCTGAACGAATACTCTGTCAGTACCGCGGCAGGCGAGTGGCCGCGAACCCCGTTCAAAGGCATCGAGCTTCGCGGCAAGACGGCGCTGATTATCGGCATGGGCGGCATCGGGACGAACATTGCGCTGCGCTGCTGGGCGTTCGGCATGCACGTGATTGGGGTGGACCCGGAAGAAAAACCGATTGTTTCCTTCATCGACCGCGTTGTGAAGCCAGACCAGCTGGATGAAGTGGTTCCTCTGGCGGACGTTGTCTTCATCTCGGCGCCCGATACCGACAAAAGCCATAAGATGTTTGGCGCAAAGCAGTTTGAACTCATGAAGCAGCACACGTACTTTGTGGCCGTGAGCCGGGGCGGGGTGTACGACATGAACGGGCTGGTGAAGGCGCTGGACAGCCAGAAGATCGACGGAGCGGGGGTGGACGTAACCGACCCGGAACCCCTCCCGAAGGGACACCCGCTGTGGTCGTTTAAGAACGTGGTGGTGACCCCGCACATCGCCGGGCGCTCCGACCTGGATAACGCCCGGATGCTGGGCACAATCAAAGACAATATTCGCCGTTTTGCCGACGGGCTGCCGCTCGTCAACGTCGTCGATAAGAAGAAAGGCTACTAGCCTTTTCGCTCTGCCGCCCCAACATATGGAAGGACTCCGGCGGTATGGTCCACAGGGAGTGTACGTGCCGCCACCATGCCACTTGACACATTTTCAGTTCGGGGGTACCCTGGAATTATCACTGAAGAAGGAGGTGGTCCAGAAAAGATGAGTTCATGTAGTAGACCGCGTGAGGTGGCCGAATGCTGAATCGACCGTTCAAAAGCTGCCGATCTCCGCTATCAGTGGCGAGATCAACTTCCTGTGGACCGGTCGCCTGACGCGAGCGTAGTCACATCTTGGGCGTAAGCCCAAATCGACGAAGTGAAAGAGCCCCTCGCAGGCCGGATCACCGGCAGGCGAGGGGTTTCTTCTGCTCCTGTGTTACCATTAGATTTCCCGAGGATAGAATGAAAGCCGGAATTCACCCTGCCTATAACGAACTGAACGTCGTCTGTGCCTGTGGACACACGTTTAAAACCCGCTCCACCCACAAAGGCGACATTCGCGTTGAAATTTGCTCGAGCTGCCACCCGTTCTTTACGGGCAAGCAGAAGCTGATCGATACTGCCGGTCGCGTGGACAGATTCGAAAAGAAATACGCTCAGCAGCGCGCTGCGAAAGCATCCAAGCTCGCCGCCAAATAAGAACAAGTTCGAAAAAAGGGGCGCGTCCGGAGCAATCCGGGACGCGCCCTTTTCTTTTTGATTTTGAAATTCGGCTGCGGTCACCGCTGCAGCCGTAAATCCTATTTCTTCTGCTGATTCCGCTTTTGCTGTTCGGCCTTCTGCAGCCGGGCGCGCTCTTCACGCCACTGCTCGTAAGAAGTACGCTGCGTGTCGGTCAGTAGTGCGCGAATCGATTCCACCTGCTCCTGCTGAATCTTGTCCCGCAGCGGCTTTTCCTGCCGGTGCAGTTCGTCGAACTTCTGTTTTGTGGAATCGAGAATGAGATTGATCGACGTCAGCTGCGCATCGTTGACGCCGACTCTCGCCCGCATCTCGGAAAGATACTTCTTGCGGACATCGTCCATCGTTCTGGGGGCAGCCACGGTATTGTTCGCATTCACCGTAGCCGTCACATAAAGACGGTGCGACACAATTCCCACCAGAATTCCACTGGCAAAAACCAGCAGCAGATAAACGGCGGCGCTGAAACGAGTACGAGGCATGGCCGTTACTGCTGCTCCAGTTCAGAAATCCGATCGAGATTCAGAGCTTCGAGGCCGGATGCATGATCCGCCATCAGGGCGTCGATGTAGGTGCCGTTATAGTTGGGCTGCATCGTTCCGGAAGACATCAGCATGCCGAGGATCACCGATGCAGCCAGGGCCGCGGTAACCAGAGCCTTCGCCATACGGCCGAACAGATTGCTGGATGATTCCCGGGCTTCGATCTTCGCCCAGAGTTCCGGCATGAAGTTTACTCCGGGCTCCGGATCCGGGCACGCCTGCCGGTAGGCCTGAAAAAGCCGGTCCAACTGAAGAGATTCCGGTCCCTCCATCCGACTGCCAAGTTCTTCAGCAGTGTTTTTTCCCGTCAAACGGTCGAACATGAGTCTCCTCATCATCATACTTCGTCATCAGATTTGGCGGTACCGGCAGGAGCTTCGGTTACTCCCTTCAGCTTTTTTAATACACGCTGCCGCGCCCGGAACAGGCGAACCTTCAGTGCGTTTTCGTTAACCCCGTAGATCGCCTCCAGTTCTTTCAGCGATAAACCTTCTACTTCCTTCATCGTCAGCAAGACCCGATCTTCCTCTGAGACCGCGGCCAGCATGCCGGACACGGTGTCCCGAACCCTGTGCCGTTCCAGTTCGTCCATCTGCGCCTTGGAGCCGGCAACGGCGTCCGCCATCATCACCTGCTGCTCGGAAAGATCGGACATCCGGGATTCCGGCCTGCGCTTGCTCTTCCGCAGGTAGTCATAGCAGGCATTGACGGTCAGGCGGTAGAGCCACGGCTCGAAAACCTCGGGGGTGCGCAGCTGGCCAAGGGAGAAGTAGAGGCGCATAAACACCTCCTGCCCGACATCCTCCACGTCTTCCGGACGGCCGATCAGACGGGAAATGGTGCCCAGAATCCGGCGCCGGTAAGCCGTGACGACCTGGTTGAACGCACTCGCGTCGCCCTGTTGCGCCTTCTGAATCAGCTCAAATTCAACCAGCATCCCTACACCAGCATCCCTTAGACCGGGCGGCCTTGCATTTGGCGTTTGGGTCGCGAAAGCATCAACTCCTCAGGTTACATAGGTTTAGGTATGCAAAACCACCTCGGATATCGATTTTGACGAGAAATGGCGCGACGGGCGCAGATTAGTACGATTTAACCCCTAACCTTCGCTATCTGGCGCTCCGTTCGGTACTTATGGTACCGTTTCAGCAAAGGCAGCAGTACCCCGGCAGGTCAACCGGGCCGCACTATGGGACCGAAGCAGCAATTCACCCCTTTCCAGGCTCGGCGTCACTACGGATCACCGTTCTTCGGTTTTCTGGTGGCCTGCGCACTCGTACTGGTCACCGGCTTTGCCCGCGTCGCGCTCATGCAGACGCTGGGCTACAAGGCTCCGTTCATCCTTTTCTACCCCGCGATTGCCACAGCGGCTTTCCTGGGAGGAGTGAGCGGCGGCTTACTTGCCGTTATCGGCGGCGCCATCTTCGCCAGCACCGTCTTCCCGGTTTCGCCAGAGCCATTCAGCTGGATCGCGCTCTCGGTAATCGGCCCGATACTGGCTTCCGGCTTCGCACATCTGCGGGAACTTCACGACCAGAGCGTCGATGACACGCGCGACCGTGCGCGTTTCCGGTTCATCAGTGACAACGCCACGGACTGGCTGTTCCTGCTGGGCGACGAAAACGTCATCACCTACGTGAACCAGACGGCGGCACAGCAGCTCGGCTACCGGCCGGAATACGTGATTGGGCAGCCGTTCGCGAATTTCACGCCCGAACCCAACCGCCAGCAACTCAACCTCCTGCTCGACAACTGCCGGTCTTCGCAGAAAATCACCACCGAAATCGAAATGGAGCGCCGCGATCGGAGCGTGCTGAAGGTGGAAGCCGGATGCACAGCCGTCGAGACCGAAGGCGAGACCATCATTCACCTGGCAGCCCGAGACATCACGGCTCGGCATCAGATTGAAGAGCGGCTGCGCGAAGCACAGAAATGGGAAAGCCTGGGTGTGCTCGCCGGCGGACTGGCTCACGATTTCAATAATCTTCTGACCGCCATCATGGGCAACGCCGCGCTGGCGCGCGAGTATCTGGAACCCAATCACCCGGCCGCACAGTTCCTCGAATCCGTACAACAGGCGGGAGATCGCTCCGCGGAACTGGTCCGTCTTATGCTGGCAACGGCAGGCTGGCAGTCCCTGAAGGCGGAGAACATCCGCATCAGTAAGTTGCTGGAACAGACTCTTGCGTCTTACCCGCTTCCACCCCACGTGAGCCTTCGCTCCGAAATCCTGACGGAATCCTATCGCGGCGATGCGCAGTCTTTCAAAACCATGCTGGGTGGCCTGATCACGAATGCCGCCGAGTCTTACGGGAATCGGGCCGGCGAGATTCTGGTACGCATTACCGAGGGGCCGGTAATGCCGCGCATGGGCACAGCCAGCTTTGAGGAAGGCTCTATTCTGGGCACGGGACCAGTGCTCGGGATTATCGTGGAAGACCATGGCTGCGGAATGGATCCGCAGGTCCTGTCACGCGCCTTCGACCCGTTCTACAGCACTAAATTTACCGGCAGAGGTTTGGGCCTGGCTGCGATTCGGGGACTGGTCCGCGCCAACTCCGGCAAACTATGGCTCACGACGGAACCCGGCAAAGGAACTCGTGTCGAGATCTGGCTTCCTGATCAGCGGCCCAACTCAACATCGAGCGCCCGCGCGACGTCTTCGTAGATCACGATTTCCACAAAAGACTGAGCGCCCACGTAGACAGAAGGTGTTTTTGCCACTCCGCGCGCCACTGCTCCCATATAGTCCTGATCGACCAGTTTGAGCAGACGAGCATCGTTGAGAGACTCGACAATACCCGTTTCGTCCAGATGATTGCGCCGGGCAAACTCCTGCAGCCACGGCTTTAGCAAGGTGGGAGTGAGATGGCTCTGCTCCGCTAAAATCTCCCGGCGGAAAGTAATCCCCAGTTCCTTGTTCCGCTCATACACCCAACGCCCCGCCACTGCAGCCTGGCGAGCCCAGTCATGCCTCGGCAGGGGCATGTCGCGATGCACAAACGCCACTTTCGACCCGTAACGGGGCAAAAGCTTTTCATCCATCATGGTTCTCAGGACCTGACAGTCACTACACTGCAGGTCCTCATAGATCACGACCCTCACTGGGCTTGAGGCATTTCCTTCGACAATCTCAGGCCGCACCGCTCCAGCGACATTCATAGCAAAGAGAGCCAGTCCAAGCAGCGCGAGAACATGGCTCATATCTGTACGGGCGACTGCAGCCGGAAAGTCAGGCGTGTTTCCGAAGGAATTTTGACCTGCTGGCCGTTCGTGAAGACCTCAGTGGCGCCGCCCAGGGCACCGCCGGAAGCGGCACCGATCGCCGCACCTTTACCGCCGCCGGCAATCGCGCCGATGATGGCGCCAACCGCCGCTCCGCCGCCCACAACGCCGGCTGTGCGGGCACCGCGCGAACTGCTTGCGGTTCTGACGTCCGTGCTGGTGATATCGACCAAACGCCCGTCCACACTCACGTTCACCAGCGCCAGGGTCAGCGAGGTGCGTCCCTGCAGCTTACCCGACTGCTGGTCGTCCACCAGTTTCGCGGTGACATCGGCTCCGCGGGGAATGATCTGCCGTCCGTCCACAACAACAGGCTCGTCGATACTCGCCCGAAAGGTCTGACCGCGGCGCGCCGTCTGTGAATCTACCGGGTCGATCATGCGGATCGTGAAAGTCGTATCGGCTGGAATGGTGATGCCGAGCGTGCCGGCTGAAGACGGATAGTTGCGCGGCTGATCTGAATTCTCGGCGCGGTTGAACCCGCCCCGGCTGGAATAAGAATCGTTCGCCTGCGGGGAGCGAGCTGGCGGTGGTGGAGGAGGCGGTGGGGCGGGGTGGTAACTGTCGTCGCTGAACGACACGGAAAGAACCTGTTCGACCCGAAAGGTCTGGAGGCCACCATTCGAAGATGACGAGACATCCATCCGGATCTCACGTGCGGTTCCGCCCAGGTAGGTTCCCTCGATCACGCTGCCGTTCCGCAGTGTGAGGCGGTCAGCGCTCGCCAGACCAGCCAGACCCGAGGCCAGAATCATAACCGTAAGAAGACGCATTAAATGTTTCCTTTCACTCCTGCCATTTTGACCCACACGGAGCCTGGCGGGTTGCAGAAAAGCACTTATCTCAGTCTAACTTTCAGAATGGATTATGTTCGGCGCGAGTTCGCGAACGACCTCTTTACCACGCGAAAAGGCCATTGCATAGGCTTCCCGCTTCTCCTGCCTGGAGAGACCGGAGCCGGTTCGATTGACCTTTTCCAGACCCATGCCAACCACATAGGTTCCGGCAAAAGCGACGGCAGCTTTAGGAATCAGACCTCCGCCGAGGGGAATCTTTCCTACCAGTTCGCGGGCAATCGCCCGCCAGCCGAACGCGCCCGCCACAATCGCCGCGATATCCAGTTTTTGCTCTTTGTATCCCACCGGACGCCCGTAGCCGGCAGCGATTCGCAGCGCCATGCGGATCTGGTTCATAGTGAGAAACGCAGTATCCGTAGCAAATTCCCCCACTGCCCATGGGAGTTCCACGATGTTCGGCACAATGTTCGGGAGCGCAGTTACAAGCGAGAACATGGCGTTTTCGCGCGCGGTCCGAAGAATGAGTTTGTTTGAAACGACCTCACGGAACAGCGGAAAGGTGCGGGCGAGGGCAAGTTCGAGTTCCGAATTCTCGTTGACGATCAGCGTGCAGAGGGAATCTGACTCGTCCGACTCGAAGAGATAGCCGTTTCGCGGCACCGGAATGCCCGGCTCACAAAGCACGAAGTCATAGCGGGCAGCAGTAGACGCCGTGGCCTGATGCAGGGAGCGGAGGGCCTGCTCGCGACCAACAGTCTCCATGGAGGGCGGGGCCAGGAAGGCTTCCATGCGGCGGTAACCATCGTCGCTCAGAGCGAGCATGCCGACGTTCAGATCCCGCCATGCCTCGCCGCGAATCGAATCGGCATCAAGGCTCTGGTAAATCTTCCGGATGTCCTTCAAAACATTCAGGTGCATCATGTATCTCTCGCTTCATCTTAGCGCCCGTGGATCAATACCGTGAAGGTTCCAGGATGACGATTGTCATTCCAGGCACTACGGGCAGTCGCAGCAGAGGAAGCCAGCGGTCTGTTTTCGTCCGCGTGTCACAATGTCGTCGTGAAGAAACGTCTGCTGAGTGCTCTGCTTGCCTACGGGGTTCTCATCGCGCTTGCCTGCGTTCTGCTGAAGGGTAAGGTGCTTGCCGCGGTGCTGATCCTTTTTGCAGGTCTGATCGCCAAGACCCTGATTTCGATGAAACTGCAAAGTTCTGAGTCTCCGGACAGCATGCCGGACGACGACGAAATCCAGAAATGAAACACCCGTCCCATTCCGGCATCCGAGCGCGTTTCAGACTGTTACGCCGCGCCGCCAAAATCCTGTCACTCCACTGATTCTGAACACCTTGCGACCGCCAAAATTTTGGCACTGCCAGTGCAATCTACTTCCGCAGAGACCAGCGGATGCCCACCCTAACAGAGTTACCCACCACCACCGAGAACGATCGAGACCGTCTTGTTCTGCAGAACCTGCCCCTGGTGCGAGCGATCGCGGTTCGCGTGTATGAGAACCTGCCGGTCCATGTGGAACTGGACGATCTGGTTCATGCCGGAATCCTCGGGCTGTTCGACGCCGCGCTGAAGTATGACGACAACAAACAGGTCACCTTTCAGAGCTACTCGAAGCACCGGATTAAAGGGGCCATCCTCGACAGTCTTCGCGATATGGACTGGGCTTCGCGAGACCTCCGCAAGCGGCACAAGAAACTCGAGGAAATCACTCGCGAACTGGCCGCCACCATGGAACGCAATCCTACGGAACAGGAGATCGCGGACAAGATGGGCATGGATGTCGAACGGTGGAGGCAGGTCGCGGTCGAACTCCGGATGGTAGGGTTGATGTCCGCGTCGAGCCGGGCTCCGGAGAGCGAAAACCAGACGGTCCCCGAGTTCCCCGCGACGAATGATCTGAATCCGGACGTCCTGACCGGACAACGTGAAATCCAGGCAGTCCTGAAAACAGCGATGCAGGATCTTCCGCAACGCTATCAGGCGGTGCTCCACTTCTACTACTCGGGCGGCAAAACGATGCGTGAGATCGGAGAGGCTTTGGGCATCAATGAAAGCCGGGTTTCACAGATCCATCGCGCGGCTTTGGAACGCATGAACGAGAACCTTCAGGCCGCCGGAATTCACTCCGCGGAATGCTTGATTTAAGAGGGTATTTTGTTGCGGTGAAAAGGAGTGGGGTGGTGATTTTGGTGGACGGAAAGGGATTCGAACCCTCGACCCCCGCGATGCGAACGCGGTGCTCTCCCAACTGAGCTATCCGCCCACTCGTGCACGAACTATTACAATATAACAGATGAGGATCAGTAGCGATCAGACGCCGCGAGAGCTTGCGGGCAGCCCTTCCGAAACAGCTGCAAACGCAATGCCGGTGGCACAGCCAGACCCCTTACTGGTCGAGAAAATGCGCCGCGAATGGGACGAGCGCGCGAAAGAAAATGCCCGGTATTATGTAGCGACCGCGCAGGATAACTGGAGCGACGAGGAATATTTCGGTTCCGGCCGTCAGAACGTCGAACGCGAGATTCTGACCGACATGGGGAACGTCTGTCGGGGCCGCGATCCGAAGGAGATTTCAGTCCTCGAGATCGGCTGCGGTTCGGGTCGGATTACCAGAGCGCTCTCCGAAGTTTTTGGCAAGGTGTACGCGGTCGATATCAGCGGAGAGATGGTGCGGCAGGCGAGGGAGGCACTTTGCGACAGGCCGAACGCCGAGGTCTTTCAGAACAGCGGTTCCGATCTCAAAGTGCTGGGAGACCTGCAGGTGGACTTCGCGTTCTCCTACATCGTTTTCCAGCACATCCCCAGCCGTGAAGTGATCTGGAATTACGTGCGGGAAGTGTACCGCCTGCTTCGCCCGGGCGGGCTTTTCAA
>Ga0105237_10007081_pt1 | contig 12331 bp, 10 predicted proteins | sample KBSC24metaG_FD_81520 | JGI IMG/M metagenome (GOLD analysis project Ga0105237, IMG submission 81520) | Corn rhizosphere microbial communities from Kellogg Biological Station, Michigan, USA - KBS C2-4 metaG | ecosystem: Host-associated > Plants > Roots > Rhizosphere > Soil | place: Michigan, USA...
ATGAATAAGCTATTAATATATTTGCTGAAAATCTAAGGCAATTATTATTGAGTTCACCTTTGGGAAGCAAAAAGATACTTGCAATTGATCCTGGTTATCGTACCGGTTGTAAAATTGTTTGTCTTGATGAAAAAGGTGAGCTGAAAAAAACCGGGCTCATCTTTATTCACGAAAACAATCGCCTGTTTGAAAGTGAACATAAAATACGTGAGTTGGTGGCTGAATACGACGTACAGGTAATTGCGATTGGTGATGGTACCGCGGGAAGAGAAACAGAACAATTTATCAAAAAGTTACAACTAAACCTGCCCATCTTTTTAGTGAATGAAGATGGCGCTTCTGTTTACTCTGCAAGTGAAACTGCAAGAGAAGAATTTCCAAATGAGGATGTTACCGTTCGTGGCGCAGTAAGCATTGGAAGAAGACTGATGGATCCATTGGCAGAGCTTGTAAAGATTGATCCCAAAAGCATTGGGGTTGGCCAGTACCAACATGATGTTAACCAGTTTCGTTTAAAAGAAAGACTTGACCAGACTGTAATTAGTTGTGTGAATGCTGTTGGCGTTAATCTTAATACCGCAAGCAAACATTTACTTGGTTATGTAAGCGGTATTGGTTCTACCCTTGGGGATAACATTGTTAAATACAGAAGTGAGATAGGAAAATTTACCCATCGCAACCAGTTATTGAAAGTATCCCGTCTTGGAGGAAAAGCTTTTGAACAGTGCGCGGGCTTTCTTCGTATTAATGAAGGAGAAAATGTATTGGATGCAAGTGCCGTTCACCCGGAAGCTTATTCGTTGGTTGAAAAAATGGCAGCAGATACCGGCGTTGAAGTAAGAGCATTAATTGGCAATGAACAGGCAATTAAACTTATTGACGCTAAAAAATATGTAACAGAACAGTTTGGCGAACTTACCATTAAAGACATTCTTAATGAATTAAAAAAACCGGGTCTTGACCCACGCAGTGAGCTTGAGCAATTTGAGTTCGCTAATATTTATTCTATGAATGATGTGCATGTTGGTATGGTTGTGCCTGGTGTTGTTACCAACATTACCCGTTTTGGAGCCTTTGTAGATATTGGCGTTAAACAAGACGGCCTGGTGCATGTAAGTGAAATTTCACACCAGTACATTACTGATCCCAACGAAGCATTGAAGCTGAATGACAAGGTACAGGTAAAAGTGCTGGAAGTTGATTTATCGCGCAAGCGTATTGCTCTTTCCATCAAACAAACGCAGGATGCTCCAGCTAAAAAAGAAAACAGGTACAGACAGCAGCAAACAGGTAACAAACCGCAAGGTTTAGGTCATTCACAACACCGGAAGCAAGAGGCAGATTTAAGCAGCATGAGCGTGAATGATGCACTAGCTGCGTTAAAGAAAAAGTTTGGGAAGTAACTCCTTAGTTCAAGGTTCAAAGTTCAGGGTTGATACTTCTTATCAACCCTGAACTTTGAACATAAAACTTTGAACTCATTATTTCTTCCCATGTTCCAGGTTAGGAAGAAACCCTGTGATAATGCCAATCAACGGCAGGAACGAACAAACATGAAATACATAAGCAATACTTGTTTTATCGGCCAGCCTGCCCAACAAAGCAGAACCTAATCCGCCCATACCAAAGGCCAGCCCAAAAAACAATCCCGCAATCATACCAACCTTCCCCGGCACCAGTTCCTGCGCATATACAAGAATAGCAGAGAAAGCCGAAGCTATGATGACACCGATACATGCGGCAAGAACAACGGTCCAAAAAAGATTCGCATACGGGAGCATTAAAGTAAAAGGCGCAACACCAAGGATAGATATCCAGATGATGTATTTTCTTCCGAAACGATCACCGAGGGGGCCGCCCAATAATGTACCGGCAGCAACTGCAGCTAAAAAAACAAAGAGATAAATCTGCGCGTTCTGAACACTTACATGAAATTTATCTATAAGAAAAAAAGTAAAATAACTTGTCATGCCTGCCATGTAAAAATATTTGGAAAAGATCAGTAGCAATAATATCAATAGCGATACTCCTACCCTTCCTTTTGATAATTTCTGATGATTTTCCGCAATTGTTTTAATAGCTTTTTTTGCAGACGCACCTGCTTCACGATACCATTTTCCAACATTAAAAAGCACTATTATGCCCAGCAATGCTGCAAGGGAAAACCACATAATGCTTGTTTGTCCAAACGGAATAACAATCAACGCTGCAAGCAATGGCCCAAGTGAGCTGCCTGCATTACCGCCCAACTGAAAAATAGACTGTGCCAGGCCGCGTTTACCTCCTGAAGCAAGATAAGCCACCCTGGAAGATTCTGGATGAAAGATGGAAGAGCCTACGCCAATTAGTGCTACAGAAACAAGCACCATGGCAAAGCTTCCCGCCAGCCCTAACAGCAAAAGTCCGGTAAGTGTAAAAGCCATACCTGCAGAAAGTGAAAATGGTTGCGGACGTTTATCTGTGTATAATCCGACAAACGGTTGCAATAAAGAAGCCGTTAACTGGTAAGTAAGCGTTACAAGACCAATATCTGAATATGAAAGGTTAAAGTTGGTTTTAATAAGCGGATAAATAGAAGGTATTACAGACTGCATCATATCATTCAGCAGGTGTGAAAAGCTTATGGTAAACAAAATGGAATACACCGTCTTTTCCGTTACCTTTTGTATGTCCGCGGCTGGTGTGAGTGTTATTTTTTCTTCCATGATCTTTTAAATTCATCAGGTCATCTGATGATTAAGGTTAAAAAAAATTATTTATTAATTATCTTTGATGCAAAAGCCCAGGCCTGTTTACTGTCGCCGTCCTGGATGCTTTTAAGCAGATCTTCATGAAGCTTCGTAGTTACCCTGAAAGATTCCACATTTTTGTACTTCTCCATAAACCATGATTTTAGCTGAACGGCAAAAGATTTATATAAATCAGCCAGTATATCATTACCGGAAGCTTCAGCAATGCAGGTATGAAATTCAATATCTGCCTGTATACATTCTTCAGCAAGTCCGCTCTTTGCCGCAGCGGTACGCTTATCAAGAGCACTTCGCATTTTTTTAATATCTCTCGCGGTTCGGTTAAGAGCTGCCTTCTCTGCAATCTTCATTTCAAGTAACTGCCTTATCTCATCCAGCTCCTCGCCCTTTGAACGCTTTAACCGTTGTAAAAGAGGCTCTGCAATACCTGTGTGTTTTTGAATAAAAGTTCCCACACCCTGCTGAACACGTAATAGACCAGAGTTCGCAAGTATTCGTACAGCTTCCCTGACAGACGAACGACCAACGCCAAACTGTTTCATCAGTTCAGGCTCCGTTGGCAACTGCTGGCCATCCTGGTAAGTGCCCGTAATTATTTGTTCCCGTATACGCCCGGCTACTTCGTCAGCCAGTGATTTTTTTTGAATTTTTGAATTCATCATATCATCAGATGACAAAGATAAAACCCTAATTTGTTCTGTAAAATTAAAATTTCCGTCAGCGGAATATCCGGCTTAAGTGACAGCCAGGCAAATAAGCAAACATTAACCCACATCTTTGCAAATACACTTAAATAAATCTCTTATGACACAGGAAATCACAGATGATTTTATGAAGCAAATGATTACTACAACAAAAAATTATACAGTAGTAATTTTAAAAGCCGGAGAAAATATCAGCATGACTGGTGTAGAGAAAATTATATGGGAGCATGCCCGCAGAAATTTTAGCCTGCGGCAGCAGGGGTTATTATGCATTGTTTGTCCCATAAAAGATGACAGCAATGTATGTGGCGTTGGAATTTTTAGTTCCGGGATTGATGAAACAAAAAGTATTATGGAAGATGACCCTGGGGTAAAGGCAGGTGTTTTTATTTATGAATTACATCCATGCCGCAGCTTTCCCGGAGACAGTCTTTAGTAACCATATATCTACAGGCAAAGATGAAAAAAAGCAATCGCTATCAATGCACCTGTAAACAAAATAACAAACCAGAGATTAATCTTATAATACACTTGTTGTGTAGAGGTTTTTATCTGCATATACAAAATGATATTGGATTTGAAAAAGACAACCTTACACAGTTGCCATGAATTATACCACTTTTACCTTCTTGCGTTCAAGGTTAAAAATTATGTTAGCTTTCAACGGACCGTACAATATAATGTAGTGATTTAACTCCGAACGTGTGCAGCCTGGATAAGCAACAAGGATTTGGTCTATTTCAGAATGATCAGTTGGGCGTAAATAAATGCTTTGTTTTTTTGAGGTTTGGTTGGTAAACATAGTATTGAAAAGGTATTTCATTTTAGAATACTCTAAATAACAATATCAGCAACAAGCAGCAAAAGTATTTTACATCATTTAAGCAGGGTTTATACAAGTGTTCAGCTTGTTTTAAGGTGGCGTGCCAGGTTAACGTGTTTTTAATTGAAATTGGCCTCGATAATCTTCACGCAGCGTTTAAAATAGTTTTGGTTTATTATGCAGGTGGGTAATTCCTGACATGGTATCAAGGGATAGCTGTAGAAAATTGTAACCCTTTTTGTCCGGTTGAAATATATAATGCCTTTTGATTTTTGTAAGCTTATTCAACATAAAAAAGCTGTTCAAACTCATACTATAATCCAAAAACTTCTCTGGCACGGTTTTAAATCCCTTTATCTAAACACCATTTATTAAAACTAAAACGCAATCTATGAAAAAGAGTTTTATTTTAACTGCTGCATTTGTTATTGGAAGTTGTTATATGCTGCATGCTCAAATACAAAGCGGAAACTGGATGGTTGGCGGAGATCTAATGGGAATGAACTTTGGCTTAAATAAAGGTGGCGGCTATGATATACAAATCACTCCCAAACTTGCATATTTTATCAGGGATAATGTTGCTTTTGGAGGATATACCGATTTAGGCGTAAATGGCAAAAAAGGCGCCCCCAACACATGGACATACAAGATTGGTTTGCTTGGGCGTTACTATGCAAACAATGGCCAAATGGATAATCTATTGAAGCATGGCCGCTTTTTCCTTGAAGGAAATGTTGGCTTTGGCGGTGAATCTATTACTGACGGAGGCTCATCAAGCAATGGTATTAATTTACAGGCAGGTCCGGGTTATGCTTATTTTATTACGCCCAATGTAGGTCTTGAAGGGCTGCTTAAATACGATGGCAATTTCGGTTTTGGAAATGGAGGAGTAATTAGTAACATCACTTTTGGCCTTGGCTTCCAGTTGTACCTGCCATCTGCAAGAGTAAAATCAATGATAAACAATCCAAAAAATTTATAGCACGCTTAACGCACTATCGATATTTTAAAACAATGCTTGTTTACGCAAAAAGACAGGCATTCTTTTTTTGACCTGCAGCCAGCACATCTATTAAACAGATTTTAGTTATGCAGAAATTAAAGGCTACTTATTTGCAGATAAAAGAAAAATAAGTCGATTACAAATTTTTAATTCAAGTTCCAGAAAAAATAAAATATCTTGTTATTGATTTTAAATACTTTACTTAAATCCTATATCTGGAAGCCGGATTTCTTAATCATACTCTCTGAAAAAAACATCAGCATAGACAAAGCCCCTCAGTATTTTTTATTTTCAACTGTGTACCTTAACTGGTTTATCAGCATACAACTCATAACGATATAAGTATGTGTAAGCCTGTTTGAGGTATACCCTAACCTCATAAGCTAAAATGAAAAACGGGCTTAATATCAACGCTGGAATTTATTCTTTTATTCCAGGCAATTTTCACCACTTTGCTATCCTGCTAATTGCAGCAATTGTTTGCGGCTTTCTTTTAGCAGTACTAATATTTGGTGCAAGAGAAAAAAGAATGAGCCAGCATATTATTAAACGCCAGGTATTTAATGATCATATTTATCCCATCTGGATTTACAATACGCAAACACTTAAAATACTTGCAGCCAATAAAGCTTTCTGCAGAAAATTTGGTTATCCAGAAAGGCAACTAAAGCGCATGACGATTCTGGATCTGCGTTATAAAACCCAACAATCCAAAGTAAAAACCTTCCTGGACAACTTAAAGGCCTACAGGTTGCCTTTCTCTAATACCGGCCTGTGGATTTATAAAAAGAAAAATGGTGCTATTTTCAGGATGGAAGTATGCACCTTGTTTTCAGGCAACGATCATACAAGAGCGGTGATAGGTGTGGATATAGATGAGGTGGTTGACTTGCAGGAACAATTAAAAAATATTGCATGGATGCAGTCTCATATTGTAAGAAGGCCGCTGGCAAATATTTTAAGTCTTTCAGATTTAATGATGGATCCACAGGTGCCTGAAAAAGAAAAGAATCTTTACATGTTATTATTGCGGCAATCTTGTTACGAAATGGATGATATTATAAAAGATATTGTAAGCAAAACAGACACGCACAAAAGTATAATGCAAGGCTTCCATTCTTTTGAACATGAACAAAAAAACGATTAACGGCCATAACATTCTGCTTTCTGAAAAACCTTTGCTTTACTCTGTTTTTAAAAACCGGATAGAGGAAAAATTAAATCCACCTTTGTTTATCAACACTCTTAAATGATGCACACCTGGAGTAAAAGCAATGCTCTTTACATCCACAGTCTTCCATCCGGTTTCATCGCCTGTTGCAGAAAGCTTTATGGCTTTCGCTATGGAAGCATTACCATCCGTAATAGACAGCTCTCCATCTTCTTTGCCCGCATAAGACAACTGTAATGTATAAGTTGTTTTTGCTTTGATATTTATTGTGTATTGCAACCACTCTCCTTCTTCGGTATGGCCAACATACCAGCGGTTATAATGACTGTTATCTTTATAAATATCAACACCATCATTGCGATAACCATCGCCACGGTTACCAACATTATTTCCTTCTGTGGAAATACGGTAGTTCGCGGTATCCTTATCATAGTAAGCAATACCGTTTGCACCCAAATCATAGTCCACCGCATAAAGTGTTGTACCCGGTGCAATTTTATTTTCTTTAAAAGGTTTTGCAGTGTAATCAAATGGTTGACGAATCATCGCATCAATTACATCTCTGTGAATAATATTGCTTTCAAATTTGGTATAGGTGGCAAACTCAAGCAGCCCGCTATAAATATTACTTTCTTTCGGAGGCTTTGAGGCTTTGCCGTTCCAGTAATCCACCAGAGCATCATAATTAAGATTGCTTCTTACTTGTAACGGATTATTGTACCCAAGCTTTTTCAATGGCCACCAGCTCCATCCAATATTGTTTTTTTCAAACAATCTTATAGCCTGTGTAAACCATACATTAGAGTTCTCTCCTGTTTCACCAAGCCACACAGGAATATTATATTGATCACGGTATTTAAGAATATGTGCGATGGATTGATCATCATTAAAATTCCAGTATTTGTGAAAGCTCAGCACTATATTATTGTCCCATAATCCATCACCAAGAATACCATTATAATTATTACCCCAGCCATTTCCTTCAATGACGATGATATGTTTTTTATCCACTTCACGGATAGCTTTGGTTATTTCAACCATTATCTTTTTAAGCGGTTCATTCTTTTGTTCTTTCAAACCATTCTTGTCATGCTCCAAGTCTGAAAAACCCCAGTTAGGTTCATTCAGAATATCGTATGCAGCAATGTTAGGTTCACTTGCATACCGTTCTGCAAGCTTACGCCACAAAGCAATTGTTTTTTGCTGATTCGCTTCACTCTCCCATAAAGAAGGTTTAGAAGGATCTCTGTCAGAAATATTCAGGTCATTTCCTTGCCCGCCCGGTGCAGCATGAAGGTCGAGTATCAAGTACATATTATTTGCTTTGCACCATGCAAGCAGGCTATCCGTAAGTTCAAAGCCTTTGGCAAGCCAGGTATTTTCACCTACTGTCTTTTCCTGCTCAACAGGTAGCGTGTAAAGGTTATAATGCATTGGCAGGCGAACAGAATTAAATCCCCATGACTTTAAAGCATTAATATCTGCCCTTGTAGTGTGATGAGACAACCATACATCATAAAACTCCTGTGTTTGTTCTTTACTAAGCAATGCCTCTATCCGCTGACGGATTCGATATTGCTGTCCATCTTTGTTAAGCTTAAGCATATAACCTTCCTGCAGCATCCAGCCGCCAAGGCCAACACCGCGCAGTAATACATTTTCGCCTTTTTCATTCACAATCTTTTTTCCATCGGCTTTTAAAAAAAACTGCGCATTAACACTTGTTATTGCTGTTATGATAAAGCCGAATGATAGTATATATAAATTAAACCGTTTCATGAATTGTGAGTTATTTATTTCCAGTAATAGGTTGCAACAGATCCTGCCTGCAATGATGCTTCTGCACTTTTACCGGCAAACTGAATAGAGAAATTTTTTGTTTGATTACCTGTATTAGCAACAACAAGAACTTTGCTTCCATCTGTTGTTTTGAACGCCACATTAGGAAGGTTATCCACTTCACCGGAAGCAATGCGTACAGCACCTGGCCTAACCAGTTTTGAAAAATGTGCCATTGCGTAATAAGCCAGGTTATTTGTAATAGTATCACCATCCACTGATACTGCCCCCTGGCACACATCACAACCACCACGATCTGTATATGGCGTAAACTGAGAATTTGCTGCAAGGTTCCATTCTAACACATTACGGCTCCAGTTACGCAGGACACCTATAAAAAGCCATGAAACAGGTTCTGCAACTTTCAATCCCGGGTAATTAACATCGCCAGGTTTTTCAAACTGCACAACCATTTGTTCCGTGAAATAAATATTCTTGTCAGGATGCGCATCGTGTACATCAGAAAGCGCTTGTACCTCTCCACCATATAAGTGAAATGCAGAGCCATCTACGTAAGCATTCGCCTGCTTATCATCTAAAATATAAATGGGATAATCAGGCCTGTCTGCATTATGATCATAAATTAAAATCTTTGTTGTAATGCCTGCCTTTTTAAAAGCTGGTCCAAGGTGATGCTTAATAAATTCAGCTTCTTCCGGCGCAGTTAACAAAAGGCTTGGGTTATTGCCCGGATGCAAAGGCTCATTCTGCACTGTGATTGCATCAATCCTAATGCCCTGTGCTTTCATTTGTTGAATGTACTTTACAAAGTAGCGGGCATAAACGCCGTAATAACGTTCCTGCAATCTTCCCCCTCTGGTATCACTATTCGTTTTCATCCATGCAGGTGGCGACCATGGAGAGCCTAGTATTTTTATTTTTGGGTTGATGGATAATATCTCTTTCATTACAGGTATTACATCTGCATGATCAGGCCCAAGATCAAAATGCGCAAGGGAGGTATCACCTGCAACATCATCATAAGAAAATACTTTCTCATTTAAATCTGAAGAGCCAATGGTCAACCGTATGTAACTTATGCCGATAGCATTGCCAGTTGTATCAAAAAGATTTTTTAAAAGCATTGCGCGTGCAGATTTACTCATTCGAATAATGGGCATGGCACTGCCTTGCGTTAATGCAAATCCAAAACCGTCAATGCCCTGGAATTTTTCTTTATCATCCACTTTAATAACAACATTACTTCCCGCGTTTTTTGTAAACGGCAATGTTTGTTGCTGAAGCTGAAATAAAGCGCTTCTATCTGCAGTGGTAAGCCATACTTTAACAGCGCCGTTAGCCTGCGCATTTGCAAAGCTGCAACACACAAAACCAGCAATACTAAAAGGGATAATTTTTTTATAAGTGCGAAACACATCACACAGGCAAGCCCGAAGAAATAGTAACATAATGTCTTTTTTGAAGAAGACATAAAGTTAATTTCTATCAATATACATCCATACTATTAATTGGGATAGCCGGCAAAATTAAATCACTTTGAATCCATGATGACAGGTGAACTGCAAACGTCGATCAAGAATGCCAATCATTAAGCAAACGCCTGACAACAACGATTTCACCAGTATGATAAGAGGTGTGATCTGCTACAAGCATTGCTTCGCGTAAAAGGTTTTGACCATCACCATAAGGAAATGGTGTAAACAAATCCGCATCGGGTGACTTTAATAAATCAATCAAACGCTTTTTATCTTCTTTAATTTGTTTCACCGTTTTGTTCCACAAAGCATCTGTTACCTCACCTTTCTTTTCAGGCCAGTATTCGTCGGGCCATTTTGGTGACTGATGATTTGCGGAAATACAGAACTCTACAATATCCCATTGCGTAATACGAATATGTTCCGTTAACTGCCAGATATTATAAGGAAGGTCCTTTGGCGTTTTAGTACGCAATTCAGAGGAAAGATTAGCAATAGCCTCATCAAAAGGCACATGCGCATTTCCTTTCTCTAAAAGAAATACAAGCTCTTTCACTACTTCTTCCTGTTGATTTGCTTTCATGGTAAAATATTTTGTTGCTGCTTATATTTTCTGCCATACATAATCTAAAAAAGAATAAGTACTATCAAAAAAACAAGCGACCTTTTCAAAGCCAGATTGTATACCCATTTGCGTTGTTTCTTCCACTGAATATTTTTGCGATAATTCCATATAAACAGGCTCATCCTTTTCGAAAGAAATTACCGCGTTATCGCCTACATGTACTTCCTGCGCAAGCTTGCTTATTAAAAAACTTCTGCAGGAACCTGTAACAGGATCATATGTAGGATAATGTTCAAAAGCATCAACCTCAAAGTCTGCATCAAGTTCATTATTAATGCGTCTCAAAAGATTCAGGTTAAAAGCTTTTGTTACGCCTGCTGCATCATTATAGGCAGCAAGTATTTTAAAAGGATCTTTTTTCAAATCAAATCCAATCAGCAACATATCTCCGGGGCAAAGTTGTTCCTGCAGTGCTTTTAAAAATGCAGATGCTTCCCTCTTGCTAAAGTTGCCTATACTGCTCCCAAGGAAAAGAACAACTTTTGGCCGCTGTGAAATCTGGTAACACCTGTGCACCATTTCAATGTAATCCCCGTTAAGTCCATGTACTTGAATGCCCGGTACAAACAAAGGAATATGCTGGTGCAGCATGTGTATAATATTGTGTGAAATATCTACAGGGTAATAAGTAAAATCAACGCCATCCTGTTTTAACCGTTTTAATAAATGCACCGACTTGCTTGCATCGCCAGCACCAAGCTCTATTATATCAAAAGCCTTATGTGAACCAGTAATAACATCAGCAATCGCCTTTGTCTGCTGTTTGAATATTTCCATCTCACAACGGGTAAGATAATATTCATGCAGGATCATGATTAGCTGAAAAAGATAATCACCGGCGGCATCATAAAAGTATTTCGACAACAAATGTTTCGGGGTTGAATTTAACCCGTGGATAACATCGTTATAAAATTGTGTTGGAGGCAAGGCTATTGTGCCAGCCTGATTCCTGTGTATTGCCATTGTAAATGCGGATGAAAAAAATTACGGTATGTGTTTCTGCTATGTCCTTTTGGTGTAGCAATGGAAGCTCCACGCAACACCATTTGATTGATCATAAACTTACCATTATACTCACCAATAGCGCCAGGCGCTTTGCTAAACCCGGGATATGGCAGGTAGGCACTATCTGTCCACTCCCACCGGCTTCCCCAGTTAAATTGGGATGAAGCAACTTCCCATTCTGTTTCCAGCGGAAGACGCATGCCTTTCCATGCTGCATATGCAGATGCTTCATAAAAGTTAATATGTGTCACGGGCTGCTCCATTGCTACAGGATTTAATCCACTTAATGTATAAACAAACCAGTGATTATTTATACTGAACCAGTACTGCGGCGCCTGCGCTTGTTTTGCTTTTACCCAGTCCCACCCTTCTGCATGCCAGTATTGAAATTTTTGATAACCTCCATCCTCTATAAATGCGAGATAATCTTTATTACTCACTAATGATGTGGCAATCTTATACGGCGCAAGCAACACCTTATGTACCCCAAGTTCATTATCAAAACAAAATTCATTGCCTTGATAACCTACGGTATAAATACCTTCATCAATGCTGATAAAACCTGGCGAAATTTCTGGCTCTATCTTTTCAATATCTGTATCTGCATATACAGGAAAGAGTGGGTTATGGCCAAGAATATATTTTATATCAGTATATAAAAGTTCCTGGTGTTGTTGCTCATGATTAAAGCCCAGTTCTATAAGATCCGTAATTTCATTTAGCTTGCCATTTTGTAAAAAATCCAGCATAGCTTCATCTACATATTTCCTGTAGCGATAAATGTCTTCTACCGTTGGCCTGCTAAGGTTTCCCCTGTTGGTTCGTATAACCCTTGCGCCAACTGTTTCATAATAACTATTGAAAATAAAATTGAAATCAGGATTATATTCTTTATAATTTTTATGATAAGGTTTTAACAGAAAGGTTTCAAAGAACCATGTGCTGTGACCAAGATGCCATTTAGGCGGACTAACA
>Ga0105237_10007084_pt1 | contig 12328 bp, 11 predicted proteins | sample KBSC24metaG_FD_81520 | JGI IMG/M metagenome (GOLD analysis project Ga0105237, IMG submission 81520) | Corn rhizosphere microbial communities from Kellogg Biological Station, Michigan, USA - KBS C2-4 metaG | ecosystem: Host-associated > Plants > Roots > Rhizosphere > Soil | place: Michigan, USA...
GACTTGCCGCTGAACGCCCGGTCGATCACCTGCCACTGCACGGGGTCGGTGTCCTGGAACTCGTCGACCATCACGATGGGCCACCGCCGGTGCATCCGCAGCCGCGCGGGGGAGTTCTCGGCATCGAGGGCTTCCGCCAGCCGCGTCAGCAGGTCGTCGTAGCCGAGGATCCCCAGCCTGCGCTTGCGCGTCTCCAGCTCGGCGAGAACGTGATTGGCGAAGCTGACGCAGACCGCGGCCCGCGATTCGGGTGGTGGGTCGAGCGGGCGCAGCTCCGTCGCGGGGTTGCCGACCACCTCGCGTGCCAGCTTCAGCGCATCGGGGTAGGTCAGGACCGGGTCGTCGCGGTCGTGGCCGAAGTGCGCGAGATACAGGTCGTCGACGACCTCGGTGACCAGGTCGGTCAGGCTCTCCACCAGCGTGACGCGGGAGTCGGAGTCACCAGCCACCCCAAGCGACTTCAACACCAGCTGGCAGAACTGGTGGGTGGTGGCGATCGTCGCGGCGTCGAAGCCGGCCAACGCATCGCGCAGCCGCTGCTTGCGGGCCGCACGCTCCTCGTCGGTGCCCTTCAGCAGATGCGCGACCAACTGATTGTCGCCGGCCAGCGAGGGGTCGTCGAAAGCGGCTGCGGCCTGGGTGATTTGGCGGCGCACCCGGTCGCGCAATTCCTGGCTGGCTGCCCGCCCGAAGGTGATGAGCAGCATCTGGTCGAGGGTCGCCGCACCATCGGCGACGTAGCGCGTCACCAGTCCGGCGAGCGCGAACGTCTTGCCGGTGCCTGCGCTGGCCTCCAGCACGGTGGTGGACGCGGCCTCCGGCAGCGGACCCTCAAGGTCGAAACGGTCCATCAGAGAAGCACTTCCGCCCGCAGCATCGGCAGCCACAGCCGGGCGGCGTAGGCGCCGAGTCGATGCGTCTCACCATCGACCTCCTCGCCCGCCAGCAGGGGTTGCATCAGGTCTCGGAGCCAGGCGTTCGCCCCCCAGGCCCGCACCTGCGCGGGGTCCGCGTCCTCGCCGGGATAGTTTCCGGATTTCCACTTGAACGACGCGGCGCGCTCGGGATCGTCACCCTCGTACCGCGCGCACGCCCAGGCGTACGACGTCTTGATCGGGAGGGGCAGCGGCTCCCGGCGCCCCGCGTCGTAGATCGCCACCAGATCCTTCAGCAGGTCGACGGCGGGCTCCTGCGGCTGCCCGAGCCCCTTCTCCAGCGGCGTGCTTCCGCGCCTCGGCCGCCCGATGCAGATGGCCGACCAGTCCCGGTCGGGATGCTGAGCGAACAACGCCAGCAACGGAATCCACGCTGCCAGCAGATGCTTGCCGTCGAGTTTGGAGTAGGTGACCGAGACCATGTGGTCGCCGAACACCGGCGACACCGTCCCTGTCAGACGGCGTCCGCTGCCGAGGTCGATGTCGACGTCGTAGGCGTCCGGATCGGCCTTGCGATGTGCCAGCGCCGTCGTCGCGAGAAGCGTGGACTGCTCGCGCAATTCGGTTGCCTTGCGCCAGCCCAGCTGACCGGGCGGCAGCGTGCCGCGGCGCCACTCGGCCTGCCGCGCGTCGTCGGGCGTCATGCCACGCAGCATGTCGCTGAGCATTCGGTCGCCGACGGCCCACTGCTCAAGGGCGTCGATGTCGACCGAGATCTCGTCGGAGACACCGTCGACGTCCCACGGCAGCGTGTACTCCAGCGCGCGGAAGAAGCCCTTGACCGGATCCTTGAAGAACCCGATCAGGTCGGCGAGCGCGACGTCCTCGTGCGGCTGGGCGGGCAGCGGGCCGGAGATGAACTTCGGCTGCTCGGAGCGCTCGCGGGTGCTGGCCTGCGCGGCCTTGAGTACGGTCGAGTCGAACGTGAACGGCGCGCCTGGCACCAGCTCGCCGGGCACGACGTTGCGAATGTCGAACGGCTGCAACGGATGATGCACGACGACGTGCTCGCGCACGCTGTCCGGCGTCGTCGCGTCGAGGGCGTCGAGCAGCTCGGCCAACGGCACCGCGGGTGGGCGGGACTGGCCGGAGTGGGCGTTGGCGCCGGTGTAGGTGATGACCAGCTTCTCGGTGGCCGCCCCGACGGCGTCGAGCAGTAGTTGCCTGTCCTCGGAGCGGGTGTCGCGCTCCCCGGTCATGGGAGCGCGGGCCAGCACGTCGTCGCCGTCGGTGACGCCCTGCCGCGGAAACACGCCGTCGTCGAGGCCGACCAGGCACACCACCCGATGCGGCACCGACCGCATCGGCACCATCGTGCACACCGTCAGCGTGCCGGTGCGGAAGTTCGCCCGTGTCGGCCGCCCGGCCAGGTGGCGGTCGAGAAGTGCCTTCACGTCGGGCAAGCGCAGCACGGTGCCGAACCGCGCGCTCGCGTCGCTCAGCACCTGGCCAAACTCGCGGTGCATCTGACTGGTCTGCCACGCGTCGGCGTCGTCGACGCGCGTCATCATCGCGATGCCATCGGTCAACGCGTGCAGCCAGTGCTCGAGCGGGTGGTCACCGGTGAGCGTGTCGACGGTGCGCTGCAGGCGGTCGACGAATTCGGCGAGCTGTCCGGCCAATTCGACCCGGTTGCTGCCGACGTCGTCGAGCGGCAGCGTCGACCCGATCCACGCGTGCGCATCGTCGGACATCGCGACGCCCGCGAGCACGCGGTCGATGCCGAAACGCCAAGTGTTGTGTACGAAGTCGACGCCGTAGGGTTGGCGGTGTTCCTGGTCGAAGCCCCAGCGGACGTTCGCCTGACGGACCCAGCGCGTGACGTCCTCGAGGCTGTCGTCGGTGAAGCCGAAGCGGGCCCGCACCGGTGCGGCCTGCGCAAGGTTGAGCACCTCGCTGGCCGTCACCCTGCTCGAGGCGAGGGCGAGCAGTTGCGATGCGACGCCCAACAGGGGATTGGTCTGGACGAGTGAGCGATCCGCGAGCCGCATCCGCAGCCGGTGCGCCGGGTGGGCCCCACGCAGCACGTCACCGAGCCCGAAGTCGGCGTTGATCAACGGCGCGTAGGTCTCGATGTCGGGGCACATCACCAGGATGTCGCGCGGCTCGAGTGTGGGGTCGTCGGAAAGCAGGCCAAGCAGTACCTCGCGCAGCACGTCGACCTGTCGGGCCTGCCCGTGGCAGGCGTGCACCTGAACGGACCGGTCGTCCGTGGCATGTGAACGGCCCTGCGGCCGAACGGCATTCGCGGCGAGGTCGGACTGCAGCCAGCCCAGCAGGGTGTCCGGGTGCTCGTGAGCCCCGGCCAGGTACTCGTCGGTCCGCAGATCCGCAGGCAGGATGATCTGCAGTTCGCGGACGTCCCTGCCGAGGGTGGCGAGCAGCGGATGGTGCACCGCCCGGTGGCTGGTGTCGTCGCGGCGGTCGATGGGCCCGCGCACCCCCTTCAGCGCCCGCCACAGCTGGTCGCTGGGGTGCGGCAGCCACAGGTGCACGTCGTGATGGGTGGCCAACGCCTCGATCAGCTCGATCTCGGTGACCGGCAGCCGGGTGTGGCCGAACAGCGACAGCCGCGGGGGCAGGTCGAGAGGCGATTCACGAAGGCGCGCAACGGTTTCCTGGTGGCGTACGTGTGGCGGGTCGGCGTCGACGCGATCGACGAGGGCCTGCCACAGTGGGGGCTGCCAGTCGAGATCGTCGTCGAGGTCGGTGGTGCCGTCGCGCCAATCGGCGAGCAACTGCGGGCGCTGTCTGGCGTAGGACGCGAAGAGCCCCGCGACCCGTCGCGCCACCGCGTAGCGCCGCCCCAGCCGCAGCTCCCTCTCGTCGCCCGTCGCGAAGTGACCGAGGTGGGCGGCCAACGTCTTGCACCATGGCTCGTCGAGACTCTCGTCGATGGCCTCGAGCAGTGGCCACACCATGACGTCGGGCGCCCACGGGTCGTCATCGGCGGTACCGGTGATCTCGGCGATCAGCGAGTGCGGGTTCCTGAACTCGACGCCCGCGCACACGCCGTCGGCGCCCGAGCCGCGGCCAAGGACGTGCGACAGCCGCTGGCTCAGCCACCGCTCCGTCCCTCGGGCGGGGACGAGGACCAGCTCGGTGGCGAACGGGTCGTCGAGGGGTTGCGAGAGGAGGGCACCGAGACCGTCGGCCAGCAGATCGGTTCGCTCGGCGCGGTGCAGATGCAGGGCCATCGGGCACCACCCTAGGACGCCTGCCCGACATGTCGTGGCGCTATGCGACAGTGGAGCGAGAGGCAGGGGAGCGATGCCAGAGCAAACCACGACACCCAAGCTGTCCGAGCGGTTCGACGAGGCGCTGACGTACGCCGCTGGACTTCATCGTCGGCAGACCCGCAAGGGTGGCGACATCCCGTACGTCGGGCATCTGCTTTCGGTGGCGAGCCTGATCATCGAAGGCGGCGGTACCGAGACGCAGGCCATTGCCGGGCTGCTGCACGACGCGGTCGAGGACCAGGGCGGCGCGCCGGTGCTCGTCGAGATCCGCGAGAGCTTCGGCGACGACGTCGCCACCATCGTCGACGAGTGCAGTGACACCGACGTCGTCCCGAAGCCGCCGTGGAAGCAGCGCAAGCAGGACTACATCGACCACCTCGGCCAGGCGTCGGAGGCCACCATTCTGGTGTCGCTGGCCGACAAGCTCGACAATGCCCGTGCCATCCTGCGCGACTACCGCACCGACGGCGACGAACTGTGGCAGCGCTTCAGCGTTCACGACCCGCAACAGCACCTCTGGTACTACCGCTCGCTGCTGGCCGTCTACCAGACCCGCAACTCCACCTGGCTGGTCGCCGAACTCGAAAGGGTGCTGGACGAGCTGGAAGCACTGGTGACGGCGGCCGAGTAGCAAAAGTCCTGGTCGTTCGGCCTGAACAGGTCTACCGTCGAGGTATCCCAACGAAGAGGGGAGATGCGATGAAAGGCGCGCATCACGATCCCGTGGATCACTCCCGCACCACGCAACCGCATGCCGGTGAATCGATGATCGACACGCTGTGGTTTCCGGGGCTGATCCTGATCGCCATAGGAATCATCGGGTTGGCGAGCATCGTCGCCGCAGCTGCGTACGGGAACACAGGATTGGTGCTTCCCCTGGCGTTGGTGAGCGGCGCGGTGGTCACGGCTGGCGGCGGGCTGATCTATCTGGAGCACCGCAGGGTCAACCGCATCGAGCGACGCTGGCGGGCCGAGCATCACACGTCCGACCGGCGGCACACCGTCTAGCTCGAGGTTCACATTGCGCTGACGGCTGCGATCCGTCACGCGCGGCGACCCCCTGCGCAAATTCAACGAAGCCGCGGGCCGCCGAGGACTCCACGACTACCTGCGGGCTAACCCACCCGGACTCGAGTAGTGCACTACGCGTGAGTCCGTCCACTGCGGCAGCAACGATCGAGTCATGTTCATCGATCTCGACGATTACGCGCACACCGCAGAAGATCGAGGCTGGGGCATGGGGGAAACTGCCGACGAGTCACGCCGCGTGTCCCAACCCGACCTCGTCACCGTCGTGGCCGAGAGGTCCGGCACCCAAATCGCGGTCCGCACCGCACTGGCGACCCTGATCTGCGCGCTCATCGACTGGACCGAGCGCGAAGACGGCGGCAACTACCCACTGAAACCCGGCGAATGCGGTGGCTGCGACCGCCACCCAATCACCGTGTCCGACACGGCGTTCAACCACTCGTGGGCGGTCGACGTCGACATCAACAGATGCGACAACCCGTTCACGATGGGCAACCGCCACGACCTCCCGACCCGCGTCGCCCGCGTGTGGAACCAGTACGGCTTCGCGTGGGGCGGTGACTACCGGGGACCCAAGCGGGACTGGATGCACTTCGAGTTCATGGGCACACCCGCCGACGCCATCGAACTCGCCAAGCGCGCGATGCGGGATCTGGCATCCGGCGCCAACCACTGAGCTCCAGCTCATTCCTCGAGACCTGCTCGGGGTGCCTTCTTGGCCTTCCCCCTAGCGCATTTGGCGTCGACCCCTTAACGTGTTGTGCAACACACAACGTGATTTTGCAATGCAACACGGAGACTGATGCGAAACAATTCGTCGTCGCTGCGCCGGGCACTGACGCTCCTTGAGACGATTGCCGCGACCGCAGGCCGGGCGCAGGGCGCGAACCTGGCCGAACTCGCCGACGGAATCGAATCCACCAAGAGCACGGTGCTGCGGTTGTTGGCGCCGCTCCTGGAGACGCAGCTGGTGCGCCAAGACGGCGACGGCACCTACCGGATGGGGATCGGCGTGCTCGGGTTGGCCGGCGCGTGCCTGGTCGACCTGGACGTGCGGTCGGCGGCCCATCCCGTGCTCCGCGAGATCGCCGACGCCACGGGGCATGCGGCACACCTCCTGGTCTACAACGAAGGCCGAGTGACGTACGTCGACAAGGTGACCGGTCGTTCGCCGATTCAGATGGCGTCCAGGGTCGGTGACACCGGCACCGCCTATTCGACGGCGAGCGGCAAGGCGATGTTGGCGTTCCTCGGCGAGGACGAAGTCGAGCGGGTCATCGAGCTGGGAATGCCGGCCAAGACACCGGCTTCCATCACCGACGGACGCCAGTTGCGGGAGCATCTGGCCGTCGTCCGCGAGCGTGGCGTGGCCTACGACGACGTGGAGAACGAAGAGGGTATTCGCTGCATCGCCGCCCCCGTGTTCAACCACACCGGTGCGGTCGTGTGCGCCGTGAGCGTCTCCGGCCCCGCGGAAGCGATTGCGGCCCACCGCGACTCCTACACCGGCCTGGTCGCCGACGGTGCCAGGCGCATCAGCCTCGAGCTCGGCCATCGGGGAGGTGAGCCGAACCCGTGAACGCCCGCAGCGGCGCCGACCACTGCATGGAGGCCTCGCTGAGCCACCCCATGCACCACAACTCGAAGCAGAAGGTCCATCGATGAAGTTCTCACTTTCCATCCGCAAGGTCGTCACGCTCTGTGCGGCGGCAGCCGTCATTCCCATGGCCGCGGCCTGCACGCCGATGCCCGCAGGCGGAGGCGCGGGCGCGGCGGGCTCGACACTGAAAGTCGTTCTGGCCCAGGGTACGTTGAAGGTGGCCTCCTGCCTGTCGTTCACCCCGTTCGGCTTCACCAACGCCGACGGCAAGCCCGACGGGTACGACGTCGACATCGCCAACGAGTTGGCCAAGGAGATGGGCGTCAAGCTGGAGGTCGTCGACACCACGTCGTCGAACCGCATCCCCAACCTGCAGACCAACAAGGTCGACGTCGTGTTCTGCAACTTCACGAGGACACTGGAGCGGGCCAAGGAGATCTCCTTCACCAACCCCTACGTCGTGGCCACCGAGGGCCTTTTGGTCCGCACCGGAAGCGGCATCACCTCGCTGGATGCCATGAAGGGCCACACCGTCGCCGTCGTCAAGGGCAGCACCAATGCCGACGTGCTGCGTGACCGCGGCGTCGACGTGAAGGTCGCCGAGTTCGACAGCTCCCAAGCCGCGGTGCTGGCAGTCAAGCAAGGGCAGGCCGACGCAATGGTGGAGGACTCCAACTTCTTGCAATACCAAGCCAAGCTCAACCCTGGCCTCGAGGTCGTGACCAGCAAGCTGGTTCCCTTGGAGTACAACGCCTTCGGCGTCAAACAGGGTGACCAGGTCTGGGTCGACTACCTGAACCTCTTCCTGTTCAACCTCAACACTTCCGGCAAGAACCTCGAGCTCTACCGCAAGTGGTTCGGCGCCGATCCTCGCTTCCCGCTGCAGCCGGCATTCTGAGATCGGCGGTCTGACACCATGTTCGAGTATCAATGGCGAACCGTCCTCGCCTACTGGCCCGACTACCTGCACGCCGCAGTGCTGGCCCTGCAGATCACCGTCGTCGGGTTCCTGCTGGCCTTCGTCATCGCGTCGGCAGCGGCGCTGGCCCGCAATTCGGCATCGGCGATCCTGCGCTTCGTGGCCACCTGCTACGTCGAGGCCATCAGGAACACGCCAGTGCTGCTGCAGATCTTCATCGTCTACTTCGCGTTGCCCAGCTTCGGCATCCGACTGTCCGCAGTGACCGCTGGCACGATCGCCTTGGGCATCAACGTCGGCGCCTACCTGACCGAAGTGCTGCGGGCCGGCATCTCCTCGGTCGGCAAGGGCCAGCTGGAGGCAGCCCAGATCCTTGGCTTGAGCACGCGGACGGTGCTGCTGAACGTGGTTGCGCCGCAGGCGTTGCGCAACGTCTACCCTGCACTGGTCAACAACCTGATCCAGGTCCTGCTCGGAACGGCTTTGTTGTCGGCGATCGCGGTCCCCGAGATCACCGGCGTCGCGACGGTGGTCAATGCGCGCACCTTGTTGTTCGTGCAGGTGTTCGGCATCGCCGTCGCGCTGTACCTGGTTCTGAGCTATGGGTTGTCGGCAGTCGCGACGCTCGTCGAGCGTCTGTCGTTCAAGACCCCCACGGGTAGACGCACCCGCAAGCGGACGCCTGCGCCGACACTGACGGGGGCGAGCTCGTGAACGTCAGCCTGATCTGGCAGAGCCTGCCCTTCCTGTGGACCGGCTTCCTCATGACACTGGGCCTTGCGGCGGTGTCCATCGCGGGGTCGACCGTTCTCGGCCTCGCCGTCGCCGCGCTGCGAACGTCACGCCCGCCGCTGTTGCGCGGGCTCGGCCGGGCCTACGTCGAACTCTTCAGGGGATCGCCCATCCCCATCACGCTGTTGTTCGTGTACTTCGGTGCCGCACTGTATTTGGGCTATGGCGTGAATCTCTTCGTGGCCGCCGCGGTGGGGCTGAGCGTGTACCACAGCGCATTCGTCGCGGAGATCATTCGCGCCGGTATCGAGGCCGTGCCCGTCGGCCAGCACGAGGCAGCACAGATCCTTGGTCTAAAACCGGCTCAGTCCTTCCGGTGGGTGGTGCTGCCGCAGACCGTCAAGATTGCCGTGCCACCCCTTGTCGGGCAATACATCTCGCTGATCAAGGACACGTCCATCGCCTCCATCATCGGGCTCGCCGAGATGATGAAGGTCGGACAGTCCATCGTCGACCGAACCGGCGACCCGGTGTCGATCTACCTCACCGTCGCAGTCCTCTACTTCATCGTGTGCTACCCGCTGTCGCTGTGGGTCACCCGCTCCCAACGAAGGGCCATCTGATGAGCACCGCAACCCCGAACACCACCACCATCGGCCGCGGCATCCAACTGTCCGGCGTGTCCAAGCTGTTCGGTGACCTCGAAGTCCTCAAGGACGTCACGCTCAACGTCGACGACGGAGAGGTCGTCGTGCTGATCGGCGCGTCCGGATCCGGGAAGAGCACCCTGCTGCGCATCATGAGCGGCTTGGAGACGTCGACCACCGGTGAGGTGGTCGTCGGCGGCGTACCGATGCACGACCCCAAGCGCGCGCCCGAGATCCGCGGTCACGTCGGCATGGTGTTCCAACAGTTCAATCTCTTTCCCCATCTGGACGCGCTCGGAAACGTCACGCTGGCACTGCGCAAGGTCTACAAGATGTCCAAGGCCGACGCCGATGCCAAGGGCATGCAGGTGCTCGCCAGGGTCGGCATGGACGACAGGGCCCATCACCAGCCGAGCCAGTTGTCCGGTGGCCAACAGCAGCGCGTCGCCATCGCCCGCGCCCTGGCCGTCGACCCACGCATCATCTTCTTCGACGAGGCCACGTCGGCACTCGACCCCGAACTCGTCGGCGAGGTCACCAACGTGATGCGGAGCCTGGCCGATGACGGCATGACCATGGTGGTGGTCACGCACGAGATGGGGTTCGCCAGGCGTACCGCGGATCGCGTGCTGTTCATGGCCGACGGTGTCATCGCCGAGCAGGGCACACCCGAGGAGCTGTTCGGAAATCCCCAACACCCACGAACCGTTCAATTCCTGAGCAAGATCGCCGAAGCATGACCGAGCTGGATCCACTGTCGGTGATCACCGCCGACCGCGCCGTCACCGTGGTCCGCGCACCACGTCCCTTCGACGTCGCTGCCCTGGCTGGGGCACTTTCGCGCGGGGGATTGCGCGCGCTGGAGCTGACGCTGACAACACCTGGCATCCTCGAGCGGCTCGCCACCACCGACGTCGAATCCGTTGTTCCGCAGGCCGTCATCGGTGTCGGCACCGTGCTCACCGCCGCCGACGCCAACGCGGCCATCGACGCGGGCGCACGTTTCCTCGTCACCCCGTCGATCAGCGAGGCCGTTGCCACCGTGGCGGCCAACCGCGGCATCCCCGTCGTCATGGGCGCCATGACCCCCACCGAGGTGATGTCTGCGGTCGGCCTCGGCTCGGCGGCGGTGAAGATCTTCCCAGCGCGCGCGTTGGGTCCCGCCTATCTGCGCGATCTGCTCGGCCCGTTCCCCGGCCTGTCACTGATCCCGTCCGGCGGCGTCAACGCGGGCAACGCAGCGGATTACCTCGCCGCGGGCGCGCTGGCGGTGACCGCGGGAACCGACGTCGTCACACCGGCTTTGGTGGATGCAGCGCGATGGGAGACGATCACCGACAGAGCCGCGGCGTTCGCCGCCGCCGTCAACACCGCTTCAGGAGCGTCGGCATGACCGAAATGCTGGGACCGCAGCACAAATCCATTCCACCAAGCGCGTGGGGGGCCACGGCCGAGGAGTTCCTGGCGGGCAAGCCGCGTCTGTCGTCGATGTCGACGCCCGTGATGACACTGGACCAACGCCGACTCGACCACAACATCGACGCCATGGCTCGATGGGTCGCCGAACGCGGAATGCTCCTGGCCCCGCACGGCAAGACCACCATGGCACCGCAACTGTGGCAACGCCAGCTCGACGCGGGCGCGTGGGCGATCACCCTGGCCACGGGCTGGCAGGTACAACTGGCAAGGCGCTTCGGCGTCAACCGCATCCTGATGGCCAACCCCGTGGTTTCCGAGGGCGATCTGCGTTGGCTGGCAGCCGAACTCGCCGGCGACCCGCAGTTCGAGTTCTACTGCTGGGTCGACTCGCAGGCCGCCGTCGAGCAGATGACGAGACACCTCGACGGGCTCGACGAGACGGCGAGGCCGATCAACGTCCTGGTCGAGCTCGGCGCCCCAGGCGGGCGTACCGGTGCCAGGGGGATCGACGAGGCGTTGCACGTCGCCCGCGCCATCGTCGCCAGCCCGCACCTCGCGCTGGCAGGCGTCGGCGGTTACGAGGGCGCGCTCGGCCACGACCGAGAGCCGGAAGCGCTGGCCCGCGTCAACCAGTACCTCGCCTCGCTGGTCGACCTTCACCGGCAGGTGATCCCGCTGGCCGAAACCGAGCCACTGCTGACCGCCGGCGGTAGCGCCTACCCCGACCTGGTCGCGAATCAGGTCGCCGCTCTGGTCGCGGACGGCGGTCGGGTGGTCCTGCGCTCTGGCGCCTACATCACCCACGACGACGGGTTCTACGCGGGCATCTCGCCGTTCTCCGACGCCGTCGACCCGGCCAATCCGGTTCACCTCGAATCCGCGATCCACGGCTGGGCCAGGGTCATCTCCGCACCCGAACCGGACCTGGCGCTCCTGGACGCGGGAAAGCGCGACCTGCCCTACGACGAGGGGCTGCCCGTCGTGCAATCACCCCAGAGCGCGACGGCCACCGTCACCGCCATGAACGACCAACACACGTTCGTCCGCGGCGCCGCCCTCAACGTGGGAGACGTTGTGCGCCTTGGTCTCTCACACCCGTGTACCGCGTTCGACAAGTGGCGCCTGATCCCGGTGACCTCCGGTGCCGATGAACCCGATCCGATCGTCGTCGACCTCATCCGCACCTACTTCTGATCTGCAACACCAACAACGCATTGGATGACCGTGACACCACCATCGACCCAGCCGTCGTTGATCACCTGTGTCGGTGAACCGCTGGTCGTGCTGACCGCCGAGCGCGGTCCCCTCGAATTCGCCGAGACGTTCGCGAGGGGACCGGGCGGCGCCGAACTGAACGTCGCAACGACGATTGCCAGCCTCGGTCTGCCGACGGCGCTGATAACCCGCGTCGGCACCGAGGGATTCGGCCACTACATCGTCGACCACCTCGTCGCGTCGGGCGTCGACGTCTCGGCCGTCGTCGTCGATCTTGTCCGCCAAACCGGCCTCTACGTCAAACAGCGTGGCGCCGGAACCGACCATCCTCACGACCTCGGCGACACCGAATCTCGCTGGCTCTACTACCGGCGCGATTCAGCCGCGTCAGCGCTGAGCGTCGGCGATCTGGCCTACCCATCCGTCCAGGACGTGCTGCGTCGCACCCAATTACTCCACGTCACCGGCATCACCCCGGCGCTCTCCGAGACGGCACGTCAAACGGTCGACCAACTCCTCCGCGGGAACTACCTCCGCAGCTTCGACGTCAACTATCGCCCTGGGCTGTGGACGTCACCCGAACTGGCGGCCGA
>Ga0105237_10007086_pt1 | contig 12327 bp, 8 predicted proteins | sample KBSC24metaG_FD_81520 | JGI IMG/M metagenome (GOLD analysis project Ga0105237, IMG submission 81520) | Corn rhizosphere microbial communities from Kellogg Biological Station, Michigan, USA - KBS C2-4 metaG | ecosystem: Host-associated > Plants > Roots > Rhizosphere > Soil | place: Michigan, USA...
AATTGTTCCTGGCTTAAGGAGAGCATGCTCATTCGATCCCCAAACATGCCGTACGCCAAGCGAATGGTCATGCGGCCGTCGCCCTTTGGATCCCAGGCGAATCCGATGCGCGGAAAGAATTTATTCCACTTGGGGCAATTGAAGGAGTTCCCGCAGGTATACTGCGGATCTCCCGAAAACACCAGCCCGGCCGGAGAGTTCTGGTAATAGGAGCTGCGCACGTTTTGGGTGAACAGCGCGGGATCAAAATGGAGATCCTGGTGGTCGAATTTCTGATACACCGCCGTGTACGGTTCCCATCGGACGCCATAATTCACGGTGAGCCGGCGGTTGACCTTCCAGTTGTCCTGAACATAGAGCGCTCCGTAATACTGGCGGCTGTAGTATCCGTACAGCGTGCCCTGGCTCCAGCCGTTGGCATTGCTGGTGCGTCCCAGCATGAAGTCGACCAGGGGCGCATTACCGCAACCTGCGGCCTTTTCGGCAGCCGAGCATGCTGCGCCAACAACTCCTCCGTCGAAGGTCGCAAGGCCCGTGGCGTTAACCCCGCCACCGGACCAGTAATTCAATTGTTGGTGATAAATGCCGCCGCCGAATCCAAACTGATGGGAGCCCTTGACCCAGTTAAAATCCTCATTGATCGACCACAGCGGTCCGTTGTGAGACTCCCCTGGGGCGGCCCCGCCGCCGCCGATGCTGAAAAACCCGGTCGTTGCAATCGCGATGTTCTTGCCGCCGAGCGGGGAGATGTTAGCGCCAAAATCGGCGAAAGAGCCGTAGAGATCCGGAACTTTCGCGATGTTGGTCCGGTTAACACCCACCCGGAGAGAACTCACCAGGCTAGGGGTAACTACCCAGGTATGGCCGAGGGCCACTCCATACACCGTATCGTCCAGGCCGTAGTTGGCGATGGTAAGCGGATTTTTGCCGTCATAGGACGAGCCCTGCGTCAACTTCGTGGACAGGATCCGTCCAAAAACCGAATGCTTTGAGTTGACTTGGTAATCCATCTTTCCGGTAAACAGATTCTCGTCCTGGTTGCCGACCGTCGAATAGAACGTTTTCCCTGTCGGGTCCGCTGTCGCCGGAATAGTCTTAAGAATTTTCAGAGATGTCGGATCAAGCAGGGCAGGTACAATCTGGTTGCCGGGTGAGAAGCCCAGCGAGGCCGGCAAAGGGGTCTTGATGGAACTGAAATCGCCATTCGCCATCGCGCTATTGGGAATGAAAGCGGTGTTTGCGGTGCCGTCAGAGCGTAGCGAGGTTCTCTGATAACCGAAGAAGAAGAAAAGCTTGTCCTTCTGGATAGGCCCGCCGATCACTCCGCCGAACTGATTGCGCTTATAAGTATCGCGCGGCTTACCGGCTTGGTTGCTGAAAAAGTCATTCGCGTTGAGTTTTGAGTTTCGCAGGAACTCGAACACATCGCCATGAAACTGGTTGGTGCCGGACTTGGTGGCGGCGTTCACGGTTGCCGTGGAGTGGTAACCGTATTGCGGCGCGGACGCGCTCCACTCCACCTTGAATTCCTGCACAGCGTCTGGAAACGGCAGAGGGAGGCTCAGGTTGTTATAGGGATCCTGGTGGACAACGCCATCCAGGTTATAGGCTACGGCGTCCGGCATTCCGCCCGCGACGGTTACCACTACCGTGGGGTAATTGCGCACGGACTGTAGCGAGTTATTGCCCGGGAAATTGGCCATTCCCGCCAGGAAAATCAGCGAGTGAACGTCGCGGCCATTCAGAGGCAGTTCCATGATGCGCTTGTTGTCCACTACCTGGCCGATGCTGTTGGTGCGGGTTTCCACTTGCATCGTGGTGGCCTCGACGGTGACTTGTTCGCTGACCGCGCCGACCTTCATGGGGACATCGACCGTGGAGTTGCTGGCGACCTCCAGCACGATACCGGTTTGTACGAACCTGCTGAAACCTTCCTTGGTCACCTCTACCATGTAGGGACCCGTAGGAAGATTTGGAATCGCATAACCGCCGTCTGTTCCGCTGGTTGCGGTGCGGACCACACCGGTGGCGGTCTGGGTCACTTTTATGGCGGCGCCCGGCATGACCGAGCCAGTCGCATCTTTGATGACCCCGTTGATCTGAGAAGTCTGCGCTAACGTTGCCGCAGACATACAAAGGACACCGAACACAAGCTTCTTCAACATCGTGTTGATTTCCCCTTTCCCCTTTTCCTGACCAAACCTTGGCAAACACTATCAACGGTGCGTTTGGATGTCAAGGGGCCGAGTTATTATGTGGTGCAGGCAAGCCTTGGGCATGTCCCTTGGGGGGAGACAAAATCGCTAGGGGTCCATTCCATCTGGCGTCCGGACGCTCTCAAACACCAGCTCGAAAACCGCGTTGTGATAGTTAGGCTCGGTCACTTCTGCCTGAGTGAGATCACGCGTGGCGCTTAAGCAGGCGCAAGATTTCCTGTTGCTGCGCTTTCGCCTCGGGTGAGCCGGTGCCACCCCGGCCCGTGTTCTGGATCGCCAGGAGCATTGGAGTTGAACCGCTTTTGTTCTTGCGTGAAGGATCGGCACCGCATTTAAGGAGAGTCCGCACGGCTGCGGCGCATCGCGTGCGAACAGCCCGGTGCAATGGAGTTATGCCGCTCTTGGTGATGGCATTGGGATCCGCGTCGGCTTGAATGAGGCAAGTAATCGTAGCCGCTTGCGCAGGGGGATTCCACGTGCTCGAACCCGGATTGCCAACCGCAGCGGAATGCAGGGGCTCGTCGCCGTGGCGGTTCCTTGCGTGGACATCGGCGCCTGCAGCGATGAGCTTTCGAATTACTTCTGCTTGGTACGCAGCCGCGGCAACATGCAATGCGGTGTCGCCCGCGTAGACATAGCGCCCAATCTCATTGAGGAAGTATGTCTTCGCCGCCTGGCGAGTCGCTCCGCTACGGAAACACGCGGTGGCTAATTGCGGCGACGCTCCCAGCAGCCCTGCAACGCCTGTTAAATCGCCCGCGACGATGGCCCTCGCCATCTTCCATAGGTCCGCATCAGTCACCATCTCGGGAACGTACGCTAGCGGTCGTGAGAAGAGTATTGGGCCTGGGGAGCCTTGAGGACGATATCCACCACCCGCTCATCCTCGTCGATATCGAAGGTGTCACCGAAGGTCTGATAGTTCTTGGCGTTGATCTGGATCAGAACCTTGCCTTTGGGAATGCCCGGGATCTTAGCCAGGCCTTCCTGAGAACTCTTCAGCTCCCAGGACAGCCGGGTCTTTTTCAACAAAAGAGCATTACCCGACCGGCCCTGGACGAACTTCACGATTACCGTCGCGCGATCCACCGGCTTGCCGCGCTCGTTGGTCACATGGATTTGCAGCCGCGTAAGATCGTCGGCCAGAAGCGGCAAGGTCAGCAGCGCAAGCAGAAGGATCACTTTCCGCATGGCGCCATTATCTCACGAGACATCTTTGGAGCCTGGCTCAAGCAATATCCGGCAACAGAAATGTCGTAGGCTGGCCTGCGGCGCCGGCCACAGCTTCGGCCGCGAGATACCCGCTGCGCACCGCGCCTTCCATGATGGCCGGCCACCCAGAACGGGTCCAATCTCCTGCCAGAAACAGGTTCCTCACGCTTGTACGGGTCAGCGGCCGTCGCGATTCCAAGCCGGGCTTGGCGGAGAGCACGGCCCGGACTTCCTTCACCACATGAGCCTTTTCCAGCTTCGCGCCGCGAGCCGCGGGTAGAAACTCCTCCAGCTCCCGGATCGCCAGTGCGATGACGTCCGCGCGTGGCATTTCGAGCAAGCTGCGCGATGCGCTCACGACCAGTTGAACCGCGCGGCCTTCATGCTTGTTAAAGATCCACTGAATGGTGCGATCGAGCAGAGTGGCATGGGGCAAGTCGATCACTGGCCGGTCAAACCACAGGTGGATTCCTGTGATAGGCGAGTATTCGAAGTCCGCAACATCCAGCTCCAATTCCGGCACGATTTCGGGTAGACGCTCAAACGGCAGGGCGCAGATATAGTAATCGGCCTGTAGTTCCTCGCCGCGCGCGATTACCGATTGAACGGCTCCATGCTGGATCACGATCCGCTCGACCGGAGAGCGCAGGAGGAATTCCGCCGGGCCTACTTTCTTCCACTTCTCCGCTCCATACAACTCTCCTAACGGAACTGAGGGAACGCCCATCTGATAGGAGTCCCGACGCGCCAGCAGTCCCAGCCGAAATACCTGAAATCCATGGGAGGCGGCCGTCGCGTCCAATTCTTCGCTGATAGCGCTCACCAGAATCTGCCTCCAGAACCGTTCGATGGCGCGGGGCGGCTGGCGCTGCTCGTTCAGCCAGTCGAGCATGGTAATGCGATCCAAATCGGTGCGGCGTGCGTATTGGCTCTTAATCGCACGGATCCCGCGCATGACCGCCAGTTTTTCAGACAGGCTCAGGAACTTTAGAGTCAGGAAGGATTCGAGGAAATGCGCCGGGGCGGGCAGCAGGCCTGAGCGGAGGACGCTCCGCCGACCTCCCGGTTCGATAAAAATGAAATCGCGATAGAAATGGATCTGGTCCTCGACGCCCAAGCGCCGGTAAAAATCCAGAAGATTGACGCAGCAGCGAAGCAGGACGTGCTGGCAGTTGTCGATGGTCTCGGCGTTCTCGCCAGTACCGATCTCGTAAGACGTAGCCCGGCCGCCCAAAAATCGGCGTGATTCGAGAACCCGAACGCTGTGGCCGGATCCGGCTAAGGCGGCGGCTGATGCCAGACCCGCCAGACCTCCGCCAATGACGATTACCTCCGCCATGCGGAGCCGTGTTGTGGAAACATAAAGAGCTATGTTTACACAACCCAGATCTTAGACATCGTGCTTATGATGTCACCGGGACGCGGCCTCGCCGGCCACCGCCGGAATCACGGTTAATAAGATCCAGCGCCACCAGGATCACCAAAACAAAGAAAATAACGTCCTGCATGTCCATAGTAAGAATTTACAGTATGAAGGTATACGGGACCATACAACAAGTACCAGTGGACATAGTACCCTGACGAAATTATTACCGAGCACCTGCGGCCGTTGGGGCGTGTCCTAGGGTCTTGACGACGTTTTCGATCAGCCGCAGACCACAATCGCCTTCCAAGGTCAGGATCGACTCGGGGTGAAATTGCACGGCTTCCATGGGTAATTCGCGGTGGCGGACCCCCATGATGACGCCGTCTTCGCTCTCGGCGGTCACTTCAAGGCAGCTAGGCAACCGGTCACGGATGGCGAATAACGAATGGTACCTTCCCACTCGAAATGTTTCGGGCAGACCCTCGAAAATGCCTTCGCCGCGATGGCGTACGGTTGATGGCTTACCGTGCATAGGATAGTCCAGCACCCCCAACTCACCCCCGAAAGCCTCTACCATGCCCTGCAAACCGAGGCACACGCCGAAGACCGGGATTTCGAGCTTCGCGGCATAGCGAACCAGTGCGGGCACACCGAAATCCTCGGGACGCCCCGGGCCTGGCGATACCAAGATGAGCGAAGGCGCCAGTCTATCGATCATCTCGAGCGGAAAACCCGCGCGATAGGTGATGACTTCGGCTCCGGTCTGACGCGCGTAATTGGCCAGAGTATGGATGAAGCAGTCTTCGTTATCGACCAGCAGCATTCGAATGCCGCGCGATTCCTCGGTCCTGGGCACATAGTCGGTGCTCACGGCTGGAGCAGCGTCGAGCGCACGGAAAAAGCCGGTGGCTTTCAGATGACATTCACGATCTTCATTCTCGGGGATGGAGTCGTAGAGCAGCGTCGCACCCGCGCTATAAGCCGCAACGCCGTCGCGCAGATGGACGGTACGAATGGTGATGCCGGTATTGATGTCGCCATCGAGCGAGATCATCCCCACTGCGCCCCCGTACCACCCTCGGGCGTCTTTCTCCAGATCTTCAACGGCTTGAGACGCCCACTTTTTGGGTGCACCGATCACCGTAACGGCCCACATGTGGGTCAGGAACGCATCCAGGGAATCGAATCCGTCCTCGAGTATCCCCTCCACGTGATCTACGGTATGAAACAGACCGGCATAGCGCTCGATGAGGCGACGGGCGATCACGCGCACGGTTCCAGGTTTACAGACGCGCGACTTATCATTACGGTCGACGTCCGTGCACATCGTCAGCTCCGACTCTTCTTTTTTCGACGACAGCAGCTCGCGGATGTTATCGGCGTCGCGCATCGGATCCCCTGTGCGGCGAGCGGTGCCCGACAGCGGACAGGTCTCCACGCGTTTCCCTTCGACGCGGACGAACATTTCAGGCGAAGCGCCGATTAATTGTTCCTCGCCAAACTGGATGAAAAACTCGTACGGGCTGGGACTGGCTTTCTGAATGCGCTCGAATAATTCGGCGGGACCGCCCGCATAGGGCGCGCGAAACGTTTGGCGTAGAACCACCTCGTAGTAGTTGCCCAGGCGCATGCCTTCGCGAACCGTTTCGACGTTGGCGGCGTACTCGGCAGAGGTATGATCGCTGACAATCGGACCCGGCGCCAGCTTCTTTTTCGTTTTCTTGATGCGCTGGGCGGCGTGCGGAAGCCCACGCGTACTATCTTCGCCGCGCGTGAAGTCGAACCGGTATCGCTCGATCTGCTCTTTCTTGCGATCCATGAAGTAAATGTCATCGCATAGGAACAGTTGCAGATCCTTGACACCGGAACGAGGGTGCCTGGTTTCGATCGGATCGAAACGGAACAGCAGGTCATATCCGAACGCGCCTACCAGGGCGAGCCTTGATGCCAGGGGATCCTTGAACTCGGCGAGCAACGCCCGCAGCAGAGAGAACGCCGAAGGCTGCTTGCTACGTTCCTCTTCCGGGAACAGTTCAGGCAACGGCTTGAGCCGGCCATGGATCACGCCGTTCAACATCTCAAAAGATTCCCAGTGAGGATACGGCCGCAACACTGTCTCCAGCAAGCGGTTGATGACCTCGCCTCGGCCGTTGAGCGGGGTCAGCGTGATATCGCGGTCGGCCGCGACAATCTCGAGGGGTGGGGCGACAGATGCCACGTCCCAACGTGAGTAACGCTCGGGGTATTCGTAACCGGAGGATAGATAAATGCCGCGCTGGGTATCGAGCTTGTGCATCAGCCCGCGCAGGCCCTTTTCAAACGCAATTTTGGAAAATGTGCGTTCGACAACGATGCCGCTGGGAGTGGAATAACTGTCGGGGCGCATAAAATACCGCTGGGGAGTATCCCAAGGATATCATGCGAGGGCTGCAACGTTGGTACACTGATCACTTCCTAGTGATCGCGCAACAAACCCCACCCATCTCACGATTTCGATACCTGGAGCTCCTGTTTTTGCTCGGCCTGCTGCAGGCATTCGCTCCGGTTTCGATCGACATGTACCTGCCAGCGATGCCCCAGATGGAGCAGGTGTTCCACACAACCGCCGCGGCCGTGCAGTACACCATGGTCACGTTTCTGGTGGGGTTCGCGCTAGGGCAGAGCCTGTACGGACCCATCACGGATCGATTTGGTCGCAAGCCGCCGCTGTACATCAGTCTGGGGTTGTTCATTTTTTCTTCGGCCGCGTGCGCCTTCGCGCCCTCGATCCGCATTATGTCGTTCTTTCGGCTGCTGCAGGCGATCGGCGCATGCGGGGGCTCGGTCATCTCACGCGCCATCGTGCGGGATCTATTTCCTCCTTCGCAACTGCGGCGCATTTTCTCGATGCTGATCCTGGTAGTTGGAGTTTCCCCAGTAATTGCGCCGATGCTCGGCAGCTACCTGTTGATCTGGTTTGGATGGAAGGCCGCGTTCGTGACGCAAACGCTGATCGGGATTGCCTGTCTCGCTGGGATGCATTTCCGGCTTTCCGAGTCGCTGCCTCAGAGTGCACGCATACCCTTGCGAGTGGACACCATCGTATCGGCCTATTCGCGGTTGATCAAAGATCGAACGTTCCTGGGCGCGTCCGTGGTCTGCGGATTCAGCTCCGCCGGAACGTTCGCATATATCACTAGCGCTCCGTTCGTGTACATCAGCCTGTACAAAGTTCCCCCGGCGGAATTCGGCTGGCTGTTCGGAGCCGCAGCGGCTGGCATGGTTGCGGCCTCGCAAATCAACGGCCGGATGTCGCATCGAACGCCGCTGTGGCGAGTGCTGCGGAACGCGAATCTGGTGCAGCTCGCCGCGGGCCTGCTGCTGTTGGCCGCGGTGCTAACGAACACGGGCGGATTAGCAGCGGTATTCGCCTGCATCTTTGTCTATATTGCCGCGCAAGGATTCGTCTTCCCCAACGGCTCGGCCATCGCGATGATGCGCCATGGCGATATCGCGGGAACGGCGTCCGCGCTACTGGGAACCAACCAATTCCTGATCGCCGCCATCGCGACAATCTTTCTGGGCCTGCTCGATAACCCTGCGGTTCCCATGGCGATGGTAATCGCCGGGTGCGCGGTCGCATCTGCGGCGCTGAACTACCTGACGCTCGGCGAGCGTCTGGAAGTCGCTCCGCAGCCGGTTTAAGTTAGGCAGCGTGAATCGGTTCGGCGACCGCTACGATCTCTTCCCGCCCCAGCATGCGGCTGTGGATGCGCCCGATCAGGTAAATACAGACGGCAAAGATCGCGGGGAAAATCGCCAACAGTGCAAAAATGTGTTTCACCGGTAAGCTCGTAGCCAGCACCCAGCCTCCGACCATAGGTCCGCCGATGGACCCAATCTTGGCGATCGATGTGGCCCAGCTCGCGCCATTTCCGCGATACGCGGTCGGATAGAAAATCCCGGAGATGCTGTGCATCCCGAAGTGGCCGCCGATCAGGAACCCGCCAATCATCGCGCTGAGAACCAGGAATGCCCCGTCACCTAGCGGCGTGAAGGCTGCGACCAGCAGCAGCCCGAAGGTCATCACTGGCATGATCGTGATCGTGATCGCGCCTTTGGTATCGGTAAAGCGCATCAGGAGAATTCCGCCAACGGCGCCCAGGATCGAATTCATGGTGGCCGCAGTCGCTGCTTGGGCGCGCGCGTAATGGAGCGCCTCAAACACCAGCGGCGTCCAGTTGACCATGAAAAACACCGCGAAGGAACTGGCAATGTAGGCGACCCACAGCAGCGGCGTGATGGTGCGCAGCTCGCCTTTGAAGAGGAGCGACGGTTTGAAGTTTTTACTCAGCCCGATCTCGTCGCTAACTACAAAGTTCGCATCGGCGGAAAAGGTCTGATCCGGGGCAACGCGGCGCAGCATCGCAACAATTCGATCGGGACGGTTGCCAATGATGGCGAGAAAACGAATCGATTCGGGCAGTATTACAAAAAGGATCACCGCGCTGATTAGCGCCGCGATGCCTCCGCTGATGAATACTGATTTCCATCCGAGTTTCGGAATGAGAAAATTCGCAAACGGCCCACCCAGCGCCGTGCCAAGCGAATAACCGACCATGATGACCGTTACAATTGTGGCGCGGTAACGCTTGGGCGCGTATTCGATATTCAGCGCCCAGGCCAAGGGCAGCATGCCGCCGAGGGGGATCCCGTCGATCAGCCGCAACCAGAACAGCGTTCGATAGCTGCTAGTGAAGTAGAAACACATGGTCAACGCGCCGAACGCGGCGGTGGCGAGGATCACAGCCGGCCGACGTCCGATGCGGTCGCCAAGGTAGCCCAGCAGAAATCCGCCGATCAGCGTGCCCAACTGGTGCATGCCGAAGATGTTGCCCGTTTGAATCGTGGTTAGGCCGTATTCCGAGCGGAAGTAAGGCGCCGCGAAAGTGACCAGATTGGCGTTCAGACCGTCGAAAAACGTGATGATCCAGGAGATGACGACGAGGCCAATCAGGAAGCTGCTGAGCCCCTGTCGCTCAATGATTTCGGAAACGTCGATGGCCGGACGTGCCGCAGGCAAGGTTCTACGATATCAGAACCCGCGATGCGTTCTATTCGGCGGTCGCCCACATAATTGCGGCAGAGCAGAGATCGGATTTGGGCCATCGGCTGAGCCCGGTGAACGTTGCCTGGAAGTCGGCGGGCAAAGCGCGGGGATCGGTTGTGATGTCGCGTCCTTCTCGAGTGTCCCGGACCACTAACGGGTCAGAATTCAGCTTGCAACCCAGCTCGGACCCGACGCGGAGTACGTGTCCGTCAGGACTCCGGACTTTGGCGCGAATACCGCTGCTAGGATCATTTCCATAGTCTGCCAATAATTCTTGTGGCGCGAGCGGGCCAGTCACTAGCTCAGGCTTCATGTCCGGAATAATGGCCCATTTTTCATAGAGTGGAAATGATCGCGTTCCGTGCGGGCCATCGGCGCGATACCAGTAAAGCCCCCGACGTTGGTAGAGTGTGGTGACGTAATACCCTGATCGCGAATCCGGCATCCAATTTGTCTCCACCCAGTCTTGTTGGAGTAACTCCGGGCCAGATGCGTCCAGATTCAAGACGTCGATGATTCCTTGGCTGTCGTATTGAGCACGACCGACTATGTAGAACGGAACGGGCCTTCCGCGTTCGTCAAAAGAAAGAATAAGAAGCCAAGTACCCGGCGCCATTCCAGCGCCTCCCGTGTAGCCAGCAAAATAGTACGTCCGGCGGCTATTCAAGCTGGTTTGCCATAATCCTCGCGTGGCTGGAGAAAGGACCGCCCGCCATCGCTTGCCTTGAACCAGCACAGACTCGTCCGGTCCGCGGGCGACGGTGAAGTCCGCCGTTCGAATGGGTCTGGTGAGAGCAGTACCCGGATAGAACAACGTAGTCATCGGAACACGTTTGCGCATGTCCGACTCCGGGATCACCTGCGTCTCCAGAGAAAACGCAGTGATCGCAACCAGGAATAGAATCGCGATCCAAGCAACGCGCATGGCGAGTCACTCTAATCCTTGCGGGGCCAAGACGCCGGCAGGTTTACTTTAGTAGCCCGAAGGATCTCCAAAAGGGCACCACGACTCTCAGGCGACAAGCCTGCGAACGTCTTGCTGGTGTCTTTGCCCGTGAGGATTTCATACAGCCGCTGGTACACACGGTCGCGGACCTTGTCCGGCATCCCGTCGAAAGCGGCGCTGTAAATCATGTAGGAGAGCGGGTAACGAAACAGCCGCGTCTTCAGATCGAAATCGCGCAGGGAGCGACCTTGGGGATCGCGCGGGCCCCGTCGCGAAAATGTTTCCGTGAAGGTGGAGACGCCCTTCACCGGAGCCTTGAGCGGCTCCTCATCGACGAAGAGCATATACTTGAGCATCTCTTCGATCTCGGGGTTGAGCTTATCCTCTGCCATGCCCATGCGGGAATCCCAGCCGATGCGGATCATCAGGTTGGTCATGCGGACCTGATGTTCCAGCGTCATCAGCGCAACAATGTCGCTGGTTGGTTCCAGATATTTCGCCACGTCTAGCATCGCCGCCAGGCTGGTCAGGTTCTGAGTCGGCTCCGCAGAAGGACCGCCGGAGCGGACTGGATCGACCAGGTTCGTATTGTTCCCCAAATGCGTCTGCGAGCCGGTGGTACCGGTGACATACCATCCACCCCATCGCCCGCTAAGGGGACTACGATGGTCCGTCATGAAGGCGTTGCCGTGCTCGGACCGCGTTTGCGAGACCGGATGGACGGAGCTGATGAGAAGCCCGGGAATTCCCATCGTGGCCGCACCTTGATGGCAGCGCAGGCAACCCTGGCTCGAGGCGAACCCAGGATCCGCGGAGTTCACCAACACATACAGCTGAACTCCCTGCTTAGGATCAAGCGATGCGAGTTCCAGAACGTCGCTATTGCGCACGAATCCAACCATGACGTCGTCATTGAAATAAATGGCTCGCGGCGTTCGAGGCCCAATATTTTCCACTTGCGTACTGGTTTTCGAAAACACCAGCGCTTGGGAATCGCGATTGATGTCCAGTTGCTTGAGCACCGAAGGAAGGTATCCCCAGCCGTTGGGCGCGACCTCCAGCTTGGCCTGACCCTTTTCCATACGCTGCTCGAGACGAGCTACCGGATCGTCAACCGGCCGCTGGCCGTACTGAATGGCGGGATCATCGAGCGGAATGTAAAAGGTATCCTCAAGCTGTTGCGCGACGAGCCACGTCACGCCGGCTACTGCGGCAAGTAGAACCCAGACGGCCTTTCGACCCATATCTCCACTATAAGCGGACGTCTTAGGCGGCGGTTAGGTTGAATGAAACCACGCGAGAAGTTAGCGGGATTCTAAATGCTTCAGGAGCGCGTCAAGGATTTCCTCGACGCGGCGAAGTTCGGCCCGCCACAGATCGCGCATATCGTCGAAGCGCTGGTCAACAGCGTCAAAACGGGTGTTCACGGCAGCGAACTTCGCGTTCATGAGTGCTACCACAAGCCCGATTAAGGTCGCATTGAACAGCATCGGAATCC
>Ga0105237_10007088_pt1 | contig 12325 bp, 11 predicted proteins | sample KBSC24metaG_FD_81520 | JGI IMG/M metagenome (GOLD analysis project Ga0105237, IMG submission 81520) | Corn rhizosphere microbial communities from Kellogg Biological Station, Michigan, USA - KBS C2-4 metaG | ecosystem: Host-associated > Plants > Roots > Rhizosphere > Soil | place: Michigan, USA...
CAACTCAAGCCCGTGAAACGGCGCGGCAACCGGCGCTATTACCAACGCCAGGACGTGATCGTCATCCGCCAGATCCGCAGCCTCCTGTACGAGCAGGGCTTCACCATCGGCGGCGCGCGCCAGAAGCTGGGTGGCGAGGAGGCTCGCGTGGACGTGAGCCAGAGCCAGCAGATCGTGAAACAGGTGCGCCTGGAGCTCGAGGAGCTGCTGAAAGTATTGCGGCGGTAATCCGCCGTAGTAGTCGCGAATTGCCGCCGTGGTGCGGGCGGTTCCGGTGCGCGAGCGTAGACCCGCTGCTGCAATGTCTATCCCCGCGGCCCCCAAAACCGCGTATGATTGCGCCCCCGCGCGAACATTCCCCACCCGCGCGGCAGTTGAGCTCAATCGAATAGGTCGGCGGGACGTGGCGCAGCCTGGTAGCGCACTTGCATGGGGTGCAAGGGGTCCCGAGTTCAAATCTCGGCGTCCCGACCATTAAATCAAGCACTTTTCAAACTCCCCATTTCTCGGTTCCGTCCAGAATTTCAACGTTTGTCCAGAATCTCAGCGTGCGGGCTTCGCGCGTTTGGGCTCGATGCCGCGCGGTTGGATGTAGTTTCCGAGCGTCGTCTTCACACTCGAGTGGGCCAGTAGATCCGCTGCCGCCTCCGGTCCGCGCTGCTCCGATACATCTGTGGCAGCCTTCTTCCGCAGGTGTTTGAACTTGTATCGCCGGGCCAGGATCGGCGGCTCACCATTGCTACGCGGCTTCGTCGCCTTGTCCATCAGATTCCGCCACATGCCCCTGAAGCCGTCCTTGGTGTAGGGCCGACCCTCCTCGTTACGAAGTAAGTAGTCCTTGGGAATGTCTGGCTTCAACGCCAATGCGCGATCGACCACGGCGCGCAAAGCCGGAGTCCATTCGACCAGCACGGAATTGCCCGTCTTGCCCCCGTCGAAACGTAATGCCTTCGTCCGTGATTTGGCCCGGATCGAACTCCAGATTGAGGACAGCGTTGGCTGTGCCAGCTCCCCACTTGATGCCCTTGACTAACATCTTCTTGAGGAAGCACATGTCATGTCGGGCAGCAGACGGCGCCTTCTTTTTCAGATGCTTGAACCTTTTTTTTTCATCCTCGCGCGTATCGATATAGCTCGCCATAGCTGAACGTGGTCTTCGTCCGTCCGTCCACCACATCGTGGCAAGGGCCGCAGGTCCACCATTTGAGCCGCTAGGCGCATGCATTTGAGCAACTCCAACTCGATCTGTTCGGAGGCGTCGACAACGATCTTTTCCAGATCAGCGATGTGCTCGGCTATCAACGCCGACCCATCCGAGGGACTGACGGGTGCACCGCGGATGGATCCGGCCCGCGGCAGACCAACAGGCCGATCTCGGGCTGGCGATCGTGGCGCAGGCCGTGCGCGTGATGGAAGGTGACATCACCATCGAGTCGACGCCTGGCGCGGGAACCACTTTCGCGGTCCGTCTGCAGGCTGCGAATCAAAAGCTATAACGGATTCCCGCCAGCAACTGACGATCATCAATGTAAGTCGCATTCGGCGCACTTAGCCGATTGCGTCCGCCGCTGAATTGGCCCCGCGTGGTTGAATGCTACGATCTCACTTGTGAGCCGCGCGAAGGGGAACTGTGCCCAAAAGAAAAAAAACAGAGTACCCAGCATGCGATTGGGGCTATGGATGCACGGCTCGTCTCGAGTGTAGGGTCTACAGTGACGCTCATTGGGGCACCAACGTTGCGCATCAACTGTACTTCTGGCCATTCGCTGGCTGCACCAGATATAACAATTCCCCGGCGGATCTCTGTATCACTTCGAGAATCTTAACGTAAGCAGCGGTGATCTGACTATCTGAGGAAATCTTCAGTTGTTGTGCGATTTCCTCGCGGTTCGTCAGCCAATGAACCGCAAAATGCAGATATTGACGCAGCACGCACCTGACGACTTCCTGCAGCCGATCGAAAGCGGCGGCGGCATTCGCTTCTGTCGATTGGCCGTTACTATGGGCAAGTGAATTGCGGAGCTGCCGGCCTTGTGCGTTCAGCCAGAGCGCCTCGAGGTGTGCATCTGCCAGCACAGACCCACTCTCTACAAAGCGCAGCGCGGTCTCGACACGCCGTGCGAAGCCACGGAAGTTGATTTTCACCTTTCCCACCCGCCGAGCGCTCATGCCTCCCAGCATCGCATCCAGAGCGGTGAATAAATTCGAGGCACGGCTGCTCGCATGGAGCTGGTAGCCGTAGGACCGATTGAAGCTCTCGATCGCGATGTCGACAGAGTCACTCTGGCCAGCCTGCCGGTAGTCAGCGAGAAGCTGCCACGTGCGGGTGATTGGTCCGGGAGCAGCAAGGTCCTGTGAAAGGTCGCTGATGGCTAATTTATATGCTTCCCTGTTGGCCGCATCTGTTCCGCTGATAAGCGTTTGTCGGTAGGGGCCAGGAGAACGCAGCAGGTTGATCGGCAGCGAAGGTGCGTAGAAGGTATACATAGCCTGTTCGGGATCCAGAAACCAACCGGCGCGAAACAAACGTAAGGCGGTAACCGCGTCTCGGGCAGATGCGAGCATGAGCGGTCCCATCGCATTGATGGCGGCGTGAATGGAATCAAAACGGTCCAGATCAATGACCACGACTATGCAACAGGGAGGTGGCGGACCTTGCGCCGAAGGGGTACCGGAACGCCATTGCGCCATCCAAACATCGGTCTTCTGGACCGTTCTCCATTCATCCGCATTGGGCACATAGCATGCGACGCCGGGAGCCAGAATCCCAACCTCGTCGCTGTCGAATTTGGCGCACCAAAGAGGGAAATATAGATTGAGTGTGCCCGGGGTCGCGCTCATAGGTTGGGCCTGTCTGCGAGGATCGTTCTCAAACGATTCTCGAGGTTGTGGTCTCGAGTGCAATCATGGAGCAATTGCCACAGCGGTGACGGGGCAGGCAGCCGGTTGCGAACATAAATCGCCGACATAATGAGGTATCTCAACAGCACTCTGCCACTGGCGAGCTTTTCCTCGAACTGCGGATCGCTCCGAATCTTGCTCGCATTTCCATGAATCAGATGGGAGCGAAGCCGATACAGTTCGATGAAATATTGCTCGTACTGCTGCTTTCGCTCTGGAGAGGTGTTAATCACAGTCGCAGCACGGCGACCAAAGGTCTGGGTGATGTCGGTCTTGACCTCGTCGGGAAGCAGAAGCCATTCACAGGCTGCCATACAGCGCACAAATCCGTGTACTTGGGTCACGACAAGATCACCCCCATACCAACTGTCCGGTCTCGTGGTCTCTTCCAACACTCTGATGGCTGCACTGATCTCGTCGTTAAATTCCCAAGTTTTGTTGTCTCGAAGAAACTGCAGCCGGCGGGCGACCGCGGCCAAGTGTTCGGCCGAGTAGGAGTAGGTCAGCGGATCGCCGTAGACTACGAGCTCACGCTCGGCAGGCCCAATGAGTCTCTTGACGGCGAAGTTGATGGTATCCGCGTATTCGGGCGGTGGGATGTGTTGGATGTAACATGAAGACAGAAGCGGGGATGGAAGCAAGGGGACGCGATGGTCGAGCAAGAAGGCAGTATGCAACTCCGTCAGCTCCTTCACCACCCACCTGTCGCTGTCTTCGGCATCATCGGTAAGGCGATCCCAGACCCAGAATGTGGGCTGGGAATTATCGTATTCACGCTGTGCAAATTCGAATTCTGATTCCAATCTCGCCCAGTCATCAAACGGAAGCCGGGTGATCCTACCGCCGGCAAGGGGCGCGTCTGCATTGTCGAGACGCACTCCGGGTAGGTGTGCATATAGAGTCCTTCGTATGCTTGCCGTCATGGCCTATGTGTCGTTTTCGGTGCCGCTACTTGGCGACTCCGCCGCCTTGAATGTCGCTCGCTTGATGTCTAGAGCTACAATCAGGGCCTCGATGGCGGATTTTGTCGCGCCGCGGTAGCGCTTGCCTCGTTGCCAATAGCTGGTGTGGGCGAGCCAACCACCCCGCGTCGTGGTGCCCACCGGAATGTCGACAACCCCTGGTCCGAATGCCGGGCGCACTGGGCCGCCGATCAGATCACCCCACACCATCCACCGTGCGGGAAAAAACAGATTGGTCCAGCGGGTCTGGGCGAAGAGGGCTGCATGATGCAGACAGTGAATTGTTCTGCGCCTCGGCTCGTTGATTACATAGTTGACCGGAAAGGAAAAAGTGCCATCGCGGTCCAGCTGCGGAGGGCAGGTTGGAAGCTCCCGTTCCACTTGCTTTCGCTGCAGGTCGGCCTGGTTCCTGGCGAGCAGGAGCAAGGCATGAGACAGAGGGCTGCCCAGTGTAATGAAGTCGGTCACGAGCCATGGGAAGCGGTTGACTCGCTGTTCGAGCCAGAGGCGGCGCGTCGCCCGGAGCCAATCCGTCGTCGCGCTCATGGAGGAGCTCTGGTCGATGTTGCCGTGTTCGGTCCACAGTTTCTGTGCCACTCTCTGTGCCGCAGCCAGTTCTGTACGCTCCGGACATTCCGGACTTCCATGCGCCTCGTTGAAACGGGGCCACGCGTGAGTGAGGATGTCATAGCCGATCATGCTGCCGAGGCTGTGACCAACAATGATGATCCGGTCATATCCGAGCCCTGCCGCTTCCGCTTTATGCAGTCGCTCGAGCAAGCGCACACCGGCATCTCTGACAGCCTGACGGGCCTGGATATTGTCGGGATTTGCGCTCAGATAGGTTGCAGCATCGCCTACGTAATTCAGAATCAGTCCTTGAATGAGTGCGAGAATCGCTGTCGGGCCGAGCGGTGTGGTCTTGGGCGCGCTCAGGAACGCCGGAATCAGTTGTGGGAACAACCACCCGAGCAGCGTCAGGCCTAGCAGGACAAGGATGGAAATTGAGATGATCCAACTCAAAAGCCACACCTTGCGCAGCGGTGGAGGAACTGTGTGCACCGGCCGCGCCAAAAGCAAAGTCAGCCAGTCGTACATCTTACGCCACGTCGCGGTGGGTACGAGATGTTGCCAATATAGCTCGAAGTAATCGGTCCGCGGACGGCTATCTTTGCTTTGAAGACGACGAAGTTCAAAAGTGTTGGATAACTCGTCGGGCTTGCTGTAGTACTTCGATGTAGCAGGGTCGACGTCGAGAATCGCATCGACAAACGGACGGAGCGTTTCCATGGGTCGCTGGTTGCCTATGCCGTGAATGACCACCACCGCCTGCCGCTGCTTTTCGAAGACGGACTTCAGGCGTTCATTGGACTTCCCTGGTTGAACTGTCGTTCTTTCGACTGCCATAGGGCCTCACGGTGAATCGGGCAATTCAACCTGTCGATCGCCGCGCGCTTCACGGCGCGTTACACATGAGATTGGCAGGCGGTAGTCCTGAACCATCTTACGAGATCTTCTCGAGACTCGAGTTGGATGTTACGAAAGGGGCACGGTACTAGCGATAGAGTGTTGGTGCGTCGCAATATGACGGGACGTAAACGTGCTGGTGTCTAGCCTCGTCTCAATCATCTGTCGGTTGACAGTGAAATGTCGCAGTCACTGGGGCGACGGCGAAAGTATTCGCAACTGACTCTCATGGAGCCTTCGCACAGCAGGGATACTCATGCGGCGGATTCCGAAATGGCCGGTGGGCATTTATTGCGGTCAAGGGCCAGTAGCGTCTGCGGTGTGGTTTCGGGCAGGACTACCCGCACCGGGAGGGGCGTCCGGGTCTAGGGGTTTGAAGCAGGTGGTGGTGTGTTCGTTCCAGTGCCAACCAGTGGAAACGCAACGCCTTTCGTGAAGGTGCCGGTCAGCTCAGCACGCTTTACCCTAATCGTGAGGGTGCCTTTCTGCCTGGCGAGTCGTGTCGGCTCAAAGAAGATCATGGCGACTGACTCGACTACCGCAGCTACAGCAACCACGATCGAGCGGGACGGCGGCGGAGCGCCGAATTGGGTGCTTTGCACGCGAAACGGGCCAGTCGTTGTCAGAACCAGTTCCGGCATTGCTGAGCGGTGACCCGCCTCGGGGTTGAAAGTGAAGACGAGGAGTCGCTCGCCCGCAGGCAGTGGCGTCGTGCTCCAGAGCACGGGCTTCGGCCCACCAATCGGTACCCGTCCGAAGTGACCTGTTTGGTTGGGACCACCGAATAACGCATTGATACTCCCGACCAGTGCCACCGTTTTTTTTCTGGCGGCTGACTTCCTCACCGCGGACTTCTTGACAGCCGTCCTCCCCTTCACAGCCGAGTTTTGCACGGTGGTACGTTTGGCAGTGCCCCTGCGCTTCTCCTGCTTTGCCGCGGGTCGTTTGGGCTTTTTGTTTTTTCGTAGAGCCATGTCTGTTCTCGCGTGATTCGGCGAGTGCGAATTGTGGCGCTGGGTCGTAAAAAAAGCGAACCTTGCAGTTGTACCCGACATCTACGAGTCAATGGCCAAGACCGTGCTACAGCTCGCCGTGGTTCGCGTGCGCCATCGCTAGGTCCCGACTTCTCAATGAGCGTGCAGGTTGGCTGCGCGCGTAGCGTGTCGCGACGCATCTGTTAAACTCAACATGAGAGCACTTGCAAGAGAGAGTGCCCCTTGGACGCCTTCTCGAGCCCCCGGTATGACGTGATATTCCGTTCCGCGCGCTGTCGCGTCGATGGTTGCCCGGGACCGCGCCTCGTACGCTTCATCCAGGCGGCGACCTCTTCGATCGATTGCTCGATCTATGACTTCCGGTATGTGCATGCCCTGGCGGCCATGCGCGCTGCGGTGCGGCGTGGCTGTCGGGTGCGTATTGCATTTGATGCCGGCACGCAGGCCGCAACTCCCCAGGGCGCGGATCCGAAACCCCCGACGACGGTCGATGCTCTGCGTGAGCATGGACTGCTTCAGTACGCCCGCAGCATCAGGCGCACTTCCAACTCCTATCTGCATCATAAGTTCATGATCCGCGATGGCAGCGCCGTGTGGACCGGAACGGGCAACTTCACCGAGGGCGCATTTGCTCTGCAGGACAACAATTTCTTGATTGCCCGCTCAGTGCTCCTAGCGCGCCGCTACCAGGAGGATTTCAACGTCGTTTGGAGCATGCCGACGAGCGATCCGCTGGTACCGCAGGCCCTGTCCGCCGCCCGCATGGCAGATAGCCGGGGAATTCTCGTGCGTCCGTTCTTCGAGCCCAAGGCAGGGTTGCGCATTGAGGACGCGATCGCCCGCGCACTCACGCGGGCCAGCAAGGTGCGAGTCATGGCTTTCGAGATGTCCGACCCGGTGATCATGACAGCGTTGGAGCGTTTCGCCGGTGCGGAAGCCGATATCCGCGGTATTTACGATATCAATGGCATGAAGGGAGCTGTGGCCCGGGTCAAGCCACTCGATCCAAAGCTATACTGGTGGTACTTGGGAGACGCACGCTTCGTGGGCGTCAAATCCCACCCCTTCGGAGTGCTCAACAACGGTCTCAATGATTTTCATCACAACAAGACGATGATATTGGATGATCATCTGGTGATCACTGGCAGCTACAATTTCTCCAAACATGCGGAAACAAACAACGAGGACATGTTGTTCATTCGCTCACGTGCGGTTGCCGCTGCCTATACCCGCTATTTTCGGCGCATGTTCCAGCATTACGTCGCGAGCGGCGGTCAATGAGAGCCCGGTCGCCTGCTCCTCGCTACGTCTTTATCGGGGGTCTGCATCGCAGTGGGACATCGCTGCTCACTGATTGTCTCGCGGCGCATCCACACATCAGCTGCATGCGCGGCACCGGCGCTCCGGAGAACGAAGGGCAGCATCTGCAGAATGTCTATGCGCCTGCGAGCGTGTTCGGCGGACCTGGCCGTTTCGGTTTCCGGGAGTCTGCGCGGCTGACTGAACGCTCGCCGCTCGTTACTGCTGCGCGTACCCGACTGGCAAGTTGTTGGGAGCCATTCTGGGATCTTTCCAAGCGGGTACTGGTGGAGAAATCGCCGCCCAACCTCATACGGATGCGGTTCCTGCAGGCAGTGTTTCCGGGGGCACGGTTTGTGATGATCATGCGCCACCCGGTGGTTGTCGCCGCCGCTACCCAAAAATGGAGCCGCACCGGTCTCGGATCACTCATCGAGCATTGGCTGCGCTGTCACGAACTTCTCATCGAGGACGCACCGGTAATCGAGCATCTCTGTGTTGTGCGCTACGAGGACCTCGTTGCGGATCCGTCACATACGTTGCAAGGCATCTATTCTTTTCTAAATCTGGAGCCGGTGGCGCCCGGGGTCGACATTCAAACCGGCCTGAACGCCGGCTACTTCGATTACGCCCGGACTCACCACGCGGACGTCATTCACAGCACCGCGCTCGAAAGTCGAGTCCGCCGCTTCGGCTACCGGCTGCGTTCACTAAGGCTCACGACGCCGCGATCACGAGCTCGGTTGTATGCATCTGTCGCTCGGCGAGCTATTACCTCCGCGCAGAGGTACTAGCGAGAGTTGATTCGCCGACGCATTTTTCGGGCCCCGGGTCTGCGCGCCCGAAGCGGACGTCGTGCAAGGGTGGAAAAGAAGCTGGGAATAAATGCCGACATGTGTGCGTTCGAGCCTGGCTGTGCGTTGGCGTTGCCGTCCTGACGTTCGCCGAAGCGCAGAATTACCATGCCGGCGTCACATACGCCCCCGACCAGCGACGTCAGCGAGTGGATGTAATTCCAGGAGACAGCGGATTCACCCTGGTTGCTTGAATGCTCCCAAGCCAGCGGCTGGCCTGTGTCTTGTCGATATTTGACACGGTACGCCTCCCCATCCCACGGCGTCGATTCCGCCAGCTGCATCTGCATTGGATTCCAGTGCTCGACCCAGTAATAACCGCCAGGTCTGAGGACGCGGAACACTTCGTGGTAGACCCGGCGAATATCGGGTACGTACAAAGACGATATGGGTTGATACACCAGATCGAAGCCGGCACCGTGAAAGTGACTGAGGTCCGTCATGTCACCCTGAACACAACGTAGCTTCAGCCCGTGACGGCGCGCAGTCTTGCGGTCCGTGGCCAGCTGCTCCGGACTCAGATCGACGACGGTGACGTCCAGACCCAATGATGCAAACAGTGGGCCCTGTTGTCCGCCGCCAGACGCGAGGCATAGCACCTTGCTGATGCGGGGCCATGGGATCCAGGAGTCGGGATCCAGCCAGTATTGGGCCTGCCTGAATTCCTCCTGCCCGTATGCCCGCGTGGATGCTTCGCGCTGGCGTACTAGGTAGGACCACGCATCCTTATTGTGTTGTTGATATTGCACGCAGGGCCTCCGCTGATCCAGTCAGTCTGAAATTGCGTTTGTCGTATGCTGCCGAACACTGAAAAGATTGTGCTCGAAGCGCTGGAAGAACCAGTCATCGTCAAAACGTGACTCCCGCGTCAGAGCGCTGCGGCGCAGGAAGGCGTCGCTCGCGGTCACGCGGGCAAACGCGCGATCGAATTTATCGTGGCTACGCAGGACTTCGAGGAACCGCGTGAGATTTTCCCTGCCCAGATGCAGGGTGCCGAGCCGCAGGAGATTCAGCATGAAAAGCTCCCACTCCAGTGCCGCCTTGGGGTGCGCGCGAAAGCGGTGCGCCACGACGGCCCGTGGAACGATCAGGCATTCCAGGCCGCGTTTCCACAGACGCAAACACATCTCAAGATCTTCCGCTCCATAGCCGATCATCCCGTGATCGAAGCCACCGACTATGTGCGCAACCTCGCGGCGCATTGCAAGAAAGCATCCTGGCAGCAGTGGTACGGGGTACGGAGTGTGGGCCTGGCGCGGCAACCAGTGAACGTTGAGAGCCTCATCTGCGAACGCGAGACCGTATACGCGCACCTTTGGACGAAAAAAGGGGCTTAGCGCAGGTCCAACCGCCCCAACGTCGGGTGCGGCTACGGCTGTTGCTAGCGGCGCAAACCAGCCCTGGCGAGGATTGATGTGGGCGTCGCTCCACACGATGATATCACCGCGGCTCTCATGTGCACCCAGGTTGCGGGCACCCGCGATTCCGATGCGACGTGTTAGATGAATGACACGGATTCGCTCGTGCTGCTTCTGCAGGGGACGGTAACTGCTATCGGTCGAGGCGTCGTCAACCACGATGATCTCCGCCTTCGAGGGCAGAGTCGCAAACAGCCTGCGGACGGTCCGTCGCAGCATTGGGCCTTCGTTACGGCTGATCACAACGGCAGTTGCTGGCGGACGCACTGGACGCTTCCGATTGATCTCGGGTGAGCCCTTTGGAGTAGCGAAGATCCTGGCCGCATCCGAGGTTGACGCCCGCAGTCGATAGCGATGTTGGATCTGGGTGAATATCCGGTCGGTGGCCGGCGTTTCGTGCGGGCATCCTGAAGGATCGAATGCACTCGAAATCCCGATGCGTGTATTCAGCCAGTCGAACAGGGCCAGCTGCTGAGGCGAGAGTTGTACACCGATGTCAATCTGAGTGAATTGATGGTGGCGTAACGACGTATCCGCGAAATGGCGCAGTGCGCCCCGTTGGGTACGTTCATTCAGCTCCAGTCCGTGCGCTCCCAAGAACTGCGATACGGTGTCGCACCAGTCTGGCGTGTCGGAGAGAATTCGTTCGTACGGAGTCAGCAGGGTAGGCATGCCTGCGAGATTCGGGAGCAGGTGATGCATGTACCGTTCCCATAAGGCAACTGACAGGGCCGGATGGAAGCGGTCTCTCTCCCGCAATGAAGCGGCGATCTCAAACGGATGACGCGTGACGACCACCATCACTGGGGAAAAATTCAACGCACGGAGCCAGAAGGGAAGCGTTAGACAGGTGCGGGGGTCTTTCCACAACCATTGGGAGGACGGGTGCACTGCGCAGAATGCATTGCGGGCGGGCTCGAGGCGATCCGCGGTGAGCGGCAGGCGAATCCACTCGTTATTAGGTCGGGGTGGGCACCACCAAGTGGCTTTGCGTTCACGCAGTAGCGCGTCATTGAAGCGCACCAGCGTACCGCTCTCCCATAATCCTTTCTCGTTGCCGCGTACCCGCCCGAGCAGATCGCTGGGGTGACACAGCGGTACGCCGAGCATGTTGAGCAGTCGCGTCGTCATGGATGTTCCGCTGCGGTGCATCCCCAACACAAAGACGCCGACTCGGGGCGTGCCATGTATGGTTTGCGCATCTGCCGTCATCGCAACACGTCTATTTCGAATCGGTCGATGAGCCAGGAATCAGCGAGACGGGATTCGCGCTGTATGAGCTCGCGCCGCTGCCAGACATTGCTGTCGGCGAGCGTCGCAGCCGCCGCCGGGAATGCGGCGAACTTGCGGTAGTGATCGACTACCCGTGCCAGCGCGCGTGATCCGAAATGGATGGTGGCGAGCCGCAATGTGTTATGGACGACGCCCTCCCACTTCACCTCGTATGGAAATTTCTTCCGGAAAAGATGCGAAACGGCGGACGTGGAAACCACGTGGCACTCATAACCCATGCGCCACACGCGGAAGGAGAATTCAGCGTCTTCCGACCCCCAGCGGATAAGTCCCTCGTCAAAACCTCCTGTGCGCTCAAAAATCTCGCGCCGCATGGCGACAAAGCAGCCGCACAGGAATGGTACCGGGTATGCGCCTTTGCCACGACGCTTCAGCCAATGCATCTTCAAGGACGGTGCATTCCAGGTGAATCCCCAGCCACAGATTCCCGGCTCATGCATGGAATGCACTGTCGGTGCGACCTCGCCTACGAAGTCGAGTTTTGCAGCGTTGTACAGCGGCTCAGCCCACCCCGCGTGCGCAATTACATGCGCGTCGCTGAACACGATTACTTCTGCGCGCGCTGCGCGTCCTCCTAGATTGCGCGCGCCGGAGATGCCAAGACGCTGGGGGGTTACGATCAATTGCGCGCGCGCGAACTCCGGAAGTGACAGAAACGCTGTACTGCCGTCGGAAGACTGATCATCGACGACAATTACCTCGCATCCGTGTGCCGGCAGAGTTGAGAGGAAGGTCTCCACTGTCTTCCTGAGCCAGTCACCTTCGTTGTGCGTTACCACGACGACACTCAGTGATAGCTGAGCTGTTAGCTTTTTTGCTCTCAAAATTTCCTCACCAACAGCCCGCAGGGCGGCGGTGCGCGCCGCCCTGCCGGGCCGCCTTATCCTAACGTCGGCGCATTCTCCACCGCCGTCCGCGAGACTTTCCGCCTGTCCCGCGCGGATGTGGGTGCGGGTGCGGATGTCCGAATGGCTTCACCGGCCCATGCGGGTGCGGATGCCCGAACCGCGTCGGGACGGTTGTACGCCGCCCTCCCGAGGCTGCGAACGGCTGCTCGTGCCACGTCTCCTCGAGCCATGTCTGGGGTCAGACCCCCGACATGGCCGGTGCGGACGATGGGAACGGATTCCCCGCTC
>Ga0105237_10007089_pt1 | contig 12323 bp, 9 predicted proteins | sample KBSC24metaG_FD_81520 | JGI IMG/M metagenome (GOLD analysis project Ga0105237, IMG submission 81520) | Corn rhizosphere microbial communities from Kellogg Biological Station, Michigan, USA - KBS C2-4 metaG | ecosystem: Host-associated > Plants > Roots > Rhizosphere > Soil | place: Michigan, USA...
GCGTGCGGTCGAGTTGAACGACGACCTCGGCTTCGACCCCCTGGCCCTGTCGGCACCGGCGCCCGTGGTGTCACGCAACGGGCGTTTCGCGGCGGTGGAGCGGGTGGCGGCAACGGCGCTGCCGGAGCAGATCCGCGCCATCCAGGCGCAAGAGCGGCCGCCGGATGCGGCCCGCGCCGGGACCACCCTGAAACCCCTGGCACTGCGGCGCGAGATCGTCGTGGTCGACCTGGAGCGTGGGCGCATCACGGCTTCGTGGCCTGCCGATCGCCAGGCATGGCCTCTGACGACGCCGCTGGGGCTGGTGCAGACCGCGAGCCGGCCTCTGGCCGTGAGCGAAGACGGCCGCCGGCTGGCGCTGCAGCGCGAGCAGCTCGTGGCGCCGGCCGCCGCGCCGCCACAACTTCTGGCCCGGCTGGAGGTGGTGGACCTGTCGACCCGCGCCACGTTGCTACAGGGGCCGGCCTGGCCGCTGCCCTCGGTGCTGGATTTCGATGCCCAGGCGCAGTACACGCCTACGGCCGCCGCGTTCTCGCCTTCGGGGCACCGCCTGGTGAGCGACGACACTCGGTCCGCCTGCCCGCTGCACGAGGAGGTCAACCCGATGACGCTCATGCCCACGCGCGCACCGTCGTGCCACGACGACGCCACGCGCCTGACCTGGTGGGACGTGGAGCGCGGCAGTGCGCTGAACACCCTGACCTATGAGCGCCGCGGTGCGCCGCCGCCGGCGGCGGCCATGGGCTTGGCAGCCGCCGGCACCCGCGTCGCCGCCACGCTGGCGATGGACGACGAGACCACGGCCACGCGCGCCGTCACGGCCTGGGCGGCCGGCGGCGGGGACGCCGGTCCGCCCTTCGCCGTCGAGACCATCGACGAGCGCGTCGCACTGAACCAGCCCACCGGCGGTGCCGAGATCGCCTGCCGGCGCCTGCAAAGCCCATGGCGCGTCATGGCGCCAGCACGCTGGGCCGCGCAACTGCCCGGCGAGGACTGGAAGCCCATCTGTCCGGTGGGCCGCTGAGAGTCTGACTGGAAGAGACTGAACCCAGCCATTCGAGGCCGGCGGCCGGAACGGCGGCTGCCGCGATCAGCCGACATAGGGCAAACGCGGCATCCACCGACTGCTGGGCCTCGACACCGGTCACTCGGCCGTGACCGACGAGGTGGCAGGGCATGTGACGACGCGCGGCGCACCGACGACTCGAGAGCGCATCGTGGACGTCCGTCAACTCGATGGGAGACCGTCATGGGTACCGCGGCGGGTAACGCCATTCATCGTGAGCCTTTGAATAAGGGCAAGATCGTCGGGCAGAAGGTGCCCTTCAAGCCGAAGGACATTTGGGCACTGCGCGTCCGTCTTCAGATCGAAGGCCGGTTGCGCGAACTGGCGCTGCAACTTGGGCATCGACAGCCAGCTACGCGGATGCTACCTCGTAGCCCTCGGGGTCCGGGACATATACCGTGGAGACCAGGTGGCGACACGCGCCATCGTCGTGCAGCACAAGACCCAGCACCCGGTGTAGTTCGAGATTACGCAGGCCACTCGGGGCGCCCTGCAGACAGGGATCAGACAGGCGGCGCTGAATCCGGAGGACTTCGTGTTTCCGAGCCGGCTGCACGACAGGTACCTTGGTATCGAGGTCGATGATGCCCTCGAGATCTCCGAACAGACGGAGATCTGAGGCAGTCGATAGTGGCCGCGCCACTGGTAGTGCCGGAGCGGTAGCCTTCGATGGAAACCTTGTGGTGGAGGGCCGGATTGCTGCTCCGTTCCTGTCATCGGATCGGGCGGAAGAACGCGACGCTGACCATCGCGTTCACAGGCTCGAAGTACAGTGGGCGTTCGGATCCCGTCGATGAACTCCCGCACCCCACACAACGGATCGGCGCAAGTGAACGACCGCGGCTGATCAGTTGGCCGCGAGGAAAGAGGGTTGCGCCGCGGAATTGGGCGGCGACTTTCACTCCATGAGTGACCGCAAATCGATCCCATACCCTGCACGTCAGTCGAAAGGGCCAGTCCGAACGAAGGCACCGCCCTGGTAGATGGCGGCTGGGTCACTTCCGTCCGGATGCGGTGCTCGATCTTCGATCGCCGCACGGAACGGCTCGGAACTGTCTCGCGGCTGATAGCCGATGTGAGCTGCCGTCTCGTTGTCCCACCACGACGCGCTGTTCGCCGACACGCCGTAGATGATCGAGTGCCCCGCCATCGGGCAGGTCAACGCGGCAACGACCAAACGATCGAGGTCGTCGTAGCTCAGCCAAGTCGCCAGCATGCGTCGGTCCTTCGGCGCGGGAAAGGACGAGCCGATGCGCAGGCACACCGTCTCGATGCCGTAGCGATCGAAGTAGAACCGCGACAAGCTTTCGCCGTAGGCCTTGCTGATGCCGTAGTGCCCATCGGGCCGCGCCGGCATCGCGGGCGTGATCACCTCGTCTTGGCGGTAGAAGCCCGTGACGTGGTTCGAACTCGCGAAGACCACGCGTCGGACGCCCTGCACGCGCGCGGCCTCGTACAGGTTGTAGACGCCCACGATGTTGGCACGAACAATCAGATCGAAGGGCTGTTCCGTGGAGACGCCGCCCATGTGAACCACGGCATCCACATCGCGCAGCAGGTCGCGCGTGGCCGCTCGGTCTTCGAGCGAGACGGGCACGATTTCCTCGCCGGGCCGTGGTTCACCCAACTCGGCGATGTCGGACAGGCGCAGGATCTCGCAATGGGGTTTGAGGCGCCGACGCAGGACGCGCCCCAGCCCACCGGCGGCGCCGGTCAGCAGAAGGCGCCTGAAGCGCAGAGAGGGCAAGCGCCCTTCGAGGGAGGTGTCAGTCATGGTGCAAGGGAACGGGATTCGCCCAGTGAATTCGTGCCCTAGCGTATCACGGTATTAAACGTTTAACAATCTGCACCCTCATCGACAGCGCAGCGCTGCGGTCGCGTCGTAGCAAAGAGGGTCGGCAAGGCGCACGCCGGTCGGGCTCACGGCCGGCGGCGACGAAGGAAGTGGCGTTCGAGGCGCGGCCAGCACACGCCGCGATCGTGGTGTCCGCGGGCGCAATGGCGCACCTACGGCAGGCGAGCCCTGACGACCCGCGTGGTCATGCCGCGCATGGAGCGCCCATGCCTAGGGGGAACTGCGCCGACTCGTGCGCCCTGGGCAGCACTTGCGAGGCGCGATCGCCTCCGGCGCGCTGGCTCGTTGCTGACGGGTGTTGGGCGCGGCAATCGATTGACAAAACTGGTCGAGATGAGGGTTTTACCTAGCTCACACCGTGGGCGCCGATCCTAGAATAGTTAAACGTTTAACAACGACATTGAGCGAAGGAGCTGCTGTGCAGGCAATGAAGGTGGTGGTGCTGGCGATGATGGGTATGGCCTCGGCGGCCTACGCTCAATCCAGCGTGACGGTGTGGGGCCGCGTGGGCGGTGGCGTGGAGTACCTGGGCAACATCAAGACCGGCGCCAACAGCACCGGGAGCCGTTGGTCCGAGGGAAGCAACTGGGGCGTCAGCATTCTGGGCTTCAAGGGGGCGGAGGATCTCGGCGACGGCGACCAGGCGCTGTTCTGGCTCGAGCACGCTTTCAACTCCGCCAACGGGAATCAGAACGGGGGCAAGATGTGGCAGCGCGGTGCCTGGGTGGGCCTCAAGAGCCAGCGGTTCGGCCTGCTGCGCCTCGGCCAGGGCAATTTCATCAACAACTACATCTGGCGCTTCGATCCCTTCTACCTGGAGGACTACAGCGCGTCCAGCATGACCAGCTACCGGAACGGCCCGCGCCTTCCGAATGGCATCCGCTACGAGTCGCCTTCCTTCGGCGGATTCGAGTTCGCACTGCAACTCAACGCCGGCAAGAGCCTGAACAGCTCCGACGGCCCGGCCGACGCGGTGGTCACGACGGGCAAGGCGTACGGCCTGAGCGCGGCGTATGTGGCACCCGAGTTCGAGGTACGCGCCATCCATGACGTGATCCACAACACCGACGGCAAGGTCGACGACCTGTTCCGGGCGTCGCAGGAAACGTTCCTCGGCGCGAAGTTCAACGTGAGCGCTTCTGCTGCCGTTCGCCTCGGGTGGTCGCACTACGCGGCACCGGACGCGGCGGCGGGCCTTTCGCGCAAGGCCAACCACGTCTGGGCCGGCGTCAACTACCGCCCCATACCCCTCTTGGAGTTGCAGGCCGCCGTCTATAGCATGAAGGTCGGTGAAGGGTCCTGGACCAAGGATCGCCCCGGCGAGGGGCGCGGCACGATGCTGACGCTCGGCAGCATGTACGACCTGTCCAAGCGCACGTTTCTCTATGCGGCTCTGGCGCACGTGAACAATAGCGCGAACGCCAATTTCTCGGTGCGGCCGTCGCCGCTGGGCTACGGCGATCCCGTCACCGGCAACGGAACGTCCCCGGCGGCGGGCAGCGGGCAGACCGGCATGTTCGCCGGCGTGATGCACAACTTCTGATCGAGACGAAGGAGACAACCATGAAGGCGAACATCAGGTTCAAGGCGACCGCGGCCGCCGTATTGCTCACGGCCGGGTCATGGGCCGCGGCGCAGAACGTCACGCTCAACGTCAGCGCGTGGAAAGGCGGTACCGCCGAGCCGGCGGCGTTCCCGGAGCTGATCGAGCAGTTCCAGAAGGAGAACCCCGGCATCACGATCAAGCTCGACTACGTGTCGCGCAACGACACGACGACCATCATGTCGTCGCGACTGCAGAGCGGCAGCGGGCCCGACGTGATGATGGTCGACCGCGACCTGCTGCGGCAATGGGGCGGCGCAGGGCAACTGCTCGACCTCGGCCCGGAGCTGCTGCCCAAGCTGACCGACGACATGAAGCCGCAGGTGCAGCTCAAGGGCAAGGTCTACATGCAGCCGATGGAAGTCGTCGGCATCGGCCTGTTCGCGAACCAGGACCTGCTGAAGAAGGCCGGCGTCGAGCGCGCGCCGCGCAACGTGGCCGAGTTCAAGGCCGCTTGCGCCAAGCTCAACGCTGCAGGCATCAAGCCGCTGCTGCTGCCGGCCAAGGACGGCTGGGGGCCGGCCGTGTTCGCACTGTCGATGGGGCTCGCACCGAGCGTGAAGGCAGCGCCGACATTCGTCGACGACGCCATCGCCGGCAAGCAGAAGTTCTCTACCAACGCGAACTTCGTCAAGGCGATCGGTGCGCTGAAGGAGCTTGCCGACGCGAAGTGCTACGAGCCCAAGCTCAGCGTCGGCGTCGACGCCTGGAGCCTGGGGATGAGCGAATTCCAGGCCGGCCGCGTCGCGATGATGCCGCAGGGCACGTGGAGCCTGCAGAAGGTGCCGGCGACCATCAACTTCAGCTTCGATCCGCTGCCTTCGCTCGACGGCAACGGGACGGGCCTGGATCGGCTGGGTACCGCGTGGGCGATCAACGCGGGCAGCAAGCAGGTGCCCGCGGCGAAGAAGTGGCTCGCGTTCTGGACCAAGAACGCGAACCTCGGCAAGTTCCTGCAGGCCGAGGCCGCCTTCAGCCCGTTCACGCAAGCGACGATGTGGACGCCGAAGTCGGCGCAGGCGTACGCCGACGCGCGCAAGGCCGGTCAGACGACGGACTATCCGCGCGGCCGCTTGCCGGCGGCGTTCTTCCAGGAGGCCCAGAAGAGCATGACCGCACTGATGCTGAACATGGGTCAGGAACCGCCCGCGGTGCTGTCGCGCTGGGACGCGGCCGCGACCCAGCCTTGAGGTCACGGCGATGAGCAACGAATCGAGGAGGGCGCAATGAGCAAGAACCGTCAGCTGCTGTGGTTCGCGCTGCCGGCGCTGCTGGTGTTCGCGGTGTTCACGCTGTATCCGCTGGCCAACGCGGTGCGGCTGAGCTTCACGAGCTTCACCGGGGTCGGCGAGGCGAAGTGGGTTGGCTGGTCCAACTACCGGGCGATCTTCACCGACGCCGCCTACCTGGGGGTGCTCAAGGTCACCCTCGGCTACGCGCTCGTCGTGGTCGTGGTGCAGAACCTCTTGGGGCTGCTGATCGCGGCGCTGCTGTACTCGCTGCCGAAGATCCGCAACACCGCGCGGGTGGCGCTGCTGGTGCCGAGCATGTATGCGGCGGTCATCGCCGCATTCATCTGGGAGTACCTGTACTCGCCACTCGGTGGCGGGCTCAACGAGGTCCTCAAGGCCGTCGGCCTCGGCGACTGGCAGCAGATCTGGCTTGGCGACCCGAGCATCGCCCTGTTCTCGGTGGCGGCGGTGCAGATCTGGATGTACGTGGGCTACTCCACGGCGATCTTCCTGGCTGGCTTCCTGAACATCCCCACCGAGCTGCGCGACGCCGCGCAGATGGATGGGGCGAACGCATGGCAACGATTCACCCATATCGACATTCCGATGCTGGCGCCGGCCTTCACCGTGAACATCACGCTGAGCACGATCGGCACGCTGAAGGCGTTCGAGCTTCCGCTGGTGCTCACGCATGGCGGACCGGACGGCGCGACCACCACGCTGGGGCTGCAGATCTTCGACAGCCTGTTCGGTGAATACAAGTTCGGCTTCTCGAGCGCTCTGGCGATCGTGATGCTGCTGGTCACGATCGTCATCGTGTACGTCCAGAACACGCTGCTGCGGCGGCGGGAGCGTTACCTGTGAACAAGTCTCTGAACCCAGTCGATGCGGCGGCGGTGCGAGTAGCCGGCGTCAGCGCCTCGGAAAAGCTGGCCGCGCTGCGGCGCCGCGCGTGGCCCGGGCTGCGGCTGATCCTCGCGGTGGCGATCGTGGCCGCGGTCCTGTTGCCGGTGGCCTACATGCTGGCGATGTCGGTCCGTCCCGCCGCAGACATCATGGCCAAGCCCCTGGCGCTGCCCGCGTCGCTGTACTGGGACAACTACGGCAACACCTTCGGGCAGATGAACTACTGGCGCAGCGTTGCCAACACGATCGGCATCACGGTGGCGGTCACGCTGCTGGTGTCGCTGGTCTCGTCGATGGCCGCCTATCCGCTGGCGCGGCTGCGCGGCAAGGCTGTCGCCGTGCTGTACATGCTGCTGACGCTCGGGCTGATGGTGCCGATGTTCGTCGGCCTGACGCCGCTGTACCTGCTGCTGCGCGATCTGGGCCTGTTGAACAGCTATGCGGGCATCGTGCTCGCGTACACGGCGCTGAACCTGCCGCTGGGCGTGTTCTTCTACGCGAGCTTCCTGAAGTCGATCCCGGCCGAGCTCGAGGAAGCCGCCGTGCTCGATGGCTGCAACGGCTGGCAGGTGTACTGGCATGTGATCCTGCCGCTGCTGCGGCCGATCACCGGCACGCTCGCGATGTTCGTGACGCTGCACGTCTGGAACGATCTGGTCTATCCGCTGCTGTTCCTCTCCGACGAGTCGAAGTTCCCGATCACTGTGTCGGTGTTCCGCTTCATCGGCACGCAGGACATCGATCCGACGAAGCTGTTCCCCGCCGCCGTGCTTGCGACGCTGCCGCTGCTGGCGATGTTCTTCGTCCTGCAACGCCAGATCGTTGCCGGCATCACGGCCGGCGCGGTGAAGGGATAAGCCATGAACGAGCAGCACAATCGGTATGCGCTCGACGGCCGCACGGTGATCGTCACCGGCGGGGGCGCAGGCATCGGCTTGGGGATCGTCGAGGTGTTGGCGCGCCAGGGAGCCCGGGTCGTGATGGCCGAGCGCGAAGCGCACGGCGAAGCCGCGGCGCAGGCGCTGCGCGCGACCGGTGCGGACGTGCGCTTCATCCAGACCGACGTCGCGAGCGAGGACAGCATCGACACGCTGTTCGCGCATATCGACGACCTGTATCCGCGCCTGGACGCGATCGTCAACAACGCCGGGCTCACGATCCGCGGCGACTTCCTCGAGATGCCGTTGCGCGACTGGCAGGCCCTGATCGACGTCAACCTGCGCTCGGTGTTCCTGTGCGCGCAGCGCGCCGCGCGCCGAATGGTGCGCAACGGCGGCGGCAGCATCGTCAACATCGCGTCGAACCATGCCGGCGCGAGCGTGGATGGTTTCGAGGCCTACGCTGCGACCAAGGGCGGCATCGTCGCGATGACGCGCGCGATGGCGTGGAGCCTGGGCCGCCACGGCATCCGCGTCAACTCGGTCAGCCCGGGCCTGACGATGACCGACAACATTCGCGCCGCCATCGCTGCCAATCCGGCGCTCGAGCGTGACTACCCGACGCTGCACGCGACGGGCCGCTTCAACGAACCCGGCGACATCGGCGAGATCGTCGCCTTCCTGCTGTCCGATGCGGCGAACGGCTTCACCGGCGCCGACCTGCTGGCCGACAACGGCATGTCCGCGCGGCTCTACAACCGGAATTCCTCCACACCCCTATGAAGATCACCACACTCGAAGTCTTTCCGGTCGCGCCGCGCTGGCAGTTCCTCAAGGTCGACACCGACGAGGGCCTGGCCGGCTGGGGCGAGCCCATCGTCGAGGGCCGCGCAGCGACCACCGCCGCGGCCGTCGAGGAAATGGCCGACTACCTGATCGGTCAGGACCCACGCCGCATCGAGGACCTGTTCCAACTGCTGTATCGCGGCGGCTTCTATCGCGGCGGCCCGATCCTCAGCAGCGCCATCTCCGGCATCGAACAGGCGCTGTGGGACATCAAGGCCAAGGCGCTCGGCGTTCCGGTCTACGAGCTGCTCGGCGGGCCGGTACGCGACAAGGTGCGGTTGTATGCGCATGTGCGTGGCAGCACGCCGGCGGACTGCGCCAAGACCGCGCGCGAAGCGGTGGCGGCCGGCTACACCGCGCTGAAGATGAGCGTCACCGAAGCCGCCGACTGGGTCGAACGGCCGGCGTCGATCGACGCCGCGGTGCAGCGATTCGCCGCGGTGCGCGAGGCCGTCGGCCGCGAGATCGGCATCGGCATCGACTTCCACGGCCGCGTGCGGCGTCCGGTGGCCAAGGTGCTGGCCAAGGCGATCGAACCGTACGACCCGATGTTCTACGAGGAGCTGCTGCTGCCGGACAACACCGACGCGTTGAAGGAGGTCGCACGCAGCTGCGCGGTACCGCTAGCCACCGGCGAGCGCATGTTCACGCGCTGGGACTTCAAGGCGGTGCTCCAGGCCGGCGTGGTCGACATCCTGCAGCCCGACGTGAGCCACACCGGCGGCATCTGGGAGCTGCGCAAGATTGCCGCGATGGCCGAGGCCTACGACGTGGCGATCGCGCCGCACTGCCCCCTCGGGCCGATCACGCTCGCGTCGTCGCTGCAGATCGACTACTGCACGCCGAATGCGTTCATCCAGGAGCAGTCGACGAACGTGGCCTACCACGCCGGCGACGACAACGCGATGTTCCGCTACGTGAAGGGCAACCCGTTCCCGTTCGAGGCCGGCTTCGTCGCGCGATCGACGCAGCCCGGCCTGGGGGTCGAGATCAACGAAGAGGCGGTACGCGAAGCCGCCAAGGTCGGCCACCGCTGGCGCAATCCGGTCCTCCGCCTCGAGGACGGTTGCCTTGCCGAGTGGTGATTCCACACAGTCATCGAAAGAGAGTACACCCATGTCGAAACTGACACTGCGCCATATCGGCAAGCAATACGACGGCAAGGTCGACGTCATCCGCGACGTCAACCTCGAGATCCGCGACGGCGAGTTCATGGTCTTCGTCGGCCCGTCGGGCTGCGGCAAGTCGACACTGCTGCGCATGATCGCCGGGCTCGAGGACATCACGCGCGGCCACCTGATGATCGACGACCGCCGCGTCAACGACATTCCTGCGGCCAAGCGCGGCATCTCGATGGTGTTCCAGAGCTATGCGCTGTACCCGCACATGACGGTCTTCGACAACATGGCGTTCGGGCTCAAGCTGGCCGGCGTGGCGCGCACCGAGATCGACGAGGCGGTGAACCGCGCCGCCGACATCCTGAAGCTCACGCCGCTGCTGCAGCGCTACCCGAAGGCCCTGTCGGGCGGGCAGCGCCAGCGTGTCGCGATCGGCCGCGCCATCGTGCGCAAGCCGGGCGTGTTCCTGTTCGACGAGCCGCTGTCCAACCTCGACGCCGCGCTTCGCGTGCAGATGCGCATCGAGCTGGCGCGCCTGCACAAGGAGCTCGGCGTCACGATGATCTACGTGACCCACGACCAGGTCGAGGCGATGACGCTCGGCGACCGCATCGCGGTGTTCAACGCGGGCAACATCGAGCAGGTCGGCACGCCGCTCGAGCTGTACCAACGCCCGGCGAACAGGTTCGTCGCCACCTTCATCGGCTCGCCGAGCATGAACATCCTGCCCGGCGCGTTCGGCCCGGATCGCGCCGCGCACGCCGGTTCGATCGGCATCCGTGCCGAGCACGTGGAGCTGGGAACCGCCGGCTCGCTCGACATGCGCGGCCGTGTCACGCTGGTCGAGCATCTGGGCGACTCGGCGATCGCCTATGTCGAGGTGATGGGCCACGAGCAGCCGGTGGCCGTCAAGCTCGACGCGCAGCACGTCACCTGCGCTGCGGGGCAGGAGGTGGGCCTGCGCCTGCCCGGTCAGCACCTGCATGTGTTTGACTCCGCAGGCGCCGCACTGTGCTGATTCCACTCCCAACCAGAACGATTCGACGATGATCAAACCGAAACTCGAGTTGCTGGCCGGTGCACTGCTCGGCGAAGGGCCGCGCTGGTGTGCCAGGGAGCAGGCGCTGTATTGGGTCGATATCCTGCGGCCCGCGCTGCACCGCTATTCGCCGCGAGATGGATCGAAGCGCCGGTGGGCGCTGCCGGAAAGCATCGGCTGCGCCGCGAGCCTGGGTGGCGGACTCTGGCTGCTGGCGCTGCGCAGCGGCCTGCATGCGATCGACACCGTCACGGGCGCCCTGGAACGGCTGAACACCGTCGAGCATGCCACGCCCCAGCACCGCTTCAACGACGGCGCGGTCGATCCGCAAGGCCGGTTCTGGGTCGGCTCGATGAGCGAGAGCGGCGGGCAGACCGGCGGCCTGTACCGATACGACTCGCCGCGCGGGGAGTGGATCAGCCACGGCTGGTCGGTCCCCAACGGCATCGGCTGGAGCCCGGATGGCAGCATCATGTACGCGACCGACTCGCGCCTGCGCGTCATCTGGGCCTACGACTACGCCCTGGACTCGGGCGTGCCGGGCAACCGGCGCGTCTTCGCCACGTTCGAGCACGGCGTGCCGGACGGCTTGGCGGTGGACGCCGAAGGCTGCGTCTGGTCCGCGATATGGGACGGCTGGCGCGTCGTGCGCCTCGATCCGCAGGGGCGCGAGATCAGTCGCGTCGAGATGCCGGTTCAGCGGCCGACCAGCGTCGCCTTCGGCGGCTCGTCGCTGAGGACCTTGTATGTCACGTCCGCGTCCGTCAATCTGCAGCGGCCTGAAGGCGGCGACTGGCTGGCCGGGGCATTGTTCAGCGTCGAGACCACGGTGCCCGGCCTGCCGTCGCGCGACGCGCGCCTGCGGCTCGCCGGAGTGCCGGTATGAGCGCCGACGTCAGGCAGCGCGCCGCGCTGGTCGCGGTCGACTGGGGGACGTCCGCCTTTCGGGCCGCGCTTTTGTCGTGCGAAGGCGAAGTCCTGGCCACGCGCACGGCGGCCGCCGGCGTCGCGACCGTCGCCCCGGGCACGTTCGCGCAGCGCTTCCTCGATCAGCTGGCGGACTGGCGTCCGTCGCTGAGCGAGCTTCCGATCTATCTGTGCGGAATGATCGGCAGCCGGCGCGGCTGGGTCGAAGTTCCGTATGTCGAGACCCCCGCACGCCTGGACGATCTGGCCGCGGCCGCGGTGTCGCTGCGCCACGCGGACATGCGACTGACGCTGCTGCCCGGCGTGCGCGCGCGTTCCGAAGCCGGCGACGACGTGATGCGAGGCGAGGAAACGCAACTGCTCGGCAGCGGCGGTCTCGAAAGCGATCGGGTGACGGTGATGCCGGGCACGCATTCCAAGTGGGTGTTGACGCAGGACCGCGCACTGCGCGCCTTCGCGACGTTCATGACCGGCGATCTCTATGCCGCGATCGGCTCGCACACCATCCTGGCGCAGTCGCCGAAGGACCCTGGCGAGGGGGCCGCGCTCGGCACCTCGTTCGACGAGGGCGTCGCCCTGGGCTACGCCACGCAGGCGCTGACGCATGCGCTGTTCGGCGTGCGCACCCGGTCGCTGTTCGACACGTCGGGACAGTATGTCGCCGCCGCCTATCTTTCCGGCCTGCTGATCGGCTACGAGTTGGCGGCGGGAGCCCGTCTCTATCCGCACGTGAGGGAGCGCGGCATCACACTGGTCGGATCGCCGGCGCTGACCGATCGTTATGCGCGTGCCGCGGCGCAGATCGGCATCGCGGTGCGTACCGGCCATGCGGACGCGAGCTATCGTGGCTCCC
>Ga0105237_10007093_pt1 | contig 12318 bp, 19 predicted proteins | sample KBSC24metaG_FD_81520 | JGI IMG/M metagenome (GOLD analysis project Ga0105237, IMG submission 81520) | Corn rhizosphere microbial communities from Kellogg Biological Station, Michigan, USA - KBS C2-4 metaG | ecosystem: Host-associated > Plants > Roots > Rhizosphere > Soil | place: Michigan, USA...
CGGGTGAGGACGTAGCCCTGCCGCCCCCAGCCGTCGCGGGCGAGCAGGCGGCGGACGTACAGCCGGTCGGACAGGCTGCCGCCCCAGCCCGCGGGCACGGGCGTGCCGTAGAGCGTGCGGACGAGGCGGACGGCGCGGGAAACCTCGGGGCGCAGCTGGTGCCGCTCCGCCCGCGCGCGCAGCCGGGGCCAGAAATCGGCGGTGTCGAATTCGCGGATCAGCCGGTCGATGTCCCACAGGTTGCGCAGGCCGCCCGAAAGATCCCCATCGGCGAAGAGATGCGCGGCGGCGTGGACGATGATGTCGACGTCCGACAGGATGGCCAGCCCGTTGCCGAGCGGCACCGCATCCGCCAGCAGCGCGGCGGCATCCGGGGTCGGCCGCGCGGTCGGCGGCAGGATGGTGTGGTGGACGTCGATCATCCGGTCCCGCTCGCGGTGGATCAGCGGGGGAAGCTCGTGCATCCAGCGGCGATAATAGGAATCGTCATAGGCATTCTCCTTGACCCATTCCCAGCCCGCCGCGCGCAGCGCCGCCTCCGCGTCGCCCAGCGCGTCGCGCGGCACGAGGATGTCGAGATCGCCGATCGCCCGCCCCTGCCCGGCGGCCAGCCCGGCCGCGACGAAGGCCGTGCCCTTGAGCAGCACCACCGGGATGGCGAGCGGCGCCAGCGCGCGCCGCGCCATCTCCGCCTCCCACAGCGCCGCGCGGCGCTCCTCGGCGGCCCCGGCGCGGGCATCGGCGAGGATGCGGGCGACGGAAGGCGGCACGGCCCGCCTGTCGAGCCGGACGGCGAGCGTGCCGAGCAGCCGCTCCGCGCGGGCGGCGGTGAGCAGGGCGGTCCAGTCCGCCGTATCGAGCGGGACGACGCTGGTGGGATCGCGCAAGGCGGCGACGAGCAGGCGGGAGGCCTTCACACCACACCCCCGGACACCCACACTCCGTTCGGGCTGAGCCTGTCGAAGCCCTGTCCTTCTTCTTTTCTGTCATCCCGGCGGAGGCCGGGATCCATTCGCGCAGACCTTACTGCATCGCCACGGTCGGGCTTCGAGGCGCAACCAGGCCACGATCGTCGCGCTGAATGGATCCTGACCTTCGTCAGGATGACGGAAAATCCGAAGGCTTTTCGATACGGGCGGCAGGAGGAAGGACAGGGCTTCGACAGGCTCAGCCCGAACGGATTTTGGCGTGGAGTCACAAGGCCCCCCACAGCCGATCCACCAGCGCCAGACCCGCCGCGCCGTCCGGATAATCCACCTGCAGCGCCGGCACGCCCTGCACCAGCCGGGTGAGCGCGCCGAACCCCGCCTCGCCGAGCGAAACATAGTTGGTCGAGGCCTGGGTGAGCAGCATGAAGGCCTCGCTGGCCGCCAGCCGCTCGACATGCTCCGGCCGGCCGAACCGCGGGAAGACCAGCAAAGCGGGCGGCGCGGCCTCGGCCATGCGCGCGACGGCCTGCTCGGGCGGCCGCCAATAGCCGATCGTCCCCTTGGGCGTACCCGCCAGCACCGGGGCGACCGCGCCCCCCGCCGCGCGCACCGCCGCGACCGCCTCGTTCTTCAGGCTCGAGGCGCGGGGGAAGGGATGGACCCGGCCATCCTCCAGCGACACGAAGGCGAATTCGTCGCCGAGGAAGCGCCAGCCGCGCAGCGCCAGCAGGGTCGCCAGCGTCGACTTGCCCGAGCCCGAGGCGCCGGACATCAGCAGCACCCGCCCGTCGCGCTCCACCGCCGAGCAATGCAGCAGCAGATGCCGCCGCCAGCCGAGCGCGACCTGCAGGTTCATCCCCATCTCGGCGGCGAGCAGCCCCTGAGCGAGCGGCAGCGGCGCCGCGTCGGGCAGCCAGAAGTCGCCCGAGATCGCCACGGAGGGCCGCACGAACCGCCGCCACGGCCGCTCCGCAAAGAGCCGTACCGTCATGTCCGGAACGTCGGGCGCCGGATAGCCGGCATAGAGCCGCTCCAGCGCCGCGACCGGCCCGCGCCAGTCCGAGCCGATGCGGAAGCCGACCGGTCCCACCCGCAGCTGGAAAGCGTGCCTCATGCCCGCCAGGCCAGCCCGGCCAGCACCAGCTCCTCCATCCGCGCCGCGATCGCCTCGGCGGCCGCGTCGGGCAGGTCGTAGAGCCGCGACAGGCGGACGAGCAGCTCCGCCGGATCCGCCGGCCCCTCGGCCAGCGCGTCCAGCAATTCCGGCGCCGGCGGCGCCAGCAGATGCGTCACTCCCGAAGGCCGGTGATGGAGGGCGACCAGTTCATCGAGCGCGACCGCCAGCCGCATGGCCGGCGGATCGGCCGCATAGCGCATCGCCGGCGCCGCTCAGCGCCCCGGCATCTGCAGCGAGGCGTAGCAGGTGAAGCCGCTCGTGCCGTGCTGCAGCCGGCGGATGTAATTGACATAGGCCTGCCGCGCATTGGGATCGATGCCCGGCGGCGACATGCCGTTGATCATCTTCCTGGCCTCGTCGCCGGTCAGCGGCCGCGGCGCCGGCTGGACCGCGCCCGGCGTGCCCGGCGCGACCAGCTTGCCGTCCTGCGCGATATATTTGCCGCCGTGGGACGGATCGGGGATCGGGATCTTGCAATTCAGCACCGACGCCGCCGTGGAGGCCAAAGCCGGCCGGATCGTCACCACCGACGAGGCGGCCACCGCGCCGAGCATCAGCACGCCCCGCCGGCCCGTCGACGCCAGGCGGTCGTTGCCGCCATTTTCGGCGGATTTCTCCGGCTTGTCACAATCCTCAGCCATCAAGCCCCCGAATGCGTTATTCCTCGTTACATAGACGTAAACGGAGCGACGTATAAAGAGCCGGTTCGACGGGATCGGCGCAAAGCGGGACGGGGAAGACAGCGGAATGGAGCGGATCGGCGTCGCGGGCGTATTGGGCGTGCTGGCGCTGGCCTGCGGCCTCGCTTTGTCGCTCGCCGCCTCGGCCGAGCCGGTGACGCTCTCGGCCGGCGTGCTGCTCGGCATCGGCATCGCGCTGCTGATGTGGGTCGCCCAGCATTGGAGCCGCGCGCCGGAGCCCGAGGCGCCGCCCGCGCCCCGCCCCGCCCCTCGCGCGCCGAAGCTGGAGGATCTGCTCGGCGCGGTCGACGATCCGCTGCTGCTGGTCGAGGGCCGGCAGGTGGTGCGCGCCAATGCCGCGGCGATCCGCGTGCTCGGCCAGCATGTCGTCGGCGACGACGTCCGCATCGCGATCCGCCATCCCGCCGCCTCCGAGCTGCTGACCCATGAAGGCAATGTCGAGGGCAATGTCGAGCTGATCGGGCTCGGCGCGCCGGACAGCCACTGGCTGCTCTCCACCCAGCCGCTGGATGCCGACGCCCGGCTGGTCCGCCTCTCGGACCGCACCGCGACCCGCGCCACCGAGCGCATCCGCGTCGATTTCGTCGCCAACGCCTCGCACGAGCTGCGCACCCCGCTCGCCAGCCTGATCGGCTTCATCGAGACGCTGGAGGACGCCAACGGGCCGGACGAGGCGCCGGTGCGCGAGCGCTTCCTCAAGATCATGGCCGGCGAGGCGCGGCGCATGCAGCGGCTGGTCGACGACCTGATCTCGCTGTCGCGCATCGAGGCGGACAAGCATCGCCTGCCGGCCGACGCCGTCCAGCTGAGCGCGCTGGCCCGCGAGACCGCCGACACGCTGCGCGGCGACCGCAACGGCCGCGAGCGGATCGGCCTCGCCATCGAGGACGGCCTGCCGCCGGTCGCCGGCGACCGCGCCCAGCTCTCCCAGCTGCTCCACAATCTCGTCGGCAATGCGCTGAAATATGGCGATCCGGCCAAGCCCGTGCGGGTGACGGTGGCGCGCAGCGGCACGACGATGATCCGCCTCGCCGTGGCGGACGAGGGCGAAGGCATCGCCCCCCAGCACCTGCCCCGCCTCACCGAGCGCTTCTACCGCGTCGACGCCGGCCGCAGCCGCCAGGCCGGCGGCACCGGGCTCGGCCTCGCCATCGTCAAGCATATCGTCGAGCGCCATCGCGGGCGGCTCGACATCACCAGCACGCAGGGCGTCGGCACCACCGTGACGGTGCTGCTGCCGATCGCGCCGCCCCAGGTGCACAGCCTCGCGGCGGAGTGAGGGGACCGCGCGCGTTCGATCGGGATTGCTCCCAACTCCGTTCGCACTGAGCCAAGTCGAAGTGCGTGCCGCAGGCGCCCCGCGTGCAGCACGTCCTTCGACACGCTCAGGACGAACGGAGGATATGATCTTTCTTCAACACGCGATCATTGGAATTCAGGACGCCCCCACGCCGTATCGCCATTTCGAATCCTCCCCCGCCAGGGGGAGGTGGCGGCGAAGCCGACGGAGGGGGAGGACGGCGGTGTGTCATCGATAGGGCGCCGCCGCCCGCCCCCTCCGTCACGCTCCGCGTGCCACCTCCCCCTGGCGGGGGAGGATTTTCATCCATGTGACGCCTCAATGGCGATGCGGCCTACGCCGTCCGGTCCAGCAGGCTGTGCTTCTTGAGCGCGTGGCGCAGCTGGTCGTAGGTCAGCGACAGGGCCACCGCCGTGGTCCGCTGGTTGAAGCGGCAGCGCTTGAGCGCGGCTTCCAGCAGCCTTTTCTCATAGGCCTCGCAGGCCGCCTTGAAGTCGCTCACCTCCGGCTCCTCGACCACCGCGACCGCCTGCGCCGGGCCGGGCTCGGCGGTCATGGCGGGCCGGGCGGCGGCCCCCTGCGGGCGCCAGGGCGAGGCGAAGGGGTCGAATTCGATCGTGTCGATCGCCTTGCCCGCCTCCGTCCAGCGATAGACGGCGCGCTCGATCACGTTGCGCAGCTCGCGGACGTTGCCCGGCCATTCATAGCCGACCAGCGCGCCCATCGCCTGGGGCCCGAAGCCCGGCCAGCGCTCCCAGCCCACCTCGATCGCCATGCGGCGGCCGAAGAAATCGGCGAGCACGGGAATGTCGCCCTCGCGGTGGCGGAGCGGCGGCAGCGTCACCACCTCGAAGGACAGGCGATCGAGCAGATCGGCGCGGAACCGCCCGCTCTCGACCAGCGCCGGCAGATGCTCGTTGGTCGCCGCGACGATCCGGCAGTCGACGCGGATCGCCCGGGACGAGCCGATGCGCGTCACCTCGCCATATTCCACCGCGCGCAGCAGCCGCTCCTGCGCGCCGGACGACATGGTCGCCAGCTCGTCGAGGAACAGGGTGCCGCCGTCCGCTTCCTCGAAGCGCCCGGCGCGCGCCTTGGTGGCGCCGGTGAAGGCGCCGGCCTCGTGGCCGAACAATTCGGCCTCGATCAGCGTCTCGGGCAGCGCCGCGCAATTGAGCGTGACGAACGGCCCGGCCCAGCGCGGGCTCAGGTGGTGCAGCCGCTCCGCGATCAGCTCCTTGCCCGTGCCGCGCTCGCCGATCACCAGGACGGGACGGTTCAGCGTCGCGGCGCGGCTCGCGCGCTCGACGGCGTCGAGGAAGGCGGTCGATTCGCCGATGAATTTCTGGTCGCGATCCATGGAGGGCAGTTGGGATATTTCGCCAAGGCTTGGCAAGTCCCACATCGCGTCTTGCTGTATTAACACAGCAAGAAACGGCGGAAAATCGTCGTTCGTCGAAACTGGCACGCTCTCTGCAGAACTCTTCTCGTCACCGCCGCAGCGCGGTCCACGAGATCGAAGCCGGAGAAGTCACCATGTTCACCCTCGATGCCACCGAGCGCAGTCGGATCACCGTCGCGCTGGTCACCCTGGTCGCGACGGCCGCCGCAAGCTTCGCCTGCGTCGCCGCCGCCGTCGGTCCGTCCCTGAGCTGACCGACGCCCCCGGCCGGCGGGGATTGTCCCCTCCCCGCCGGCCTTTCCCCTCCCCGAATTGCCTGATTGGAGTGCCGACCATGGGAATCTTCTCCCGCACCCGAGACATCATCGCCGCCAACGTCACCGATCTTCTGGATAAGGCCGAGGACCCGGCGAAGATGATCCGCATGATCATCATGGAGATGGAAGAGACGCTGATCGAGGTTCGCGCCTCGGCCGCCCGCACCATCGCCGACCAGAAGGAGATGCGCCGCCACATCGCCAAGCTCGACAAGCTCCAGGAGAGCTGGACCGAGAAGGCCGAGCTGGCGCTCAGCAAGGGCCGCGAGGATCTCGCCAAGGCCGCCCTGGTCGAGAAGAACAAGGCCGCCGACATGGCCGAGCGCCTGAAGGAGGAGATCGGCGTGCTGGACGATGCGCTCCAGGCCTCCGAGGCCGACATCGCCAAGCTCCAGAACAAGCTGCGCGAGGCGCGCGCCCGCCAGACCTCGATCGTCGCCCGGCTGGAATCGGCGCACAACCGCTACCGCCTGCGCGAGATGACCAACGGCCCCAAGATCGACGAGGCCTTCGCCCGCTTCGAGACGCTGGAGCGCCGCGTGGACTTCGCGGAAGGGCGCGCCGACGCCGCCGGCATGGGCGCCGCGCCCAAGAGCCTGGAGGAGGAGATCGCCGAGCTCAAATCATCCGAGAAGGTCGATGCCGAGCTGGAAGCGCTGAAGGCACGGATGGGCAAGCCCGCCGGCCAGGAGGGCTGATCCGATGGAGGACGTGTTCCTTCCGATCGCCATCGTCTCGATCCTCTTCATCGGGCTCCCCTGGGTCATCTTCCACTACATCACCCAGTGGAAGCGGGCGCGCGGGCTCTCGATCGAGGACGAGAACCTCCTCGACGATCTGCACGATCTCGCCCGCCGCCTCGACGACCGGCTCTCGACCATCGAGCGCATCGTCGCCGCCGACAATCCCAACTGGCGCCCCGGATCGTCCGACCGCCCGAGCCGCGACGTCACCCGCGACCTCGGCCGCGACACGGACGACTGGCAGGGCCGCGCCTGAGAACGACAGAACAAGATTAGGGAGATTTCGAGATGCCCCGCCACACCAAATTCTACCTCGACAAGCGCAACGCCAAATGGCTCGGCGTCTGCTCGGGGATCGCGGATTATACCGGCCTGGACGCCACGATCGTGCGCGTCGCCGCGGTGGTCCTCACCTTCATCGGCGGCTTCCCCTGGACGCTGATCGCGTATTGGATCACCGCCTGGATCGCCAACGACAAGCCGATGGAATTCGAGGACATGAGCCGCGAGGACCGCAAGTTCTGGCAGGGCGTGCGCGCCAAGCCGGGCAACACCGTCCGCGACGTGCGCAGCCGCTTCCGCGACATCGACCGCCGGCTGAGCGATCTCGAAGTCTATTACACCAGCCACAATCGTCGCCTGGCCGACGAGATCGACAGCCTGCGCTGAGGAACCGACCCATGGACGATCTCCTCCCCATCACGGCCATCCTCTACAAGATGATGCCGGCCATCCTCGGAATCGTGCTGATCAGCGTTGGCGGCTGGGTGCTGACGACATGGCTTCGCGTGAAGAGCGGCTATCCGCTGGATGACGCTTCGAGCAAGGCGCCATATCCGCGGAGCGATCCTGAAACGGGCGAGCGGGTGAAGCTGCTCACCCAGGAAAACGCCCAGCTCCGCGCCGAGATCGGCGCGCTCAAGGATCGGCTCGCGACGGTCGAGCGGATCGTCACCGACGGCACCTGCGGCCTCGATCGCGAGATCGAAGGGCTGCGCGGCCCGGCCAACTGATCGACCCAACGAACCGACAAGGGACATATCGATGAGCCCCATCCTGATCCCCATCTTCGCGCTGATGATCCCGATCGTCGCCATCCTGTCCAACCCGCTCAAGCGCTGGATCGACATGAAGGAGCGCGCCACCCTGCAGGCGTCCAGCGAGGCCGCCGAGAAGGCCGCCCAATATGCCGCGAAGACCGAGCGGCTGGAGCAGCGCGTCGCGGTGCTGGAGCGCATCCTCACCGATCGCTCGACCAACCTGGCCGACGAGATCGACCGGCTGCGCGACAGCCCCCTGAACTGAATTCGAGCTCCCGAAGGAGATTGAGATGAATCACGGTGAATGGATGGTCGTGGTGATCGTGGGCATGGTGCTCGCCGCCCGCATCTATCGCGACAAATGCGGGATCGGCGGCGGCTTCGGCGGCCGGCTGAACCGGCGCGACCGCTTCGACTCGTCCCGCCAGCGCTTCGCCGGTTCCGGCGCCGACGACGCGGAGAATCAGCGGCTGCGCGAAGAGGTTCGCGCGCTCAAGGACCGCATCGCAGTGCTGGAGCGGATCGCCACCGACAGCTCCACCCACCTCGACCGCGAGATCGAGGCCCTGCGCGACCGCCCCTATGATCGCGCCAGCCCCGAACCGCGCGACCGGCCTTCGAGCCCCGATCGCCTGTAAGCTCAACCAAGGACCGATGCGATGACCGAGACCGTCTCCATCATCACCCTCTCCATCGCGGGCCTCGCCGGCCTGGCGATGGTCACTACCGCGGCGCTCGCCGGCTGGCGCGGCTGGCTCGACCTGCAGCGCACCGCGCTGGCGAGCGACCATCCCGATGTGCCGGCGGCGGCCGCCCCGTCCAACACCGGCGCCCGCATCGAGCTCGCCGACCTCAGGGAGCGCGTGCGCAAGCTGGAAGCGATCGCGGCGGGGATCGACCTGTGATCCTTGAGCCATTCCGTTCCGGTTCGGGCACCGCCCAAACCCGTTCGGATACGCCCATCCTCCAAACCCGTTCGGGCTGAGCCTGTCGAAGCCCTGTCCTTCTTCCTCGTTGCGCAAAAAGGAAGAACGGTGCTTCGACAAGCTCAGTGCGAACGGGGAAAAGAAGGCCTCGCTTCCCCTGCCCCGGCCGCGCTGCTAACCGCCCGCCATGGCCGCCACTCTCGACGATATCCGCGAGGACTATGAGTTCCTCGATTCCGACGACCGCTACCGCCTGCTGATCGACCTCGGCCGCCAGCTCGAGCCGATGCCCGAGGCGCTCAAGACCGACGCGACGCTGGTGCGGGGCTGCTCCGCCTCGGTGTGGGTCTACCCCACGCAGCCGGAGGGCGACCGGCTCCACTTCCTCGCCGATTCCAACGCCGCCATCACCAAGGGCATCATCGCGCTGGTGCTCCTCACGGTGCAGGACAGGCCGGCCGCCGAGATCGCCCGAGCCGATATCGAGGGCGCGCTCGCCCCGTTCGACCTCAGGAACCAGCTCAGCTCCAACCGGACGCAGGGCATCCCCAACATGATCGCGCTTATCCGCGACACCGCGACGCGCTATGCCGGGGCATGAACTTGCCTAGACGCGCCCTCGCCGCCCTCGGATTCGCCCTGCTGCTGGCGGGCAGCGCCGTCGCGGCGGCCCCGGCCAAACCGGCCAGGACCTATCCCACCGGCGCCTTCGCCGTCGCCGATCACAAGATCGCGCCGACCGACGTGATGGACGCGCGGGCGATTCCCGACATGACCGGCAAGCCCTCGCTGATGATCACGCTCACCCCGGCCGCGGCCGCCGCGATCGGCGGGAAGGCCGGCGACAAGCTCGCCTGCACGCTCGACGGCAAGCCGCTCGGCACCAGCCCGGCGGATGCGCTGGCGACCGATCACATCCTCGCCGTCTCGGGCGATTTCGGCGATTATGACGCGACGGCGGCGCTGGCCCGCCGCATCTCGGGGCGCGATCCGCTGCCCGATTCGGAAGGGGATGAGTGACGTTCATCTCCCCTCCCTGAAAGGGGCGGGTCGGGGGTGGGTCTCGGGTCGCGATACGGTGACCAAGCGCGGTGAGATCAACGTCACGCGCGCCTCCACCCACCCCTAACCCCTCCCTTTCAGGGAGGGGAACAAGCGCTCCGCCACCTCGTCCACCGGCGCGCCTTCCTCCACCAGCATCCATTTCCCCGGATGCGCCGCGTCGATCACCGTCACGGCCCCTTTCGGGCACACGCCCAGGCAGCGCGTCTCGATCACGCCGAAGCCGGCCTTGCGCTTCTTGCCACCGCCCAGTGTCTTCAACAGCTTGGCCAGCGGCGTCCGGCCCTTGTCGCCGAAGCCGCCGCCGAGCTTCTTGGAGCATTTGCCGCAGACCAGGATCGTCGCGGACCAGTTGGAGCGGACCGACAGCTTCACGAGACGCCCTGGCGCCGCTCCTCGGCGCTGCGCAGCACGTCCCACGCCGCCTGCACCTTGCGGAAGCGCTCCGCCGCCGTCTCGTCGCCCGGCTTCACGTCCGGATGGTTGGCCTTCGCCAGCCGGCGCCACGCCGCCTTCGCCTCCTCGAAATCGGCATCGGTGCCGAGCTCCAGCACCTCCAGCGCGCGGATCTCGTCGCGCGAGCGGCGGCCGTCGCCGGCGCCGCCCCAGCTGTTGTAGGAGGATTCGGCGTAGCCGGCCGAGGTCCGCCGCTCGTCGCGCTCGCGCTTCGCGGCCTCCTCGGCGGAGAGGCCCTGAAAATAGTCCCAGCCGCGATTATATTCGGCGGCATGCTCCTCGCAGAACCACCAGCGTTCGGGGCTGTTGGGGGATTTCGGCGCGGGCCGGTCGCCGGGCCGGTCGCAGCCGTCGCGATCGCAGGTGCGCACCTGGGCCGCGCCGCGTTCGGTGCCATAGCCCCGCCAGCGGGGGAAGCCCCAGTCGTTCGATCGTGTCTGCCGCCGTGCCATCGAGCCTATCTAAGGGGCGATGCGGGATTTCGCGACTGCGAAATCGGAAATATCAGGCGGACCGGCGCGAGAACCAGAGCTCCGCCAGGCTCAGCACGACCAGCGCGGCGGCGGGCACCAGCAGCACCTCGGCGCCGAACCGCAGCTGCGAACGCGCGCCCAGCGCGACGCCGATGATGAGGGCGATCCACAGCAAGGCGTCGAGCATCACCGCGCGCGCCTCGCCGGGGCGATTGAGCCGGGTGAGGCCGGTGCCGATCCGCACCAGCGTGCCGGTCATGTAGGTGAGGCCGACGCGCGCGCCGCGCTCGCCCAGCACCAGCGCGTTGGACAGGCCCATGGCGACGGGCAGCAGGACGATGCCGGCCATCGGCCGCATCCCGCCGATCAGCAGGGCGGCCGCCGCGAGCAGCGCCGCCTCGACGATGAACAGGGTCGCGGCGGCGAAGCGGCCGGCAAGGTCGTCGATCAGCGCGCCCATCGCGGCCCCGCCGACGAACAGGGCGATCAGGCCGCCGACGAACAGCGCCGAGGACCATTGCTGATAGGCGATGTGCAGGCCGAGCCGCGTCGAATTGCCGCTCATGAACGACACGAAATAGCCGCCCAGCTCCGTGAAGCCGACCGCGTCCACGCAGCCGGCGATCAGCGCGACGAGGATAGCGGCGGCGGTTCGTTCCGTCGGCAGGCTCTGCATCGGCGGTATTGCTAAGGGCAGATGCGCCAAAGCGGAAGGGGGTTAATCGTGCCTGGTCCCTCCCCGTGGGTGGGGAGCGTGACGCCGTATCGGCAAGACAGGAATCCTCCCCCGCCAGGGGGAGGTGGCGGCGAAGCCGACGGAGGGGGCGGACAGCGGGATTCATCGGGAACGCACCGCCGCCCTCCCCCTCCACCACCCTGCGGGTGGTCCCCCTCCCCCTGGCGGGGGAGGATTTCGGAGAAGCGCCAGAGGGTCTGTAAGCCGGGTTCTGTCCACCGCCCCCCGATTGCTCGGCGCGCGGATGGGCGACCATTCCTCTCGGGCCGGGATCGCTCCCGGCCTCCAGCAACCAACCCGGACCACGGGGCGGAAGCGGCCCCATATGCGGTCCCTATTCGGTCTTGCTCCCGGTGGGGTTTGCCGTGCCGGTCCCGTTGCCGGGCCCGCGGTGCGCTCTTGCCGCACCCTTTCGCCCTTACCGTGCCGAAGCGACGGCGGTGTCCTTTCTGTGGCACTGTCCCTGGGGTCGCCCCCGCCGGGCGTTACCCGGCACCGTGCTTTCCGTGGAGCCCGGACTTTCCTCGACGCTCACGCATCGCGGCCGCCCGACCCTCTGGCGGAGCGCGCACTAGCAATCCGCTAGTGGTAACAAAAGCGAAATCTCCAATCCGTTCGGGCCGAGCCCTTCGGCTTCGCTCAGGACAGGCCCGTCGAAGCCCTGTCCTTCCGTCTTCGTCATGCCAGCGAAAGCTGGCATCTCGGGCGGCAGGTGCGGCGCCCGCCCCAGGGAGACCCCAGCTTTCGCTGGGGTGACGGGGAAGGAAAGACGGCCATCCCTTCGACGGCCTGCCGAGGCAGGCGCTCGGGACGGGCTTCGGCACGCTCAGGGCGAACGGCCGTGGCGTTCAGTCCGTGCCCCCCGCCCGCATCGCCGCGCCCTTGTCGCCGCCCGTCAGCAGCGAGAGCAGGATCGCGCGGCACTGGCCGTCGATCACGCCGTCGATCGTCTCGGGCCGGAAGCGGCGCTGGAAGGCGCGCACCGCCGCCTCGGTGTCGACGATGTCGTAGCCGAACCGCTCCAGCGCGAGCAGGAAGCCCGCATCCGACCAGTGC
>Ga0105237_10007095_pt1 | contig 12317 bp, 11 predicted proteins | sample KBSC24metaG_FD_81520 | JGI IMG/M metagenome (GOLD analysis project Ga0105237, IMG submission 81520) | Corn rhizosphere microbial communities from Kellogg Biological Station, Michigan, USA - KBS C2-4 metaG | ecosystem: Host-associated > Plants > Roots > Rhizosphere > Soil | place: Michigan, USA...
AACCAGGTGTTTTTATCGATCAATACCACCATACTAAGCAATAGCAAAAATAATGTAACCTATAGTCCCAAAGTCAATGCGGCGTTATTTGCGTGGCTTAATAAGGAACTTTCGGCACCTAACCAGAATGTATGGATAGTTTCGCACATACCGCCGGGCACCGATTTCTTAAAAAGCGCCGATTCCGACACACTTGAATCTATAATTAAGGCACACAGCGCAAATGTGAAGCTTTACCTCGCAGCGCATACACACTTTAATGACCTGAGGGTTATTTATAAAGACTCAACAACCCAGTATGCTTTCATACGTATGGTATCATCCATCACAGCAGACCACAGTAATACACCCGGTTATATTTACGCCGACTTTGATCAAAATGGAAATGTTACCAATGAGACGCAGCGCTACTTAGACTATAAAAGCCTCACCTGGAAAACCGGGTTTGGTATTGGCACGCTGAAAATGGGCGAGGTTAACACGGCAAATGTTTTCAAATTTTTGCAGACAACCCAGGATCCGTTTAAATCGACGCCTTATATACAGTTCCATAGTTTAGATAGCATTAACCGCGATAGTTACCTGAAGCATACCTTTGCGCCTAATTTATTGCAGGTTAAGTAGAGATTTAAGATTCTATGATACTATATATGGGCGGAAGGGGTTTAAGGCCTCAGTAACTTATTAATTGCCTTTTTTAAGGGCCGTTGGCCCGAAACATATTGTAGCCCCGGATTTCAATCCGGGGTAAATTTGCCAATCACCGAAAAGAGTGCCATCGGCACGAGCCATTTTGGGCGTAAATTTCTGCATTAACAATTATTAACACAATTTTAGCGCTTTGTGTATATGTATCGAACCTACGGTTCTCAATCGTATTTGTCTTTTTTTTCCACGGGTTAAAACCCGTGGCTACAATATTGCCCGAGGCTACGCCTCTGTTTCGTGTGAAAAAAAACCGCGCACCAAAATGATTCTTCACAGCCTATTACGAAAATACACCGTTTCCCCAACTATAGCCGCAGAATGTCAAGCACAGTGTGCTAAAACATTCTCGACTTCAGACTCAAGACTTACTCATATCGCAAGGCCTCGATTGGATCAAGCCGGGATGCTTTTTGGGCAGGGTAATAGCCGAAGAAAATGCCGGTAATGGCGCAGACAGCGAAGGACAATACCACAGATGATTCGGACACTATCGTCGGCCAACCAAGCGTTAAAGTTACTATTTGTGTTGAAATAATACCCAGGAGCACGCCAATGATGCCGCCGGTTATGCTGATGATTACAGCTTCCATTAAAAACTGCATTAATATATCCTTACCACGCGCACCTATCGACATGCGGAGGCCTATCTCTTTGGTACGTTCAGTTACCGACACGTACATTATATTCATGATGCCGATGCCACCAATAACCAGCGAAATACCGGCAACCACTGTTAACAAAACAGTAAGCAGGCCACTTGTTGAGCTGAGGGTAGCAATCAATTCCTGCTGGGTACGTACGGTAAAATCGTTATCCTCGAACGACCGTAAACGGTGTGAATCCCGCAGGGTTTGGGTTATTTCGGCTACAGCATCTTGTGTAGAGCTTTCATCAACGGCCGAAGCATAAATATTTGAATAATATATGGTTGCCAGTATCCTTTTTTGCACGGTGGTATAGGGCGCTATCAGGATGTCATCCTGGTCCTGCCCGAAGGAGTTAAAACCCTTGGCAGCCAGCACGCCAATAACTTGAAAAGGGATATGGCCAAAGCGGATAACCTTGCCTATCGGGTTTTCGCCATTTGGGAATATATTATCAATAACAGTTTGCCCAATAAGGCATACCTTGGCTGATGTACGCACATCGTTTTCAGTAAATGCAATGCCATCCTTCAGGCTAAGCTTCCTGATATCAAGGTACTCCGGGCTAACTCCCGACATGGTAGTCGGCCAGTTTAATGCACCATTTATTGCCTGCCCCCTTGACGTTACAGCAGGTGATAACTCGCTGATGTTTTTTACAGAAGCCTTTAAGGCAACAATGTCCTTCAAGGTAAGTGTTTGAAAGCTTGTACCGGCAATGCGCACACCGCCATTAAGGTTGCTTGCCGGCTGCACGGTAATCATGTTGGTACCCATATTGCTTAGCTGATCGTGGATGCTTTGTTTGGAGCCCTGGCCAATGGCCACCATGGCAATAACCGAGCCCACGCCAATAATAATGCCAAGCATAGTTAAAAATGCCCGCAGTTTATTGCGTTGCAATGCTTTAAGCGCTATTCGTATCAGGTTGGCTAAACTCATCTTTTTGTGTCATTAGTCATTTCGCTGTGCTGTCACTAGTCATTGGTGCTTTCCGTATTCGTAATTCACTAACTATTAAATCCGAAATCAAAAATCCGACATCCGAAATAAAATCCACCCTAATAATCATCCGTTACCGGCAAACCCGCCAGCACTTCTTTGGCATTACGTATGTTTTCATTTCGGCTGTCCTTTTGTATCATCCCGTCGCGCAGTTGTATCGTTCGGCTGCTGAACATTGCTATATCCGGCTCGTGCGTTACAAATACGATGGTTTTGCCCTGTGTTGCATTAAGTTCCTGCATTAGCGCCATAATTTCATATGAAGTACGGCTGTCGAGGTTGCCGGTGGCCTCATCTGCCAAAATCATTACAGGCTCGTTAACCAGTGCCCGTGCAATGGCAACCCGTTGTTGCTGTCCGCCGGATAGCTGGCTTGGCGTATGGTCAAACCTGTCTGCGAGCTTTACTGCTTCCAGTGCATGCACTGCTCTCTCGCGCCGCTCGGCCGAACTTATCTCTTTATTGTACAATAATGGCAGTTCAACGTTTTCGAGGGCGGTAGTTCGTGGCAACAGGTTGTAAGCCTGGAAAACAAAACCTATCTTGTGGTTACGCAACATGGCAAGTTCATCGCGCGATAATTGTTTTACATCAACACCATCCAAAAAATAGTTCCCGATGGATGGTTTATCCAAACAGCCCAATATGTTTAACAGCGTAGTTTTACCCGAACCGCTGCTACCCATAATGGTAACAAACTCGCCGGCATTAACATCAAATGATATACCCCTAAGCGCATGCACCGTTTCGCTGCCCATTATAAAGTTGCGCTTCAGCTCCTTTATTTCTAATATTTTTTTATCCTTGCTCATCGGCCCCGGCCTCCTCCGCCACCGCCGGCTCCGCCGCCACGACGGGCAGGCAGGAATGGGCTTGCACCCGGTGTTGTGGCGCCCAATTTGCCAGCCGGTCCGCCGGTAAAGCCGGAAACGACCAAATCGTTAGCGGTTAAACCCGACAGTACTTCTACATGTGTGTTATCATTTAAGCCGATAGTTATCCGTTTTTGAACCAGCTTTTTACCCTGTAGCAGCCATACAGTTGCATGCTGTTTAGGAACCGCCGAAGTATCTGAACGGCTCTTTGCTGTATGTGATACCTGGTTGGCATCGGGACTACCCGCACCAGTACCTTTGCGCATTTTTTTACGGCTTACTTTACCTACTATTTCATAATCCTTTAATAAGGATGAATCGGGTGTAAACGCCAGCGCTTTTGCCGGTATCAGCATGGCATTCTGTACTTCCTTAGTGTATATAATGATATTAGCCGTCATCCCGGGTTTTAATTTCTCGTCGTTATTTGGTGCGTTGATAATGGTGGTATATGTAACCACGTTTGCAGACACAGAAGGGTGCAGGCGTATATCTTCCACTGTACCATTGAACGAATCATTTATAAATGCGTCAACAGTAAACGTTGCCCGGTTTCCTTTTTTTACATCGCCAATATCAGCTTCGTCTACATTGGCCTGTACCTCCATTTTTGTAATATCTTTTGCTATTACAAAAAGGGTAGGGGTGCTAAAACTGGCAGCAACCGTTTGCCCCACACTGATGCTCCTGTTTAATATCACACCGTCAATAGGCGAGTAAATTTCCGAATACGATAAATTTTTCTGCGCCGAACGTACCTGTGCCTGCGCGCTTTTAACGCTTGCCTTCGATGCATTGTAAGTATTCAGGGCAACATCATAGTCCGCTTTACTTATGGCGTCAGTTTTAAAGAGCAGGTTTTGCCTGTCGAAGTTATTTTTTGCGTAAACTTCCTGGCTTTCGGCATTTTGCAGGTTACCGCGGAACTGGTCTAACGTAGCCTGCAATAACGATTTATCAAGCTCGGCAAGTAACTGGCCTTTTTTTACCTTCGAGTTAAAATCGACGTAAAGCTTTGAGATAATGCCAGACACTTGTGTACCCACAGTTACCGTATCTACAGGCTCAATTTTGCCGGTGGCGGTAACGCTTTGGGCAATGTAGCCGGTGTCGGGCTTTTCGGCCTGAATGACAATGGGCGCATCTTTTTTATGGAAAAACAACAGCCATATCAGAACTATAGCTATCAGTATTGCGGCTATAATTAATATTCGTTTCAAAACTGGTTTCATGATAGCTCCTGTTTATAATTTAATGGGGATGCCCCGGTAAAAATCATATATTTTTAAAGTAAGCAACTCGTTGTATTTTGCCTGGATAAATGCCTGTTGGGCCTGTACGAACAAAGTTTTCTGCAATAAAAAATCTACTGTATTTGCTACCCCAACTTTCAGTTGCTCACTGGCAATGCGGTAACTTTCTTTGCTGTATTTATATTGCTCTTGCGCCGCGTCATACTGGCTTTTTGAATTCTGCACATTTATAAATGCTCGTTCTACCGTTTGCGAGAGCGTTATTTTGGTATTGTTTAAATTGAGCTGCGATTGCAGCACATTTATTTTGGCTTCCTCAACCTGCGTTTTTACCGTTCGTTTAGTGAAAATTGGGACCGATAACGTAAGGCCGACCTGTTGGGTAAAGTTATTATTGAGCTGGTTTCCGAAACTGCCTTGCCCGCTGCCGGACGTATAACCCGTATTTAATGAGCCGCCCGCTGTAAGCGTTGGCTTGTAGCCTGCCCTTGCTTTGGCGACATCGTATTGGGCAATCTGCACACCCAGCTCACCATTTTTTACTTCCGGGCGGTTTTGCAGGGCAATTTGTTCAACCGTATGAAATGCTGTTACAGTATCAATTGGCGCAATCGTGTCAGGTTTTACAATGTCGAAATTTACATCGCTTGGCAGCAGGAGTAATTGCTTTAAAGTAAGCAAATCGCCACGCTGGGTGTTCTGTGCGTTTACAAGGGTATATTTATCGTTGGCAAGCTGGGCCTGCAATTGTATCAGCGCTGCGCGGGCTACGCTGCCGGCATCGTAGCGCTGCTGTTCAACCTTTACCTGTGCAGTAGTGGTGTTTACCAAATCGGTATCGTAAACAATGTTTTCCTTGTCGAGTAAAATAGCAAGATAACTCTGCGTTATCTGCAGGGTAATGTCGTTTTCCTGTTGGATGATATTCAAATTCGCCGACTGCACCGACAGGTTTTTTTGCTGGATATCGTTAGTAATATATCCTCCATTATACAGGGTTATTGATGAGTTTAACCCATAAGAGCCGGATGCCACGAACGACGAGCCGCGATTATTGATCGCTACGCCATTACTATCCACCTGGCTGATACTGTTACGGCCGCCATTATTCAAATGCTCAAAATTTTGCGATGCCGAACCGGAAAGATTTGGCAGGCGCCCGGCTCTTGAAAGCAGTAATTCCTGCTGGCTTATCTGTTGCGACAAGCGCAGGCTGTTTATCTGGATATTGTTCTTTTTGGCGTAATCGATGCACTTTACCAGGTCCCATTTAATGGTTTTGCCTATTAAGGTGCTGTCCTGTGCAAAAAGGTTTTGACAACCTAAAAGCATCGTTAATATCAATATACATTTCTGTTTTAACAGCATAACTCTATTGTTTCAACTAAAACACAATCACCAGTCCCCGATTTTCAAAAGTTCATTATTGAAATTGATTTGAAAATGTCCTATATCAGCTTAAACAATGATAACTGTCATGATATTCCGCTGTATAAGTTTTTGGATGTGGATCAGTACCTGTTAAATGGTATAAATTTGAAAATGTTTGATTTAATGGGAGTTATGTTTGTAATAATTTGATTACGATAAAAACTTTGACGCGATCATAGTTTGACTTATGATAATTGGCTAACTTATTTTATCTTCATCTGATAATTAATAACAATGATTAAACCTTTACTTGCCTCTTTTATAACTTTACTGCTTTTCACCAATGCCGAAGCTCAAAAAGGCGGCATAATTTATTATCTGACCAATTCCGGCAAACTTGTATCTACAAAAGACAGCGCCGATTATTCAATGGTGGTATCACCGCCTGACAGTAGTATTGACAAAACTATGTATGTTGTACGCGAGTATGACAAAAACGGGAAAGTGAGATTGGTAACCGGCTCAAAAACCAACGACGTTAACCTGCAATATTTTGGCCGTTATGTGGCCTATTATCCAACCGGGAGAAAGAAAAGCACAGGAACTTTTAAGGAAGGTAAACTATCCGGAAGTCGCGTTGAGTATTATCCGACCGGCAAGTTTTATAATTCGGTTAATTGTTTGCCCGGTGACCGGGTATTATACAATGCTTGCATGGATTCACTTGGCAAAACCCTTGCCGAAAACGGTACAGGTGAATGGATTGATTTTGATGAAAATTTTACTGAAATAATAGCCCAAGGTAAAATAACAAACGGGGTTAGGGACGGAACGTGGCGCGAAAGGAGAAACGACTCGGTTACGCTTGTAAGCCAGTACAAGGATGGCAAGCAGTTTGCAAGTGAGGAAATAGATAATAAAACCGGTAAAACCTTTTCACCGATCGATTCGGTACCCTTGTTTCCGGGTGGAATGGAAGCTTTTTACCATTTCCTGGCCAAAAACATGCGTTACCCGGCGGTAGCACGTGAGAATGGTGTCCAGGGGAAAGTGATATTAGCTTTTATTGTTGAGATAGACGGTACATTAACAGATTTACATCTTACACGTGGTATTGGCGGCGGTTGCGATGAGGAGGCTATGAGGGTTTTCAAAATGTCGCCGCCTTGGGTACCAGGTAAGAAAAATGGCCAACCGGTGCGGGTAGCTTATAGCGTTCCTATATCATTTGCATTAAGTCAATAATATTTTACAGACACACAATGCCGAAATTCATTTTTACTTTTCTCTTTTTAACATTGTTTTTTACAAACGTAAAGGCACAAAAAGATAGTGTGATATACTACATAAAAAATCCGGACAAACTCGTGTCAAATAAGGATAGCGCCGATTACTCAGTTGTTATTACTCCTGTCGACAGTAATCTGTTTTTGGTAAAAGAGTATTTTAAAACGGGTAGACTAGGGTTAATGGGCAAATCGACTAATGCCACATTGCATTTTAACTTTCATGGCCTAATTGTTTATTATTTTCCGAATGGAAATAAAATGTATGAAAAGAATTTTAAAAACGGCAAGCCGGTTGGAGACATAATAGAATATTATCCAGATGGTAAATTTTACAATAGGAAACATTATGAAAATGCTGAAGGCAAATCAAAATTATTATTAGAAGATTGCAATGACCGTTATGGCAACACACTGGCTACCAATGGGAACGGCAAGTGGCAAAAATACAGTTGGAATTTTTCTAAATTACTTGAAGAAGGACCAATTATTAACGGAATGGAAGATGGAGAATGGCACGCAAAAATGGCTGATTCGGTTGATATGATTGAAATTTATAAAGAGGGAAAAATATTCAAAAGAGAGGACCACGGCAATGAATCAAAAGTTTATACCAGTGTCGAAAAAGTCCCTGAATTTCCTGGCGGAATTAATGCTTTTTATGATTTTATTAGAAAAAACTTGAAATATCCGCTACCCGCATATAAGGGTGGGATACAAGGTGAAGTTGACCTAAGTTTTGTTGTAGAAGAGGATGGTTCACTCACTAATATCGAAGTGAGGCGTGGCATAGGAGGTGGATGCGACGAGGAAGCAATTAGAGTAATCAAACTCTCGCCAAAATGGTCGCCGGGAATTCAAAATGGCAAACCCATAAGAATTGGATATGGTGTTCCGATAACGTTCTCTCTAAAATAATAAAGGCTCCCACCAACCAGTGAAAGCCTTTTTTTAGATATAACTATTTGTTATTAAATAACGCCGGTATCAACCAAAACCTGGTTCATGTTACGTACTGCGTCGGCGCTTTTGTTAAACTCGGCCTGCTCGGCATCGCTTAATTTAAAGTCGAGGATTTTCTCGAAACCGCCTTTGCCCAGGATAACCGGAACAACTAAAGAAATATCTTTCTGACCGTATTCACCATCAAGGGCAACACCGCATGATATTAATTTTTTCTCGTCGCGAACAATGCTTTCAACCATTGCGGCAGTACCTGCGCCTGGTGCGTACCATGCAGAAGTACCAATTAAAGCCGTTAAAGTTGCACCACCAACCATAGTTGATTTTACCACTTTATCCTGTTGCTCTTTACTCAGTAACTGGGTAACTGGGATGCTGTTCCAGGTAGCGTGGTTAATTAAGGGTATCATAGTGGTGTCACCGTGACCACCAATAACAACCGCGTTTAAGTCGGCAGGCGAGCAGCCAAGTTCCTGGCTCAGGTAATATTTAAATCTTGATGAATCCAAAGCGCCGCCCATACCTAAAATTTTATTTTTCGGTAAGCCCGAAGTTTTAAGGGTAAGGTAGTTCATGGTATCCATCGGGTTCGACACCACGATGATGATGGTGTCAGGCGAATACTTTAATATATTTTCAGTAACGCTCTTTACTATACCAGCATTAACACCGATCAGTTCTTCGCGTGTCATGCCCGGTTTGCGCGGCAGACCCGAAGTAATTACCACCACTTCCGAACCCGCAGTAGCGGCGTAGTCGTTAGTAACACCTTTAATTTTAGTGTCGAACCCTAACAGGGCCGATGTTTGCATCATATCGATGGCTTTACCTTCAGCAACGCCTTCTTTGATGTCTAATAAAATAAGTTCTTCGGCCAATTCTTTCCTGGCGATATTATCTGCGCAGGTTGCTCCAACAGCACCGGCGCCAACAACAGTTATTTTCATAATATATTTGATTTTGCGGATAGAAAATTAAATTGGCCGAAGATAGATATTTATATTTTTTCTGCGTGTAAAAATTATACAATAAGTGTTTCGATTTCGGAATTCGGAATTTCGATTTCGGAATTAGAATAGCATGACCTATACCTGCGAAAAATTGCAGCTTTTTACATTTTATCAGATAAAGGGTCGAAAATGACTGGAAAATTTCGACGATGGCTATATTTAGGTGCTTTAATTATAAAATGGAATAAATATATATTAAAAATTGCGCTTAGCGTCGGTTTTTTGGGTGTATTTGTGTAGAATGCTTTGTTTTGTGATCTTTAATTTTACGATAAGCTATGTTAACATAGCAAATGATTTTTTTTAGTCCTTAAAATTTGCTCGGGTGTTTTTATCTTATAGGACTTTTGCCTTTTAAGGATAATTTTTAATCAGGTGTTAATAACTTTTAGATTTTATACTCTGATTTAGTGAATTTCGCACTATAGATGCACGTTTTTAAAAAATATTAGAATTTTTTTAACATTTTATGATGAAATTTATAAAAATAGTTTAAATTCGCCTCATTATTCGTAGATAACCCTACAAAATTTAAGATTTCAACCCAATATTATAAATTAATTAAAAATGGCAACTAAACTCGAGTACATCTGGCTTGATGGATACAAACCCACTCAAAGCCTGCGCAGCAAAACAAAAATTGTAAGTGATTTCGGCGGCACATTAGAAGAATGCCCAAACTGGAGCTTTGACGGTTCATCAACCGAGCAGGCACCGGGTGGTTCGTCCGACTGCGTGTTGAAACCTGTGTTTATTTGTAAAGATCCGGGAAGGCTGGATGCTTACCTTGTAATGTGCGAAGTACTTGATTCAACCGGTGCAGCTCACGAGTCGAATGGCCGTGCGCTTATCCAGGATGATGACAATGATTTCTGGTTCGGTTTTGAGCAGGAATACTTCCTGTGGGATCCTGAAACCAACAAACCGCTTGGTTTCCCTGCTGGTGGCTACCCCGGTCCGCAAGGCCCTTACTATTGCTCGGTTGGTGCAAACAATGCATATGGCCGCGACATAGTTGAAGAGCATCTTGACCTTTGCCTTGAAGCTGGTTTAAATGTTGAAGGTATCAACGCTGAGGTTGCTGCAGGTCAGTGGGAATTCCAGATATTTGCAAAAGGTGCTAAAGAAGCCGGTGACCAGATTTGGGTTGCACGTTACCTGCTTGAAAGAGTTGGCGAGGCTCATGGCGTTTCTATCAACTGGCATTGCAAACCGCTTGGTCAATTAGACTGGAACGGTTCAGGTATGCACGCAAACTTCTCGAACACTACTTTAAGAACTTGTGGAAGCCAGGAAGTTTATACCAAAATTTGCGAAGCTTTCCGTCCGGCTGTTGCCGAATGTATCGCAGTATACGGTGCCGATAACGATCAGCGTTTAACCGGTAAACACGAAACTGCTTCTATACATGACTATAGCTATGGTGTTTCTGACCGTGGTGCTTCAATCCGCATCCCGCTTTACACTGTACAAAAAGGCTGGAACGGTTACCTTGAAGATCGTCGCCCTAACTCGGCTGCCGATCCATACAAAGTAGCTGCAGTTATCATCAAAACCGTTAAATCGGCAAAACTGTAATTCCTGACTAAAGTAAATATGTTCTTATCCCCTGGTGGTAATTCGCCGGGGGATTTTTTTTGACGAGATATTTAGCGGATTTAAAGGATTAGCTTCTTTGATTGCTTAGAAGAGAACTTTGCGCTGTGTATACACAGCCAGGGGGACAGCTGCTATTTTGAATAAACACCTGATTTAATCATTCTAAGGCCATCCACAGATAAATTATATAAGTAAACCCAGCATTCAGTAACTCCATTTGCTGTTTCAATAGGTATCAATTCCCTCACAAATAAATTTGGTTGTGCTTCATCCGGTCCAAAGCCTTCATAGTGGTCCAACTGTTTGAATACTCGTTTGGTATTATTCAGTTGGTAAATTTTCCCATAGACATAACTACTGCCTTTGTTATCAATAATAGCTCCTGGGTATTCGCCCATATCATAAAGTCTGCCGTTAAATCGGCCATTGGCATAGAAAGTACAATTGGCGTTAAGATATGCACCAAATTCGTTCTGCTTATCCAGCAGTGTGCCATAGACAAATAAATAGGGGCAAACGTTTTTCATTTCAATTGTAAAGATATTGCCTGTTGGGTACGAACGCAATATATTGCCGTATTTGGAGAATGATTTGTTTATTGTTTAACACATTAATTTTATCTTGCTTAAATTGCCACGCCAATTAGTTGATGCGCCATGAACGAAGAACAGGTAAAAGCCTATATACAGGATAACGATATAAAAAAAATAAAATTTGCTTTCGCTGATATCGACGGGGTATTGCGGGGTAAAGTAATTCACCCCAAAAAGTTCCTGGACGGGCTTGAAGGCGGTTACGGTTTTTGCGATGTGGTATGGGGCTGGGACAGCAGCGACGCCTGTTATGATAATGTAAAGCTTACTGGCTGGCATACCGGCTACCCCGACCAAATGTGCCGCATCGACCTTTCAACTTTTCGCACCGTGCCATGGGACGAAAATATTCCTTTCTTTTTGGGCGATTTCAGTAAAGCGGATGGCAATGATTTGCCTGCCTGCGGGCGCAGCCTGTTAAAACGCATTGCAAAACAATGTGCAGATATGGGCTATCATGCCGAGTTTGCCCAGGAGTTTGAGTGGTTCAATTTTAGTGAAACGCCGCAAAGCCTTAAAGAAAAGAGCTTCACCAATTTGGAAAGTCTTACGCCGGGCATGTTTGGCTACTCGATACTGCGCACATCATTAAACGATGAGTTTTACAATGATTTGTTCGATTTGCTGCTACAATTTAACGTGTCGCTTGAAGGTTTGCACACCGAAACAGGCCCCGGGGTTTATGAGGCTGCGATTTTGCACGATGGCGTTTTAGAAGCGGCCGATAAAGCCGTGCTGTTTAAAACAGCAGTAAAAGAGATTGCCAATAAACACGGCATTATAGCCACCTTTATGGCCAAATGGAACGAAAACCTGCCCGGTTGCAGCGGTCACCTCCACCAAAGCCTTTGGACAAAAGACAATGCAAAGAACCTGTTTTACAGCGCTGATGATGAATTTAACATGAGCGACTTGCATAAGCATTACCTTGCGGGTCAGCTGCATTGCCTTCCGCAAATATTGCCCATGTATGCGCCAACAATAAATAGTTATAAACGCCTGGTTGAAGG
>Ga0105237_10007096_pt1 | contig 12313 bp, 11 predicted proteins | sample KBSC24metaG_FD_81520 | JGI IMG/M metagenome (GOLD analysis project Ga0105237, IMG submission 81520) | Corn rhizosphere microbial communities from Kellogg Biological Station, Michigan, USA - KBS C2-4 metaG | ecosystem: Host-associated > Plants > Roots > Rhizosphere > Soil | place: Michigan, USA...
AATATCACTAAGCAGTTTCATATCCATTACATAGCCAGTACGTGGATCTGGTTCACCAACCACTTTTACCACAAGCTCATAATTATGGCCATGATAATTTGGGTTGTTACACTTGCCAAATACTTTATCATTCACTTCTTCTGTCCATTCAGGATTATGCAGGCGATGCGCTGCATTGAAATGCTCTTTTCTATATACGGCTACCTTATTGCTCATACTTAAGAAGTAGTGTTGCGGATAATATGTTTACTATAACAGTGGTGTATGTAAAATGTTTAATCGCCAAAATATTCTACATAAATCCTTGCTGTTTCATATAGTTTAATGCAATGCAGTTTAACATTTGAAGGCAGATGCGGAAAAAGCTGGTTCCAGATACCCATGGCAAGATTTTCTGTGCTGCAGAGTTTTCCTCTCAAAAATTCTACGTCAAGGTTCAGATTTTTGTGATCTACTTTGTCTGTAACATGTTCCTTAATCAGCGCTTTCAATTTCTTTACATCCATCAGAAAACCAGTGTCGGTATCAACTTCTCCTTTTACGGTAACATAAAGATCAAAGTTATGCCCATGCCAGTTTTCATTGGCACAAACCCCAAAAACTTCCTCGTTTTTTTCTTTGCTCCAGTTGGGGTTGTATAATTTATGTGCAGCGTTAAAATGCGCTAACCTTGTTAAATAAACCATCGCTCTGTTTCAAAAAATTTCCGCAAAGGTAATACTTGCTAAATAAATAAACAGGGGTTGAAATACTGCTCACTACTTAAATAACACCTGTGAGTTACCGTTTTTCGGAAACAGAGTATTTATTTAACTCCGACCTTTGTGCGCCTATGAAAGTAGTAATTACATCAGCTACAGAAGGGGAAATTGTATCGACAACCAGGGATCTAAGCAAGGTTTACATCGATCAAAACATACTGGAACTAACATTCCATCAAAGCGGTGTGGGTATGCTTTCCTCTGCCGTTTCCTTTACACAAATGATAGAAAATCACAAGCCAGACCTGGTAATACAGGCTGGAATCGGAGGATGTTTTAGCGAAACTTTCAATTTGGGAGAGGTTGTTACAGTTAAGGAAGAGCATCTTGCAGATATGGGCGTTGAAGAAGGTACAGGCTGGATGGATATTTTTGATTTAAACCTTGAATATGCCAATCGCCTCCCCTTTGAAAACAAAAAACTCACGAATACTCATCTTGAAAAATTAAACCTGTTGAGATTGCCGCAAGTAACAGCCATTACCATTAACGAAATAACTACCCGAAAGCAAAGAGTTGAACAATTGGCTGCAAAATATCATCCGGTTATTGAAAGCATGGAAGGTGCTTCGTTACATTATGTATGCAGAGACTTTGGTGTTCTCTTTATACAAATAAGGGCAATAAGTAATTATATTGGAGAAAGAAACAAAAGCAATTGGAAACTTAAAGAGGCGATTAAAAATCTTAATGATGTTTTAGCAAGCTACATTCATCAGCTTCATAGTAATCTGAAGAACGTTTTACAATGATTTATTCACCATTTACTTCACTACTCACTATATGAAATTTACACTTGGCTTTTCTCCTTGTCCTAACGATACTTTTATATTTGATGCATTGGTAAACCATAAGATTGACACTAAAGGACTTGAGTTTGATGTAGTGCTGGAAGACGTGCAAACCCTTAACCAATGGGCCATTGAAGGTAAACTTGATTTTTCGAAAATAAGCTATGGCGTATTGCCTCTTGTACTTGAACAATATACTTTGTTAAACAGTGGAGGTGCACTCGGCAAGGGGGTTGGACCTTTATTAATTTCGAAGAAAGAAAACAGCCAAAAAGAGAGAGAATCTTTGCATGAAATTATCGACAATAGTTCTATCGCAATACCCGGAAAAAATACAACTGCACATCTTTTGTTCTCACTGGCTTTTCCGAAGGCAACAAAGAAGCAGTTTAAGATATTTAATGAAATAGAAGATGCAGTATTGAATGAGGAAGTAAATGCCGGTGTGATTATACATGAAAACCGCTTCACTTATCATCTTAAGGGTCTGCATAAACTGATAGATCTTGGCGAATATTGGGAAAAGGTTACCGGCGTACCCATTCCACTTGGCGGCATAGTTGCAAAAAGAAGTCTTGATAAATCATTGATTGAAAAAGCAGACAACCTGATAAAGCAGAGTGTTGAATATTCTTTTCAGCATCATCATAAGCAATTATCAGATTATGTAAAAATACATTCCCAGGAAATGAGTGAAGATGTAATGAGGCAACACATTGATTTATACGTAAACAACTACTCTATTGATTTAGGCAAGGATGGAAAAGATGCGGTTTTAAAGCTGGTTGAAATATATGAACAGCAGCATCCCGGTATAAAAATTAACAGGCAGAATATTTTTGCAGACGGACAGCAATAAGATGAAATTTGTGCATCCAAAAACATCACTGGCAACGAGCCGCCGTTCTGTAATTTGCCTATCTTATACTCGCAAACAAGCGCTATGATAAAACATTTCAATTTTATTGGCACAATAGTTTTCTCTTTACTCATACAGACCGTTTTTTCGCAGCAGACAAAGCAATCATTACAGCTTAATCGTGTTTCAAACAATCAGCCACGCAATGTTATTTTTATTCTGACCGATGATCACCGCAATGATTTCATGGGTTTTACCGGTAAGATCCCCTGGCTTAAAACGCCCAATATGGATAGACTTGCGAAGGATGGTGCATGGTTTAAAAATGCTTTTGTTACCACCTCGTTATGCTCACCAAGCAGGGCATCTATTTTAACAGGACAATACTCCCATGTCCACACGATAGTTGATAATAGCGCCCCGGCACCTGCAAGTCTTACTTATTTTCCGCAATACCTTCAACAGGCCGGCTATCAAACCGCTTTCTTTGGCAAATGGCACATGGGCAATGATGATGATGCACCAAGGCCAGGGTTTGACTATTGGGAAAGTTTTAGAGGGCAAGGCGTTTATTATAATCCTACATTGAATGTAAACGGCAAGCATGTAAGCTATAATGATTCAAGCTACATTACAGACATACTCACCAACGATGCATTAAACTGGCTGCAAAAAAGGGATAAGCACAAGCCTTTCTTTTTATATCTTTCTCACAAAGCAGTGCATGCTGAGTTTTATCCTGCCAAACGCCACCGCGGATTATATGCAAATAAAATGCTGCCTATTCCTTCTACTTATTATCAGACACTTTCAGATGAATATAAAAAGTACAACTGGCCCGAATGGGTAAAGCAGCAGCGCTTTAGCTGGCATGGTGTTGATTATATGTACCACGGCCATCACGACATTAACGAAATGGTTCAACGATACTGCGAAACTTTACAGGCTGTTGATGAGAGCATTGGCTCTGTGATGGATTATCTTACGAAGGAAGGGCTTGATAAAAACACACTTATCATTTATATGGGTGATAACGGCTTTAGCTGGGGTGAACATGGCCTGATTGATAAAAGGCATTTTTATGAAGAGTCTGTAAAAGTACCGTTCTTAGCCTATTGCCCGGATTTGTTTAAAGGCGGGCAAACCATTACACGTATGGTGCAGAATGTTGATGTGGCGCCTACCGTACTTGAATGTGCAGGACTTCAAAAGCCGGCTTATATGCCTGGAAAATCTATTGTTCAATTGTTGCATGGAGACACCACAGCATGGCGCACTAAAATATTTTATGAGTATTACTGGGAGTATGACTTTCCTATGACTCCTACCATGTTTGGCGTTCGCACCGACAGGTATAAATACATTCACTATAATGGCATCTGGGATACCAATGAGTTATACGACCTGGAAAACGATCCTGATGAAAAATATAACCTGATTGAAAAGCCGGAATACCAGCAGACAGTGAAGCAACTTGCAGATAGTTTATATGGCTGGCTTGAATCTACCAACGGTATGCAGATTCCATTGAAGCGAACATTGCGCCATGCAGGTGGTGACTACAGGCACCCGAATCAATATTAGTTGATGGGTATTGGTTGATAGTTGTTTGAGAGTGACGGGTTCTTGTCACTAACTAAAAACTAAATGCAGCTTTCGTCTCAGGATAATCTAGTTTATAACTTTCTTCTTTGCCGTTGGCTTTTACGTGCAACATATTAATCTGCTCTTTGCGGTAATCGTGCAGGAGTGAATTAGAGAGAGAAAGTTTTTTAATACTGCTGATATTTTTTACTTCGAAGTAAGCCCATGTGCTTTCGCTTTGCTGTTCAAAACCAAGAAAGGATAAGACCACTGTTTTACCATCTGCCTGTAGTTGCAAATGCTTTTGAATATAATCGCTCACCAGTTTATTCATTTCAGCCTGGTTGGATGGATGCGTTAAATCAACCTTTTCTTTGTAATTGTTGTGGAGCACAGTTTCAAAATCATCTGTAAAAATGCGTACGCTTATTTCAAGCTCTTTTTCTTTCGCATTGTGATTAATCTCTGTCATCGACACGTAAAAAGGATGAAGCGCTGTAAAGGCCATCATCATCCATTGTATAAACAAACTGTTCATTAAAATATTTTGTATAGCAAAATTGAAAGATAATTTTCAACCAGGAAAGAAGCATTTTTACCAGGTGTACAGATGAACTACCGGTAAAGAATCATCATTCTTCTTCCAGGCTTTCTTTAATCTGGTCGCTTATTGTTACCAGTAGTTTATCAATACGGTGGTTGTCCATATCAACAATTTCAAAATTAAAACCTCGCCAGCTAAGCTTATCGCCAGTCCCTGGTATACGTTCGAGCTCATGAAGTACAAAACCTGCAAGGGTATCAAAATCATGCTCTTCATTCAGCCAATCTGTTTTTTCAAAGCGGGCAAGAAAATCATAAAAAGGAATTTGTGCATCTACCAGGTAGGTGCCATCGTCCCTTTTCACAATTTCATAGTCATCATCATTTGCCTGTGGTATATCGCCAACAATTGCTTCTACAATGTCATTAATAGTTATGATGCCTTCCAGCGAACCATATTCATTCACTATAAAAGCAAAATGCTTTTTGGTTATTTTAAATTGTTCCAACAGTTGGTACGCAGAATTATTCTCCGGCACATAAACAGCAGGCTGCAGCAGATCTTTCATTTTTGTATCGCCGGATGCAGTAAAAAGATTTTTCAATAACACTACGCCTTTTATTACATCAATATTGCCCTCACATACAGGATAAACGGAATAAGCAATAGGTTCTGCAGATGCTTTTACCTCATCAACTGTCGCGTCAGCATCAAACCAGATAATGTCTTTGCGATGTGTCATCAACGATGTAATATTCCTATCACCAAGATGAAACACACGCTCGATAATTTCCTGTTCAGCTTCTTCAATGGTTCCTTGCTCTGTTCCTTCACTAATGATAGCTTTAATTTCTTCTTCAGTTACCTGGTTGTCGGTGCTTTTAATATTAAAAATACTTACAAGAAAGTTTGATGATTTACTCAATAACCAGATAAAAGGATAGGTGATATAGGTAACGATGCGCATGGGGCCGGCAAGCTTTTTAGCGATAGCTTCAGGATTGCTAAGCCCGATTCTTTTAGGAACAAGCTCACCCAGCACCAAAGAAAAATAAGTGATAATGATTACGATGGTTGTAGTGGCAAGGCCATTACTGTAATGTTTTAAAGCATCGAACTTGTTATAAAATTCAACAAGCCCCCCTTTAAGGTTTTCACCGGAAAAAATACCGGTAAGTACACCAATCAGCGTAATGCCTATTTGAACTGTGGAAAGAAAAGTATCTGGGTTATTTGCGAGGTCCAATGCTTCCTGTGCGTTTTTATCGCCTTTATTCGCCTGCCCTTCAAGCCTTGCTTTTCTTGCTGACACCAGCGCAATCTCGGCCATGGAAAAAACACCGTTAAGGATAATTAGCCCAAGAATTATAAAAATCTCAATCATAGTATAGTTGTAAAACTAAAGCAATATCAGCATTATTTGTCACGTACCAGTGCTAGGCCTCCAAAAACGGGCAGAGATAATAAATCTTTCGCTGAAACAAAATTGTAGGCGTATGAGTTTCAAACAACAGGAATGGAGCATCAAGTTATCACTGTGCAGCATCTCTCATCATTCCTATATGTTCAATGCCATCTTCGAGATAGATATCACTACATTGTTTAAACCCAAGGCTTTCGTAAAACTTCTTCAGGTATAATTGCGCCCCGATATGAATATCCATACCGTGGTAAATAAAAGAACATACTTCAATCGCTTTTGTCATGAGTGCCTTGCCGGCACCAGTGCCGCGATATGCGGGGGATGTTACTACACGCCCGATAGATGGCTCCTTATACGATAATCCTGGCGGTACAATACGAACATAAGCGGCAAGGTCACCTTTATGATAACCACAAAGATGATAACATTGCTGATCCTTATTATCTGCATCCTGAAAGGGGCAATTCTGTTCCACAATAAATACTTCAATTCTTAAACGCAGTACCTGGTAAATTTCTTCAGCAGAAAGTTCGTTGAAATGTTTGCATTGCCAATCCAGCGTCATAATGAAAAGTATAAGATTGAAAAAACGGTGCAGGTCTGACTTAATCTTCCCGCTTAAAAAAACTCTTGAGATTATCGTTAATATAATACTTGATGTCTTCTTCTGCAAGATGTTCGCGCAGCCAGTTAAAAGATGGCCTGTATTCCTGCATAAACAACTGGAGCGAATCGCTTTTTAACCCGGTATAAGTATTTACAATGGTGTTATTAAACCGGTAGTTGATGTATTCTTCCTTTTCATTGTTATCAAAAAAATCGTAGGCGTTACGCTTTACTCTTTCCCGTCTGCTGAAACGATCAAGATTTAAGGCAATACCGGCGCCGGAATTAGCACCACCTACAGCCTTCTTTAAAGCACCTGTACTGGCCAAAAATTCTTTGCGGCGTTCCATACTGTCTAACTGGTACTGGCTATATCCTTTACTGCGAACAGTTACCCCCTGTAAGCTATTGGCAAGTGGCTTGATTGTTAATTCAAGCACAGGCAGCGATGCATAATCACCCGAGTACCTGAGTGTATCAAAATGGTAACCGATATAAGAAAAAGATAACATATCGCCTGTGCCTACTTCAATAGAAAACAATCCGTTATTATTAGTAATAACTGTTTTACCGCTGTTAAGGTTGGTAATGTTTGCAAATCCCACAGGCAACTGCGTTATGCTATCTTTTAAAACACCTTTTACTTCTTTACGCTGTGCCATAGAAAACAAAGTCATCATGCAACAAACGATCACAAAAAACCATCTCATGTATAAAATATTTTGCGCAAGTTAATCTGTATTTACCGATGTTGGAGAGATGACCGTCGGATGCCTGCAGTTTCACGCTCTTCGCCAGCTATTGCCAGCTTTTAATTACTTCTACATCAAACACAAGAATACTATTTGGCGGAATAGTTACAGCCCTGCTTCTTACTGAATAAGCAAGCCCGGAAGGTATAATCAATCTAATCTTACCACCTGCTTTGCACACAGGCAATCCAATTTGCCAGCCTTTTATTAAACGGTTTAACGGAAAAGTGGCGGGCTCTTCTTTTGTTTCATCAAACACGGCACCGCTTAACAAAGCACCTTTGTAATAAACAGTAACGCTATCAGTTAATTTAACCTGTGACCCTGTACCTTCTTTAATTATTTGATAATACACGCCATCAACAGAACCTGTAGTATCAATAGCATGGGCGCTAACCGCACTGTCAATTGCCATCTTGTCTTTGGCTGCCTGCATTAAACTATCTGCATGATGATACAAATTAATCTTCACATTTTCTGAAGAAGGGGTTCTTGTAAACACATCCCCATAAGCAGCATTGGCAGGCGTAAAACCGCCGTTCCATAAATAAAAACGGTTGCTGTCAAGGCCCCCGCCAAAATCAATCCTGTCTTTATCCCGCCCCGTAACATCGCAGGAGAATGAGGCTTTGACAAGTTCTTTCTGTCTTCCATCTTCAAGCACAATATGCTGGTTACCATAAAAGGCTTTCCGCTGCAGTTGCCCGTTTACGCCGGAAAAATCTTCTACAAAAGAATATAAATGACTGAGGGAATGACCATCTTTTGGCGCTTTAAAAGAGGCGATAAATTTCCACGCATTCAATTCAGGCGCAAAAAAGTAGCCGGAATAAATAGTAGATTGAGAAGCGCTATCCGGCAAAGCCGTAACATAAAACTTATAGGTGCTACCGGGCTTCCAGTCGTACACCCAATGGCTGTGTCCGCCGGTACCTTCGTTGCCAAAGCTTTCAGCATAGACATCCTCTCCTTTTGCTACTAAACCTACTTTGTTACTGTCAGCAACTTTATTTCTGTCAACGGCCTCGTTGCCTGCATCCCATACAGAAAAAATCACGCGACGTTCTTTTTTACTGTTCACCTGCATACCAAAATATCCTCTTGCAAAACCACAGGCCATATAGTAACTATGAATAATATCCGCACTTTCCGGCACTGTTACTTCATTATAAAACCCGGTAACGGTTAATGAATCATCCACCGGATATTTTAAATGCACAGATGCAGCGTTACGCCTTGATTTTTTATTGATATGAATTGCGTCCGTTGCTTCTCCACTTAATGTAATGGATTGGATATCCATGATGCCCGCAGAAGATTTAAGCAGTGGTTTAAAATGAAGATTATAGAAACCCGTATCTTTTATCTCTATTTCCTTTACAGCATACTGACGATAAAAACTGCTTTTTAAAACCTGTAAAGTAAATTTTTTATTGGCTACTGTCAGCTCTACTGTGCTGTTGCCTTTTTTGTTTCGGGCATTAACTGTAATTAGTAGTTTGCCCGTTTTTCCTACATAGAAAAAATAATCCAGTTGCTGCTTCATATTGTTCCAGTTGTGCAACCCTTCTGCCTGTGAAAACAGAGATTCATCATCATCTTCCGCAGGTGTGGCATAACCGGTATAGCCAGGAATGGTAATGCTTTGGCCATTGCCGGTTGAATAAACGAAAGACAACAGGATAAAAAGCAGTGAAAGATATTTTATCATAAGTGATGATTAATTTCAAATGTAAGCGACTGTTCACAAAAAATATCATCATTTATCTCATGTTGAGCCTAGTAGCAGCAGTTTTGTGATGACAAAAAAGAAACGCTTTGCAATAGAAGCAAAGCGTTTCCTTCAGCATATAAATGAAAAATTTTATTTAGAAAAATGGTAGTTAATATAAATTGTCTTTCCTTCAAAACCAACTGCAGATTGCAATGTCATTGAGCTTGCATCTATTGATTTAATTGCAAGTCTGTAACCATCAGTTACATTTTTTGGTTTTTCGCCATTAATTAATTTCTTGAAAAGAAAATTTTGCACGCCGTCCCTGTTTTCAAGACTCCAGTAAATTGTTCTTGTACCGGAAGAACACCCTTCACCGTTGTTATTAATGGTATAGGTACCGTTGCCATTTTGTACAAGGTTCCACTGGCTACCTATATAACAGGAATAAAGACCATCACCAAATGCAACTACTTTAAGGGCCGATTTATCAGCGCCTTCAATATCTATATCGTTTACTGTCCAGTTACCTTTAATAGTAGAAGGGCTTGCACTGGGCCCTGAAACTTTGTTGGCAGTGCTGCAGGAAGAAAGAAATCCAATCGTAATAAACATCAGGGCCATAGAGAAAAAACGCATCTTTTTCATAATATATTTCTTTGATTTTTAAAAGATATGCAAATCTAATACCATTCCTGTTATAAGTTATGAACACTTATACCTCGTAAACTTTTCCCCGATACATAAAGAGGGCTAAATACAAAATTATTTGGATAATCAGAGAAAAAAAGTTCAGGCCATGCCAATTCTATATCCATGCATATCTGATTGACTTACCAATGAGTTCGCTAATACTTTTACAACCTGTTTTATGAAGCATATTTTTTCGATGTGTATCAACAGTTTGCTTTTTAATATTCAACACGCAGGCAATTTCCTTACTTGGTTTACCCAAAATAACTTGCCTGAGTACTTGTTTTTCTCTCTCTGTAAGAACATTTCTTTTTTGTGTCAAAAAGGGTTCTGCAGGTATATTTTCATAAGAAGGCTCTCCATCCATACCCAATATGGACAAAACCGGTTTTCCTTCCTGCTTTAGATAAGTAATATCTGTATGTATGCCCAGGGTTCTTAAAGCTTTTCCCTTTCCATCATGCTCAGCAACCACTACCTGGTGTAGAAGTCTTGCATAAGTTCCATCTTTTTTCTTTATACGTAAGTCATAGCGTACTTTATACTTCATTAGTTTATCGACTGGCAAATTTGAAAAAAAGTCGACAATTTTAGCTTCAAACGCCAAAAATGCCATTTGATCTTCAGGATGAACTTTATCCATCAAAAATTGCATGTTTACCTCTGAAGGGTAATATCCCAACACAGAGAAAATTTCTTTGCTTACAAGCTCAAATTCTATAAGTTGAAAATTAAAAATGAAATAGTAAAAACTGCCCGCCTGAAATATTTCCAGAAGTTTTTTGTATAAGTTAAGTTCCAGTCTTAAAATATTGTTAGCTGATTCGCTGGTAAATTGTTTCCAAATTTTTTTTGCTTTTTCATTTAATAATTCGAGTTTCATAATAACACTTTTAGCAAAAACAATCTTCTTAAAGGTACCTATAAATCGGTATTTTTTTTGACAGAAAACAGCATTAAGTTTACATTACAAATCCGGATTACATGGCATGCTCTCAGTATCTATTTTCCCTCCTTGATAATTCCATAAAATGCAGCACAAAAGAGAACTATAATTGTAACCCCAGTTGATTTTTTGTTCAGCTAAATAATCAAAAGGCAAATTGGCAGATGTATTTGCTACCAGGAACAATTGTCTGGTGGGTTACGTCACCTCTATATCTATGAGTTAAATTATTCTTGATAAAAAGCGATCCATCGTTAAAGCCTTTGAAACGAAACTGCCTGTGCACTTGACAGCAACAGCTCTTTATTTTTTCATTTCAAAAAAATTCGATTATGCTTAATGTACAACGCACCAGCAGCTTAACTACTAAAATGTCTGCAACACGTGCAATCAAAAACGCAAAACATCTTCAAAAGGCAGCCCCGGACATTATTCCTGAGATTGAGCCACAGGAAGGCTATCAAAGTATAATTCCATTTCATACTCTTTCGCGATTGCATTTATCAAATGGTATATTGCCCGGCAGTATTGATAAAGTTTTAGCCGACCGGCTGCAAAAGGTTGAATTTGCACAATTAAACAGTGCCGGACCACTATTCAATGGCACATTGCTTTTTGTAAAAATTTTATTTACTATTCAGGACCAAAGCAATACTATTAGCACTGTGTCTGATGCAGATTACTCAACCGCTTTGGATTTTGCTTTTAAAACGGCTAATCCTATTTCTAAATATGCTGCGCAGTACGGCCCAAACAGCATACTTGTAAGGCCTGATGTAATTGATTTTTCGGTAACACTGCCAAGCAATAGTTACAATGATTCACAGTTACAGAGCTGGGTAAATACTGTGGCAAACAATCTTGGTCTTGACCAGACAACCTGCCTGGTAATTTTGAATCCACCTTCAATGGTCAACAATTCAGCGCCTGTAGCCATGGGGTTTGGGGGATACCATAGTATGGCAAACAATCCATACATTTTTGTAAACCTCGGTGGAGTAAATTTAACAATAAGTGACCCACCATTTTTCTATGCAGGAAGTCTTAGCCATGAAATAGCAGAAATGGTGGTTGACCCTTTTGCAAACCTCGCCAATCCTGAAGTGTGTGATCCCTGTGGGCCAAATTGCGTAAGCACTTATATTAATTATTTTGACAGTGCCCGCAATTATATTGCTACTTCCCAGGCATTTCCGCCACCATTTGCATATGATTTCTATATCAATGGGATTGTAAAACCGGCCAACGCTCAACAATGTCCAGCGCCTGCTGATGGTTGTGTATATTTTCCTTTATTGTCTGGCATTGGCGGCTTTGATTTAAAATTATCGGTTGATAAGTTGTTTGCTTTTGACTACGATGGCGATGGAAAGCCGGATGACCTGGTGCTTTACAGACCTGGTACGGGTGCTATTTTTATTGTCAAAAATCAAAGCGGCCAATTTATTCCAGTATATGCGCAAGGTGACCCCGGCAACGGCATTGGTGGCTTCGATTTACTTTCACCAGAAGATCGTGTATTTGCCTTTGACTATAACAGTAGTGGCAATCTTGATCACCTGGTAATTTATAGGCCCGGCACAGGCACCATTTGGATATTACAAAATCATGGTGGCCAATTTGTTCCGGTATATGCACAA
>Ga0105237_10007097_pt1 | contig 12310 bp, 9 predicted proteins | sample KBSC24metaG_FD_81520 | JGI IMG/M metagenome (GOLD analysis project Ga0105237, IMG submission 81520) | Corn rhizosphere microbial communities from Kellogg Biological Station, Michigan, USA - KBS C2-4 metaG | ecosystem: Host-associated > Plants > Roots > Rhizosphere > Soil | place: Michigan, USA...
AAAAGAATCGCGGCTCCGCCGCCCATCTTTTCTCATCGTCTTCGGAGAAGCCGATCCACCCGCGCTTTCTGATTTTCAGGGATTTACCAAAGACGTCATTGGCAGGAACGAAGAACCACTGATTTCTTCGACATCTATAGCCACGCCGGTGAGGAAAAGCAGAGATCAGAGGTTCTCTCCCGCATGCGGGATCAGAATGACGGGCTGGAGGGCGCGCGCAGTCGCTGCAAGATTGTGCCCAAGCATCGACATGAATGCGATGGTCACCCCGCCGTACCCGACCCGAATTCCGCCTCCCACTGCCGCATGCGGCGGTCGATCACGAATGGCCCAAACGGCAGCAGCGCAGCGACGAAGACCGTCGCCGTGCGGTTCGACGGCCACTTCGCGAGGATCGACGCCTTCCACAGGGCGATGCAGAGCGTGATAAACAGGACGCCGTGCACCCAGCCACAGATCTTCACGGCGATCGGCAGATGCGCCATGTATTTCAGCGGCATGGCCACGCCGAGCAGCAAGAGAAACGATATCGCTTCGCAGAGGGCCACTTTTCGCAGGAACGGGATCGGATTCATGGGCGGGGTCATTTCCGTGTTTCGAGATACTCGATCAAGTCGCGCATCTCGGTCCGCGACAGCACGTCGCCGAGGTTCGGCGGCATCGGTGACGGGGCGCTCTGGCGTTCCTTGATCTGCCCCGTGGGAATCGTTTTGACCTGCGTCTTGCCTTTCTCGTCCATCGTTTCGATCTTCAGGTTCGCAGCGTCCTGGCTGACGAGTTTGCCCGCCTCCACCTGGCCGTCCTTCAGCATCAGGATCACCATCTCGAAGCCCGGCGCGATCACCTTGTTCGGCAGAACGATCGACTCCAGGATGTAGGCGCGATCCTTGTCCTTGCCGATATGCGTGAGGACGGGACCAACCTGGCTGTCGCCGATCTCGCACGTATGGCAGCGCAGACACTGGGTCTCGACCTTCTCGCGGAAGACCTTCCGGCCGCGTTCGACATTGCCGCCCTTGAGCGACACCTGCCATTTGGCAAGCGGATCGTCCTTGGACAGCCTGGACTCGTATTGCGCGAGCTTGTCCTTGATCGCTCCCTCCGCGTGCTTCTGCGCGGCTTCCAGCACATCGAGTTGAATCTCCGGAGCAAGCTTGCCGGCGAGCAGCTCGTCGAGCAATGCGGCCAACTGAGAATCCACCGTCGGCCCTTTGATCTGGGCGAGCGCCACCACCGCGCCCTGCTTCTCGCTCGCGTTGCCATTCTGGACGATTTCGCCCAGCGCTTTCGCCGCGGCGGCGGGGTCGGAGGCGGAGAGCGCCTGCAAGGCCTCGGTGCGCACCTTGGAATCCTTGTCCTTCATCGCGGCCCGCGCGGCATCGGCGAGATGGCTATCCTTCAAGGTCATGAGGGCGCGCAGCGATTCAATGCGCGCACCAGCCCCCGCGCGGTCGTTCGAGGCAAGTTCCACGAGCGGCTGGCCCGCGGTCGAGAGCGAAAATTTCCCGGCCAGCTTCGCGACCATCTCCTGAATGCTCGCCGGCGAATCCTTGAGCAACGCGCCAACGCTCGGGGTCACAGCGGCCACGGCGGCCTCCTGGCCGCGCGCGGCGATCGGGCGCCATTGATTGAGCAGGCGATCTTTCGGTGCTGGGTCGGCCCAGTTCGTGAGGGCATCGAGGGCGTCCTTGCGGGCGGCTTCCGGCATGGCGGAATTCGCGGCGAGCGCGGCGAGCGCCCTGGCGTTCTCCGGCTTGCCGAGGCGATAGTTCGCATTGATCGCGCGGCTGAGGATGAGCGTGTCCTTGATCCCCGCATTCGCGGTCAACGCCGCCAGCGCCGGCATCGCTTCGGGGATCGGCACATCGTGAATCGCGCGAGCGGCCTCGAGCACCACGCTCTCATCGGCATCCTTGAGGAACGTGGCCACGAGCGGGCTGTTCTGCCGCCGGAGCGCGACGACCACACCGCCGCGAACGGCCGGCGAAGCGTCCTGCGCCCTGGCCACGAGCTGCTGCGACGTGGCCGTGGTCACAAGTCCGTAGATTGCTCCGTGACGAAGGATCGGATCGGCGTCGTTGTTTTCCGCCAGCACTTTGCAGAGCGGCTCGAACGCGGCTTTGTGACCGAGCTTGCCGAGGCTGATCGCGGCGAAGAACCGCACCCGGTTCTCCTTGTCCTGCAAAAGCGTCACCAGCTTTTCCCCGGCGGCGGCCACCTTGTGATCGCCCAGCATCTTGGCCGCCTGGGCCCGCACTTCGGCATCGGCATCGCCCAGCAAGGCGGGAAGCGAAGCCACCGCGCGCGGATCTTTCGCGGCGATCTGTCCCAGTCCCCAGATGCCGTGCAAGCGCGAGAGCGGATTCGCCGCTTTCGCATCGGCGGTCGCGGCCGCGAGCGTCTTCGCGTCGCCCCGCGTCGCGAGTTCAAACTGCGCCGCCTGGCGAATGCGCATATCGGGATGGCCGAGCAATTTGGCCAGATCGGAGACATTTCTCTTCTCCATCCCCTCGCGGATCAATTTCTGCGTTTCTTTTTGGACGGCCACGTCCGCCTTCTCATCGGTGAATTTGTAGATGCGGCCCTTGCCGATGCCGCCCCAGGTCGCCACCCAGTCGAGCACGTAAAGGCTGCCGTCATTGCCAAACTCCACGTCCGTCGTAAGGATGCCCTTCACGAAATCGCGATCCTGCTTCAAGCGGAAAAAGGCGCCCTGCGGCTCCACGGCGATCTGGTGCACCACGCTGGCATTCGCACCGCCACGGAAATCGGAGAGATAAAACTGCCCCTGGTACGCCGGGCTGAGGCCCGTGCCTGGATTGTAGGTGAGCCCCGATGGGCCATTCGAAAGATTCGTCACGGGAGGGACGATGTAACGGGCCTTCTGCCCGAGCTTGTCGTCCCATAGCATTTCGCGGTTCCAAGGACCGCGATCGGCCAGATATTGGAACGCCATCCGCCAGCCACAATCGCCACCTTCGACGAGATACGTGAACCGCGCCTTGTCGCCGCTATCGGAATTGTTGTCGCCGGTGAAGAGATTGCCGTGCTCGTCGAAGGCCAGTTCCTGCGGGTTGCGCACGCCCGTGGAGAAAATCTCGAAGCCGGTGCCATCGGGGTTGCAGCGCATGATCGAGCCGGTCTCCGTCTGGGCGACCTGGGTGCCTTCCTTGGTCTTCACATTGATCGAGCGGTCGCCGATCGAGAAGTAGAGCTTGCCGTCCGGGCCGAAGCGCAGGCCATGCATGTCGTGGCCGCGGAAAGCGAATTTGACGCCGAAGCCCGTGAGCAGCGGTTCCTTGTCATCGGCCACGCCATCGTCGTTGCTGTCGCGGAAGTGCCAGAGATTGGGGATGCAGGTGTACCAGACCTCATTGCCGCGCGCGATGATCCCCGCTCCGGTGCCATCCAGCGCGCCCCTGAAGCCGTCCGCGTAGATCGTGGATTTGTCGGCCTTGCCGCTGCCCGTCGTGTCCTCAAGCCGGCGAATGCGGTCCTCGTACTTCGTGAATTTTTCCGCGAACTTGGCCGGATCGGGGTAGTGCTTCTTCATCTCCGCCATCCGATCATCGAGCGTCTTCGACGCGATGTCCTCATCGAGCCATTCCTTGTGGCTGCGGTCGTCTTCGATCCCACGTTCCTGGCGGAAAGTTTCGGCGACATACCAGCGGCCCTTTTCATCCTGCGTAAAGGCCACCGGGTTCGCCAGCATGGGCTCCGCGGCCCAGAGTTCGATCTTCAGGCCGGCATCATGCTTGAAAGATGGAATCGCATTCTTTCCTTCGTCGGAAGCCGGCGCCACGCCCTCCGCGGACGCCCCCTGCTCGATGGCGTGCAGGCTGCCCGGGAGCAGCACGGCAATGACGGTGGAAAGGATGAACGGAGGATACTTCATAGGATAGGGCGGAATACGGAGGGCCAAGGAAAGCAGCGAAGGGGCCGGGGGGCAAATTGGGATTTGCGATTTGTGACTTTGGGGTCAGAGAGGGCTCGCGGACAAGGAGCGTTACCGACGGTGAGAGCGTTATGGATTCGTGGGAAGGGATCAGTAATCAGTAATCAGTGGTCAGTAATCAGGGGCCGGAGCCACGCGTTGCGGTGTGGCGGGTGTGGAAATGAGAAAAGCACGGTGACGAAGCCGACCGGAGTAATGAACCCGAAAGGTTCCCAGCCATTAGCCGGCTCGCCCGCAAGGCACCTGCCACCACGAGCACCTCAGCCGCCGCCTCGGAGCTTGAGCGAGGCACGAGCGATACCTCCGGACCCAACCCAGCAGCGTCAGACCCCCAAGGGTGTCGCAGTCCCTGCTTAGGTTAAACACCATCTCCACACGCAGGCGCCCTTCGGAACGGCCACGCAAGCGAAACTCCACTCGACTCACTCGCTCTTATCCAAAAGCGTTACCCCCGAGATCGAGTAGACTTTGGCACCCGGGGCGAGCGTCAGCCGCAATCGAATCGCGCCGTCCTTCTCCGGCAGCGTTTCCAGTTTTACGTCGCCATCCGCGTTCACTCGCACGGCGCCTTTGGCCGGCTTGAGCAGCGAAGTCGTCAGTACCGCCGGCTTGGCGGAATCCTCCACCTCGTAGGCCGCGAAGCCATCCTCGCGCAAACGCGCCAGGCACAGGCTTCCGGAGCGCTTCCAGCCGAGATGCACAGTGGGACTGCCGCCATAGTAGATGAGCAGCTTCCCATCCTGCACCACCGGCGGACCAGCCTGGGCGTAGATGCAGCCGCCGTCATAGCTCCCCTTTTCACCCAGCGGCAGAAACGCTTTTCCCGGCGCCACCCGCTGCCAGTGAATGGAATCGGGGCTCCAGGCCAGTTCCACATCCACGGCACGACCGCTGCCCACATGATACATCATCACGTAGCCAAGCCAGAGATTGGCGTAGGGGAAAACCGTGAGCGCGTAGGTCTGCGTGGCGCGGCCTTCCTCCGGCGTGCTGCGCAGGACCACCCCGCTGCTGCGCCACATCTGGAAATCATCGCTCTCCAGGCGAGTCACGAGCCGCTCGCCCTGGTAGAGCTTGGTGAACCACAAGTATTTCCCCAGCCGCGTGTCAAAGAACGCGTTGTTGTGGGTGTCGCCTTGTTGCGCCGTGAAGCCCTTGGGCTCCAGCGTTTCGCCCCAGTGGATCCCGTCCGGGCTGAAGCGCACCCGGGGCTGGCCAAGCCCGACGTCAAAAACCATCTTGTAGCGGCGCGCCGGGTCCGGGTCATGCGCGTCCTTGAAAACGCCGGCATTCGGGCAATCGCGCGCCACGGCATTGTTCGCCGCGCTCCCCGCGAACTTGTGCAGGCCGAGACTCGGCTTCGTCCACGCCAGCCCATCCTTCGACGTGGCGTAGAGGAGATACCAGCCGACGTCATGCACGGTCGAAGGCGCGTCCATCTGCGCGATGACTTCCTTGTCGGCGAGAACATCCTTGTACCACAGCTTCCACAAGTGCTCCTCCGCATCCCACAGCACGTTCGGGTAATAATTATTCGTCGCGTTTTCCCACGGCTGATCCGCGGGCAGCAATGGATTGCGCGCTTCCTTCTCCGGTGTACCGAGGACGAGCCGGGCATTTTCGGCGTGCTCGATGACGCGTGTGTCGAGCATGAGCAGCTTTGCGGCGTCCGGCGCGATGACGCGCGGTTCATTGGCGCGCAATGGCGCATGCCAACATGGAATGAGCAGCAGGAAGCACGCGACATTGGCTGGGAGGGAGCGCACAGGAACACGCTGCACCGAAACCCAGTGGCTTGAAAAGCACGCGATCCGCACGATTCCGGGTTGTCGTGCGCCCGCGATGGTGTTCCTTGGCAGCGTGCCGCCCGTCAACGGAATCTCCACCTCCCCCTCTTCATCCAGTCCGCGAAACCACGGAAAGCCGCACATCCTGCGTTTGCCCAGCGGACGCACGGTGGCCTATGCCGAGTATGGCGAACGGGAGGGCGCACCGGTCTTCTTCTGCCACGGCTGGCCCGCCTCGCGGCTCCAGGCGGGATTGCTCGATGAGCACGGCCGCGAATTGGGGGCGCGCATCATCGCGCCCGACCGCCCCGGGGTCGGTTGCTCGCCGTCGCACCCGGGCCGCACCCTGAGCGACTGGCCGTCGCTGCTGGGAGAGATGGCGGACATGCTGGAACTGAAAAGATTTCACGTGCTCGGGGTGTCGGGCGGCGGACCGTACGCGCTCGCCGCGGCGTGGGGCTTGCCGGAGCGCATTCCCGCCGTCGCCGTGGTCTGCGGCGCGCCTCCGCTCGGGGACGGCGCCGACCCGGCGCAATTGAACCCGGCCTACCAGTGGCTCCTCCGCACCCACCTGAACAGCCCGCGCACCTTGCGCTGGCTCTTCCGCGCGGCCCGCCCCTTCGCCCGCGTGCGGCCGCCGGATTGGGCGCGGCCGTGGCTGCTGCGCCGGTTGCCACCCGCGGAAGCGGAGACGCTGGCCGACGACTTCATTTTCGAAACCTGCTTTCACAATTATCGCGAGTCCTGGCGCGGCGGCGCGGATGGCCTCTACGGCGACGCGGCGATCTATGCGGACCCGTGGGGCTTTGCCCTCGAGGAGATCCAGGTGCCGGTGCGGCTCTGGCATGGTAAACAGGATCGCAATTTTGCGTGGGAAGCCGCGCAGGAAATTGCCGCGCGCCTGCCGCACTGCACGCCGCGGTTCATCGAGGACGAAGCGCACTACTCGCTCGCCATTCGGCGCCGGAGGGAGATCCTGGCCGATCTCCTGGCGCAGAGCTGATTTCATCTTTTTGGTAAATGGGTTGCTAATAAACCACGATTCTGCTGATTTGCTCCTCCGACCAGCCCCTGGTCGCTTTCTTCACCTCCGATTTCAACATGATCGCTCCCCTGCTCCGACGTTCCCTCCCTCTCGCGTTCCTCACTGCGCTGGCTTGCACGACGCTTCCCTCCACCGGCGTCGCCGAAGTCAAGCCGCCCGAGGGCTTCACCTCGCTCTACAATGGCAAAGACCTCAGCGGCTGGTACGGCTGGGGCACCAAAGACCCGCGAGATCTGCTGGCGATGACGCCCGAGCAACTCGCCGAATACAAAAAGCAATCCGTCGAAGGCGGGGCCACCAGCAAGGGCGACCATATCAACGCCCACTGGAAAACGGACGGTGACGAAATCGTCAATGACGGCAAGGGCCTCTACCTCACCACCGACAAGGACTACGGCGATATCGAGCTGTTGGTCGACTACAAGATGCAGCCGCTCGGCGACAGCGGCATCTACCTGCGCGGCGTGCCGCAGGTGCAAATCTGGGATTACACCAAGGAAGGTGGAAAGTGGAACCTGGGCGCCGACAAAGGCTCCGGCGGCCTGTGGAATAACGACAAGGGCTCGCCGGGCAAGGACCCGCTCGTGCTGGCCGACAAGCCATTCGGCGAGTGGAACCATTTCCGCATCCTCATGGTCGGCAGCCGCGTGACGGTGTGGCTGAACGAAAAGCTCGTCGTCGATCACGCGATCCTCGAAAACTACTTCGACAAGCGGAAGCCGGTGGAGGAGCGCCTGCCGATTCTTCCCCGCGGCCCGATCCAGCTCCAGACGCACGGCAGCGAAATCCGCTGGCGCAATCTCTACGTCCGCGAGATCGGCAGCGACGAAGCCTGCAAATACCTTGCCTCCAAGGGCGGCGAAGGCTTTACGCCCATCTTCAATGGGAAGGACCTGGACGGCTGGCAGGGCGCGGTCGACAACTACCAGGTGGAAGACGGTGCAATCATGTGCAAGCCCGGCAAGGGTGGCAATCTCCTGACCAAGGAAGAATACGGCGACTTCCAGGCCCGCGTGGAAATCAAGATCCCGCCAGGCGGGAACAACGGCCTCGCCATCCGCTGCCCGATCACGGGCGACACCGCGTATGTCGGCATGTGCGAGCTCCAGGTGCTCGACGACAATTATGAAAAAGTGCGCGGCAAGATCGACCCGCGCCAGGCCCACGGCTCCGCCTACGGCATGGTCGCCGCCGCGCGCGGTTACCAGCATCCGATCAATGAATGGAACTTCGAGGAAGTGACGATCAAAGGTTCGACGATCAAGGTCGAGCTCAACGGCACCATCATTCTCGATACCGACTTGAGCAAAGTGGATATGGAAACCGTGATGGCGCATCACCCCCATCCTGGAAAAGATCGCACCACCGGCTTCTTCGGCTTCGCCGGCCACAGCGACCCCGTGGCCTTCCGGAACGTGCTGATCAAGAAGCTGTAGCCGGGAACGCAATCGATTTTGAGAGTGCGGAGCGCCGCGGCATCCGCTACTCTTATGGCGTGAATCCGCACCAACCGCTGATCGACCAGCTTTATCGCGAGCAGATCGCCCAAGCACGGAAGCTGACGCCCCAGCAAAAGCTGCGCGCGGGGTTCGAAGCGACGGAATTGGCGCTGCAGATGATGCGTAGCGCGATTCGCAATCGGCATCCGGAAGCGAATGACGCAGAGTTGATTCGGCTTGGCCGGGAGCGGCTCTCCAAAGTCCGGCGTATCGACGAAAGCACTCGATATCGTCGGGTGGAATGACTCCCCAGGAAATCGCGCGCGCAACCCTGGAGGCAATCGTCGCGTCCGGCGTCGATTACGTGCTGGTGGGAGGGTTTGCCGTCAACGTGCACGCATTTCCGCGCGCGACGATGGATGCGGATTTTGTCATCGCGGGAACCCTCGGTGCCATTGACGAAATCGCCGCTCACTTTCCTCCGACCTTCCGCATCGATCCGCAACCATTGATGGAGATGCTAACCGGCACTTACCGGTGGATTGTGGAAATCGAAGGTACGGAGTTTCGCGTGGAGATCTTTCACCTTGGCGATGATCCGCATCACCAAGAGATCTTCCGCCGCAAGATTGCTGAAGACAGCCCGGAGTTCGGGCGGAAAGTCTGGATTCTGACGCCCGAAGATTTGATCGTCCAAAAACTGCGTTGGGGACGGCGCAAAGACCTCGATGACGCGCAGAATATTCTGGCCGTGCAAGGTAAGGCCATCGATCAAACCTACATTGACTTGTGGTGCGCCCGGCATGGGACCATGGATCGATTGGCCGAAGTGCGTGCGGCGATCCCGCCCGAAATTTGATCACGCCGCGCCGACACGCCACTCGACATCGCGGAACTGAGCCGCTACAGACTTCGCCCATGAGTTCCCAGACCCCACAGGATTTTACACCCGTATCCGGCGGCCCGACGGACGTCGCGCCCCTCGGTCGGACCGGCCAAAAGCCCGCGCATGAACGGACTGCCGAGGAAGAGGCCGGAACCGTGAAATGGGAGGAAATCGCCGAGGCCCCCGAGTTCAAGGCGCTGCTCGCCTCGAAGGCGGCATTCATCATCCCGGCGACGATCTTCTTCCTCGTCTATTACTTTGCCCTGCCCGTCCTCGTCGGCTGGTTTCCCGAGCTGATGAAGAAGAAGGTGGGCAGCGTGAACGTCGCGTATCTCTTCGCGTTTTCGCAATTCTTCATGGCCTGGATCGTCGCCGCGATCTACGTCCGCAAAGCCGCCGGCTGGGATAAATCGGCCGCCGCACTGCTCACCAAACTGCCTCGCAAATGATTTCCATGCTCGCCGAACTCCAAGCCATCACCGGGGACAAGCCGCACGCCAACCCCGCGGCCATTGCCATGTTCGTCGGCTTCGTCGCCGCGACTCTCATCATCACCTATTTCAGCGCGCGCAAATCGACTGGCTCCAGTGCCTACTTCGCGGCCGGCCGTCGGATCACCGGCTGGCAGAACGGGCTCGCCGTCGCCGGCGATTACATGAGCGCCGCCAGCTTCCTCGGCATCGCGGGCATGATCGCGCTCTCGGGCTACGATGGTTTCCTCTACTCCGTGGGGTTCCTGGTGGCCTATCTCACCGTGCTCCTGCTCGTCGCCGAGCCGCTGCGCAACGCCGGCAAATACACCATGGCCGATGTGCTCGCCTACCGGCTCAGTCCCCGGCCCGTGCGGGCGCTCGCGTCCTTGTCCACGATCGTCGTTTCGACTTTCTACATGATCGCCCAGATGGTGGGCGCGGGCGGTCTCGTCGTGGTGCTGCTGCCCGGCATTTCCTATCACGTCGCGGTCGTCTGCGTGGGGATTCTAATGATCGTGTACGTCGTTTTCGGCGGAATGCTCGCCACGACCTGGGTGCAGATCATCAAGGCGGTGCTGCTCATGAGCGGCAGCGTCTTCTTGAGCGTGCTCGTCATGAGCAAGTTCCATTTCAGCCTCAACGAGTTTTTCACCTCGCTCTCAAAAATCACCTTTCACAAGGGCGCCGAAGTCGTGACGGCGGACTTCCTGACACCAGGAATGAAGTTCACCAAACCCCTCGACTTCATTTCCCTCTCGCTCGCGCTCGTCTTCGGCACCGCCGGTCTGCCCCACATCCTCATCCGTTTCTACACGGTACCTGATGCGAAGACCGCCCGCGCCTCCGTCGTCTGGGCCATGGTGCTCATCGGTGTCTTTTACATCATGACCACCTTCTTCGGCTTTGGCGCCGCGAGCGTGCTGGGGCCCGATTTCATTGCCAAAAATGGCGGCGGAAACATGGCCGCGCCGCAACTCGCCAAGGCGCTCGGTGGCGACATCTTCTTCGCTTTCATCAGCGCCGTGGCCTTTGCCACGATCCTGGCCGTCGTGGCCGGTCTCACGATCAGCGCCAGCACATCTTTCGCGCACGATTTCTTCACCAATGTCATTCATCACGGCAAGGAGCAGAAGCCCGGTGAGGAAGTCCGCGTCGCGCGGATCACGGCCATCGTGGTCGGCGCCGTCTCGATCGGCCTCGCCATCGCCCTCGGGCCATCGGCCAATGTGGCCTTCCTCGTGGGCCTCGCCTTTGCCGTCGCCGCGAGCGCCAACCTGCCGGTGATCGTCTTCTCCATCTTTTGGAAGCGCTTCAACACCACGGGCGCCGTCTCGGGCCTCATCGCTGGCCTGTTTTCCTCGATCGGCATCATCCTCATCAGCCCGACGATCATGAAGATCGACGCGCCGACCGTCGCCGCGAGCGCGCGCCACCTGATTCAGGCCAACGCGATCTTCCCGCTGGAGAATCCGGGCATCGTCTCCATCCCGCTCGGCTTCCTGGCCGCGTGGATCGGCACGATGTTGACCCGCGAAGCCAGCGCCGAAGCCAAATTCGCCGAACTCACCGTCCGGGCCAACACCGGCCTCGGCGCGGAGAAAGCCACTTCGCACTAGGCGCCCCCGGGTCGCGTGGGCAGGTCCTACCAATTCGGGGCGCTGGTCACCGGGATCTGTCTCGCGGCCGCCTTGTGGGTCCTGCCGATTTGGCCGGCCACCAGAGGCCGGCAGACAAGGAGCCTCAGCAATGCCAAGCAATTGGCGACAGGCTGCAAACTCTACGCAATCGATCACCAGGGCCGGTTTCCAGTGCACCTGGGTGAATTGGTCCCCGACTATATCCCGACGCTGGACGGACTGCGATACTTAAGCGGGAGACAAAGCGAGAAGTCGAATGTCCAGTTCGACTGGCTGTATTTTGGGGCCGGGTTTGGCGACAGTGACAGCCTGCCGGTTCTGATTGCGTCGCCACAAGCGACCACCATCGAAAAGAATATGCAGCGGCGCATCGTGGTGGACTCCAGCACTTCCGGCCAAATCATTCGGGAATCGGCGTATCAAGAACTCCTCGCGAACATGGTGAAACAGATGCGGACCATGGACGACGCCCGCCATCCGGCCACGCCCGCACCGCCCGCGCCGCCTGCGCCGCCTGCGCCGCCCGCACCGCCCGCACCGCCTGCGCCGCCTGCTCCGGGGCCACCGAGCAACTGATCTAAAATGGGGAAAGGAACGCGGATCGCGCAGAAAGCGCGGACGCGGAGGCGGCAAAGCCAAAGTAGCACTTCACTTTCTGGGTGTCCCTATCTGCGACCATCTGAGCCTGGAAACGGGAATAGGATTTAAACGCAGAGACGCAGCGCGGCAGAGCCGCAACCAAAAGAACTTAAACGAAGAGACGCCGAGACGCAGAGCAGGAAATTCCAAGATGACGATGCGTCAGCCACGGAGCGCTTATGCTATCTGGCGCGTTCCCCCTCCCCGTCATTCTGAGGAACGAAGAACCACTGATCTCTTCCTGCATCTGACACCACGCTGGTGAGGAAAGGCAGAGATCACAGGTTCTTCGCAAGCTGCCAATGACGTCTTTGGTAAATGCTTGGAAATCAGAAAGCGCGGGTGGATCGGCTTCTCCGAAGACGATGAGAAAAGATGGGCGGCGGAGCCGCGATTCTTTTCCCATCGCGTTGCGGAGAACGCGATCCACCCTCGCGTGTTCCGAGCGC
>Ga0105237_10007099_pt1 | contig 12308 bp, 10 predicted proteins | sample KBSC24metaG_FD_81520 | JGI IMG/M metagenome (GOLD analysis project Ga0105237, IMG submission 81520) | Corn rhizosphere microbial communities from Kellogg Biological Station, Michigan, USA - KBS C2-4 metaG | ecosystem: Host-associated > Plants > Roots > Rhizosphere > Soil | place: Michigan, USA...
AGATCCTGGAGGAGAGCCTGCTCGAATTCAAGGGCGCCCTGGTTTTGGTCACCCACGATCGCTATTTGCTGGATCGAGTGTCGACCATCGTCCTCGGCCTCGACGGCAGCGGCAAAGCCCAAGCCTTCGCCGACTATTCCCAATGGGCCTCCGAGCTGAAAGAAGCCCAGAATGCGCCCCGCCCGGCAAAACCAAAAACGGCGGCCCCACGTGTACCTGCGGCTGCGCCTCAGAAGAAGAAACTGTCTTACATCGAGAGCCGCGAGTACGAATCCATCGAGCAGAGAATTGCCGAATTGGAAGACGCCCTCCACGCCAAGCACATGTCCGTGGAAGAGGTTGCGCTCAAGGAACCGCGCTCGCTTGAAAAGCTGTACAAGGAAATCGAAGCCTCGCAGCAGGAAGTCGATACGTTATACGCGCGCTGGGCGGAGCTCGAAGAAAAGGCCGGCTAAGTAGCTGGTGGAGCAGACTTCAGTCTATACCTTAAGCTTGCTCCACCTACTCAAGAGGTTTACGGAACGTTGTGGAAGCGCCCAACGTAGGCAGCCTTGCCGATCACGTGGCCTTCCATGCCTTTCATGATTTCATCGCGCGTGGTGTTTGCCGGCAAATCCAATTTCGTGTCGAGCGCATAAAACTCCCACACGTAGTGATGGAATGGACCGGGGCCGGCGCCAGGACCGAAGTAGCCGGGAGCGCCGCGGCCAGCACCAATGCCAGGACCATTGCGGGTGCCGTCGGGAAGATCGCCAGTGCCCATGCCTTCGGGTAGACCCTTCGCGGTACCAGGGATGTTAAAAGCAGCCCAGTGCAGGGTATCCGTCGGGCCCTTGGCCGTCGCATTTTCGATGTCGTGGAAGATTACGACGTAGGTCTGCAGTGCGGCAGGCGCTGCGACGGGGTTGCCGCCTTGCACCCAGCTGAAGTCGAACTGCGGCAGCTTATTTTCGCCGTAGAAGGAGTGCTTGCGAGGAACTTCGCCGCCGTCCGGGAACGACGGAGAGGTCACGGTAAAGACCGGGCCTGCGGGGCCTTTGCCGCCGCCTTTTCCGCCACCCGGGCCTTTTCCGCCGGCGGGCGCCTGCGCCATGATCATCGCACCGGTGGCCATAACCGCGATCGTCGAAAGCAGAATTCGTTGTATTTTTTCCATTTTCATTCTTGTCTACTCCTCAGCCCTCCATTGTAGTCAGGTACGTACTGCTAACGCTCGGCCGCTTTGCTTGCATATCACAGGAATCGCGCCGTAGAATTGTTTGTCGGACCAAAAGGAGATCAGGATGAAGCGCATACAGTATGTCTCTATTGCCTTACTGGCCATGGCAAGTTACGCTCTGGCCCAGCCCACGCCACCCGCCGCCAATGCTGCCGGCCCAGGGCAAGGTCCAGGGCGAGGGGCGCCCGCGCCTGTTGTGATTGGGCCACCGGCTCCCGTTCCGCCCGAGGTTGCGATCCCTCGTCCCACGCCGGAAGAGCTGGCCCAAGTGAATGACGCACTCAAGGCTTGGATCGCCTCCGACAAGTCGCAGGTCAAGCCGCTGCTGCAAAAGTTTCAGCCGTTAATGCTGCTTCAACCCCCGCGTGTGAATAACGCGGCGACCTTCACGCAGACCCAGCAGCGCCAGGGGCCCCGCCATGTGGGATTCGCGGAGATCGCGAGCAAAGGGAATATCGACCTGTTGCTCCACGGCGATTCGATTACCGACTGGTGGGTACAGGGCGACGCCAACAAGGCGATGTTCGATAAGTACTTCGGCCACATCAAGACGGCGAACTTCGCCATTGCCGGAGATACAACGCAAGGCGTTTTGTGGGGCCTGAAGAACGGCGAAGGCCAAGGATTTCAGCCCAAGGCCGTCATGCTGATGATCGGCACCAACAACACCGGCGCGTACACCGCACCTGAAATTGCCGAGGGTGTCGGCGCTGTCGTGCTGGAGATGCGGAAGGATTTTCCCAACGCCAAGATTCTCCTGCTGGCCATCTTCCCGCGCAGCGTTCCGGGCGATCCCGTGCGTGACAAAATCACTGAAGTAAACCGGATCATTTCCAAGCTGGACGATCAGCAACATGTTTTCTACATGGATATTGGCCCCAGGTTCCTCGACGAGAAAGGTGTCTTCCTCCCCGATTCGTTCCGCGCCGACAACCTGCACCCGCAAGCCAAGGGATATGACATTTGGGGCGCCGCGGTGAAAGATAAACTCGCGGAGTTGATGAAGTAATAATCTACTTCACCAGAGCGGGCAGCGTCGTAAAGGCCTGCCCATTGGCTCGAATCCCCACCACACTGATCTGCCCGCCGGGTGGTGTATCGAACTCGACGGTGCCGCGCTTATTGGCCGTCGCGGAGTATTTGTTGGTCGGTTGATCGCCCAGGACAAACGACAGGTGCGCATTGGCGGGGAGCGCCAGAGTGTCGGTCGCAATCTGCGTACCGGCATCGTCGCGAACCACCACGGGCACGTTCACGGTCTGCGAGGAAACACTATTGATCGCCACACCCGCGGCTTTGCCACCGGTATTGTCGAAGGCCAGGATATAGGCGGCGGCCGCGTTGCGGGTCTCGAGCGGCACCACGGCCTCCTGCGCGAAGGGATTGTTGCGGAAGATCACAAATCCTCCGACATTGCCGTTCGTGGCGAGCTGCGCCGAGCCGATCGTCGGTGCCGGATCCGAGAGCGGAGCCGCGCTCTGAACCAACAGAGTCGCTCCCGCAGCTAGAGTTCGATCGACGGAGGAAGCCGTCGTGGCTGCGCCTCCTTCGGGCTGCGGAAAGGAAATCGGCAAGGAGAGAGGCGTACCGGTTTGATCGGCGAAGAACTTCAGGTGAATCTGCGCCGCGGTGGTACCTGTGTTGACCAGCACGAAGGTGGTTTGCCAGCCGTTGCCGGAAGCGATATGAGCGATCGAGCCGCCATTCGTCCCCACATTCGCCAGAGCCGGAATCGTGGTCAACGCATTCTTGGGTTGAGTGAAACGGATACCCAGCACGCTGATCTGCCCGCCGAAGGGCGTATCGAATTCCACCGTGCCGCGGATATTGGCGGTGGACGGGAATTGCGTCGAAAGTATAAACGATATGTGACCGTTGCCCGACATCGGGAGGGTGCCGGATCCGATCTGCGTGCCACTATCGTTGCGGATAATCACTCCAACGCTGCCTGCCTGCGCAGAAACGTTTTCGATAGCCACGCCTATTCCCGTTCCAGGGGTGTTATCGAAGGCCAGCACGTAGGAACTCGCGTTGCGGGTTTCCATCGGCACCACGGCTTCCTGAGCGGGCGTAATCTGGTGGAAAATGGCGAAGCCGTCGATCGCTCCGCCACCACTCAATTGAGCCGAGCCGGTCAGCGTCGGATCTTGGGGAGTCTGCGGACCACCGGTAGTGATGATCAGTGAGGCATTAGGCGCAACAGTCTGGGCATAGGAGGAGGCTAGCACCGAACCGAGCGGAAACTGCTGCGGAAACGCTATCGGTAGCGTGAGCGGACCATTGCCTCCCGGATCGGCGGCGTCACCGAAAAAGTTCAACTGCGCTTGCGACGGAGCCCCGCCTTTGTTGACCAGCGTAAACGTCGTGGTCCAGTTTCCTTCCGCAGCAATATGACCCATCGAACCGACAAACGGCGGCGTTGGCGTCAGCGGATACGGAGCCATTCCGAACAACGCCTTGAACGGGCCCGTCGAAACGAAGATCTGATGCCCGGTGGCCGTGTCGATCGTCCCAAATCCAGAGGCGTAAAAGTTCGCCCACAGAGTGCCCCCCGTTAAAACCATCGAATAAGGGTTGCCCGTGGTCTTGGGGAAACTCTCATCCTCCGCCCCGATCAATGTGGCCGCGCCAGTCGATGTATTTAGGCTGTATAGAGTATCGATGGTGTTGGTTTGAATTTCCCAATAGAGCTTGCTGGAATCGTTCGAGGCTGAAAGGAATCCGGTGCCACCTCCTGCCGTTATCCCTGTCGAGCCGATCAGCGTCTCTAAGCCGGTAGCCGGATCAATCGAGTAGAGCGCATTGAGGCCCCCCGCGCCGGCCCCAACCGCGAACAGGCCACCGGTGGTGGAACCGAAGCCGTTGAGGGAACCAAAGTTATTCCCGTTGTGACTGAAAGGGATCGGCGAAGGAGTGACAGCGCCCGTAGACGGGTTGATTTGAATCAGGCAACCACAGCCGCCGGCTCCATACAGGATGCCGCCGAACACACCCAGTCCGTATTCGCTAATGGCCGTCGTGGAAATTTGCGTATAAGCCCCCGTATTGAGATCAAGCGTCCCGAGCGTTTGGTCGCCGATCCGGATGGCATACACTATCGTGTCCGCCGCGCGCAGAGTATTCTGCGTCAGCATAATTCCCGCCATGCAGATGAAGCTGAAGAAAAATGTCGCTTTGAATAATTTACGTTTCATAAAGTTTCCTTTGTGCTGTGAACCAGAGCGGCGCTGGAAGGACGGGAAAATATATTGCGGAAGGCCGCTCCTCCTAGATAATTATTGTTCTGGAGGCTGGACCCTCGAGAAGTAACCTTCCCAGTATCGTATCTTTTGGAGCCAATTATCTTTCATCTGGACGAGATAACGTTTCTCGGCTGCCCCTCGCGGAGCCTCGTTTGGGTCGGCGGACGGCTCTGACTTTCCCGCTCTTCCCCCCTCCGCAGAAGAACTGGTCGCCCCCGTCGGATTCGAGCCCTGATACGCCCACCCCGGGCGGCATATCGAGTCTCTCCAAAACCTCCCCCGTTCGGGGATCGACTCGCCTCACATCGCTCTCGTCACCTTCCCACGTTCCGTGCCAGAGTTCTCCGTCAGGCTCTCCTTGAATCCACGTGACCCCGGTGACGAAACGATTGGATTCGATGGTCCGAAGAATCGCCCCTGTCTCGGGATCCACTTGATGGATCTTCCGGGCCCGATACTGTCCCACCCAGAGCGTTCCTTCTGCCCACGCGAGCCCCGAGTCACCCCCGCCGCCGGGCGACGGGATTGTCGCAAGGACTCGTCCACTCTTCGGATCGATCTTCTGGATGCGATCCTCGGCGAGTTGAAACAGGTGCTGGCCGTCGTAGGCGGTTCCCGCATGCGCGGCGGCCTGGACAGAACGCAGCGTCTTCCCGCTGGCAGGATCGAAGGCGTTCAGCGTATCTCCCGCTGCAAACCAGACGTTCTGACCGTCGTAGGTGACTCCGTGTACGTGGTCTACGCCCGGGAAGGGTCCATATTCACGGACAATCTCGGCGTTTTCTCGATGCATGCTTTCACACTAATCGATCGGCAGAGGAGTGGGGAGTAACAAAGTAGTCGCGAATCCCGGCAGTGGTGGGGTCAGCCAGCGACGCGCTCGCCCTCGGCCGAACGACTGCACTTTGCTCGCTTCCGCAAGCGAGTCGAGTGCACGCTGCACGGTGCGCTGGCTGGTCCCAAGCGCCAGCGCAAGGGCCGAGCTTGACCAGGACTCCCCGTCGGCGAGAAGGGCGAGTACGGCCGCGTGTTCGTCATCAACGGGCCGCGCCAACACGACGACCTCGTCTGCGCGGCGCGGCTCGAGTGCAAACCCTCGCTTTGTCGCCGTGACATCGGCAAGCTTGCGTAGCATTCTCCGAAGCCGGCCGACTTCGACTCGCAAGCGCGAGCGATGCGATTCATCAGCGAGCTTCGCTCCGAATGCTCGCGTGAGGAGCACGTCCCTCGCCACGTCTTCGGGCCAGCCTTCGCCTAGCGCTCGTGCCAGCGCGAACAATACCGGCCGTTTCGCCAGCGAGATCACCGTACTGCCCTCACGCACGACGTGGCGACAGGCATCCACTACAAATGTATCCGACGTGAATAGCGCTTCAACTTCCTCGAGCAGGAGGAGCCGCTCCGTGCCTCCGGCAATCAGGCGCGCCGCGGGGGTATTCAGGATGAGGGAAACGCTTTCCACCTCCGCCACCAGCGCAGGGATACGCGCCTCCCGAGCTGCACGCCCAGCCCGAGTCAGCGCGACACGGGCCGCATCCGTCTGGAGACGCCGTATTGCGATCCCCGCGACCACCAGCTGGTGAGCCGCCTTGGACGCGGGCGGAAACGGCGTAGGATCGAGATCCGCCAGCCTCCGCTCCGCCTCATCGAGGCGTCCGATCAGCAGAAGGCGCCGGATCTCGAGATACCGCGCATGGGCGGCGTTCACGCGGTCTCCGTGCGCTTCAAGAGTCATCCGTGCCGTGTCGAGCGCCTTCGCAGGCCAGCCCAAATCCCGCGCCGCGAGTGCGATCTCCGCCTCCGCCACCATGCACCTCGCGCGGGCAACGGCTTCTTTAGGGCCGAAGGCGCGCGCAGCCCTTCGCAAGAGAACCTTCGCTCGTGAGAGATCCCCGAGCTGCGCCATCGCGATACCTCGCAGAGCGAGAGCGGGCGCGTCGTCGCGCAGCGCCACCCGTTTCAGCGCGCCGAGGGGATCGCCGGCCGCGAGCGCCCGGCCTGCGGCCTTGATCAGTGAATCCATACGATTACGGGCCTAGCGGAATCGCGCCACACTTGTCACTCCCACCATTTCGATATTCGGCGTTAAGTTTATCTCGTGATCGACAATCACTGAATTGTAGCGAAGGAAGGAAGACGGAAAACGATGTGTCCAGTGTGTTTAGCAACCGCATTGATGATTGCCGGAAAAGTCGCCGCCACGGGTGGAGTCGCGGCAATTGCAATCCAGAAGCTCGGCGGGAAGGACCCAGCGCCATCCAAGGAGAACTCGAAGTGAATACCACACCCCCAAAAGAGAAGCCCTCGATCGTGTCGCAGCAGGAGTGGGAGGCTGCGCGCCAGCAGCTCCTCCTAAAGGAGAAGGCCTTCACCCGCTCCCGCGACGCGCTGGCCGCCGAACGCCGGCGCATGCCCTGGCTGGCTGTTGACAAGAAGTACGAGTTCGATGGACCCCAGGGCAAGGTAAGCCTCCTCGATTTGTTCGAGGGCCGCCGTCAGTTGATCGTCTATCGCGCCTTCTTCGAGCCCGGGGTGTTCGGCTGGCCCGAGCACGCCTGCCGCGGCTGCTCCCTGGGCGCCGATCAGGTAGCCCATCTGGCCCATCTTAACGTCCGCGACACGACGCTTGCATACGCCTCACGCGCGCCACAGGAGGACATCGCACGCCTGAAAACGCGCATGGGCTGGGAGATGCCCTGGTACACCATCACCGACGGATTCGACAAGGACTTCGGTGTCGATGAATGGCACGGCCACAACGTGTTCTTCCGCGACGGCGAGCGAGTGTTCCGCACATACTTCATCAACAACCGCGGCGATGAGGCGATGGGGACCACCTGGAGTTATCTCGACATCACGCCGCTCGGCCGTCAGGAAACCTGGGAGGACTCGCCACAGGGTTACCCCCAGACCCCGCCATACAAGTGGTGGAACTGGCATGACAACTACGATGCCGAAGCCGCGCCCGACACGAAGTGGGTCGAGGTGTCCGACGCTGGAGAAGCCGCCTTCCGAAAGCACGACGCAGAGGCAAAAGCAGCTAAAGAGGGGCGAAAAGGAGATGTTTCATGAAAACACCGAATTTCACCGCCACCATTTCGGTGGACCAAACTCCACAGGAAGTCTTCGCCGCCATCAACAACGTTCGTGGATGGTGGTCAGGACAAATCGAGGGCGACACCGACAAACCCGGCGCCGAGTTCACGTATCGCTACCAGGATGTGCACCAGTCGACGCAAAAGATCACGGAATTCACTCCCGCCGAGAGAGTCGTTTGGCACGTGGTAGAGAGCTATCTCGGCTTTGTGAAACACAAAAGCGAGTGGAACGGCTCGCGCATCGTTTTCGAGATCTCCGAGAAAGACGGCAAAACCGAGGTCCGGTTTACACACGTAGGTCTGGTACCTCGATATGAGTGCTACGATAGCTGCTCGAACGCGTGGGGCATGCTCATAAACGGGAGCCTGCGCAACCTGATCACCACGGGGAAGAGTCAGCCAGACGCGTTCGCATCGGCGTGATGATCGATCCTCTGAAGTCCAGCTACAGAAGATCCGGGTCGCCGGCCCATGCTGGCTATTCGGCCAAGGACACACCATGCTTGACTGAAGTGGTTTATCCTATATCTCAGAATCAAGGGAACCGAACGGTTCAGGGAGTACGTCTCATCTTCATGCGTCTGTCATTAGTAAGCTTGGCCGGCGGACTGTGTCTCGTCAGTTTTCCGGGCTTAGCCGCCCCAGCCCCTAGCCATGCGCAGGATCTCTATGCGCAGATTCCTTTGCGCTTCGAGGCTGTGGACGCCAACAAATGGGTGGTCCGCGGACCCGGGTTTGGCGTTGGGTTCAGCCAGGACGGGACCTTCATGCAGTTCGGAAACCGGGGTCTGAGGCTGACGTTCGAAGGCCGCAATCGCGCTGACCATTTTGAAGGGCTCGACAAGTCGGACGTCCCGACGAATTACTTCGGACAGGACTTCGAGAGCGTCGACGCATTCGGCCGGCTACGCCAGGCGGGCGTCTATCCCGGCATCGACGTTGTTTATTACGGCAAGGGGCAGTCCCTGGAGTACGATTACGAGCTAGCTCCGGGCGCCGATCCGTCCCGCATCCGCATGCGCTTCGATGGCGCGGATTCTATCCATCTGGGTTCGCAAGGTCAGGTGATTCTCAGCCTGGGCGACCGCCAGATCACGCAGAATCCTCCCGTCGTTTATCAACGGGTTGCTGATCGCCAAATCATCAGCGTCCCGTCGTCTTATGTAATAGAAACGGACGGTTCCATCGGCATCACCCTGGGCGCTTACGACACGAGCCGTGCGCTGATAGTCGATCCCACGATCCTGTTTACCGGCTACCTGTCGGGAACCAGCGCCGATGTACCGCTCGGCATCGGGCACGACAAAAACGGATTGATCTACCTCGCCGGATACACCTATTCACCTGATTTTCCGTCGGTAGGTACCGCATATACCGGATTCTTCACCGCCACCGCCCAGCAGGCTTTCACTACGGTGATGGCTCCGCTCGATCCGAACGGCAACGTCATCACCTACTCGGGATTTTTTAGCGGGAGTTTTGGCGATTTCCTCCTGGCTTTTACGGTGGACAGTGAAGGTGTTTTTTACCTCACCGGCTACACTGACGATTTCTTCTTTCCAGTTACGCCCAACGCGTATCTCAACGCCAACGGCGGTGTCCGGCGTTGTTTTGTTTCTGTCATCGATACGAAGCTGCCCGGCATGGACGGGCTCACGTATTCCACCTTCTTTGCCGGAACCACCAAGGACATACCCACGGGTATCGCCGTGAGCGGCGGAAAGATTTACGTCACAGGCTATACAAGTTCCTCTGACTATCCTGTGACCACGAATGCCTTCCAAAGCACGCTGCCCGGTGGCACCTTCGATGGATGGGTCGCGGAATTCGATCCGTCGCAAAGCGGAACCGCAAGTCTGGTTGCGAGCACTCTCCTGGGCGGCAGCGGCCTGGATACTCCGCGAGCGATCGCTGTCGCCGCGGACGGTCAGGTTTGGGTTGCGGGCTACACCCGCTCGGCCGACTTTCCAACGACGTCGAACTCCTTCCGGCCCTTTTATTCCGGCGGCGGCGATGCTTTCCTGGCCAGGCTCGACCTTAATGCCATGGCCCTTACCTATTCGACATTCCTGGGAGGTAACCGGGAGGATCAGGCTACCAAAATTTTGGTGGAGCCCTCCGGCCACGTGGCGGTTGCCGGATACACCTTGTCCAATAATTTCCCGGTGACGGCGAGTGCGCTGCAGAGCACCGCAGCCGGAAACGGCGACGTCTTTCTGACCATCATCGATCCGAGTGCCCAGGATTTCACCAAAGCGCTGGTTTACTCCACATACTATGGCGGGTCCGATGGCGACGTTGCCTACGACTTGCGCCGCGACGCGGCCGGCAAGTATTATCTTTGCGGCTACACATTATCGCTCGATCTGCCCATCAAGAACGCCGTTTCACCGGCCTCCGCTTTAGGCGCACTCGACGGATTTGTGGCCGTAGTTGATCCAGGCGCTTCACCGCTCAAGTCCCTGGTCTACTCCAGTTATGTCACCGGACCGGGATACCAAGTCGCCTATGGCATCGATGTGGACGCGCTCAATAACATCTACGTCACCGGTACTGTTTTGGGGGATGTCTTCGCAGGGGCAGGCCATCCAAAGCCGCCCGACAACAGCAACCTGAACGTCTTCCTGTTGGTGTTTACTTTGCCTTAACGGCAATCTCGTCGCAGATCTTCAGGAATTCACCGCGTGGATCGCTGGATCGCGTGACTTGGCGGCCGATGACCAGATAATCCGCTCCATTGGCGATGGCGTCGGCGGGCGTCGCGATGCGCTTCTGATCCCCAACCGATGCACCCGCGGAACGAACACCGGGAGTTACCAGCGTCGCGCGCGGCCCGGCGATGGCCCGTACCCGGGCTGCCTCAAGCGGTGAGCAAACCACGCCGTCGATGCCCGCATCCATGGCATTGCGAACGCGCAGATCGACCAGCGTCGCGAGATCGCACGCATATCCCATCTGACGCAGATCGTTCTCATCGAAGCTGGTGAGTACCGTTACGGCCAGTAGCTTGAGAGACGAATCGGCGCGGCCAGCAACGGCGGCGGCCATGACCGCGCGGCTTCCGTGTACCGTCAGGAAATCAGCGCCGACTTTGGCAACCTGTGCCACGGCGCGCTTTACCGTCTCGCCAATGTCGTACAACTTAAGATCGACAAATACCCGATAACCCTGAGCTTTCAACTCACGGACAAAATCCATCCCTGCCGCAGCGAACATCTCCAGACCGACTTTGTAGAAACCAGCGGCGTCGCCTAGAGCGGCGATGAGCACTCTGGCTTCCACCGCCGTTTCGACGTCGAGCGCGACGATTAAGCGGTCGGAACCGGGTGCAGGCAATGCGATTTTCCGGGCAGCTACGCTGCCGCCGATTCTTTAGTTTTGTTCTTACTGCCGGGAGGCCGGCCTCGTCGCTTGAGCTCCGTCATCCAGGCGGGTGGCCGCCCGCGCCGCCGTCCCCGGCCGCGAGCCAAGCGCTCCAGCGTCAGAATTGCTTCCTCCAATTGATCCCGTTCCTGGCGTAATTCCGCCAGCATTTTTAAGACGTCCATTTAAATCTCCAAATCTTCCCGGGTCGTCTGGGCCCCAATCCAATAGCTAAACCCCGTTGCAATGGCCAAGGAGAGAACCGCATCGGCCGTCGCGCTGTTAGAAAGACACGACTGGGTCATCCCGCAGAGTCAGTTAAAAGTGTACTGGAACGCTTCCGTCAGTTTCAATTCTTGCATACAAACTTTACATATTTAACCCACTTCAGAACGTGTTCGATGTCTCTTCCAGTAAAAGAAGAAGGGTATGCCCAGCGCAATTACGGCCAATCCGATTCCTGATGCGCGCGGCGAAGACACCAGGGTCTGATACAGCAACAAGATAGTAACACCGACGAACGCCAGAGGCACCCAGGGATAACCCCAGGTGCGATAGGGGCGTACTAAATTCGGATTCTTTCGGCGCAAAACGATCACCGCCGCGGCCGTCATACCGTACAGGATCCAACTAGGAAAGATCACCGCGTTGTACAAATCGCTGTAATGTCCGCTTAAAACGAATAAGGAGGACCATACCCCTAATAAAAGAATACTGGCGGAAGGGGTCCGAAATGTGGGATGAACCCGCCCTATATGCCGAAAGAAATATCCATCTCGGGCCATTGCGTAGGGCACCCTGGATCCCGACAAGATTGAGCCATTCAACGCCGCAAAGATCGAAATCATGGCCGCCACGCTTACCGCGCCAGCGCCATGCGGCCCTGCTATGCGCCGCATCATGTCCGCGGCAACACGATCGCTGGCAGCAACTTCTCCGGCATTCAATACAGAAAAGTAGGCGAGGTTTGTGAGCAGATACACGCCGATGATCGCGGTAACACCCGCAATCAACGCGAGGGGAAACGTTCGCTGCGGGTTTTCCACCTCGGAACCCAACATACCTGCGTTATTCCAGCCATCGTAGGCCCATAGCGCTGCGACTAGCGCGACAAAGAATCCGGCAGGACCTCCAGGTATGGGCGTTGTAGAAGTGGAGAGATTGAGGACTTGGGCCTGACGCGAGAGCAATCCGATCGCGATCACAGCGGCGATCAGGAGCACTTTCAACGCTGTGACAGCCACCTGCACATGGCCACCAACTTGGACGCCGCGATAATTCACGGCTGACAAAAAAAGGATCAGGCAAATTGCCAATAGCTGTCCATATCGAATTTCCAGCGGTCCCCCGCCCGGTCCGATCGGCCAGGGTATGACATACAGCGGA
>Ga0105237_10007101_pt1 | contig 12306 bp, 9 predicted proteins | sample KBSC24metaG_FD_81520 | JGI IMG/M metagenome (GOLD analysis project Ga0105237, IMG submission 81520) | Corn rhizosphere microbial communities from Kellogg Biological Station, Michigan, USA - KBS C2-4 metaG | ecosystem: Host-associated > Plants > Roots > Rhizosphere > Soil | place: Michigan, USA...
AAGGGGTCGTATGCCAAGGAACGTTCGCCCCGTCGAAGGACGCGGCCGCGTTATCCAAAGCCGCTCATTTTCAGGGAGGCTCGATTCCGGTGACTGTTCGCTTCTCGGACGGGGCGACCGACCCTTTCATCCCGGATAACTCGCCGGGTGCCGGTCCGCGCGGCATGGCGATTCGGTTTAGTCTCCCCGGCGGCGGCGAAACCGATCTCGTCCTGTTGTCGCATAACGGCTTCATCGTGGGTACTGGCGAAGACTTTCTCGCTCTGCAAAAGGCCATCGTGGCGACCGATCCCAGCAAGCCGCACCCATGGCCTATTGAGGCGTTTCTCGGCGCACATCCGCTCGCATTGAAATTCGTGCAGGAAATCCAGGCGGTACCTGCCAGCTTCGCTACACAAGCGTTCTTTTCCAACGACGCGTTCATTTTCGTGAACACGGATGGAGTGAAGCAGGCGGGACGTTACAAGATCCTTCCGGTCGCCGGCCAGCACATGCTGAGCGAGGCGGACGCCAAAACCAAGTCGCCTGCTTTTCTGGCTGAAGAGCTCAAGACGCGTCTGGCGAACGGGCCGGTGCAGTTCAGAATTATCGTTCAGCTTCCTAATGCCGGTGATCCTACGAACGATCCTTCGCTCGTCTGGCCCGAGGATCGCAAGACGATCGACCTTGGCACGATCAGCATCACTTCCGTGGTTGCCGACAGCGATGCAGCCCAAAAAGCGCTGGTGTTCTTTCCAACCAATCTGACGGACGGAATCGAGCTGTCCGATGACCCCCTTCCCGCCCTACGAACCAGCGTGTATGCGCTGTCCTTCGCACGTCGCCAGCAACCGTAGAGAGCGGATGACGAATCACTCATGACCGAGGGAGACGAGGTCGATGATCGAGGCTTCCTGAGAGCCGCTGCTGCAAGCCGTCGTTGCCGCAGAGACGTCGCTCGCGGGAGCGGCGCACGTGGATACCGAGAAGGCCTAGGAAGCACCACCTTCAAACGCGTCAGACATGCGATCGACGTTAGCCAGCAGGAGAGCGGGACTGGCTGTCTATAGACCACGGGTTCCCCGGTACGTGCATCTTCAAGCAGAGTAATCAAGGTCAAAACGGTGTTGGTTTCCTTGATAGGATACGAGCTTGACTGTTTAGCGCTTACAGAATGCCTCTCCGCGCTGCGACGAGGGCCATGAGTATCGCGCGACCTCAACCACGTTCTCGCTTCTTCGAGTCAGCGGCAGGTGCGATCCATGAATCCCCAAGCTCCGTACGATCTCACGCGCATTACGCTGATAGTGCTGATAATCGGCGTACTGATTGCCGGAAGTCTTTGGACGCTGTTGCCGTTCCTGAGCGCATTGATCTGGGCGACGACGATCGTCGTGGCGACATGGCCGCTCTTGCTCCGAGTCCAACGCGTTGCGGGCGATCGCCGCTGGATCGCCACGACGGTCATGCTGGGCGTGATGCTGGCGATTTTCGTGGTCCCGTTCTGGCTCGCCGTCGGCAAGCTGCTGGCTGCCGCAGCCCAGGGTGTCGAATTGGTTCGCGCTTTCCTCGCCCAGGGACTTGCGCCTCCCCCGGAGTGGATCGAGCGACTGCCGTTAGTCGGCGACAAGGTTGCCGTCAAGTGGCGCGAGCTTGCGGCCGGTGGGCCCGAGGCGATTACGCAGACGCTGCGGCCATACGCGCGCTCGGCGGCAACATGGGTGCTCTCGGTCACTGGCGGCTTGGGGACAGTCGTCCTGCATTTCATTCTCACCGTGGTCATCGCCGCGATTCTCTATTCGCAAGGTGAATTGGCCGCACAAGGTGTACTCATGTTCGCCCGACGCATCGGGCGGGAGCGTGGTGAGCGGGCGGTTCGTCTAGCCGGGCAAGCCATTCGCGGTGTGGCCCTGGGAGTGATCGTCACTGCGCTGGTTCAGTCGCTGTTCGCCGGTCTCGGTCTTTGGGTGAGCGGCGTGCCGCGCCCGGGCATCTTGCTGGCCGTCATTTTTGTGCTCGGCATCGCTCAGATCGGACCGCTGCCGGTTCTGCTGCCCGCGGTGATCTGGCTTTACTGGTCGGGAAGCGCCGGATGGGCGAGCGCACTTCTCGTATGGACCGTGTTGGTCGGAGCGCTCGACAACTTCTTGCGGCCGGTACTGATTCGTCGCGGCGTGGATCTCCCGTTACTGCTCATCATTCCGGGGGTGATCGGCGGGCTCATCAGTTTCGGGGTCGTTGGATTGTTCATTGGCCCCGTGGTCCTCGCCGTCACCTATACGCTGCTCGAGTCCTGGATCCGGGAAGATAAGGGAACGGCAGTGACGTAAACCGACGCCTCATAGCGTCCATTTATTCGAGCGACGGCAGAAGGGAGGCGTCCATGGGCGGGAGAGGGCGGCAATTCCGCGCGAGTCGGAGACCTTTCTTCAAGAGCAGACGGTCGAAGTACCTCGCCTACGTGACGTGCAGCGGCGGCGAATCCGACCATCGGGCCGTCGCCGCTGCGCCGCGTGATTCCCTGCATGGCGCCAGCGATTCCCAGGCCATCGAGCGCGTCGGACCACGTGCTGCTGCCCATGCGAGCGCGCCCTCGCTTGGTGGCGGCAGCCAGTCTGCGCGTGTCTCTATTCCAACAGCAACACGGGGCCGCGTTGGATGCCGGCTGTGAGCCCGCCGCCGGTTTTCATCACCGCTACTTCATCCCCCAGTATATTGACGGCTTCGTATAACAGGACGTCTTTCGCGTCCTTCCTCGCCTTTTCGGCTGCCAGCTCGTTGGCGAGCTTGCGTTCCCCAGGCTGCAGGCCATCGTCTCGAAGCGCGGCCCCCTTATCGGACGCGGTGTCCTTGCCTGCCACGTCGTTGCTGGAATTCTTGCTGGGGTCTTTTCGCGTCTCGCGAGCCATGAGTCGAGCCTCTTCGGCTGCCCGTTCTTTGCGACGCTCGGCTTCGTTCAGCGAGATGAGGTTCTTCTTGCGCCGAAGCCTGGATTCTGCGATGTCTTCTTGCAGGTACTGGAAGTCTTTGTCGTTCTTCACGCGCGCGTCGTGCAGTGCCAGGAGAACCGGCAGCAAGCCTTTCAAGTCGCCGGCCTGCACATAGTCCGCCGGCTTGATCTGCGTCCAGGGGAGCGCATTGGCGAAGCTGGACTCGCCAAAGCTCTCCGCGTCGGAAACCGCAGGAAAGAGGATATCCGGCGTCACGCCGCGCAACTGCGTTGTACCGCCATTGATGCGAAAGAACTGCGCCACGGTCATCTTCAACTCACCGTACTGCGGCTTGCTGTTCTTGGCGATTCGATCCAGATCGACCACGCTTTGCACGGTACCTTTGCCAAAGCTCGGCTCGCCGATAACCAACCCGCGGCCGTAATCCTGAATCGCCGCGGCAAAGATCTCCGACGCCGACGCAGAACCGCGGTTGATCAAAACGCCCAGAGGACCGTCCCAGGCAACACCGGCTCGCGTATCGCTCTCCACTGAGATCTGACCGTTTGCGTTACGCTGCTGCACCACCGGCCCCACGTCGATGAATAGACCGGTCAGCTCGACCGCTCCCGCCAGCGAGCCGCCGCCGTTGTTGCGCAAGTCGATCAGTACGCTGTCGATCTTTTCCCTCTTCAGCCCTTCCAGCAAGCGGGCCACATCGCGGGCCGCGCTCCTGTAATCCTTGACGCCTCTTTGTCGGGCTGCAAAATCCTCATAGAACGAAGCAAGGGTTATCACACCGACGCGACGCGTGGCCTTCCCGTCAACGATGGAGTGCACGGATGCTTTGGCGGCCTGCTGCTCCAGACTGATCGTCTTGCGCACGAGAGAAACCAGTTTGTGTTTGCCATCGGGGCCGGCGTCCGCCGGGAGCACGTCGAGCACGACCACCGAGTCCGCTGCACCGCGAATCAGCGCAACAGTGTCGTCGAGGCGCCAGCCCAAGACGTCCACCATCGCGGCGCCTTCGCCCTGAGCAACCCCGAGGATCCGATCGCCAGGCTTCAGTTGACCGGAAAGGCTGGCAGGTCCCCCGGGCACCAGCTCTCGTATCGTCGTGTATTCATCCGACTCCGTGAGCACAGCACCGATTCCCACCAGCGAGAGTCTCATCGCAATGTCGAATTCCTCCGCCGCGCGCGGTGCCATGTAGTTGGTGTGAGGGTCGATCGTCATGGTGTAGGCGTTCATGTATGCCTGAAACGCATCCGCGCTCTTTACCCGGCCAATGCGCTTCAGGAAGTTGTCATAGCGCCTGTCGAGTATCTCGACGATGCTCTTGTCGTCCTTCCCGGCCAGCTTGAGCCGCAGCCAGTCGTTCTTGACCCGCTTGCGCCACAGCTCGCGCATTTCCGCTTCTGTTTTCGGCCACGGTTCCTTGTCCCGCGCGTACTGGTAGCTCTCATTCTGCGTAAAATCAAACCCCGCCTTGAGCAGGGTGCGCGCATAGGCGAAGCGCTCGGCAGCGCGCCGCTCGAAGAGGTTGAAAATGGCGAACGGCACGGTGAGGTCTTGGTTCACGATGGCGTCGCCGAGCTTGGTCCGATCGCCGGAGAGTTGGTCGATGTCGGCCTGAACAAAGAAGAGCTTCTCGGGATCGAGCGATTTCAAATACTGATCGAATACCTTCTGCGATAAAGCGCTGTCCAGTGGCATCGCTTTGTAGTGATAACGAGCGAGCACCTCAGCGGCGAGGTGTGCCGCCTGGGCCTCTTGCGGTTCCGGCTTCAGCTCGGGCGGAGAAGTCCCCGCATCGGGAGTCGCGGCTTGCACGGCCGTCGACAGGGCAAACACTAACCACAGCAGTTTCCGTTTCATTCGGGACTCCACCTCGGCGCCGCTTGGGCGCGCCGTTCTTGGGCTTAAATGCGGGTCTGGTATTGACATCGAGCGATTTTGACACGGGTGCCGGGCTTTTGTTGCACCGAGGCGCGGGGAATGCCGCCAAGACGCACCGACTGGACCCCCACGATGCTCTTTGCCCTTCCGGTTACCCCACAATAGGCCAGGCGAAGGCCAAGCCGGGCGGTACAGCCCCTGACAGGATCATCGTTCGGCGGCGGCGATCAGATCCGCGTGATCTCGGGCTTTGCGGCGCAGCCGCCCATTCCTGAGCCCGCTACCTGCTCTTCTTGACTGGGTTGGGCGGGCTCGGGGCAGCAAGCGGGCTCGCTCGCAAGTGCGACCTGCTGTCGGGTTGATTCGGACCTGTCATTCCTATCGAGCAGCTCGTCTCTCGATCCCCGCGTCATAAAGTGGCGACGTGCGTGCGCGCACGAGACGCTGAACCGATCGGCTTGCGCATTGGACTAACCATCTGTCCTCGCCTTGTTGCGGCGCTGCCCAGACTTTTCCGTTACGGGATCGAGGACACGGCGGCGGGGCGCAAATCCTTACCCTCCCTTAGTGACCCCGCCGCCTTCCTTCGCCGATCGCGAGCATGAAGCCGGTATCGCCACTCGGAGAGCGGGCAGCCCGAACGGAAGCCCGCGGTCGGCTCACACAGCCTGACAACGGTCTTGCCGCGTTGTTTGGCGCTCAGTGAACTGGTTCTTCTGTCTGAGCCTGCTTGATGAACTCGGCTACTGCGCCGGCATCGGTTCCGACCACGAGCATAGCCTCTACAAGCTCGTCCTCCGAGACACCGAACTGTTCCGCCCACCAGGCCAGATGCCAAGGCTTGCTGGCGTCGATTACGTAATGCTGTTTGCGGTCTGATACGTACTGCATGGTTTGCCTCCGCGCTAAGCGTCGCGAGGCTTCAGCTTAGAGACCAGCGGGCACCAGGGATGTCAGCATTCGCTGAATGACCTGTCGGAAGACTGCCTACGTCACCGGTGGGCAACGCCATGGCCTCACCGAGGCACAACCGATTGCTCGGGGGAGCGGTGGTGAATCTTTCGGGACCAAATGTCGCCTGATGGCTACTTGCGCTTCTGTATGAGGTCTGCGATGACGTCGTCGATGAACGGCTTGTCTTTGGCCCCGATCCGGGCACTCGGGAAATAGATCAGACTCACCTTTGCGATGGGCTCCCCAGTCCCGGCCACGGGATTTTCGTATCCGCGGATGACCACGGCAAAGCGCTCACTCCGGGACAGGCGAGTGAAGGTCACCATCGGAAAATCGAAGGTGTCTATCCAGAAGCGCCACTGCATATCCTTTTCGCCCGGGTTCGGACGTGCTTGGACAACTGCAAAGACACGACGTCGAGCGGGATCGTGAGCCACGATCCACAGCTTCAAGTGACGCGTCAGGATGCTACCCATCGGCGCCTCCGGGTCGGGATCGGGAAAGCTCAAGTCGGTATCGACATCCGGTGCACCGTCGATATTGGTCGGGTAGTTCAGTTGCACACGCGCTTCATTCGATGGTGTCCCGAGCTTGTTGGTGCCCAGCTCGAGCGCGGCAGTCTGGCGGTCTTTGACGCCGTCGGCGATGCGGAACAGCTGGTGAGTGAGTTCGGCCCGTTCGCCCTGAGGGGCACGCTCGACTTCGCGATAGAGCTGCCAGAACAAGGGGCTCAGATCGAGCGAGTCATGGAAGTTGGAGGCCAGCAGATCGAGCGCCACCAGCTTAGGCTGCAGCTTCTTGTCGCTAGGCGAAAGATATTTCTCCAGCACCTTGTCGAAGACGCCCCGGCGCACGGCGGTGTCTGCTTCCTCGCGCTTGCTCAACAATTCCGTGTACAGACGCAAACGCGCGTCGCTGATCTGGTGTTGCGCCTGGATGCTCTGGTACTGCTGAGCGACAACGGCAAGAGTGAACGGAATAGCCAGGGTACCGATCAACCACTTGGCATTTTCGAGGCTCAGTACGCTCATGGATTGGTCCCCCTCGGATCAAGAATACTGCTCGATGATTCTCGATGTTCTACCCCAGGCTTCGATGAGGATTCGACAGCCGCGCCAGGTCTGGATAACGCAGGATGCTGTCCAACCTACCGCTCGATCTCAAAGCAGCACATAATGCCCTGACATCCCGGACAGCGCCTATCTCGAGCTACGCGACGTGCAGCTTGAGAAGGCCTTCGCCGCCGCGGGGCTGCCGAGCGGCGAAAGAGTGATCAGCGCAGCACCAGCTCGCGAAGGTCGCTGACGGCTAGCCCGCCCGCCTTCGATACTCACACGCCGTCGTAGAGCCACGCCATGCTCTCGCGCGGGAGGTTGGCCAGCATCTGGTTGCGCACCTCGGCCGCTGCGCCCCGTACGTGATAGACGTAGTCGCCCACGAATCTCGAGGTGAGCTGCACGCGTGCGGTTCGTAGCACGCGCTGCTGTTGATAGTTCACGAAGGCACGTGCGACGTCGTCTCCTGAAGCCTGCAGGCTGCGCGCCAGCACGACCGCATCCTCGATCGCCATACAGCCGCCCTGAGCCAGATATTGCAGCGTGGGATGCGCGGCATCCCCCAGCAACGTGACTCGGCCCGCGCTCCAGTTCCCGACCGGCTCCCGGTCGCACAGCACCCACATCCGCCAGGATTCGATGAGGTCCAGCAGGTCGCGCACTTCGGGTCGCGCATGCGCGAACTTCGCATATAGCTCCCGCGGATCGCCGTAGGTGTCCCAGCCCTCCTCGTAGCGATCGCTGTGGAATACAGCGACCAGGTTGAGCAGTTCCCCGCGACGCAGCGGATAGTGCACGAAGTGCGTGCGCGGACCTGCCCACAAGTTCACCCGATGGACGCGCGCGTGCTCGGGCGCCTTGTCGATCGGCAGCACTGCGCGGTAGGCGATGTGGCCGGCCACGCGAGGCTTGCCGTCTCCGACAACGCGCTCGCGTATGCGTGACCACAGTCCGTCGGCGCCGATCAGCGCCCGACCCTCGAAGCGGTCGCCGGTTGCTGTCGCGATGCTGACGACAGTGCCGTGATCTTCGTAGTCGACCACCTTCGTACCGGTGCGCAGCGTGATCAACGACGAGCCTGTGCACGCCTGCAACAGAGTGTCGAGCAGGTCAGGGCGGTAGATCACGCCGTAGGGATAGTGGTAACGGGCTAGGAACTCCGACCCCAGGGGCGTACGCAGTATCTCCGCTCCACTGACTGCATCACGCACCAAGATGCTGTCGGGGAACACCGCGATTCGCTCTATGGCGTCGCGGATGCCCAATGCGTCGAACATCTTGAACACGTTGGGGCTGATCTGGATGCCGGCCCCGACTTCCCCGAACTCGCGGGACTGCTCGAGCACCACGCTTGGCCAGCCAATCCGGGACAAGGCCAATGCCGCCGCGAGCCCGCCGATGCCGCCGCCGGCGATCAAGACCGGAGAGTTCGAATCCGACGCAAGCGACATGGACTGCACGCCCTAGGACGAGAAAGCGTCTACTTTAAGGCTCCCTGTCTGTTTGCGGAATAGGCGAAGCTTGCCGAGCTATGCGGTCAAGCGGGATCTTCACCAGCGCTTCCACCACGACCTGCCAACAAGTGGCTGCGCGCCCTGGTTGGCGGAGCTGTTTCTTGAATGACTCGGCAGCCGCAAGGCCGAATACGTGTCGGGCCTACCGCTCTTCCGGCGGGATGCTCCTGATGGGCGCCGAGAACTTCGCGTGAGCTTCGGGGTCGACGGGCTTGTGCTTGATCTTGGTGCTCGCGGGATCCTTGCCGAGGAAGTTATCGCCCTTCCAGTTCCTGGACGGTCGAATCGGTCGTGGAACAAATCCACCGCCGCAGTTCGGGCAGACGTTGGCGAGAACGCTGTCGACGCAGCTCGCGCAGAACGTGCATTCGTAAGTGCAAATGCGCGCTTCGAGCGAGTGCGGCGGCAGCGCCTTGTTGCAGTTTTCGCAGGTCGGACGGAGCTCGAGCATCGTGGCGAAAAGTCTAACCTAATTCGATCATTCGGGAAGGGCGACGCCGGAACCGCCCATTTCCTTCGGAACATCCTTGAGCTTCGGCGCTCCGTCCTTGATCGGCAATACAGTCTCCTGATAGTTCACGTGTACGCCGGCCCTGAACTGGAACGCGGGAATGACGGCCGCGTATACATCGATCAAGCCCCAATGGGGATGTTCCGTGAAAACGTGTCCGCCGCAGGTCTTGCACCACTTGCGATTGCTGCGCGGCGTCTTGCTGTACGTGCCAATGTTATCCGCACCTCGAGTGACGTGCACTGCATCGGGCTTCCAGAGGGTGAATGCGTTCACCGGCGCCGCAGCCCAGCGGCGGCAAGAGTCGCAGTGACAATAACCCATCGCGGCCGGTTCACCGCTTACGGTGAACTGAACTGCTCCGCAAAAGCACGCTCCTTCATAGCTGGTTTGCTTTTCCATTTCACGTCTCCTTAGCTTGCGTCGCGCCTACGATCCCATAGGCGATGATCAATAATGAAGCGAGATGAGCCCCTCGCTGGCGGGCGACATAGCTTGTGCCGTTGCCGACGTCGGTTGAGGCTGATGCGGCAGCTCCGCGCGTCGTCGACGCGCCGCTTCGCGCTGGATGCTGTCGAAGACTGCCAGCTGGACTCGGCTGCCGCCGGTCACGCCAAGGGCCGGTTGCAGGCGTGCAAGAAGCCCCGCGGCGTCGCCGAAGCGGCCGTCTCCCCAAGCGAGGAGCGCTTGCAGGCCTGGCTGCGTGATGTGTCGCGCGCGCCAGGCTGAATACGTAGAGCCTTCCGCACGGTGCTCGATCGCACGCATGAGGCGTAGTGCTCTTACCGGTTGCGCCGCGCTCAAGTGGGCGAGGCCGGCATGCAGGTCGACATACGGCCAGAATCCGGGTGTCAGCGTGCGTTCGAACGCATCGGAAACAAGGGACCACCGGCCTTCGTCGTCGACGCCCAGGGTCGCGAGGCGCCATAACAGCGCCGTAGCGTCGCACGCATCGAGCGGCGACCGCGCACTCGCAGGGAGCAGCCACGTATCGAGGATGTCGAGCGCCGACTCGATGTTCCCTTCCTCGACGTCGAACATCGCAAGATGCCATGCGTTGTGCGTGCGCATGCGGCTTGTCGTGGCCCACTGGGCGCGCTGATCGCGCATCCACTGCGCGCCGCTGCGATGTCGCCCAGACTCGGCGATCGCGTGTGCGACCGCGTGCACGCCGAGCGGGCATGCAGGTTCGCCGGCCAGCGCTTCCCGGCCGAGTGCCTCGGCACGGGCTGCATCGCCGTTTTCGGCATGCGCGAAGGACGCCATGGCCAGCACGAACTGGAAACTGCGCTGGTCGCGAGGCCAACGCGGCATGACAGTGTCGATGACCGCACACAGCTGGTCATGCCAGCCGAGAAAGAAGTAGCAGGACTGCGCAAGCCGCAGCGCCAGCAGGTCGCGCGGCCACTTGTTCAGGATAGACGCGTAGCTTTCGGCAGCGAGGATCGGGTTGCCAGACAGCCACGCCTCCGCGGCGTTGAAGTGGGCGCGAGTTTGTGGTGACGTCCGGAGTCCGTCGGCTGCTCAAAGTGCCTGGGCGATCGCAGGCAAGGCATCCGGGCTCTTTGCGAGGACGCCGGCGCCGGCGCGTATGGTTTGGGCTCGATGGAACTCCGGATGGCCCGGCTCGATATCGCGGAGCGCGGCGACGGGGTCGCCGACGGCGCGCAGGAGTTGATCGAGAGCTATGGAGGTCGCTTGCATGGTGGTGGATTGTGCAAGCGATCCCGCTTGCCGGATTGATGCAGACGCCGGCGTTCTTTGCAGACACGCCACACAGACGGGCGCCGCGATCGATCCGAATCGCCGGGCGCTCGAAGACAAAGGCCCGGGCAGCGCCCGGGCCTTTTCAGCGCACGTCGCGATGCGAAGCGTCAATCGTTGTCGCCGTCGCTGAGCCCCCACCCGTGGCGGTGATGCTGAGCGGGCACGATCTCGAACGTCTGATTGTCGCCATGCTGCTGAGTGTAGAAGGCGCGCCAGCCGAAATGGAACAGCCACGGCAGCTTGGCGCCCAGCAGCCCACCGACGCCTGGATCGCCGTCCGACACGTGGATGCCGGTGATCTCGTTGTCGCCTTCGTTCTGGAATCCGCTGCTGCCGGAGAGGCCGGAATCGATGGTGGAGGAAGGATCGCGGCCCAGCGCCAGGATGCGTACCGGCCGGTTCGCCGGCTTGCTGTAGTCCAGACGCACATCGAACATGAACGCCGAATCGTACGCGTCGATCTGCGTATGCATCGTGTCACCCATATCCTGGACGAATACGATCTCGTTCGCCGACCAGAACGCGACGTTGTCGAAGCTCGAATGCGTCGCGTCGCTGAGATAGAACAGCGTTAGCGTGCCCTCGTCGGCCGACGGGCTGCGTTGAGCAATCTTGAACACCGCGCCGAATCCGCCGAAGCTGCCGGCTTCGCTGAGAGCATTGGTGTCGCCGGTGGTATCGAAGAAGAACTCACGGAAGCCGGTGCCCGGGCGGAATTGCCCGTTCTCGGGACGCTTGAACGGCGTGGCCATGGCAGTCTTGGCCAACGCATTGGCGTTGAAAGCGGCGAAGCCGTCGACAGCCGTGTCATGAATCGTGATCCATTTGGTCGAGAACGGTTTGCCGTAGGTATGCAGATCCTTCTGGTCCTGCGAGCCGATGTCGCCGTCGATGATCGCGGCGGTCGAACCCGGTGTGAACGCGATCGGCCCGCTATGCGCCTTCGATTGCACTTGCAGCGCCTGCAACTTGCCGCCCTTGGTCAGGTCGCTCGTATCCTTCGGTATGAACCGATAGATAAAGCTGTTGGGACGGCGAGCGTGCGGGAACGCGGTCCCGGTGCTGCCGCCCGAGTCTTCCACGATCCAGATGTTGCCGCGCGAATCGGCCTGGATGCCCTCGTAGCCGCCTTGGCCCATGATGCCTACCAGACTGTCGACCGTGGAAGGATAGCCGGGAGTCGCCTGCCATACGCCGCCGCCCTTCGCGCCTTCGGAGGTGAACAGTAGCCGTTCGGACCATGGATACCAGGTCGAGCCGTCGAAGTCCGGCAGGTCGTTGCCGAGAGTGTCCTTCGTGGCCAGCAATGTCACCCGATGCTCGACATCGGCGTCCAGATTCACGCGCGTGATGTAGCTGTTGCCGCCCTTGCTGTTCTCGTGTCCCTGGAACAGGAAACGGTGTCCGTAGTCGTACGAATGGTCCGGTCCGCTGAGCTCGCGAAACACGAGGTACGTATTCTTGTCGGGTTCCGTCTTCGTGGCTTCGACGTTGCTGTTCAGTGCCGGCAGCATCGGGCCATCGTTGTTGTAACCGTAATGAGTGAATTGGCCCGCCGGGTTCTCGACCGGCGTCGAGCCTTGGACGACGATCTGCTCCGCGAGCTCGGGAGATAGCACGTTGGGAGCGGCAACGCCAACGGCCTTGGGGTTTGCGGATGCAACCGGCGTCAAACCGGCGGCACTACTGGCGAGTGC
>Ga0105237_10007103_pt1 | contig 12305 bp, 7 predicted proteins | sample KBSC24metaG_FD_81520 | JGI IMG/M metagenome (GOLD analysis project Ga0105237, IMG submission 81520) | Corn rhizosphere microbial communities from Kellogg Biological Station, Michigan, USA - KBS C2-4 metaG | ecosystem: Host-associated > Plants > Roots > Rhizosphere > Soil | place: Michigan, USA...
CAAGAACATCATTTATGTCGGCGCGCTGTGCGCGCTGCTCGACATGGACCCGAAGCTGATCGAGCAGCTGATCGGCGAACAGTGCAAGGGCAAGGAAAAGCTGTTGTCGTCAAACGTCCACGCGCTGCATCTCGGCCGCGACTGGGCATTGCAAAATCTCAAATGCCCGACCGGCTTGCGCCTCAAGAAATCCGACAAGGTCGGCGACCGTATTTTCATCGAAGGCAACAGCGCTGCCGCGCTCGGCGCGGTGTATGGCGGCGCCACCGTCTGCGCATGGTATCCGATCACGCCCTCGTCGTCGCTTGCCGACGCCTTCGCCAGCCATTGCAAGAAGCTGCGGCACGATCCCGAAACCGGCAAGGCAAAGTACGCCATCGTCCAGGGCGAGGACGAACTGGCCTCGATTGGTATCGTCATTGGCGCGTCATGGAATGGCGCGCGCGCCTTCACCGCTACCTCGGGCCCCGGCATCTCGCTGATGCAGGAGTTCATCGGCCTGTCTTACTTCGCCGAGATTCCGGCCGTCATCATGAACGTGCAGCGCGCCGGCCCATCGACCGGCATGCCGACGCGAACCCAGCAATGCGACATCATCGCCTGTGCCTATGCCTCGCATGGCGACACCAAGCACGTATTGCTGTTCCCGGAAGACCCGGCCGAGGCGTTCGAATTCTCAGCCCAGGCGTTCGATCTCGCCGAACGCCTGCAGACCACGATCTTTGTGATGCTCGATCTCGATATCGGCATGAACCACAGGCTGTGCCGCCCGCTGAAGTGGGATGACGCCCGGCAATACGACCGCGGAAAAGTGATGACCGCAGAGATGCTGGACGACGGACGCGATTTCGGGCGCTATCTCGACGTCGATGGCGACGGCATTTCCTACCGCACCTATCCCGGCACCCACCCGACCAAAGGCTCGTTCTTCACCCGCGGCACCTCGCGCGACCGTTACGCGCGCTATTCCGAAGAAGGCTCGGTTTACGCCGACAATATGCAGCGGCTGGTGCGTAAATTCGAGACCGCCCAGGACATGGTGCCGCGTCCACTGCAGGCCAATGCCGCCAAACCCACCAAATACGGCGTGATCTATTTCGGCTCGACGGCGCCCGCCATGGATGAGGCGATCGGGCTACTGGAGGCGCGCGGGCATCAGCTTGACCGCTTGCGGATTCGCGCCTTCCCGTTCCATTCCAGCGTTGCAAGCTTCATTGCCGACCACGACTTCGTCTATGTGGTCGAGCAGAATCGCGACTCGCAGCTGCGCTCGCTGATCGTCAACGAGAACGGCATCGATCCGGTCCGGCTGGTTCCGATCCTGCACTATGACGGCACGCCGATTACCGCGCGCTTCATCGCCGGCGCCATCGGCGATCACCAGGATCAGCTCAAGCTGACCCCGCTCCGCAAGGTCGTGACGTAAGCTTGCGCGAAGCGCCGTTCAGGACCGCGAACGCTTCTTGCCGCCGCGCTTTGATTTCTTTCCGCCGGATTTGCGGGTTGTCGGCTTTCTTCCGGATGGCGCCCCCGCGAACGCGTTCGGCGCAAAGGCGTGATCGGGGGTAAGCTCGCCCCAGATCGGGTCGCGCAGATAGCTGTCATCGAGCGCGGCATTGAGCAGCGCGCCCGCCGCGTCATAGAGATCGGGCCGTTGCAGCACCGCCAGCGTAACGCCGGCCAGCAGTTGCGCATCGTCGCCGCGACCGATGACCGACTCATTCCTCAAGATCTGACCGGCGATCGATTGGGCGATCTCCTCATCGGCATCGTCCCAGGTCTCGATGTCCTGGATGGAATGGTTGTTGAGCGCCTTGAACTCCCCGGTCGCGATGATCCTCCCGACCTGCCGGGCCGCAGCGGCGGCGTCCGATAATTTCATGGTTTCCTTGATCGGCATCCAGTCATCGTGACTGATCTGGACTAGCCCCGCGACGCTGATTTCCGTCGCACCGCCGGCCACCGCTTTGGCGACGGCTTCCACATCAGCGATATAGCCGGCGCGCGCGCTGGCGTGCAATTTCGTCATCGTCTCGATCACGCCGGCAGCAAGATAAAACCGCAGCAGATCGATCGGATGATCGTCCATGATCTCGTCGCCGTGTGCATGGTCGCGCGGGTCGGCCCGGGTCGCAACCCGCGGCTTGGCGGGACGGGGCTCGTGCTTGAGATCGACCGCGATCCTGCCCCGGAACGCCGCGAGCATCGCCGCCAGATTGAGCGGGAAACTCGGCCCCATATTGAGCACGCCGTAGACGTCTGCCGCGGCCTCGTCGATCCAGTACGACCAGATCAGGGCATTGAGCGTCGCGGTGTCGAGCTTCTTTCGCGGCTTGAAGTCCGGGGCGAGCTTGGCGCGAACGGCAGCGACCATCTCGGGCACAAGGCCCTCATCGGCATGGACGACGTCGTGGCCGCAGACTTCATGGGTCAGCGAAGCCCATATCACCGGATGATCGCGATAGGTTGCCGGCAGGCTGACGATGCCGATCGACATGCCGAAAAACTGGTGCATCAGATCCGATTCGATCGTGTAGGGACCCTGCATCGAATCGGACTGGAAAAATGCCAGCGGCGGCGTCTCGGTCACCAGTGTCACGCCAACGGCGGAACGCTTGTTGGCGTTGACGAACGACCGGTACAGATTGGAGACGACGGCGAGAAAGCGCGTCAGCTGGGCGCGGGCGTCGATCCGGGTGACCCTGGTTCCGTGCTGGTAAACCACCGCGTAGAGCGACTCCAGCCTCGCCGTCAGTTCTGCCGGGGTTTTTTGGCCGCTTTGCACCTGCTGTCGCAGCTTGTTCATCAAGTTCGGCAATTGGCCCATCATCGGCTGGTAGAAATTCTGGTGGTAAACCCGTGGCAGGAACGGCGCGCCCCTGTCCGTTGCCCTCTGGACATCCGCTTCCGTCGATAGTCGCGGCCGCATGCCGGGCAAGTTGCCGGTAAAGTCGATCCTGAAAAGGTGATCATGGAACTGGGTAAATTTCTCCAGATCGACCGGCATGATGATTTCCCCCCAAACCATGAGCGACGTTAACGTAAAGGTGGGCAAAATGGCAAACCACCTACCTCTAATTGCGATAACCAGGCGTGCAAAATCGCTTGACGCTGTATCAATTTAACTGGCGATCGTGTAATAAATGCAGTCTGACTTTCGCCGGCACTCCGGCCAATCTGGCAAGCTTCGCATGACCTATATCGCCAAGCCGAAATTCCATCATCCCGGCCTTCCCAAAAACGATCTCGGCTTCACCCACCGCGATTACGAGGGCAAGATCTCGACGCTGTGCGCCGGCTGCGGCCATGACTCGATCACGGCATCGATCATCGAGGCCTGTTTCGAGCTTTCGATCGAACCGCATCGCGTTGCCAAGATTTCGGGCATCGGCTGCTCCTCGAAAACCCCGGACTATTTCCTCGGCAATTCGCATGGCTTCAATTCGGTCCACGGCCGCATGCCGTCGGTGCTGACCGGCGCCAATCTCGCCAACCGCGATCTGATCTATCTCGGCGTCTCCGGCGACGGCGACTCGGCCTCGATCGGATTCGGCCAGTTCGCGCATTCGATCCGGCGCGGCGTCAACATGACCTATATCGTCGAGAACAACGGCGTTTACGGCCTGACCAAGGGCCAATTCTCGGCCACCGCCGACCGCGGCTCGAAGAACAAGCGCGGCCTGATGAATAACGATAACGCCATCGACCTGGTAGCGATCGCGCTTCAGCTCGGCGCGAGCTTCGTGGCGCGGAGCTTCTCCGGCGACAAGACCCAGCTGGTGCCGCTGATCGCGGCCGCGATCCAGCACCAGGGCGCGGCGTTCATCGACGTGATCAGCCCGTGCGTCGCCTTCAACAACCATGCCGGCTCGACCAAGAGCTTCGATTACGTGCGCGAGCACAATGATGCCGTGAACCGCCTCGACGTGATCAGCGGCCGCGACCCGATCACCGTCGATTACGCGCCGGGCACGGTGCAGGTGGTCGAGCAGCACGATGGCTCGAGACTGGCGCTGCGCAAAATCGACGCGGATTATGACGCGCACGATCGCGTCGCGGCGATGACATTCCTGCAAAAACACGCCGCCAAGGGGCAGATCGTCACCGGACTTTTGTACGTCGATCCGGAATCGGAAGACCTGCACAGCCATCTCGACACTGTGGATACACCGCTCAACCAGCTTGGCGAGAGCGCGCTGTGTCCCGGCTCCGCCGCGCTGGACAAGATCAACGCCAGCCTGCGCTAGGGCGCGCCGACTACTTCAGGCACCGCTTTGCTTGCTCAATTCTCGGTTCCGAGACACCGTGAGCGCGCGCCCACTGCTCCGCCGCAACTTCACCATAAAGTTTTACGGCTTCGCGGACCGCTGGACATGTCACGCGGCTTAACAGTGCAACCCGATGATTCGATCTGGTTTCTGCGCCATGGGCCGGAGTCCACAGAACGAGTATGATGCAGATAATCGTTGCTTTCATTAACCACCGAACATTCTGAATCGCTGCGGCAATCCAGATCGAAAAATGTGAGAGGGCATTGGAGGGGAGACGGAACGTCGTTCCCACGTGGGCCGACGCGCCTTCAGAACAAACTATCTCGTGCGATTGCCGCGTCTTTATGTCCGCTAGGCGACACTAATGTGGGCGAGGGAACTCTGGCCTGCGAGCGGACCGGGTCTCGCGAATGCGCTCGCGCTCGTTCAACCACTGCCGCAAGACATTGACGCCGACGAACTTTGCGAGCTCGCATGCGCGCATTGTTATCGCAAAAACCGGTGCTCATTTTTTGCAGAATACGCGCGGCCATCGGCTTGACGAGCAAGCGCTTGCGTCCCGGCGCCACCGCCGCGGAAACTTCCCCACGGTGACCGACGAAATGGCGAATTGAACGCCACGCGACGCATGAACTCGCCGTGCTTCTCATTATAGATAGCGATGACGGCCTCAAACCCTTGTTTTGTTGGCTGCATTTTCCGCTCATATTTGAGCCCGCCATCTTGCCGCTGTCATAAGATTGCGCCGGATTCCCCGCCAAAACGGCTGGATTTCCCGGTGGATCGATATGTTGTGAGTAGCGTTATCCGGTCAGGATACGCATATTCCTCCCCTCGTCAGCAGCGCCTAGGGTTTGTTGACAAAATCCGGCTTCCGGCCAGAACAGGTGCTGGAACCCGCCAGCTCGAACAGAACAGGGCATTATGAATCCCGTCAAAGAACTCGAAAAGCACGGCCAGTCGGTCTGGCTGGATTTCCTGGCCCGCGGCTTCATCGTCAAGGGCGACCTGAAAAAGCTGATCGATACCGACGGCGTCAAGGGCGTCACATCGAATCCGTCGATTTTCGAGAAGGCAATCGACAGTTCGGACGAATATGACGGCACCATCGCCCGGGCGCTGAAGTCGGGCGATCGCCCGGTTGCCGAGCTGTTCGAGCAGCTCGCCGTCGAGGATATCCAGCATGCGGCCGATGTGCTGCGCCCGGTCTATGATCACTTGAGGGGAGCCGACGGTTTTGTCAGCCTGGAGGTGTCGCCCTATCTTGCGATGGATACCAAAGGCACGGTCACGGAAGCCAAGCGGCTGTGGAAGCACGTCAGCCGCGAGAACCTGATGGTCAAGGTGCCGGCGACGCCGGAGGGCCTGCCCGCGATCCAGCAGCTGACCAGCGAGGGTATCAGCATCAACATCACGCTGCTGTTCTCGCGAGATGTCTATCTTCAAGTCGCCGAGGCCTATCTCGCCGGCCTCGAAAAATATGTGACCGGCGGCGGCGATCCCTCCCACGTCGCCAGCGTCGCCAGCTTCTTCGTCAGCCGCATCGACAGCGCAGTCGACAAGCAGCTCTATGAGTATATTTTAAGTGACAACGCCCCCACCGAGAAAGAGCGGCTGGCCGCGCTGAAAGGCAAGGTCGCCATCGCCAACGCCAGGCTCGCCTATCAGGAATACAAGCGCCTGTTCTCTGGCGCGCGCTGGGACAGGCTGGCGGCAAAAGGCGCCAGGCCGCAGCGATTGCTGTGGGCCTCGACCGGCACCAAAAACAAGGATTACAGCGACGTGCTCTACGTCGAGGAGCTGATTGGTCCCAACACCATCAACACCGTGCCGCCGGCGACGCTCGAGGCATTCCGCGACCATGGCAGGCTGCGCGACAGCCTTGAGGAGAATATCGAGGATGCGAGGGGCGTGCTCGCAGAGCTTGAGAAATCCGGCATCTCGCTCGATGCGATAACGACCGATCTGGTCAAGGACGGCGTCAAGCAATTTGCCGACGCCGCCGACAAGCTTTACGGGGCGGTCGCGCACAAGCGTGCGGTGGTGCTTGCCCACGTCATCGACCGGCAGGAGCTAAAGCTCGGCAGCCACATCGCCAGGGCAGTCGAGAAAAGCACCGAGGAGTGGCGCGCGTCGGCCAGGATACGCCGGCTCTGGCAACACGATAAATCGGTGTGGACCGGGACCGATGAGGACAAGTGGCTGGGCTGGCTGAACGGCGCCGCGTCGGCCGATATCGCCGATTACGAGGACTTTGCGCAACGGGTGAAGGGACAAAACTTTACCGACGCCGTCGTGCTCGGCATGGGCGGGTCGAGCCTGGGCCCGGAGGTACTGGCGGAAACCTTTGCCCGCAAGCCCGGCTTCCCGAAACTGCGCGTACTTGACTCCACCGACCCGGCGCAAGTGCGGGCGATGGAGGCCGCGATCGACATCGCGAAAACCGTGTTCATCGTCTCGAGCAAGTCCGGCGGCACCACCGAGCCCAACGTGATGAAGGATTATTTCTTCGCCCGCGTTTCCAAGGCCGTGGGCGCCGACAAGGCCGGCCACCGATTCCTCGCGGTGACCGACCCCGGCTCGTCGCTCGAGAGGGTCGCGACCAAGCAAGGCTTTGCCCGCATCTTCCACGGCGATCCTACCATCGGCGGACGTTACTCCGTGCTGTCGCCGTTCGGGCTGGTGCCGGCCGCGGCTGCCGGCATCGACATCCGTACGCTGCTGAAGCACGCGCTCGCGATGGTGCGCTCCTGCGGACCGGACGTGCCGCCGCACGAAAATCCCGGGGTGCAGCTCGGCCTCGCCATGGGGCTCGCCGGTCTCGAAGGCCGCGACAAGGTAACCATCCTGTCGTCGAAGAAGATCGCCGATTTCGGCGCCTGGGCCGAACAGCTGATCGCGGAATCAACCGGCAAGGACGGCAAGGGCCTGATCCCGATCGACGGCGAACCCGCGGGCGATGTCGCGCTCTATGGCAACGATCGGTTCTTCATCGACATCAGAACCGAAGGTGAAAACGACGCCGCGCATGACGAGCGACTGGCCGCGCTGGAGAAGGCCGGGCATCCCTTGGTCCGCATTGTCATGAAATCGGTCGATTATATCGGCCAGGAATTCTTCCGCTTCGAGATGGCGACCGCGGTAGCAGGCTCAGTGCTCGGCATCAATCCGTTTAACCAGCCCGACGTCGAGGACGCCAAGATCAAGACCCGGGAGTTGACTGCGGCGTTCGAAAAGACCGGCGCGCTGCCGCCGGAAAAACCTGTGATGTCCTTCGCGCAGGCCGATATCTTTACCGACGACAAAAATGCCGCGGCACTGCGCAAGGCCGGCGCCGATGGCGGGCTCGGCTCCTGGCTGAAAGCCCATCTCGCCCGCGCCCGTTCGGGCGATTATGTCGCCCTCCTCGCCTATATCGAACGCAATCATGCCCATATCGGCGCGCTGCAGCAGATGCGGCTTGAGGTCCGCGACAAGCGCCATGTCGCGACCTGTGCCGAATTCGGCCCGCGCTTCCTGCATTCCACCGGGCAGGCCTATAAGGGTGGCCCCGACAGCGGCGTGTTTTTGCAGATCACGTCCGATGACGCCAAAGATCTCGCCGTGCCCGGCCAAAAGGCGAGCTTTGGCGTGATCAAGGCCGCGCAGGCCCGCGGCGATTTCGACGTGCTGACCGAGCGCGGCCGGCGCGCGCTGCGCGTGCATCTCAAGGGCGACCTCGAATCGGGACTAAGGATGCTCGATACCGCCATTGCGAATGCATTGAATTAGAGCATGATCCCGAAAAATGGGCACCGGTTTTCAGATCAGATCATGCTCAAACGACAATAGAGGATGCAAATGCAGCTCGGCATGATCGGCTTGGGGCGGATGGGCGGCAATATCGTCCGCCGGCTGATGAAGCACGGACACTCCACGGTCGTTTATGACAAAGACCCGAAGGCCGTCGCAGCGATCGCGGCCGACGGCGCTGATGGCGTCGGCGCGCTGGAAGATTTTGTCGGCAAGCTCGAGAGGCCGCGAACCGCGTGGATCATGCTGCCGGCAGGAAAGATCACCGAGTCGACCATCGATGCGCTGTCGAAGCTGATGCAGGCCGGCGACGTCATCATCGACGGCGGCAACACCTTTTGGCAGGACGATGTGCGCCGCGGCAAAGCACTAAAGGAGCGCGGTATCCATTATATCGACGTCGGCACCTCAGGCGGCGTCTGGGGTATCGACCGCGGTTATTGCATGATGATCGGCGGCGACACCGCGGTGGTGGATCGCCTCGATCCGATCTTCGCGGCATTGGCGCCGGGCATCGGCGACATTCCACGCACCATAGGGCGCGAGGGACGCGATCCCAAGATCGAGCAGGGTTATATTCACGCCGGCCCGGTCGGCGCCGGCCACTTCGTCAAGATGGTTCATAACGGCATCGAATATGGCCTGATGCAGGCCTATGCCGAAGGTTTTGATATTTTGAAGAACGCCAATATCGACGCGCTGCCACCGGAACATCGCTTCGATCTCGACATTGCCGACATCGCCGAGGTCTGGCGGCGCGGCAGCGTGATCCCGTCATGGCTGCTCGATCTCACGGCCTCCGCACTTGCTAGAAATCCCACGCTTGCGAGCTATTCGGGATTTGTAGAGGACTCCGGCGAAGGCCGCTGGACCGTCAACGCCGCGATCGACGAGGCGGTGCCGGCCGAAGTGCTCACCGCGGCATTGTTCGCGCGCTTTCGCTCGCGCAAGGAACACACCTTCGCCGAAAAGATTCTTTCAGCGATGCGCGACGGCTTTGGTGGTCATAAGGAGCCGCAGCAGCATCCGGACCCGGCGCGGCAGAACGCGCCCGACATCGTCAAGCCAAAGGCGTAAACGCCGATGACTCCGGCTCAACCGACGCAAAAAAAGCCCGATCCCTGCTCCTTCGTCATTTTCGGCGTCACCGGCGACCTGACGCATCGGCTGGTCATCCCCGCACTTTATAATCTTGCGGCGACCGACCTGCTGCCCGACAAATTCTGCGTGGTCGGCGTCACCCGCAGGGGCATGTCGAACGACGATCTGCGCAAAAGCCTGATGAAAGGCCTGCGAGAATTCGCCACCCGCCCGGTGGACGATACAATCGCCGAACGCCTGCTGGAATGCGTCACCTCTATTGCCGCCGATCCGAAGGACTCCGCCTCGTTCGACCGGATGCGCGCACAGCTTGAACGGCTGGAAGCAAACCGGTCGACCGGCGGCAACCGGCTGTTTTATCTGGCGACGCCGCCCGACGCCTTTGCTCCGATCAGCAGGGAACTCGGCCGCACCGGTTTGCTAAGAGAGGAAAACGGCGCGTGGCGGCAGCTGGTGATCGAAAAGCCGTTCGGGACCGATCTTGCTTCGGCCAGAGCCCTCAATGCCGAATTGCTCAAAATCGTCGATGAACACCAGATCTATCGGATCGATCATTATCTCGGCAAGGAAACGGTGCAGAACATCCTGGTGCTGCGCTTCGCCAACGGCATGTTCGAGCCGATCTGGAATCGAAATAACATCGATCATGTCCAGATCACCGTCGATGAAAAGCTCGGTGTCGGCCACCGCGGCAGTTTTTATGACTCAACCGGCGCGTTGCGCGACATGGTGCCGAACCATCTGTTCCAACTGCTGTCGCTGGTCGGGATGGAGCCGCCGATCCGGTTCGATGCGCATTCGGTGCGCTCCGAGAAGGCCGACGTGCTGGCGGCAATCCAGATCCAGAGTGAAGAAGAAGCGCTGCGCAATTCCGTGCGCGGCCAGTATCTGGGCGGCATGATCGGCGACACCGCGATTGAGGATTATCGCAAGACCAGGGACGTCAAGCCCGACAGCATCACCGAAAGCTATGTCGCGATGAAACTGATGATCGACAACTGGCGCTGGGCCGGCGTTCCCTTTTATCTGCGCACCGGCAAGGCGCTCGGGATCAAGCGCACCGAAGTGGCGATCAAGTTCAAGCAGGCGCCATTCGCGATGTTCAACTGTACTCCGGTGGATCGCCTGTCGCAGAATTACTTCGTCATCAGCGTCGAGCCGACCGAGGGCATCACCCTGCAGTTCAATACCAAGGTGCCGGGGCCGACGATTACCACCGATGGCGTCGAGATGAAGTTCCGCTACAAGGATTACTTCAAGGCGGAGCCGAGCACCGGATATGAGACCCTGATCTACGATTGCATGATCGGCGACAATATCCTGTTTCAGCGCGCCGACAGCGTGGAGGCCGGCTGGCAGGCGGTGCAGCCGTTCTTCGATGCCTGGAAGAAGGCTGGCGCCAAGGGTCTGGAATTTTACAAAGCCGGCAGCGAAGGGCCTGCTGGCGCCGAGGAACTGCTCAAGCGCGACGGGCGAAGCTGGCGGAAGCTCAGTTAGAATGGCTTCGAACCACAATCGCCATGTGGTCACTGTTGCGGACGCCGACGCGCTCGCCAGAGCCGCCGCGGATCGCATCCTGGCAAGGGTCGCCGCCAACGGCGACGGTGTCGCGATTTGCCTGGCCGGCGGATCGAGCCCGCAACGGCTCTATCAGTTGCTCGCGACCGAGGCCTATCGAAGCCAAATCCCGTGGCAGCGCGTGCACTGGTTCATCGGCGACGAACGCTTCGTCCCGGCGGACGATCCGCTCAACAACATGGCGATGGCGCGACGAACTTTTCTGGATCTCTGCGCGCCGGCCGCCAACATCCACCCGATTGCGACCGACACCGCCGATCCCGAAAAAGCCGCGCGCCGCTACGAGCGCGAGTTGCAATCGTTCTATGGCGCCCATCAACTGGATTCCGCCCGTCCCCTGTTCGATGTCGTGCTGATGGGCGTCGGACCTGATGGTCACACCGCATCGCTATTTCCCGGTGATGCAGCCTTGGGCGAGGCCGAGCGCTGGGTGGTCGGCGTTCCCCATGCGCATGTCGAGCCATTCGTGCCGCGGGTTTCGCTGACCCTGCCGGCGCTCAACTCCTGCCGCGAAATGCTGTTCGAGGTCTCCGGCGCGGACAAGCGCGCGATCTTGACGCGCGTGCTCGCGGGCGAGAACCTGCCGGCGAACCGCGCGCATTCCATCGGCGAGACGATGTGGCTCGCGGACAAGGCCGCGCTTCCGGAGAGTTTTCGTGGACGATGACATCGGCCGAACGCCGTGCGCACTGGTCGTGATGGGCGTGTCCGGCTCGGGCAAGAGCACCATCGGGGAAAAGCTGGCGCAACGATTGGGCTGGAGCTACGAGGATGGCGACAAGTTTCACCCCTTGAGCAACGTCGCCAAGATGAGCGCCGGCCAGCCCCTCACCGATGAAGATCGCTGGCCGTGGCTGCAGGCGATTGCCAATGAAATCGACAGGGTCTGCCAGGCCCGCGGGCATGCCGTGATCGCCTGCTCCGCGTTGAAGCGCGCCTATCGCGATATCCTCGTACATGGACGGCCCGAGGTCCGCATCATCTATCTCCAGGGCACGCAGGATTTGATCGCGGACAGGCTCGCGCTTCGCAAAGGTCATTTCATGCCACCGGGGCTATTGGCCAGCCAGTTCAAGACGCTTGAGCCGCCAGACGCCAGTGAAAATCCCGTGACCGTATCGATCGACGCTCCGGTCGAGACCATCGTCGATGACATCGTTCGCCAGTCGGGGCTAAGCCCCGCTGACAAGCGGAGCCAATAGCAGGAACCGTAATGACCCGCATCGCCCTTGTCGTCTCCGATGTCGACGGCACGCTACTGACCAGGGACAAGACCCTGACCGACGGCGCCAGGGGCGCGGTGCGCCGGCTGCATGAGGCCGGTATCGGTTTCACCATTACTTCCAGCCGTCCGACCATCGGGATGGGGTTTCTGATCGAGCCGCTTGCGATTACGCTGCCGGTCGGGGCTTTCAACGGGAGCTGCATCGTCGATCCGCAGCTGAAGCCGATCGAGCAGCATCTGATTCCCGCATCCATGGGGCAACGCAGCCTCGAGGTGCTCGACGAATTCGGTGTCGATATCTGGCTGTTCACTCCTGATCTCTGGCTCACGCGCCGGCC
>Ga0105237_10007104_pt1 | contig 12303 bp, 18 predicted proteins | sample KBSC24metaG_FD_81520 | JGI IMG/M metagenome (GOLD analysis project Ga0105237, IMG submission 81520) | Corn rhizosphere microbial communities from Kellogg Biological Station, Michigan, USA - KBS C2-4 metaG | ecosystem: Host-associated > Plants > Roots > Rhizosphere > Soil | place: Michigan, USA...
ATGTCGTCGCCATTGGTTATCACACGTTTTTGAGTAGTAAAACTATTTTTTGAGATCAGTAATGTATCGCCCACTGCTGCCTTGATCATAAATCCGCCCAATTCATCGCTCATCATTACCACCTGGCTGTTTTGGTCGGTTACCAAAGCCTGGGCTATCCGTTCGGATGAACTTTTCTTAAATACAATGCCTTTTATAGTCAATACCTGCTGGGCATAAGCAACCCCATACAGGCAATAAAAGGCGATTGTAATGAATAATATCTTATGGCGTAAGCGCATTCCTGGATAAAAAATGTAAAATTAGTTATTGTATAACGCATATTATGTAAAAAGATGTTAATGTTGGTTGAAGTGGTTGTAAATGTTGTATTGGAAATTAGTAACCAACCCAACTATTTCAACCAATACAACCAATACAACTTCTCCAGCTAATCTCTAAACCAAAAACCCTATCTTTGCGCATGATAAAATCAATGACAGGGTATGGGATTGCCAGTTTTGATTCGGGCAGTACAAAATATACTGTTGAAATCAAATCCCTGAACAGCAAATTCCTCGAATTATCACTTCGTTTACCAAAAGCTTTTTCAGAAAAGGAGTTCCAGCTGCGTAACGAATGCAGCAAGCAGATCGAACGCGGTAAAGTAAACCTGTCGATCAATGTAGAACAAGCCGACTCTTCGGTAAAGGCCGCAGGAATTGATGCCGCATTACTCAAAAACTATTACGATCAATTAAAAAAGGTGAGCGCTGATTTGGGCGAACCTGCCAATAATTTACTACAGCTGGCGCTTGGTTTGCCTGAAGTAGTGAAATATGATGAGGAAACAGTTTCGGAAGAAGAATGGAAGATCGTAGAAAAAACTTTCCAGCAAGCTTTGGCTGCTTTCCAGCAATTCCGCTCTGATGAAGGCAACGTTTTAGAGGGCGACGTAAAAATGCGCATCGGCATCATATTGAACAACCTGCAATTGGTTGAAGTAGAAGAACCCAAGCGCGTACCGGTGATCAAAGAACGGTTAAACCAGTTTTTAAGTGAAGCGATCGGACGTGAAAATATCGATCAAAACCGTTTTGAGCAAGAGTTGATCTATTTTATTGACAAGCTGGATATCACCGAAGAAAAGATACGCTTAAGAAGTCATTGCGATTACTTTATCGAGACGCTAAAAAATGCGGATGCCAATGGTAAAAAGCTGGGGTTCATTTCGCAGGAGATAGGCCGTGAAATCAATACGCTCGGCTCAAAAGCAAATGACGCCAATATCCAGAAACTGGTTGTCGGCATGAAAGAAGAACTGGAAAAAATCAAGGAACAATTATTAAATGTTTTATAGTCATTGGTCACTCGTCATTTGTCATTGTTTAATGGCAAACAGACCGACCCAATGACCAATGACTAATGACAAATGTCTAAAGAAGGAAAACTCATCATATTCTCAGCGCCATCGGGAGCAGGTAAAACTACCATTGTGCAGCATCTGCTAACCAAAATACCCGACCTGGAGTTTTCCATTTCTGCTACCACCCGCGAACCAAGAGGTGATGAAAAAGACGGTAAGGATTATTACTTCATCACCAAAGAACAGTTTTTGCACCTGATCGCCAAAAAACATTTCGTAGAGTTTGAGGAAGTTTATTCCGGCACTTTTTATGGCACATTGCGCACGGAAATTGAGCGCATCTGGAAGAAAGGCAAGACAGTAATATTTGATATTGATGTGGAAGGTGGTTTACACTTGAAACGGAAGTACGACGGACTGGCGCTGGCCATCTTCGTTCAACCGCCATCATTAGATGTTTTGAAGGAACGTTTAACAGGTCGTGGAACAGACAGCGAAGAGAAATTGCAGGAGCGTTTTATAAAAGCAGAAAAAGAATTGAATTATGCTCCGCAATTTGATATTATCTTAAAAAATCACGATCTTCAAACGGCATGTGATGAGGCGGAAAGTTTGGTAGAGAATTTTATCAGGAATTAATTTAAGTCTGTAGTTGGTGATTCACACTCATGGGTCATGAAAGGGGTTCTGCGGGCTTACTCATATAATAATTAACTGCGGACTGAAATGAAGATAGGCTTACTCTTCGGGTCGTTCAACCCCATTCACATCGGACATTTGATCATTGCCAACTACATGGCTAACCACACCACACTTGATAAGGTATGGTTGGTGGTATCGCCCCAAAACCCCTTGAAAAAATATGGCGACCTGATCAATACTTATGACCGGCTGGAGATGGCCAAGCTTGCTACCGACAATTCAAAAAACATTGCGGTAAGCGATGTAGAGTTGCGATTGCCGCAGCCATCCTATACCATTGATACGCTTACTCATTTAAAAGAGAAACACCCGGAACACGAGTTCGCCATTATAATGGGATCGGATAACCTGGGAACCCTACACAAATGGAAGAATTATAAAATGATACTGCGTGATTATCGCATCTACGTATATCCCCGTCCCGGTTATGAAAATGCAGAGTTCGCCTCGCACCCTTCCGTAACTATTACTATGACGCCATTGATGGAACTCTCCGCTACTTTTATCCGTAAGTCATTAGCGGAGAAGAAGAACATCCAATATTTTGTCCCTGATTCGGTATTGGATTTTATTGAAAGCAAGAATCTATACCATAACGGATAATTATTATTCTGTTCATATAACTTTGGCATTTTTGATACGTAATAGGATGTTTAATAAATACCCGAAATTAACTATTGAATTATGCAGCTTTCAAAAGATAACTTGCAATATTTTGTGAACAACATGCCCGAAAAGATCGATGTGCTGGAGCTTTTTGATAAACTATTATTGATGGCCAAGATCGAACACTCGACCCAGCAGGAAAAGTCATTGGCATATTCGAATGAATATGAGATGGAAAAAGAAATTGATCTCTGGGGGTAATTGGTCAATAGATTTATCCTGAGGTTTTAACGCTCACTATTCCCTTTAAGCTAAATAACTTACTTTTGCTCTTGTGAGCGAAAGAACCATCCTTAAACTACAGCTACCTACCGACCCGCTATGGGTGAAAAATGTGGTGGAAAGCAATATCGAAGAAATCCTTACCGACCACGCCTTTTGCGAGCAGAAAGCCGCAAGCAACGCCATTACTTTAATTGTTCAAAATCCAAACCTGTCCGACCTGGTACAGGAAATGGCTGCATTGGTTCAGGAAGAAATGGACCATTTTAAACGGGTGCATGATATCATCCTTGAACGCGGCTATGTTTTGGGGCGCGAACGTAAGGATAACTATGTGAATGAGTTACGCAAGTTCATCATCATTGGCGGTGGCCGCACTGAACAACTGGTTGATCGTTTGCTTTTCTCAGCCATGATCGAGGCACGCAGTTGTGAGCGTTTTAAAGTAATGTCGGAACATATCAACGATAAACAGTTATCCGAATTCTATCATGAATTAATGGTGAGCGAAGCGACACATTACAGCACATTTATCCGCCTGGCAAAAAAATACTGCGGCGATATTGATGTGGAAAAACGCTGGAAAGAATTCCTCGACTACGAGGCACAGGTGATACAGAACTACGGCAAAGCAGAAACCATCCATGGTTAATTCATCCACACAAATACCTTAATCACCGATACTTCTGTAAATAATGCGTTTGATTGCGTTGCTTTGCATATGTTTCGCGTCAGGACCTATCAAATAGTTACGCATATTGCAGGCTGGCTGCTTTTTATGGCGTTCCCGCTATTATTCATCAACGGCGGGGACCAAAATGGCAATCAGTTCAGGTTATTGGCTTCGCCTTATTACTGGCTTTTCTGCATTACTTACATACTTCTGTTTTATGGAAATGCCTTGTTTTTATTCCCGCGGTTCTTCCTGAAAAAGAAATATGTATTATTTGGCGTCATAACGCTGGCTCTGCTTGCGGGTGTTTATTTTTTGAAACCCTACGATAGGTTATTACGACATACCTATAGCACCCGGTTTGCTGCACAACGCCTATCCCCTATGCCATATGGACCTACTGATCATTTTATGCCCAGACCGGGCGACGGGCCGACCCCATACCCTAAAGGGAAAGACGGCAACCGGCCCTTTGGCCCACCACCCCGTGATAGCAGGCCGCCGAACCCCGGCTCTTCACCTTCTTCGTCGCATCCTTTCCGGCCGGTGGACAGCATCAGTTTCTTCATATTTATCATGATCATGGCCTTGAGCACGGCTACGAAAACCATAGAACAATGGCAGGTCACGGAGCAGCGTGCCACCCAAGCCGAAGCGGATAAGGCCAGTGCAGAGCTTTCCTTTTTAAAAGCGCAGATCAACCCGCATTTCCTGTTCAATACGCTGAACAATATTTATACGCTGGCGGTGATTAAAGATGATAACGCTCCCGACAGCATCATGAAGCTGTCCAATATCATGCGATATGTGACCGATGATGCTACTGCTGATTTTGTACCGCTGCAAAACGAAATTGACTGTATCAATGATTATATCGAATTGCAGCGGCTGCGTTTGGGTGAAAAAACGCATGTCGACCTGGAGATGTTAGGCGAGACCGACGACAAAAAAATAGCGCCACTGATTTTGATGACATTTATTGAAAACGTATTTAAATATGGGATCAGTAAAAATAAAGCATCCGTGATCACGATAAAGATTGCTGTCAACGAAAACAGCATTTCATTTTTTTGCCAGAACAGCTTGTTTCCGAAGAAGGAAGAAAAGCAACGTACCGGCATCGGTCTTACCAATACCCGGCAGCGCCTGGCTTACTTGTACCCTGAAAAATACCTCCTGAGCATCAACACTGAAAACGATTTGTACACCGTTAAACTGATACTGGAGACCTGATGACAAAACTCAAATGCATCGCGATTGATGATGAGCCGCTTGCCCTGAAGCTGATTGCGCGGTATGTGCACCAGTTCCCGGAGCTGCAATTGGTTCAAACGTTTGAGGATGCGATATCAGGCGCAGAATATCTGAAACAAGGTTCGGTTGACCTGCTTTTTATCGATATCAATATGCCGGATATTACCGGTATCGACCTGGTGCGCTCGCTTGAAAAAAAGCCGATCGTCATCTTTATTACTGCTTATAAAAATTTCGCCTATGAAGGCTTTGAACTGGAAGCTATTGATTACATACTCAAACCCATCGATGCCAAACGATTCGCCAAAGCGGTTGAAAAGGCAATAGACTATTATAAGTATAAAAATGCCGCCCCCGAATAAACATACAGGATAACAGCCTGTATGTTTATTCGGAGTACCGGATGGTGAAGATCAACCTGGACGATATCGAGTATATCGAAAGCATGGAGGATTATATCAAGATACACGTGCAAAATGCCAAAACCATCCTTACCCTGATGCCATTAAAAAAGGTGCTGGAAAAACTACCGGCAGATAAATTCCAGCGCATACACCGCAGCTTTATAGTGGCTGTAGACAAGATCAAATCCATACACAACCGCAAAGTGCAATTAGCGGGATCGGAACTTCCTGTAAGTGAAAGCTATATGGATTTCGTGCGTAAATGGATGAAATTCAAATGAAAAAAGGCTTTTAATCGGCACAAAACCACCATTTACCGACACCCGTTACCCCGCCGTTCCAATCCCGCATAGATTTACATCAGTTAATAATAATTAATTTTTGCAGCTATGGAACGGAAAAACTTTTTAAAAACTTTTGCCATTATGGCCGCGGCCGGTCCGTTGATCATTGATGGTTGTAAAAAAGATGGGGTAACCAAAAGTACTACATCAACCACCGGGACAACCACCAGTACGACATCAACCAATGGCAGCACTTGTATTGTTTCGCCAACTGAAACCGAAGGGCCTTTTCCCTACCCGGGAGGCAAGGCAAACAACCCGCTTAAAAGAACGGACGTGACCGATAGCCAAACGGGGGTACCTTTAGCGATCACTTTTTTAGTGGTGAATGTAAATGATAATTGTAACGTGGTAACCAACGCCCGTGTTGATATATGGCACTGCAATAAAGATGGTTATTATTCAGGTTACGCTAATCAGCCGGGGATATTGGGTACGCAAACCTATGTCGGGAAAACATGGTTGAGGGGATACCAGGTCAGCGATGCTACCGGCCTTGCTAACTTTTCTACTATTTATCCTGGATGGTATACCGGAAGGGCCACCCACATACACTTTGAGGTATATGTGAACAATGTTTTGAAAAAAACGAGCCAGTTAACTTTCTCCGAAACCATATCTGATGCTGTGCACCAATCCAGTTTATATGCAGCCCATGGTATCAATACCACCAGGAATGCATCAGACAGCGTGTTTGGCGATTCGGCAACAGATCTCGCTAATGAAACAATGTCGTTGGCCGGGAATATTGCCGATGGTTACACCGGGTCGTTTACTATAGGAATTGCAATTTAATTTAAAGAAACTATCGCCATGAGTAAAGCAAAAATAAGGCTTGTTTACAAACAGGTAATTGACGCTTCATCCGAAAGCGGGTTTGAGAAAGCCCTATTCCAGGCATCATACCAGGAGTTTCTGCTCAAATCGCAGGCTTATAACCGGTATGGCAAATTGAAAACGTTCAGCAGTATCAAAGCGAATGACGGCCGGGCAAATTCATTGCATTATAAGCTTGGCTTTTCGGTAGGTCATTTCATCGCGCAACTGAATAATAAAATGCCGGTGATAAAAGATAATATCGGCAACAAGATATCATTCGAGGCAGCCAATTTTGAATTGATCGAATCGCATATTGATGATATATCCCTGCACAAGATAGCTGTAAATTATGAAACGGGTGCCTTAATACTGGTGGAACTGATGGGAGAGTATATGTTACTGGCACCCGATAATTTACCCAACAGCGAGCCACTGGAAACCTTTGTGCTGCGTATGCAGCCAGACTTGTCGATCATTACCTACGAGGAGATATCCCAACTGGAGATCGGGTTAAATTAATAATAAGAACTTTTCGGATAAGTGTTTTGAGTCAGGCGTCTGTGTAGAAATATGCAGGCGCTTTTTTAATGCCCCACCCCGAAGTCTGTGTCCTCACAGACTTCTACTGATTAGCTATCACCCCAGCCACGTTCTGCAAATAATTATCCATCATACCTATATCAACCACGTCATTCAGGTAACCGATATGCATATCCGGACGTATGATGATGGCTTTTTGCTGGCGGGGGTCGGATTCAAAAGCATTAAATACATCCAGGTTCTTTCCTGTGGGCGGTAAATAGAAAAAGTTCAGCATACCCGGATATTTATTAGTGATCCACTTGGCTAAAGTGAACAGGACCATCTCATCAAATTTTCCAAGAATGATCAATGTAAAGCCGGGCTTGCCGCACCATTCGTGCAGATCGGTTTCCTCTTCCCTTTTTTCATCATATATCTTAATATAAGGGAGCCTGTCGCCGGCTTTTATTTGGGTCGATTTGCTTAAATGCAGGTTGATGTTACTCTCGCGGTAAGAAATTCCGGTTTGCGAAACACGTTTAAAAAATGCGTTCTTAACGTTCTCCTTTTTCCAGATAAAATTCAAGAATTTGGGCAGTACCCATTTTTTAAGCAGCCCAAGAAACCAATTATTCGAATTTGTAATATTAAAAACCCGGTCGGTACTTTTCAGCAAATCTTTTGCTACGGGAACGCGTTCATTGGCGTAGCTATCTAAAATGCCGGGTTTAATTTGCCCGTTAATAACCCCGGCTAATTTCCAGGCGAGGTTGTAAGCATCTTGCAGGCCGGTATTCATGCCTTGGCCGCCTACAGGTGAATGGATATGTGCCGCATCGCCTACAAGAAAACAGCGTTGATCACGGAATTTATCGGCCATGCGATGATGCAGTTTATAGGTAGTGAACCAATGGTTTTCCACTATCCTGAGTTTTGATTTGGTGTTATCAGAAAGAAAGGGCAAAAGCTCTTCGATCTGAATATCTTCCCGCTCCCCAAATTCTGCAGGCAGGCCGCCTATGATGCGATAACGGTCTTTCTCCGGTAAAGGGAAAAAGCCGGCGAATCCGTTTTTGCCAAGATATAACTGGATATACTCACCATTAAGAAAACTGGTGTCGAGCGTCACATCCGCCAGGTAAAAAAAATGCGGATAAGTGTCGCCCTTGAATGGTATCTGCAGTTGTTTGCGTACGGTGCTATGCGCACCATCTGCACCAATCACCCAATCACATTTAACAGTGAATTCACCATCTTCATTTTTCAGCAGGACTTCGGCGCCATCAGCTTTTTGCTGCAATGTTGTTAAAGACGTGTTCCAGTAAACCGGGCAGCAATTCAGTGTTAAATAATCAAGTAATACCCGTTCATTTTTGCTTTGCTGGTACATAAATATGTACGGAAAAGCAGTTTGACCGGTACCAATATTTTTTAGGGGCAAAATTGCAGCTTCCACCCCTTCTGCATTGAATATTAGTCCCTGCGCCTGTTTTCCGTTGGGAAGTATCTTATCAACAATACCCAGTTGACGGTAGATCTCCATTGACCGGGCCTGCACTGCCAGGGCTTTGGACTGATCGGTAGGGCCCTGCTTGTCATCGATGATCAAAGGCTGGATACCGTTGCGGAGTAATTGTGCCGCCATCATCAGCCCGGAGGGGCCTGCGCCGACAATTAATACTTTGGTTTGCTTTTCGTTAATGATCATCTTCAGGCATGAAATATCAGGAAAATTGTTGGCCGTTTATGCAGATCGGGGGCCTTTTGCTTCCACTGCTCAATGGTTTTGGTTTGTACAAATTCATCAGCCGAGGTAAGGTCGCAGGCGATGCACAGCCTGCTTTTGGGTGCACATGATCTCAATATCTCCTCAAGCATAGGGTTATTGCGGAAAGGCGTTTCGATAAACAATTGGGTTTGATCATTGCGCTGTGATAACACTTCAAGCTCCTTTATTTTTTTAGCACGCTCGATCTTATCGATCGGCAGATATCCATGAAAAGTAAAGCTTTGCCCGTTAAATCCTGACGCCATTACAGCCAGTAAAATCGAACTCGGGCCAACTAAAGGCACCACTTTTATACCTCTTTTATGTGCTTCGGCGACTATTTCCGCACCTGGATCAGCTACACCCGGGCAGCCCGCCTCGCTCATCAGTCCAACATTGTTGCCTGCAACTAATCCTTTAAAAAACTCGTTTATATTACTGTCGCGGTTATGCTTGCCATAATCGTGAATGATGAGTTCGCTTTGCGGGGTCGTTAAACCGGCTTCCTTTAAAAAGCGGCGGGCTGTTTTTTCGTTCTCCACGATATATTCTTTTACCTGGTTGATGGTATCAACAAGATAGGGTGTGAACGATTTGGCCGACGCTTGTTCTGCAAGGGGCACGGGTATTAAAAAAAGTGTTCCATTAGGCATATTGCAAAGTTGGCTTTTTTGTTGTAATTTAAGCTATCAGAAAATTGGTTCGCGTATGAAATCATTAGGCATCAATTGGTTTATTGAAGGTTCGATAGATTTTGAGTATAAAAAATACATCCTGCTGGATTATTTACAGGAGATCAATCGCCATTTTGACCGCAGCAGGCTATATCCAAACCTCACCGACCTGATCTTCCATTACAACAACCTACTCGATTTTAAGCGCAACAAAACCGTTCTGCAGCAGGCGTTTCCGCAGCGAATGACTAAGGCTGATATTGAAGCCGTGAAGCTGACCTACCAGAAAATAATACAGGATGACATCTCGATGCAGGAGATAGAGACCATTATTTCATACGCCCTGCAAAAGATGGACCCTGCCATACAGATCGGCAAAGAAATCTATGATTTTGTGGAAAGCCGCCTGAATATCAACCCAATTGGCCTGGTTCCCCTGATGCCGTATAGCGGTTATTTCTCATTGCGAAATGGCAAGGAACGTACCAACTGGATCTATGAATACCAGATCACCATTTTTGAAAATAAGGACGACAAATTCAGGGGGATCAATATCCAGTTTGTGGATACCTATGAGCAAAGCATTACCAATACGCCCGAATCTATCAAGCTGGACCTGATCAATAAGCGCAAGCACCTGCCCAACCCGGCAGTGTATTATGTGCAAAGCGACATTACTTTCCCGCTGGAGCAAACCCTGCTGCCTGTGGCTAAAAGAAGTTTGGTAAAGTATATATCAAGCGCGGCGTAGAGGCTAACTCCCGCCCAGCAGATTAAAAGTGATCCGGCTTTTGCGTTTAAAGGTGATATTGCGGAGGGTGCTATCCAACCCAGGGTTACCGGTAACCAATTTTACAGTTTTCGCCTTGTTGAAACGTACATCGCCCTCCATTCGGTAGCTGTGCCCGGTGGTCGATCCCATAAAAAACTCGTCGGTAGTGAGCGGTACTTTCAGGGTATCATTTACAATGGCATAACAATCTTTGGTGCCCAACGGCCTCCTGGTATATACCTTGCGTGCAACTAATGAGTCGTTTATTCTTTTATAGGCTTTGGGGGCAATGGCTAAAGACATGAAATGCCCGGTATCGCTATGCACCGTCACATCCATGATAAAATGGCCGGTCGATTTGTTGAAGAAACCACCTACCGGGATCACCGGGAAGATCAGCGGCCCCGCTAAAAGTGGTTGACCGATACCATTGCTGGTGGTTAACGAGCCAATGCTGTCGCCTACCGGATTAGACACCTTCACTTTACTGTACACCATTTTAAAATAACTGGAATAATGATTTTTCGGGGTTTGATGAGCAACCGACGGTACATAATAATACTGTTTACTCACAACAGTACAGCTTGAAAATGCAACAACGATCAGAAGCAGGGCGAGGTATTTCATGGTTGTGATCTTTATAATAGGTTATGAAGGCTTGTAAAACAGGTTGATACATTACAAATGTAACATACCGGTTGTTGATTAACGTGTTGTATGGATGGATTATTGTCTTTATAATTTGGCAATAAGGTTCATCGACCAAACTATAAAACTTCGTTTTAAATTTTATAATTTTGTATAATTAATAGCTAAAAACATGGTAACCATCGATTCTACATTAGAGAGTATAATGCAATTGGATTTTGCCTCGAGGGAAATGCTGTTGGAGATATTGCAGAAACGACAGATAGAAGCCCGCCGTGATGAAATAGCTAAAACAGCCAAACACACTTTGAAAGAATACCAGTCAGGCAAACTTATCCCATTAGATTCTGCTGAGGCGATAAAAAAATTAAATACCCTTTAATTTACTCTTATGCCGACGGAGAGGAAATTGGTATTATCCAAAGCATTCGAGAAGTCATATCAAAAGTTTACAGGGAAAAATCAGGCGCTAAAAACCTCTATTGCCAAAGCATTAACAAAATTACAGACTGACGCTTATGACCCGGTCTTACGGACACATAAATTAAGCGGTAAACTGGCAGCATATCTTGCTTGCTCATGCGGATATGATTGCAGGATCATATTCAGTATAGAGCGCGATATTTCAACGCCCACCCTTGAAAATATTGTTTTATTGGATATTGGCACCCATGATGACGTTTATTAAATCATCCCACGTACACTATTAACCGCTACCCCTACTTCACAGCCGGTGTAGTTTCCTTTTTGTACTCATCATTTAGTCCGGCAACTACCTCTTTGGTCACATCAAGGCTTTCATCACCATACAGCATAGATGGGTTTGCTTTGGAATAAGTAAGCACGATTTTATAGCCTTTAGTTTTGGTATAGGTTCTAAGGTAAGCAGCAATGCGATCGTAAAGCTTTGAATTTTGATTAGCGCTTTCTTCCTGCAATTGTGCCGAAGTATTTTGGTTAAGCGCCTCCAGGTCCTGTTGTTTTTTTGCCAGGCGTTTCTCGGTAGCTGCCTTTTGCATCGGGGTCAGCGAGGATGCTGTTTTTTGATAGGCAGCCACTTCTTTCTGGAAAGCCTGTCCCTTTGCAGCAATCTCATTTTGAGCACTTTTTGAGAGATCCTGGAGCTTTACCCTTACGGCTTTGTAGTAGTCGTAATTATTAACCAGGGAATCTGAATTCACAAACACGATGGTTTGTGAAGTTGTGGCTGTAGCGGGGGCAGCGGCGGGCTGTGTTTGCGCCATAGCAGCAACCGAACAGAATATAATAGAGCATGTTATAATAAACGACTTCATAATTTCAACTTATTGATTTAAAAGCTGCGAATTTACGTTTTTAAAAATAAATCGAAAATGATTCGGGTGATTCACTGATTCAGAGTGATATATATTGAATCAGTGAATCAGTTTGAATCATGGCTGCTGCTGTTATTCGCTTTTTTGGTAATGCAGGGCGATTGCACCGGATTTAAATAGCCGGGTGTACTCCAG
>Ga0105237_10007106_pt1 | contig 12303 bp, 12 predicted proteins | sample KBSC24metaG_FD_81520 | JGI IMG/M metagenome (GOLD analysis project Ga0105237, IMG submission 81520) | Corn rhizosphere microbial communities from Kellogg Biological Station, Michigan, USA - KBS C2-4 metaG | ecosystem: Host-associated > Plants > Roots > Rhizosphere > Soil | place: Michigan, USA...
AGATGCGCAGAGGAAGCAGGCGTTCGAGCTCACGCGCCAGGCCATCGCCTACCGGATGCTGCAGCTGCTGCAGCATCCGCTGGACGCGATGAGCGACGCCGAGTTGCAGCGCACGCTCGTCGCCATCTCGAACGAATGATCGAACGCATCACCGAACGCATGGGCAGGCCCCCGATCGTCGCCACGAACCTGCTTGCAGAGGCGCTCGGCACGGCGTTTCTGCTGGCTGTCGTCATCGGCTCCGGCATCATGGCCGAGCGCCTGTCGGGCGGGAACACGGCTGTCGCTCTGCTGGCCAACACGCTGGCCACCGTCGGCGGCCTGTACGTGCTCATCGAGGTCTTCGGCCCCCTCAGCGGTGCGCACTTCAATCCCGCTGTGTCGCTTGTCATGGCTGGCCGCGGGCAGCTGCCATGGTCGCAACTCGTACCTTACGTCCTTGCCCAGCTGGTCGGCGCGATGCTTGGAGCCTGGCTTGCACACGCGATGTTCGACATGAGCATCGTGCAGTTCGCAAGCAAGGTGCGCAGCGGTGCCGGCCAGTGGATTGCCGAAGTGGTTGCAACGTTCGGCCTGCTGCTCGTGATCCTGCGCGCACCGGCGAGCCGGGTGGCGGCCATGGTAGCGGCCTACATCGGCGCCGCCTACTGGTTCACCGCGTCGACGTCGTTCGCCAACCCGGCCGCCGCGTTCGGCCGGATGTTCAGCGACAGCTTCGCCGGGATTGCTCCTTCGAGCGTCGGCGGGTTCGTCGTCGCCGAGCTGGCGGGCGCAGGGCTCGCAGTGGGTGTCAACGCGCTGTTCGGCGCAGCCCCTGTCGCCGCGCCGCCGGACTCGGCCACGCACGAGAATCGGACCGCCTGAGGGAGACCCGTCCTGCCAGGTGCCGGCGCGCGAAGGTGACGTTGCTGGCCTGGTTGGGGCCCTAGATGCGAAGCTCGTCGTAGACGCCGTCGACCAGGCAGCTGGATCCGTCGCTGAACAGCAGGCGGCCGGCATTGGCGGCACCCAGGGACAGCGTCGCCTGCCGGCCCTCGGCCGGCCGATCGCAGCTCTCGGTCTTGATATAGGTCGTTGCGCCGGACACTTCGTACCAGTCGCCGGCGGTGTGATTCACCGTCACGTTGAACTGTCCGGGGTTCGACATCGTCGGGCCGTACGCAGCCTTGACATCGCAGTCTTTCCCGGCGTCGACGAACATCAGCTTCTGGGCATCGGCCTTGAAGACGGAGTTCTTGGCAGTCGCCGGCACGCCGCAGCTGCGCGTCTGGATGACGATGTCCTTGCCGACGACCTTGTAGAAGTCCTCGGCAGTTCGCGTGACGCTGAGGTCATAGGCTTGCGCTCGCGCGGCGCCGGGCGCCATCAAGCAGCCCAGCAGGCAGCTCAGCATGGCCGTTGCGGCGACGAGGGATCGGGTCTTGGCTTGAATCATGTTGGTTGCGCGTTGCATGCTCAAAGCTGTCCTTCGGTGAGCGTGTGAACCTGGAACTTCCCGCCGCGATCGACCATCCAGACCTCCAGGAATTTGGTGGCGCCCAGCTTGCGCGGCTCGGGGAACGGCGAGGCCTTGTGGACCATCGCGATCACACGCTTGGTCACGTCGGGTGCGTGGCTGGGTCCACGCACGACGCGCACGTCGCGCACGCTGCCGGTCTTGTCCACCTCGGTCTCGATCACGACGATCGCGTGCACCAGCGGCGGCAGCATGCCCTTGTAGATCTGGTCGGAATAGGTGCCGTAGACATGCCGCGCGGCATCGGCGCGATAGCTCTGCGCGTTGCTGGCCAGCGAGACCTTCTGGACCGCCTGCGCGCTCGCCGGCGACGCAATGGCAGCAAGCAAGGCGCCTGCCAGGATGAAAGTCGCGCGGTGCATCGTCATGGCCACGTTCCAACCTGTGGTGATTCGATGCCGTTCAATGTGCCAGCTGGCGAATCGCAGCGGTCGTGTGGAAGTCACGTCGCGCGCAGCCGAAACTCACGGATACGAGAGGGACGTTTTTCGCCCCTGCAATGCGACACGATTTGTCGGGTCGCGGTCAGCCGTCGCGCTCAGGCGTCTCCGACGTGAGCGCGAAGGCACTCGCGCGAACCGACTCGATCGGTCGAACCTCGTAGCTCAGTCCGCAGGCCAGGCACGGATTTCCGCTTGCGAGCTCCGCGGCTTCGTCGAGGCTTCGCGCCAGGACGAACCAGTAGCCGCCGATGACTTCCTTGGCCTCGGCAAAGGGCCCGTCGGTAACGCCGCTCTTCTGGACGAGCTTTCCCTCTCTGGCCAGGCGCTGCCCGGCCTTCATCTTGCCGGCCGCGACCAGGCGGGCGTGCCAGATGTAGAACGCATCGATCGCGCGCTGTATCTCGGCCGGCGGCAGGCTCGCGTCCCACTGGCCGCGCGAGATGACGAGGTATTCCGATGGAGCGGTGTTGTCGGTCATTGCCTGCGGAGCCTGCCCTGCGAGACGTGCGTCTCCTCGAAGCGGCAGGATAGCGCGACAGGACGCGCCGCGCTGCCTCAGGCCGGCGAGGGCTCGATCCGGAACGCCCCGACGGTTCTTGCCAGCAGCTCGGCCTGTTCCCTGAGGCTTCCGGCCGCCGCCGCCGACTGCTCGACCAGCGCCGCGTTCTGCTGCGTCATCTGGTCGAGCGCCTTGACCGTCCCGTCGATGTGCCCGATGCGCTCGGCCTGGTCGCCCGACGACGAGGTGATGTGCCCGATGATGTCGGACACCTTTTGCACGCTGGCCACGATCTCCTGCATCGCCACACCCGCGCCCTGGACCAGCTGCGACCCGGCGTGAACGGTTTCGACGGAGGACTCGATCAGCGTCTTGATCTCCTTGGCGGCGCCGGCCGATCGATGCGCGAGCGAACGGACTTCGGACGCCACCACCGCGAAGCCCCGCCCCTGCTCTCCGGCCCGTGCCGCTTCGACCGCGGCGTTCAACGCGAGGATGTTGGTCTGGAACGCGATGCTGTCGATCACGCCGATGATGTCGGCGATCTTGCGCGAGCGCGTCTGGATCTCGTCCATCGTCGAGACCATGTTGCCCACGACTTCGCCGCCGCGGCGTGCGACCTGCGTGGCGGAGGCAGCGAGCTCGTTGGCCTGGCCAGCGGCCTTGTCGCTGTCGCGGACGGCCTGCGTGATCTGCGTCATCGACGACGCCGCTTCCTGCAGGTTCGCGGCGGTGTGCTCGGTACGAGTGCTGAGGTCCTGGTTGCCCGTCGCCACTTCGGCGCTCGCGTGCCGGATCTGGTCGGCCGACGTGCGGACCCGCTCGACCAGCACGCGCAGTTCATGTTGCATGGCCTGAAGTGCCAGCAGCAGCTGCGCCGGTTCGTCCGTGCCCTCGACGGCCCATTCGTCGCTGAGGTTGCCGGTCGAGATCCGGCCCGCCACGGCGATCGCCGCGTCGAGCGGCACGCAGATCGAGCGCAGCGTCAGCCACATCAGCGGCAGGAACAGCGCGAGCGTGGCGCCGACGAGCACGAGCCGGATCAGCGAGGCCCGCGTGGCGTCCGCAGCCACCTCGGCGCGGGTCGCATCGAGCCGGGTGGCTTGCGCGGCAACCAGCGCGTCGGTGTTCTTCTGCAGCGCCACCAGCGTGTCCTCGGCCTTGCCGGCATAGGCAAGCGCCACCGACGCATCCATCTTCGCTTCCTGCAGCTGCTGGGCGATCGGCGCGATGATCGTGGCGTAGTCGTCGAGCAGCTTGGATTCGGTGGCGATCAGCGCCGCCGTGCTGCCGGCGGCAGCGTCGTGTGCCCCGAGTTGCTTGCCCGAGGCCTTGGCGCTGGCGAGCGCCTTCTTCCACAGGACGACCACATCCTCGACACCGGTCGGATTGGCCGACGCGGTCGCCATCATCGTCGCCTCGAGCCGGCGCAAGCTGCCGATCGCTTCGCGAAGGTCGCCGACTTCGCGGCTGGCTACCGCCGCTTCGTCGAACAACCGCGAGGTCAGCCGGTTGCTGGCCTGCCCGCTCAGATGGCCCCAGATGCCGACGATCGCGAGCGTGGCGCTCACGATCAGCATGACGGCGATGAATCGAACGCGGATCGAAAAGAGTCGCAATGAATGCATGCTTGTTCTCGTGGAGGCTTGTGACCTGTGTGGGCGGATATCGGCCACAGTCGTTCACAAATTGAGCCCTCCGCGAGAACGCGAGAACTTTTGCCGCAAAACCTCCGGGGCGAAGGCGTCCTCCATCGCACGACGGATCTTGTACGCGTCGGTCGAGGTGTCCATCGCCACGTCGTCCCAGACCAGGCTTTGCCCCTTCTCGACGGGGCGCACCATCTTGACGCCGTGTGCCAGCCCGAGCGGCAGGCCGCCCATCGCTGCCGAGCGCGCCGCCGGCAGCAGCTTGCCCCAGACGGTGTAGCCGCCTTCGCCGTCGAGCAGTTCGCCGGGCCGCAGATCGCGCTTCGCGGTGGCGACGACATCGGCGTTCCAGCCGGTCGCGACGCCCGTCGGCTCGCCGCGCAGCGCGACGCTCGCAACCGACATGCCCACCTCGAGCCCGATCAGGTGCCAGCGCTTGTACAGCGTGAAGTAGCGGCCGCTCGGGTCGGTGTGGGCGTTGTATTCCTCGAAGCAGTTCTTGATGTAGTCGGTCTCGGCCTCGACGGTCACCCACACGCCCATCCGGATGTCGTACGGGATCTTGCGCCCGTCCGCCTCGAGCGACGAGATCACCTCGACCATGCCCTTGCGCTCGAGCACGCCACCCTCGCTCTTCGGGCGGGTCACGAACGGGATGTCCTCCACGCTCGCCGGCGGATAGAGAAGACCGTTGCTCGGCACGGCCAGGCCGGTCGCGTTCGAGACCGCGGTCGACTCGATCGCCGGCTTGGAGCCGTCGAGGAAGCTGTTGAACATCTTCGGATTCAGCCCGCCGCGCTCGGCCTGCTCCGGCGTCAAGCCGTAGTACCCCCAGACCGTCTCGGGCGTCGATTCGCAGAAGTGCGGCAGCCACTTGTGGCCGCGCCCTGCCGCAACGACCGGGAAGCCGCAGCAGCGCGCCCAGTCGACCAGATCGCAGATCAGGGCCGGCTGGTCGCCGAAGGCCAGCGAATACACGACGCCGGCCTGCGCCGCCCGCTTCGCCAGCAAGGCGCCGCAGAACGCATCGGCCTCGACAGTGACGTTGACGACATGCTTGCCGTGGTCGAACGCCGCCAGGCAATGCTCGACCGCGGCGATCGGGTGCCCGGTGCATTCGACGACGACGTCGATCGCGGGATGGCCGACCAGCGCTCGCCAATCGTCGCCGATGTGCGTGGTGCCGGCCCTGACCGCCTCGTCGATCGATGCGGCCGACATCCGCTCGGCTGGCCAGCCGACCCGTTCGAGGTTGCGCCGCGCCGCCGCCGGCGACAGGTCGGCGATCGCGACGAGCCGGGTGCCCGGCAAGCGCGGCACCTGCGCGAGGTACATCGAGCCGAACTTGCCCGCACCGATCAAGCCGACGCGAACCGGCTTGCCCTCCGCGGCGCGCTTCTGGAGTCTGGCGTACAGGCTCATGTCGGCTCAGCCCGGACGAACCCGTCGGCCGAGGTCAGCAGCGCGCTGTCCGGCATGCCGCGCTTCCACGGCAGGTCGACCGGCGACTCGCGCAGCAGGCAGTCGTCTGGCAGGCACTCGATCGCATCGAAGTTGCGATGCGCGATGTACTCGGGCCGCTTGTGGCGCCGGATGTGGTTGCTGAGCGCACACAGGCTCAGGTACACCGCCACCCGATTCCATGGCGAGAGGTTGCTGCTCGACGCGTGCACGAGGCACGAGTGGAACAGGATCATCGAGCCGGCCGGGCCGGTGGGCGAGACGATGCCGCCCTGCTTGCCGCCGGCACGTTCGACGAGCTGGGCGACCAGCGCGTTGTCCAGGGTCCACAGCGGGTAGCTGGTCGTCGTGAGATCGTGGCCTGCAGGCACGACACCCAGCCTGTGGCTGCCCGGGATGAACATCAGCGGCCCGTTGTACGGGTTGACGTCGTCCAGGAAGATCGCGACGTTCATCGCGCGCTCGGTCGGCATCTGGTCGTCGTTCAACCAGGTGCCGTAGTCCTGGTGCCACTGCCAGACGTCGCCTTCGAACGCCATCTTCCCGTTGATCTTGAACTGGTGCATGTAGAGCTTCTCGTCGAGCAGCTGCTCGACCGGCTCGACCATGCGCGGATGGCGCGCGAGCCGCGCGAAGGGCTCGCTGTAGAGGTGCGCGGCAAAGTTCGTTCGAACGGCATCGGAGTCTTTCTCGCGCACGTTGTAAGCCGCGCGCCGTGCGTACAGCGCGGGCACGGCATCGACCAGCAGGCGCGTCTCTTCGGGCGTGAACCGGCCGGGGAAGAACAGGTAGCCATCGCGCTCGAATTGCGCAACCTGGGCAGGGGTGAGCTTCATCGATCGAGTCCTCGTCGAGTGTCGGCTGAAGAAGGCGGCGTGAGTTCGCGGCGCATGTATTCGGCGGCGCGCTGATCGTGGCCGCTGATCAGCTCGGCGGCACTGGCTGCGTTGCCCGCGGCGATCGCTTGCGCGATCGCCGCGTGCTCGTCCCACACCGTCGACCTGAGCACGGAGCGCTGCAGCACCGCGCCCATCGCGCGCTGGATGTGATGCCAGTGCACGTACGCGCTCGGCTCGATCAGCGGGTTGCGCGAGGCGACGTAGATCGCGCGATGGAACGCCATGTCGGCATCGATCATCGCGCGCACGTCGCGGCCGCGCGCTGCGCGCCGCCCACGGTCGATCAGCGCCGGGTCGATCCGCGCGTGGTGCTGTGCGGCGAGCCGCGCGGCCAGCACGTCGAGCGCGGCGCGCACCTGGTAGACGGCGGCAACGCCCTGCGCGTCCAGCGGCGCAACCTGCAGACCGCGGCCCGGCGCATCGACGACGAGGCCGTCGGCCTTCAGCAGCCGCAGCGCCTGCAGCACCGGCTGGCGCGACACCGCCAGGCGCCGTGCCAGGTCTTCCTGCGTCAGCCGCAGGCCGGGTGCGAGGGTTCCGTCGACGATCGCCTCGAGCAGCGCCCGGCGCGCGCGCTCGACCAGATCGGGCGTTGCGGCGAGTTCGAGCAGCTGGGCGGGCATGGACGCACTGGGTTCTGTACTCTGTATACAGCCTAAGCGGCAGATCGACCCGCACACACAGGGTTTACCAGCTGGCGACGCGGTTGCTGTCGTCCGCAAGCAGCTGCATCAGCCGCGGATGGACAAACAGCTTTTCCTTGCCGACCTGCGACCGCGGTCGCCGTGCACAGCGGCCGCTGCGCGAGCGACTGGAAGCCGGCGTACAGCACGGTCCGGCAGCGCAAGGCCTCCTTGGTGGCGGCGTCGGACGTGTCGCTGAACTGTGGTTTCGACGACATGAAATTCGCCCAATAACTGAATAACTCTTCGGGTAAGATGGCGATGTGAAGCCCAAGGACGACGAAAAGCTGCATGCGATCGCCAGGGCCACCTTCACGCTGGTCGAACAGACCGGCTTGAGCGGCCTGACGATGGCCGCCATCGCGCGCGAAGCCGGCCTTGCCACCGGCACGCTGTACGTCTACTTCAAGTCCAAGGAAGAGTTGCTGGTCGCCCTGTACGAGCGTGCCAAGACCGAAACAGCCGCCAGCCTGATGCACGGCGACGACCCCAGGGCGCCGTTCCGGGCGCGCTTCCAGCACATGTGGATGAACTGGTTGGAGCACCGGCTGAATTCCTATGCGCAGGTGGTGTTCATGGAGCAGTACTACAACTCGCCCTGGTTCACCGAAGAGAGCCGCAACCTGTCGGCGCGGTTGTTCAAGGATTGGACCGATCTGATCGAAACCGCGCGGTCGCAGCAGATCCTCAAGGACGTGCCGACACCGATGCTGATCAACGCCATCGGCGGCTCGGTGCGCGAGACCGCGAACATGCTGCGCGCGGGTGCGCTGGAACGTACCGATGCCCATCTGGCGATGGCCTTCGGCCTGTGCTGGGACGGCATCAAGGCCTGAAACGCTTGACCGGACGCGCGGACAGGGCTATCGTTTAACCGAACATATATTCATCAAAGGATGCCGCCATGAGCACGCTTCACATCAACGGCAAGGACCGCCAAGTCGATGCCGACCCCTCCACCCCGATCCTCTGGGCGTTGCGCGACACCCTGGGCATGACCGGCACGAAGTTCGGCTGCGGGGCCGCCCTGTGCGGCGCCTGCACCGTTCACATGAACGGCGCGGCGATCCGCTCGTGCGTGACGCCGATCTCTGCAGCGGCGGGACAGAAGATCACGACGATCGAGGCCGTCACCGACGGGAGCGACAAGGTCGGCAAGGCTGTGCACGAGGCGTGGGTCAAGCACGACGTGGCGCAGTGCGGCTACTGCCAAAGCGGCCAGATCATGTCGGCCACCGCTTTCCTCAAGTCCGTGCCGCGCGGCAAGCACCCGACCGACGCCGAAATCGATTCGGCGATGGCCGGCAACATCTGCCGCTGCGGAACCTACGCGCGCATCCGTGCCGCAGTCGCCGACGCCGCCAAGTCGCTGGCCTGAAGGGAGAGACGACGATGAACTTCGACCCAAGCACTTTCGCTGCCGAACTGCCGATGAACCTGCAAGCGCTGCTGAACCGCGACACCACCACGCCGACCGAAGGCCTGCCGCGGCGCAGCTTCCTGAAGCTGACCGCCGTCAGCGGCTTCGCGCTCGGCGCGTTCCCGCTCGGCACCCTGGCGCAGGACGCGGCCAAGCCGGCCGGCCTGAAGCCGACCCAGCAGCCCTCCGCTTTCGTGCAGGTCGACAAGGACGGCAGCACCACCATCACGATCAACCGCCTCGACTTCGGCCAGGGCGTGCAGACCTCGCTGCCGATGATCCTCGCCGAAGAGCTCGACGCCGACTGGTCCAAGGTTCGCAGCGTGCACGGCAACAACGCACCGGCGTATGTCGACCCGGTGTTCGGCATGCACATCACCGGCGGCTCGGGCTCGATCGCGCACTCGTACACCCAGTATCGCGAGCTCGGCGCGCGCACCCGCGCGATGCTGGTGAGCGCGGCGGCCGCGCAGTGGAAGACCGACGCGTCGGCCCTGCGCACGCAGAACGGTGTCGTCATTGGCCCCGGCGGCAAGCGGCTCACCTACGGCGAACTCGCCGACGCGGCGATGAAGCTGCCGGTGCCCGACACGGTCGTGCTGAAAGACCCGAAGGACTTCCGATTGATCGGCAAGGCGACCGGCCGGCTCGATGCGAAAGCCAAGTCCAGCGGCCACCAGAGCTACGGCATCGACACACGGCTGCCCGGCATGCTGACCGCCGTGGTTGCGCATCCGCCGGTGTTCGCGGCGAAGCTGAAGTCCGTGGACGACAGTGCGGCGAAGACGATCAAGGGCGTGAAGGCCGTGCTGCGCGTGCCGGTCGATCGCGGCGGCGAAGGCGTGGCCGTGATCGCCGACGGCTATTGGCCCGCCAAGCAAGGCCGCGACGCGCTCAAGCTCGAGTGGGACACAAGCAGCGTCGAGAAGGTCGACTCCGTCAAGCAGCTGGCCCAGTATCGCGAGCTTGCGGGCAAGCCCGGCTTGCGCAAGTTCGACGCCGACGTGTCCAAGCTCGCAGGCTCCGCTCACAAGATCGACGCCGAGTTCGTGTTCCCCTACCTCGCCCATGCGCCGATGGAGCCGCTGAACTGCACGGTCAGCGTCGCGGGCGACAAGGCCGAGCTGTGGCTCGGCTCGCAGATGCCGGGTCTGGACGGCATGGTCGCCGCGAAGGTTCTGGGCCTAGCGCCGCAGAACGTGAAGATCAACGTGCAGATGGCCGGCGGCGGCTTCGGCCGCCGCGCGATCGCGACCAGCGACTACGTGGTCGAAGCCTGTGGCGTCGTGAAGGCGGCGCAGGCGGCGGGCATCGGCGCACCGATCCGCACGCTGTGGAGCCGCGAAGACGACATCAAGGGCGGCTACTACCGGCCGATGCACCTGCACACGGCGAAGATCGGCTTCGACGCGCAAGGCAAGATCGATGCGTGGGACCACGTGATCGTGGGCCAATCGATCCTCGGCGGAACGCCGTTCGAGCCGATGCTCGTGAAGGACGGCATCGACGGCACCGCCGTCGAAGGCATGAAGGAGCCCTACGAGATTCCGATGCGGCTGACCGTGCACCATCCGAAGGTCAACGTTCCGGTGCTGTGGTGGCGAAGCGTGGGCTCGACCCACACGGCGTTCGTGATGGAGACGCTGGTCGACGAGATCGCACGCACGACCAAGCAAGACCCGGTGGCCTACCGCATGAAGCTGATCGGCAACGATCACCCGCGCCACAAGGCCGCGCTGCAGTTGGCGGTGGACAAGTCGGGCTACGGCAAGAAGACCCTCTCCGCCGGGCGCGCCTGGGGGGTCGCGGTGCACGAGTCGTTCAACTCGGTGGTGGCGTACGTCGTCGAGGCTTCAGTGAAGGATGGCACGCCAACGCTGCACAGCGTGACGGCCGGCGTGCACTGCAACCTCGTCGTCAATCCGAAGAGCGTGGAAGCGCAGGTGCAAGGCGGTGCGCTGATGGGCTTGTCGATGTGCCTGCCCGGAGCTGCGATCACGCTGAAGGACGGCGCCGTGGAGCAGAGCAACTTCAGCGACTTCGTCGTGCCGCGCATCACCGACATGCCGCAGATTGCCGTCCACATGGTGCCGAGCGCCGACGCGCCGACCGGCATGGGCGAGCCCGGCCTGCCACCGCTGGCGCCGGCGTTCGCCAACGCCGTCGCCGCGCTCAGCGGCAAGCCGGTGCGCGAACTGCCGTTCAAGCGGGCCTGAGCGCACCCGGGCGCAACAAACGCAACACGCCGGGCGGCGGCACGAAAGGCCGCCGACACCTGCCCCGGAGAGACTGACGCCGTGGCCGCCTTTTGCGGCCACGGCATCGTTTGTTCCGGAGTCCGTTGCGTCATGCCCTCTGCACCTGCACCCCCGTTCGTCGACGCGACGCAAGTCCGCCCGCGCCCGGTGCGCCGGCTCGGCACCATCGGTTGCGCCTACGTCGCCGGGTTCGCCGCGGCAGTCGTCGCCTGGCTGACGATCAACGGCGTGACGCCGTCGATCTGGCTGATCGGCCCCGCGCTGCTGGTCCCGGCGATCGCCCTCGTGCTGATGACGCGCAGCACCGCCGACGCACGCCAGTACACGATGCAGGTGCTGGCCGCGACGCTGGCACTGCCGGTCGTGCTCCTGATCTGGGCCGATTCGTTCGAGCTGCACGCCAGGGCAGCCAGCGCAACAGTTGCCGCAGTTGCCGCCGAATCGACCCTCGACGCACAGCGACTGTTCCGCGGCGCCGTCGCCACGCAAGACAGCGACCTGCGCAACAGCCAGGGGCCGCTGCTGCGCGCGGCGACGTTTGCCGACGGCAGCGAGCTGCGGCTGACCCGCTACGCCGATCCGCAGGCCGCTGCCGCGTACCTGAGGCTGCTGGCATCGACCTTCCGCGGCGAGCCGTTCAGCGAGGGCGGGCGGCGCGCCGTCCGGCTGCTGAATGCCGGCGCGGGCAGCACGCTGGTGATCGTCGAGCAGCACGGCGCCGATCTGCTCGAGCTGCGCTCGCGCGACGAGGCGAGCGGCCTCGCGCGCCTGGCGGCGCAGCAGGTTCCGATCCCTGCCGACCCACCGGCGGCAAGGTCGTCCACCGCTGCGTCGCCGACGGCCGCATTGCCGCAATGGCCGTTCTACGCGGGCGCCGCCACGCTGCACATGCTCTTCTTCGTCGGCCTGATCCTCTGGGGCGGCTCGGCGCTGACGCAGGTGCCGCCGCTGGCGGGAACGGTGGCCGTCTCGTCAGAAGCGCTGATCGATCGCCTGTGCTCGCTCGCACGCGCCAGCGAGCGCCTCACCGTCTCGAAACCCGCCTCCGGTTCGCTGCTGTTCGAAGTGCGGGTCGGCCAGCGGCGCAGCCACAAGATCACGCTGCGCCTGGACGCCGGCAAGCTCACCGTCCAGGTCGGCGAAAAGATCGCTGCCTGCGGTGCGGCGCCGATCGACGACGACGAAGCCAGCATGGGCGACTTCGGCGAATCCGCGTTCGACGCGACACGGCCTGATGCGCAGCACGTCTGGTCGTCGACCTGGCGCGCCACGATGATCGAGCCGACGCGCCTGGCCGGCGTCCCGATGCAACTGCAGGCGACGAGCGCCCTGCTGCCGGCCGCGTACCTCGACTCGCTCGACGGCGAGGGCGTTCTTACCGTTCTGTGCGCGCTCGTCATCCGCTCGGGCTGGCACTGGCAACCGCGCCTGCTCGCAGCGGCTCAACGCTCGAGCGGCAGGCCGACGTAGTTCTC
>Ga0105237_10007107_pt1 | contig 12302 bp, 9 predicted proteins | sample KBSC24metaG_FD_81520 | JGI IMG/M metagenome (GOLD analysis project Ga0105237, IMG submission 81520) | Corn rhizosphere microbial communities from Kellogg Biological Station, Michigan, USA - KBS C2-4 metaG | ecosystem: Host-associated > Plants > Roots > Rhizosphere > Soil | place: Michigan, USA...
AAGGGAAATGCAGTTTTAGCAAGGTACCTGAACTTGCCATAACAAAACTTCCAATAAAATACTATGATGGATTTTAGACAGCAACCGGGGTTGCACAATGAATTTAAAAAGCGGGCAAAAAAATTTGAACCCGTGTAAGATAGCAACCAGCAATACGTCCGCAATACGCAAACAAAGTTTAGAAATCGGGGGCGGCGAAAACAGGTATTGAAAACAGCAGCAGAAACATAAACGAAGTAATGAATGATACAGGTGATGATGACAAAAAGCGATCTGCATTGTTTTGAAAGAGATTGACTGGCTTATACCTGTTGAATTGCAGGAAAATACAAGCGACAGGGCAATGATACAGCGGAGTTTGAGAAAGCAATCCTGCGATATTAATAATTGGGAATCCAGAGGTTATGGAATACTTGCAATAATCAACTCTGTTGGTATTTGTAAATCCAGTTGAAATAAATTCCGTTCCTTTATATCGTGCTGATTATTACGATTGTCGGTGGACAGATGCTGGCGGATGATGGTACAGGATTGCATATGAAATTATTTATATCAGACCATAACAAAACTTCATACTTGCGGTTGGTTCCGTCTATTCCTGTAACCGGAATAGCTAAAGGTCCGGTTCTTTGCGGCAGCAATCAAATCACCACCTGTTTCTTATCAATTTCCGGGCATTTGAACGACCCTGCACCATGGCCGGTAAACCACCCGTGGCAGGAGTAAGGCAAAATATATTAAAAAACCGGCGAAAGGATCTGTAAAAAAAGGAGTTTCAATGGCGACACAAAAGAAAATATTGTATACATTTTTTTACGCAGCAGCGGCTGTTTTTCTGCTGTTATATCTTTTGGCATCGTTCCAAAAATGGAATGGCTGGATTGGATGGCTGCCCGCACTTTTTTTCGGCAGTCTTGCCATTGCTTTCAGAGGCAGTCAATTGCTCAAAGGCTTTTGGTACAGCGTTATGATACTGGGCGTTGCAAGTCTTGCGCTTTACTACCCGGGCTATTTCAAACATATCGGCGGAAAAGAAAGTTCTTTTTTGATACCCTACCTGCTGCAGGTGATCATGTTTGGCATGGGAACGGAATTAAACCTGAAAGATTTTGCACAGGTGCTGGCCATGCCCAAGGGAGTTATTGTTGGTATTGTTTGTCATTATACCATTATGCCGCTGGTGGGCTTTGCCGTGGCACATTTGTTTAATTTCCCTCCTGAAATTGCTGCAGGTATCATTTTAGTGGGCTGTTGTCCAAGTGGCCTCGCCTCAAACGTCATGTGCTATCTCGCAAAAGCTAACCTGGCATTGTCTGTATCAGTTACCACCTGTTCTACACTATTGGCGCCGCTCTTAACGCCGCTATTGATGAAACTACTGGGCGGCAGTTATGTGAAAATTGAATTCTGGCCAATGGCCTGGGATATTACAAAGATCGTAATACTGCCCATCGTTGCCGGGTTGCTCTTTCATTACCTGGTCCGCGGCAAATTAAAATGGCTGGATAAAGCATTACCAGCATTTTCGATGATAGGGATTGCGCTGGTACTGGTAGTCATTATTGCGGCGGGGCGCGATAGCCTGGTAGAGATTGGCGGATTGCTGGTGGCGGCAACATTTATTCATAACACCGCCGGGTATCTTCTCGGGTACTGGTCGGCCCGCCTGCTTAAATTTCCGGAGAAAGATTGCAGAACTATTGCACTTGAAGTAGGAATGCAAAACGCGGGGCTGGCAGCCGCGCTGGCCAAGGGAATAGGAAAAGTAGCAACATTGGGACTGGCCCCGGTCATATTTGGTACCCTGATGAATGTAACGGGCTCTTCACTGGCAAGCTGGTGGCACAATCGTTCTCCCGGTGAACAAAAGAAAACGGTGCACGGTGTTGTACCGGCTGCAGGCATAGATACTTAAAAATTGTATAGCCGGCATACCGGCAGTTTTATATCAAATCATCATCATAAAACCAATATTATGTCAACATTAAAATACCTGTTCTTTTTCGCAAGCATTTTGTGTAGCCTGCAATCTATTGGTCAGCAGGTGCAGATAACAAGAGACCAGTTGATTGCACTAACACCCGAGTGGAAAGGTGAACGCTTTGCCGACGGCCGGCCAAAAGTTCCCGACAATATTATCAACCGGATGAAATCGGTAAGCGTGGAAGAAGCATGGGCAGTGATGAAAAATGCGGGCTATGGCTACCAGGTAGCAGAAGGATGGCAGGTCATTAATCCAGACAGTGTGCTGGTGGGGCGGGCAGTAACGGCAACATTTATGCCTGCAAGACCTGATGTATGGAAGGCGATAGATTCAGCAGGCAAAAAAACGGGCAAACGGGGACAGAATACCTGGGCTGTAGACCTGTTGATAAAGGGAGATGTTTATGTTGCCGACCAGTTTGGCGCACATAAGAATGGTCCTACCATTGGCGATAACGTAGGCAATGCCATTTATGCGCGTTCGGGCAACGGTATTGTTTACGACGGGGCTTTGCGCGATGTGGAGGGGCTGAAAGAAATCGGCGGTTTTACTTCTTACTATACAAGCTACGATCCTTCTTATCACAATCCGCCGGGCGATCTGAATACCATGATTGTTGGAATAAACCAGCCAACGCGTATTCGCCTGGTTACTGTTATGCCCGGCGATATCGTGTTGGGGAAACTGGGCGTAGTCGTATTTATTCCGCCACACCTTGCTGAGAAAGTAGTTACCACCTCCGAAATTGTGCGGTTGAGGGATATGTTTGGCCATCAAAGATTACGTGAAGGAAAATATACCGCGGGACAAATCGATGCAAGATGGTCCGACGAAATAGAACGCGATTTTTCAAAATGGCTCAATGATCATATCAATGAATTACCGGTTCCCAAAGAACTTATTCAGCAATATTTGAAAGACAGGACCTGGTAATGACTAAAAGAAAATAAAATAATATATCTACCAATAATACACCGAACATGAAAAATAATTCAAGAAGATCGTTCCTAAGCAGGGCTGCTCTGGCTACTGCTATAGCTCCGTTTGCCTCGTTAAAATCTTTTGGAAATGGATATGAAAAGGCTATCCGTAATACTTCCACGTTATCGGCGCCTTCCGATTTAAAAATTACCGATATAAAATGCGGGTATATCAGGGGGAGCCTGTTTGTGAAAATATATACCAACCAGGATATCTGGGGTTGCGGAGAAGGAGTGGACGCTATTGCCGGAACCTATCACCTGGTCAAAAACCTGGGCGCCAGGTTAAAAGGCAGAAGCCCCCTGGATGTAAACCGTTTATTTGAAGACCTGCGTAAGGGTGGATTCTTTCAGGGCGCACAGGCAGGTATGTATGTGGCTGTTATGTCGGCTATAGAAACAGCGCTCTGGGATATCGCCGGCAAAGCATTGAACCTGCCTTTATATCGCTTACTGGGTGGAAAGTTTCGTGATAAAATACGGGTGTATTGCGATACCGCATTGTACCAGCGTACCCTGCCAATCGCAAAAGATTTCGCGGATGCTGCAACCAAGGCAAAAAGTATGGGATTTAATGCTATGAAGTTTGATCTTGACCAGGCTAATGATCCTAATAAATATGATCGTTACAACTGGACTGCCAGTCCTGCAGAACTGCAGCGCATGTACGACCAGATTGCAGCAGCGCGGGAAGCCGTTGGTCCCAATATTGACATTTTGGTGGATATGCATGGACGTTATGATGCACCCACCGGGCACGCGGTGGCAAAGCGGCTGGAGCCATTGAATTTATTATGGCTGGAAGAACCTGTACCCGCTGAAAATGTGGAAGCATATAAATCCATTGCCGATTCTACCACTACCCCGATTGCAGCGGGCGAGAATCAGTACCTGGCATATGGTTTTCGTCGCATGCTTGAAATTGGTGCAGTAGACATTGTTATGCCCGATTTGCAAAAAACAGGTGGCCTTGGCGAAGGACAGCGTATCGCCAATCTTGCCAATCTTTATTATACACCATTTGCGCCGCATATGGTGGCTTCTTTCCTTGGATGTATGGCCTCTTGTCATGTGTGCGCTTCCGTGCCTAATTTTTTAATCCTCGAGTGGCAATCCTATTTCCACACAGACCCCATGTTTAAAGAGATTGTGCATTATGATGGAGAGTGGGTGAAGGATAGCTTTATCACTTTATCGGAAAAACCCGGCATCGGTGTTGACATTAACGAAGACGCCATGAAAAAATATGCCACTCCCGGTATGCCTTTTTTTGAATAGACCAATTAATGAAGGGGATGCCTGGCTTCGGCATTCAAATGAGTTATGTACAAATGCGGCGGGGCTTACCCTTAGCCCGGGGCATTTGCATTGCCCTTGCCCGGAATCAATTGATGCCTTGATTGCTGGCACGAAATAAAATTAGAAATATTGCTGAAGCCAATAAGGAATTGGAAACTGTCAACCAGCGATCGGCGTTCAAACAGGCAGATAAAAATCCGGAACAACTGCGCATACTATAATATACGATAATGAGCAGGGGGTGTATTTGTTGCATTTAGGGTTATTATTTGTTGCATTTTATATCGTAAAATGTATTGTCTATAACCCTGCTTTTTAGCAGCCTGCTTATGGCGATATCCAGCGTTTAGACATCATGAATAAAAAATTTTTCTTTCGCAAACAGCAGCGTTGCTACATTATTATTATTTGAAATGCATTGGTTTACATACAGCGCCTGTGTTTTCAGATCTGCGCTCAGGTGCTCGTGAACTATTCTTTACATGTAATTAAGCATCGTTGCATTTCATAGGGAAACATCTGTATTTTATACCTGTTTACAAAATTCAACAAAGTTCTTTATTGGAAGCTTTTACCTGAAAGCGAGGCTATTTTCGTTACGCTTACATACACCCGGGAGTGAACACTATTTACTCCTGCAAATTTTTATTTAACAAAACGACTTGCATTTATGAAGAAAAATCGCCCACCTGCTCATGGCCCCCATTTAACCAGTTTTTTGTTTTCTTTTTTTCTCATTGGTATCTTTTGTACTGCGAAAGCACAATCAATTACCGGAACTGTTTTAGGTGAAGACAATACACCCGTTAACGGTGCAACCGTAATGATAAAAGGTACATCAAAAGCTACCAGTACAAATGCTGCAGGAAAATTCAGCATTGCTGGTGCCGGTAATGATATCATTGTTGTAAGCCATGTAGGGTTTGCTACTTTAGAAGTTCCTGTAAACGGCAGAAACAATATTTCTGTAAACCTGATCAGGGGCGATAGAAAAGATCTGGATATAGTAATTGTAACGGCCCTTGGCATTAAACGCCAGGAAAGAAAATTGGGATATGCTGCAACATCTGTTAAAACGGATGAGCTCGTCACCAACAGGACTATCAATGTTGGTGAATCTCTTGAAGGAAGGGTAGCTGGTCTGAACATTACACCGCCGGCTGCCGGTGCAGGCTCAAGCACGCAAATACGTCTGCGTGGACAGGTTGGTTTTGCGGGGTCAACCAACTCGCCGCTTATTGTAATTAACGGCCTTCCTATGGACCAGGGTGCAAGAGGTGCTGACGGAGGTGGTAATCAACGCGATCAGGGAGATAACCTGCAGGTGGTTAACCCGGATGATATTGAAAGCATGACTGTGCTGAAAGGTTCAACTGCCTCTGCTTTGTATGGTTCAAGAGCGGCTGCCGGTGCAATCATTATCACCACCAAATCCGGTTCAAAAAACGCAGGCATAGGGGTTGAATACACATCCAGTTACACTGCCCAGAAGGCTTTGAATTATATGGATCAATTCCAAACCATGTATGGCGAGGGTACGGGAGGTCAGCGGCCAACTTCACAAGCCAGTGCAGCGGGCAACGGTCAGTTTGGCTGGGGCGCAAAGCTGGATGGCGCACCTACTCCTATTTTTGATGGCACGCTTCAGCCCTATAAAGCTTATGAAAACAGGCTGTTTGGGTATCTGCAAACAGGCACCAATTTCACCAATACCATCGCTTTGTCGGGTGGGGGAGCAAAAGGCAGTTTCAGGGCTTCATTCGCAAAAACGGATGCAAAGGGTATTGAACCAAGAGATGAATATAAAAAGAAGATTTTCAATTTTGGACTTAATCAGAACATTACCGACAAACTGAAATTATCGCTCAACATTAACTGGGCAAATGAAATACAACGTAATCCTCCGCAGGTAGGTACACAGGGGGCAGGTTCTGTAAACTTCTTCACCAGGTTGGCGCCTTCTATTCCACTATCGGCTCTTAAAAACAGTGCCGTTAATCCTGCCAATGGAACGGAAGCCCAGACATCGGGCTTTCAGGGCACTGTGCTCAATCCTTATTATGCCAACCAGGCGGGGCAAAATTGGGTGAACAACAGGGATCGTATACTGGGAACCGCCACTTTGCGATATGAGTTCACAGATTGGTTATACCTTCAGGGAAGATACAACTACAATTACTCTGTTTCAAGCAATGAGTCTCAGTTTCCTTACGGTATCGGAACCAGCGTGCCAACCAATGCCGATGGTACGTATAAAGGAAGTTATAATATTTCGCAGGGAAAGGGTACTGAACTGAATGCGGATTTCCTGGTGGGTGCCAACAAAGAATTCAAAAAATTTTCTTTTGATGTAAGTTTTGGCGGAAACACCTATACCAGTGAAGGCAGTAGTTTGAATGGCGGTTCCAGCAATTTTGTGGTTAAAGACCTTTACTCAATTGCCAACGGAAACGTTAAAACCGAATCTTATTTTTATGGCAAGAGCCGGGTCAATTCACTGTATGGGTTGGCCGAGCTTGGATACAACCGCCTGCTGTATATTAATTTTACCGGCAGGGAAGACTGGTTCTCCGTTTATAATCCCCATAACAACCACGTATTTTATCCATCTGTTTCCGCCAGTTTTGTTTTCTCCGAATTAATGCCCGGCCAAACATGGCTTAACTATGGTAAATTAAGAGTGGCAGGATCCAAGACAGGAAGTGCCAACGGTGTCAATACTTACGAAGGCCTGCTGAATTATGCCATTGCGGCCAGTAATTTTAATGGACAGGTCACAGCAACCATTGCAGGCGGAAATGCGCCCAACGCATCTTTGACGCCGTTTAAAACAGATGAAAAAGAAATTGGCCTGGAATTGCGCATGTTCAACAACAGAGTGCATGTTGATATTTCGGCCTTTAAAAAAGTAACTACCGACCAGGTGTTATCTGTAACTCTTTCCAACACCTCAGGATATACTAATTCCAAAGCCAATCTTGCTTCATTAAGGAATAGTGGTCTGGAGACCATGATTGAAGTTACGCCAATAAGAACTGCCCATTTTAACTGGACCAGTTCCTGGAACAATTCATACCTGTCAACAAAAGTACTCAGCATTTCACCGGGTGTAAATGATTTCCTTTTGCTTTATTTTAATGGCACGGGCAATGAATTCCTTGGACAAATACATTATACAGTAGGGTTACCGATGAACCAATTGTATACAAGAACTTATTTAAGGGATGATAAGGGCAACATCCTTGTCAGCCCGGCGGGTCGTTTACTGGCAACACCTGATTATAAGCCCATCGGCAGTGCGATACCGAAGTATACGGGTGGATGGACGAACTCATTTACTTATAAAAACCTTAGCCTGGCAATATTTATAGACTACAAGTTTGGTGGCAAAGTGATGTCTTCTACGGCGTTAAATACGCTGAGACAGGGATTGTCCAAAGCTTCGCTTGTTGGTCGCCGTGATGGAGAGAACGGTATTGTATTTCCAGGCATCAACCAGGGTACCGGCCAGCCAAATACCGTAGCGGTTACAGATCTGCAGGGCTTTTATGCAGATTACCGGAATCTTCAAATTGGGGATCCTTTCGTTTTTAAATCAGATTTCATCAAGCTGAGAAATGTTTCATTAGCGTATAACCTGACCGGTCTTGTAAAAAAAGTTTCTTACCTGAAATTCTTCAAAGGACTTACCCTATCAGCTTCAGTGCGCAACCTGGCCATATTGCATAAGGATCTGCCAGGCCTTGACCCCGAAGCCATTCAATCTTCCGGAGACGTCAGAACGGGATATGAGAATTCATCACTACCAACAACACGTAGTTATAATTTAAGTTTAAACGTAAAGTTTTAATTATATGCTAAAGACAATAAATAGAATAATCCTTATCAGTACCATATTATTTTTTGAAGGATGCGACAAGGACTTTGTGAAAATAAATACAGATCCCTATGCGGTAACTTCCATTGATCCGGCGCTTCTTTTTGCAGGGGCAGAACGTACTTTCACCGGGGCAGGCTGGGAAACAGAAAATACCATTGTTCAGCAATTTGTAAACCCGTTCAACGCCGGGGCTACCCTTGGTCCTAATTTTAATGCCGACATCGATAACTTTAATAATGGCAGATGGGATGCCTCATACACCGGAACAGCACCGGCCAATAACCCTCCTACAGGCGGCCTCAAAAGCCTGGTGCAGGCAACTGCCATTTTGAAAGGGAATACCAATTCAGTGAATTTACTGAGCATGATCCGCATATGGAAGGCCCAGGCATTTATGGGCCTGGTAGACGAATATGGAGATGTTCCTTACTTCGATGCTGGTAAGGCTTATACTGATAATATTTTTTATCCGAAGTATGACGACGATGCAGCTATCTATGCAGACCTGGAAAAAGAAATCCGCGAAGCTACGGCGGCGTTGAACCCCGCAGGCGATTATGTTTCAGCAGATCTTTTCTTCGGGAAAAATGCCGCAACTTCAATCACCAGTGTTTCGGCACAGGTAGCGAAATGGAAAAAACTCGGTAATTCTTTATTACTGAGATTAGGAATGCGCTATTCCAAACTTAATCCGGCAAAAGCCCAGGCATTGGCTGCAGAAGCATTCGCCGGAGGTGTAATGACGTCGAATGCAGACAATGTTTATGTGAAATATGATGGCACACTGGCTACAAACGTACTTAACCTTGGATTAATAAATAACAACCCCCGTTTTTATTATGCCGCTGAACCTTTTGTTAACCAGTTAAAATCAACCAATGACCCCAGAAGCGGGTTTATTGTTGCAAAGTTTGCCGATCCCAATAATCCCCTGGCCGATCCCAATCCCGATTACACTGCCGCTAATCAGTTTGGTGTACCGGTGGGTGTTATCAGTGATGCGCTTGCAAATCCTCCCTACAGGGGCAGCAGGGGCGGTGGTTACAACTATTCGCAGCTAAACGTGAAGTGTGTTGCTTCCCAAACAGCGCCTACTTTTTGGATAACCTATGCCCAAACTTCTTTGTTGCTGGCAGAAGCAGCAAAAAAAGGCTGGATAGCCGGTGGCGATGCTGCGGCACAGACCTATTATGAAAATGGAATAATAGCAGATATAGATAGCTATGCACTGTATCCAAACGGCGCTTCGGTATCTGCAGCTGCTAAAACTGCCTACCTTACCGACCCCGGAGTTGCATACAATCCGGCAAATGCATTACAACTCATCAATACGCAATACTGGATAGCATCTGTAACAAACGGCACAGAAGCCTGGGCCAACTTCAGAAGAACTGGTTTCCCGGCTTTAAGCCCTAATCTTGCCAATAATAACCTTGGCGGCGGATTCATTCGCAGGTTGTCTTACCCTGATTATGAATCTTCCAATAATAAAACCAATTATTTTGCCGCTGTTCAGGCAATTGGCGGCACGGATAACTTAACGACAAGAGTATTCTGGGATAAATAGCTGTTTGCATCAATGATGAAAAGCAATTGGAATTTTTCGGCAGCGGCGCAGCGCTGACAAAGACCAATTTGCCGGCAAAGGATAGATGCATACATGATAAGAGGCAGTCCGACGGACTGCCTCTTTCACTTATTTGACGGAAGGTTCAATGGCCTGGAAAATCTTTACTATTTGATAAGAAGATGTATTATTTTATACATTCAATCCCGATACTGCCCAGGCCAACCGGCAATGCGGCCGCTATGAGTATACATACAGTTGTTTTTACTTCAGGGCAATTTTTATTTGCGTGAATGAATGCGGTGGAAATGTATACGACAGCATATTGTCTTTTGTTGTGATATTCTTTTTTACAGGGATATAATCGTTCTGCTTGTCAAAAGAGAACGCTTCCTGTAAATCACTGCCGCTGATCAGGCTTACCTCAGCGTTGCCTGCCAATAAGCCAGACAGGTTTATAATATCAGTGGGAATGGCTTTATCCTTATGCCTGTTTACTACATTAATGAACACCGTTTTGCTTTGCCTGGAATAAGTAGTGCTCACATCCAGGAAGGGCATGCCTTTATATTTTTCTGTATTAAAAGTATCGCAGGCCACATAAGCATCTACGGCATCACCCAGACAATTGTTGGAGTAAGCTTTGAAAATATAAAACAGTGGAGATTTATAAGTTCCTTTTTTAGGATCGCTGGACAGCAATGATGTGAGCATGGTGAAGTTGGACATTTTTACAACATCTGCATGCCGTATAAAAGAATTGAAAGATTGTGCCACCGGCAAAACACTCATGAAATTCCGCCCAAACGCGCCCCATTCGTCTACTGAAATATAAATTGGTTTTTTAAAGCCCTGTGTATTGGATACGGCTTCAATTTCTCCTGCAGTAATTTTAATTCTGTCATCAAAAATTTTAGCGCCCCCTCCCATATGTGTGTAATAATCAGGCGAGCTTTCCCAGTAGCTGTGTATGGACAGGTATTTTATCTTGTCTCCAATACCAACCAGGATTTTACGGTTCCAGTTATCCCATTCGTTCTGGCTGTACCAGGAAGAACCACAGCCCACCAGTTCAATGTTATTGTCAACAGCCTGCATAGCTTTGGCGGCTTCCCTGGCCACTTCTATATAATCCTCTGCATTTTTATGACCCAGTTCCCATGGTTTTCCGTCTACTTCATTGCCCAGGTCCCAGATTTTTACTTTGTAAGGAGCAGGATGACCATTTTTTGCACGCAGGTCAGCATAGTAAGTTCCTTTGGGATAGTTGCAATACTCCAGCCAGTAGGCAGCATCCTGTATAGTGCCAAGCCCCAGGTTTACCGCTACCACATTCTCACTGCCTATAGATTTGTTCAATGCAAACCATTCATCGGTTCCCACCTGGTTACTATCAATGCCGCCCCAGGCCATGTTGATGCGGGCCGGACGTTTTTCTTTCGGGCCAATACCATCCTGCCAGTTATAGCCCATTAAAAAATTTCCCCCCGGCCAGCGCATATTGGTAACCTTTAGTTCCTTCATTGCTTCAATAAAATCTTTTCTGAAACCATTTTCATCTGCCAGCGGAGAAGCCGGATTATACAGGGTACCATAGAGTGTATTAAGCCTGGGCGAATCGGGCAAACCCCTTCTTCCGCTAATTTGAATGGGTTCCATAAATACCCCATAAATTTTAGGATCGATTTCACCAATGGTTCTTTCAATATCAATTTTGATTTTTGCATTTTGGGCATTGACAACCCAGGGGAGTGCTATCAATGCGGCAACGAGTATTTTTTTCATAACTGGCAATTTTTATTTTACTGATTATAGAACGGCTTTTATATCTGGCAATTGATTGGTTGGAAGGCTCCCTATTGAAAACTAATCCAGTCGGCCGATACCGGTCCGTCTTCTTTCGATACAATAAACAAGTTTTTAATGCCTTGCTGCATTTTCTGTATTGGTGCACCCGCTACCTTCCATTCTGTACCTGCAGCAATTTTTATTTCTGCTGCAAGCGGCCCGTCAATGCCACCGGTATGTATTTGCAGTGTGCCTCCTTTTTCAGACAGGGCTTTTACGGAAACGGTTTTAAAACGTTTCTTACCAAAATCTACCGTGTTGTACTGAACCCAGGCACCTGCTGTATTAAAAGTTGTTTTCCATCCCCTGAAGCGATCAAGCGTATCAATAAAACTAATGAATGCGCCTTTGTCACTTAATTGGGTAAACCTGTCTATTTGTATTTCTTTTGACGCATCGGTTATCCCAACACCGCGTAGAGTTGGTACTACCTTTTTGATGGTTCCATCTGCGTTAAAAGACAGGCTATCTGCCCTTACCGAGCGGGCTTTATCAAAAGCCGGTGAATAATCATTGTGGTGATAAAATAAATACCATTGATTTTTAAATTGAATCAATGAATGATGATTGGTCCAGCAACCCGTGGGCGATTCATCCATAATAACACCGGTAACTTTAAAAGGCCCCAGCGGATTGTCGCCCATGGCGTATTCCAGTCTTTCAATTTTATTTTCTACATGCGGATAGGTTAAATAGTAGATGCCGTTGCGCTCGAACATATACGGGCCTTCTTTTAGTCCCTTG
>Ga0105237_10007108_pt1 | contig 12300 bp, 17 predicted proteins | sample KBSC24metaG_FD_81520 | JGI IMG/M metagenome (GOLD analysis project Ga0105237, IMG submission 81520) | Corn rhizosphere microbial communities from Kellogg Biological Station, Michigan, USA - KBS C2-4 metaG | ecosystem: Host-associated > Plants > Roots > Rhizosphere > Soil | place: Michigan, USA...
CGCATGCCGAACAGCGCGAAGACCAGTCCGATGCTCACCACGCCGCCGCCGGCGATGCCGAGCGCGATGCGGCGCCCGATGAAGCGCGGCGGGATGGCCGGCACGTCGGCGGACAGCGCGGCGATCAGCCGCTCGGTGCTGTTGGTGTCGGGGTCGTGCGCCATCATTCGTGCCCCCGCAGCCGCGCCGCGAGCGCCTTGAGCCCGCGATGGACCGATACCTTGACGTCGGACTGGCCGATCCGCGCGCCCTCGGCCGCCTCGGCGACGCTCAGGCCCTCCAGATGCGTGTCGCGGATCGCGCGCGCCTGCTTGTCCGACAGGCCGGACAGCAGGCGATCGACATCGACACGCGCGGTCACCGCCTCCTCGAAGCCTTCCGTGATCAGGATCGCCTCGACCTCCTCGATCGGCACCGAAACGCGGCGCCTGCGGAGATGGTCGATCAGCCGGTAGCGGGCGACGGCGTAGAGCCAGGCGGTGAAGGGTCGATCGCGGTCATAGGTGCCGCGCTTGGTGTGAATGGCAATCAGCGTTTCCTGCACCAGATCCTCGATATCCTCATCCCCCCGCATCCGCCGGCGAAAGAAGCTGCGCAGCAGCGGGACGAGCGCGCGCAGCAACGCCGCATGCGCCGCGGCATCGCCGTCCAGTCCCGCCGTCATCCACGCTCGTAGCTCTGCTTCGCTGTGCCGCATTCCCACTCCTGGTCGGGCGTACGTGGGCGAATGGCGGCAGGTTACAGCAGCGATGCAGAAAAGAAATCGCATGGAGGGCAGGGGCGGATCTGTAACCGCGGCTTTGCCCGCGGCGTACGGCAGCAGGTGACCCGGCGCCTCCGCCTTCCCCGGGGTCACCGCGCGGCGGCCATGCCCCCCTGCGGGCCGTCGCGCGAGAGGCCCCCTTCAACGGAGTATCCCCATGATCAAGACGTCCGCCGCGCTCGCCGCGACCCTCGCCCTCGGCATCGCCGCCACCGCCGCCCATGCCCAGCAGCCCAAGATGGAGAAATGCTACGGCGTGGCACTCGCCGGCAAGAACGATTGCAAGGCGGGCGCCGGCACCAGCTGCGCCGGCACCGCGGCCAAGAACTTTCAGGGCAATGCCTGGAAGCTGGTCAAGGCAGGCACCTGCACGTCGATCAAGACCCCCAAGGGCAACGGGTCGCTGACCCCCAAGGCCTGACGCCCCGCCCGGCCGCGCGCGTGGCCGGGCATCCCCTGACACCCGGAGTCCGCCATGCGATCCTTCGCCACCCTTTATGCGCGTGCAGGCGCTCTTGCCGCGCGCCTGCTGCCGCCGTCGCTGCTGCTCATCGTCGCACGGCTGGGCATCGCCGCCATCTTCTTCCTGTCCGGCCGCACCAAGGTGGAAGGCTGGCTGACGATCACCGATTCCACCTACGAACTGTTCCGCACCGATTACGCACTGCCCTTCGCGCCACCGGTGCTCGCCGCGCATCTCGCGACCTATTCCGAGCATTTCTTTCCGATCCTGCTCGTGCTCGGCCTGTTCACCCGGCCCGCCGCGCTGGCGCTGCTGGGCATGACGACGGTGATCGAGATTTTCGTCTATCCCGATGCCTGGCCGACCCATCTCAGCTGGGCGGGCCTGTTGCTGCCACTGATTGCTGCCGGCCCGGGCGCCGTGTCGCTCGATCGGCTGCTCGGTCTGGAGGCGCGGCCCGTATCAACGAACGATCGCTAGGATTTGGGGGAGCCAGAATATTGCTCTGCGTCGCCCCCCATTCGAGGAGGGTGCACCGGGACCGGCGGCCTAATGCTCTCCGAGCTGCTCCGCCGCTCTCGGGACTCCCAGCGCGGCGCAGATCTGTACCAGCTTGCTGTATGATATACCGGGTTGCTCCGAGGCTTTCGTAAGCGGCATCGCCCATATGAGGCGAACGAGTTCCTCACGCGTGATCATGCGCTGCTCCGTCCAAGATGGATCCGCGCTGGTGAGCACACCAATCGCCGCAACGGTAGTCTCCCGTCGTGAATATGACCGAGGTACTCTACTGCCGCTTCCAATCGGTCCAACAACCGAGACGCTCAGATGGAACTCGTCACGATCCTGGCGGTCAAGGCAGGTGAAGGAGGGCTCAGACGGGTGCGAACGAACCTCGGGAGCTTGAAACCGGGCAATTCGCAGATTTTCTTGCGATCTCAGCGCGCCTTCCTGACGCTTTTCCCATAAGGCATCATTACGCGAAGCACCGAGAAAATGGCGGTTTTCCCCGGCTCGCGAGAATGTGACAACACATGGGAGCGAACTTCAGAAACAGACATTATAGCCGAGCAAAGCAGCGACCTGTCGAACCCTCGCAGGGAAGCAGTCGTTCACCAGGATTTAGGATGCTGGCCCCGGGAGGACATGTGCGGTCGTCCAGCTGCTCGGTTAAGCCTCTCGCCTTGCCAGCGCTCCGAGGGCAAGGAGGCTGGCAATTGCGATGGATGGCATGCCGATCAGCCAGAAGCGGTCATCTGCCGTCAGGTCCCACGGCGCTCCACTGCAGCTCGTCGCACCGGGGGCGTAACCGCAGGCTAGTTGGACGAGATACCCATAGACGAGCATCGCGCACACGCTCGTCAGCGCCGCAAGCGCGAAAAGGACATTGGATAGCACTCGCATCATCCGGTCGGCCTCCTTGGGCTCACCCCCGGAGAGACCACCACCCCAGGGAGCAACGCCTCTAACCGACCCGCAGCGACGTGCAATCGGGCCGCGGCGAGGCATGTTAGGCAGATCGAGGCGAAATGGTCCGCCGGTCCGCGTCAGATGAGGTGGCTTTTCGGCCTTGCCAAAGGCGTAGGAACCAGCTGTCTGCTCCACCTATCCCGCGACAAGGAGAAGGATGCTGTTCATTCGTGCACTCTTGGCCAGCGCAGCCGCAGTGGCCTTAGGCGCGGCGATGCCGCCACATCAGAGCGCCGTCCAAGCAAGTGCGAAGGGGATGCCCCTTGTCCCGCTGAGCGACGCGGACGAGCAATCGACGCAGGAGACAGGCTGCACGTTTACGTTCACCGGGGCAGGCCGCGACTATCTCCAGCTTGTTGGCAGCGAGCTCATGCTCCGAGATCAGCAGGGTGTACGCTCCTGTCGGTTGACCGAGAAAGAGGGCGAGGGCTTGGAGACAGGACAGGGCACCGCTTCCTGTTCGGGGTATCGTCTGCGCATTCAGGCCACTGGCCGCTCCACATCGAGTGCAGCGACAGATAGCAGCAGCGGTCGCGCAGTTCTTACGGTGGACCACGGCGGCGTTGCCACAAGCATGCGTGGCATTTGGGGAGTCGCTTGCTGAACGCGACGTGCCATCTTGCACGATAGACCTCGTCTCCGAATGCCACATGTGATCCCACTTTATCGAGAGAGCGTCCCTAGGCGGCCAAGGAGGTTTGGATGCGTACGTTTTATCTCAAGCTCCTGGTCGGGGTCGCGCTTGGAACGGCGTCTGTTAGCCGCCTGCAGGCACAGGATCTGCCCTCCGATGAAGGGCTTCAACGGGCATTTGGCGCGACCTACAATCGCTTGGGCCTTATTGAATATTGTGCCGCCAAGGGCTTCGCGAACACAGGCGATGTGGCGAACGCGCGGAGGATCGTGGCTGCGACTCTGAGCGGAATGACTGCCACGCCCGCCGCGCTTGCGCAGCAAGAGGTTGGCCGGCGCGGCACCATTGTTGGACCGCAGGTTATTGGATTGATGAACCCGGCTGATCCTGCGCATCCCGAGGAGGTCCGCGAGGGCCAGACGATATCGCTCGCCGAGAATGCTCGGGTACAGAGACTGTCTGAACGCACTCTCTGCAAGCAGATGACCGAACAAGCATCCGCTGCCGTTGGAGCTGCCGAAAGATAGGTGATACCCTAGCGGCGCAGTGATCGGCGGACGTCTTGAGTTGGTCGAGATCTGTCAGTGCCGAAATGTCGCACTTTGTGTGAGTCCGGACAGGCAGTGATTGCGACAACAAGCAAAATATTGGTCGCCGGCTCCATTCAGCTTGACTGCTCGAAAGAGCGGTGACCCAGCGGCGGCGTCAGCCATGCAGCGTAGATCCGCCTACGGCCAATTGTCTGCAGCGTCGATCGTGCTAGGTTCGATTGCGTCCGCTTTCTGATAGACCGAGCGGCCCGCTACGCGTCTTTCCGGGGCGCAGCCGTCGAGCTCTTTGATTCTGCTCCTGCGGCCAGAAAAAGAATCACGGGGACGGGCCGCCAGGACATTCTGAGACAAATCTCGAATCCCTGCCCAGGAACGATCTCGAGCTGCCGTCATTTCTAGGGACAGGCGTTTACCGGGGACTTTGATGCGCGAATTCGACCTGTATTACTGGCCGGTGCCATTCCGTGGCCAGCTCCTTCGAGCCATTCTGGCCTTCGCCGACGCGCGGTGGACCGAGCATGATGCGGACGCGATCGCCGCATTGATGGATCGCCCTCCTGCCGAGCAACCAATCGCGTTCATGGGACCGCCGATCCTCGTCGACCGGCAACGCGACTTCGCCCTGTCGCAGATGCCGGCGATCGCCCTGTATCTCGGCGAACAGCTGCACCTGCTCCCCGCCGCGGCGGAGAGCCGCGCGCTCACCGCCAAGGTGGCGAACGACGCCAACGATGTGATCGACGAACTCACACTCGACGGCGGGCGCGAGATGTGGACGGCGGAAAAATGGGAAGCCTTCGTACCGCGATTGCAAAAGTGGATGCGAATCTTCGAAACGCTCGGCGAACGCCATGGCCTCACTGCCGATGGGGGCTTCCTTCTCGGCACGGCGGAGCCAGGCATCGCGGACCTCGTCACCGCCACGCTCTGGTCCACCATGGCCGATCGCTTCCCGAAGATTGCCAGGCTGGGCGAACAGACGGCGCCCGCGATCTGGGGTCTTGCTCGCCGGCTGCAGGAAACGCCTCGCCTCGCCGCGTTAAAGCAGAAGAGCCTGTCCGACTATGGCGACGCCTATTGCGGCGGCGAGATCGAAGCTTCGCTGCGCAAGGTCGCCGGCTGATCATGGCTCGGCAAGCGCATCAATGCGCGCGACTTTAGCTGATACGCCGGCACACCCGGTCACCCCCGATGGCCGATACTTCGTCGTGCGCGGGCGGCTGTGGCGCAGGGCCAACCCCACATTGTCGCCGGACGTGCGAACGGAACTTGTCCGAGCGCTGATGGCCGCGCGGCGTGCGGTGGGGGTTGCAGGGAGGAAGCAGGACGCTGGCGGCGAGGCGAAGGCCCGGGCGGCCGTGGATCAAGCCAAGCGCCAGCTCGGCGAACGCGGCCCGCCCTGGTGGGAGGACGGCGCTCCCGACTTCAACCGTCACCTTGCGCGCAACACGCCCTATGCCGACTGGTACGAGGGCCTGGAGGCCGCCCGCTCCGCCGACCATGTCGGGGAGGCGGTCGGAGCAGACCTCACTTGAGGGGCGTGTAGCGGCAGGTGAAGCGCGGCGCGGTTGCGCCGCCGGCAGGCGTCAGGTGGATGTACAGCCTCTCGCCGAGCATGCCGTCGAGGTCGAAGACGGCGTCTGCCTCGAACAGATCGTCGCGGTGCGCGTCCTTCCAGCCCTGCACGGTAGCCAGGGCGCGGGCTTTCGCCTCCCGTGCCGACTGGGCGACAACGAACATGTTCTTGTGCTGCTCGGCGAAATCGACGCCGTCATAACCGCCGAGATTGACGAACCAGAGCTTCTCGCGCGTCGTCGACGGCTCGGAGCGCAAGGTGACGGCATGGCCGTCGGCTCGGTCGATTTCCGCCCAGCAGTCAATGTGCAGCGTGCCCGGCGTACCCCACCACTCGGCGCGCAGCCTTTCGTGGGTGTCCTGGATCCGCTCCGCGACGACGAACCGGACGTCATGGACCTCGATATGCGCCAACGGGTGCTCGCCGCCGATATAGATCGCGAACAGCTTCACCGCATTCCCCCCTCAAAGCTCCGTCATGCTGCCGCTTCCAGCGCGGCAGCGTCCGCCACCGCCGCGAGTTCCGTGCCCACGATCACGCCCATTTCGTGCGAGCTGGTAATGCCCTGAAGAAACGGATGGCGCTGCAGCAGAAACGGGATGCTGAGGCAGAACATCCGTTCCCGCGCGGGATGCGCGCTCACAGGCCGGAATTGCGCGTCCACCACGATACCCTTGATGCCGGCGCCATCCGCCTGTTCGGCATCTTCGACTACGCCCTGCGCAAGCAGCGTCGGGAACGGAAACGCCTCGGCGCCCAACGCGTGTTGACCGGTTGCGTCGATAAAGGCCGGGAAGTGCCGCCGCCGACCGTCGACGGTGACGACCGCGCCCGACTCCGACCGCGTATCGATGTTGCTCCCGTGCCCGAGTGCGACCACCTCCAGCCGCCCCGCTCGGTGCAGCGCCAGCATGCGTTCGATCGAGAGATGCGGCACGGTGGCGTAGGCGTCTACGAAAACCGGCTTCAGCGCGGTGTTGAAGCGCTCCAGCGACGTCTCGTCGAGATGCGGGGCGATCAGCGCGAGCACCTCGTGCATCCGCAGGACAGCATAGCGCCACGGCACCGTATGACCGTTTTCGAAATCGATCCGGGCCCGGGCGAGGTCCGCGGCGGCCCAGTCGAAGGGGTCCGCCGCTATGCGATCGGTGAAATAGCGATCCGCGAAACTTTCCAGCGTCACGTCAGAAAGGCCGATGGCATCCGCATAGTCGGGATCCGCGGCGGCAAGCTCGTCGCAGAACAGGGCGAAGGCGCGATCGAGCAACTCCGTGCCGCCGTGTTCGATCAGGGCCGAAACTGCTTCCGGGGTGCAGATCGCGAGTGGCTCGTAGGGAAGCGGATGATAGAAGTCCGCCTCCGGTAGCAGACCCTTGCGGGACAGCATGGTGATGGCGAAATCGTCCGCATGGGGGTCGACGCGGTAGCGCAGCGCCTCGTCTTCGGTCTCCACGAAAGCGCCGTGTTGGGTCGCCAGCGTGACCGCCGCGTCGATCGCGGTCAGCGAGCTGCCGAGGATGCCTATGGCCGTCGGAGGAATGCGATTCAGCGCCGTCGCCGGCCAAGGACTGAGGAAGTAGCCCGGTTTCACCTCCGGCTCCTCCGGCCATTGATGCCCGGTCGCCAGCACGACATCGTCGTGCGCCCTTTCGAACGCGGCGCCGCTTCGGGGCGAGAGCGAAAGACAGAGCCGGCTGCCCTCCGCCCGGATGTCCGTGACGCGAACGCCGGTAACGACCTCCACGGTCATGCCGCGCCCGCGCGCGCTGGCGATCAGCCAATCAAATTGTTCTCGAAAATAGGCGCCTAGCGTCACCCGTGGATAGAAGGTCTGCGGGTCGATCGCATCGGGATCTACGCCCAAGCGGAGGAGCGTGGCACGCGGCTGACATGCGAGCCATGCGCACAGCGTCTCGCGGATCGGCGGGATCTCGACGCTGGCGATGTTGGAGAGCATCGCCGGATCGTTCCAGCCGGGGCGATAGGGCGTGCCGAGGCCCGCGTGCGACTGTGCCTCGTACACCGTGATCGCCGCCTGCCCGCGCATCGCCGCGAGGAGCGCGTGCAATGTGTAGGTCGTGGTGGGGCCGGCACCGACAAAGGCTATGGACCTATGCATCACGTCTGAAAGCTTGACGTCGCGCCACGTGCCATGCCCTTTGGTACAGGAGCGATATGCAGCGTCGCGCCACGACAACATCGGGTGCGATCGCGTTCCTCGCCGGACCGGATGCCAACTACATCACCGGCACGACGCTCAACATCGATGGCGGCGCGACGGCGTAAGGCGCAGGATCGACCCCTCCTTTCTGCGGGAGGGGCCATTGATGCGAAGGAGAGCGGGAGCCGGACGCGCTTCCCTCCGCGTCAGATCGTCGAGCGCACCGGCCGGACGATCAGCGAGTTGACATCCACGTCGGCCGGCTGCTCCACTGCATAGGCGATGGCGCGGGCGATCGCATCCGGCGTAAGGGCGATGGCACGGAAATCGACCATCGCCTGAGCTGCCACCGGATCGGTGATCGTGTGGGCCAGTTCCGATTCGACCACGCCCGGCGCGATGATGGTGACGCGAATGTCGTCATGCTCCATGCGCAGCGCTTCCGAGATCGCGCGTACCGCATATTTGGTCGCGCTGTAGACGCCGCAGGTCGGCCACACGGCATAGCCGCCGATCGAGGAGATGTTGACGAACTGGCCGCTGCCCTGCCCTTTGAAGCGCGGCAGGGCGGCGGCGATCCCGTGGAGGACGCCGCGGATATTGACGTCGATCATTCGGTCCCACTCGTCGACCTTGAGGCTGTCGAACCGCGACAGCGGCATCAGGCCCGCATTGTTGACCAGCACATCGACCCGGCCAAACTCGGCTTCGGTCGCGGCGATGAACGCCTCGAAATCGGCGCGGTCGGTCACGTCGAGCGACCGGAAGGCGACCGTGCCTCCCGCTTCGTTTAGTTCCACCGCCAGGGCGGCGAGCCGATCGGTGCGGCGTGCGCCCAGCATCAGCTTCGCGCCGCGCGCCGCCAGCAGCCGCGCTGTGCCTTCGCCGATGCCGCTGCTAGCGCCCGTGATCGCAATGACCTTGTCCTCGATAGCCATGATAGTCACTCCCGTTCAGGCGGACCGAACCACCGATCCGATGTCCTGTAGATGGCGTGGTCCGGGTGCAAGGAGGTAGAACGGTCGTGCGTGATGATTGCACGATATTCCAGATCGCGAGTGGCCGGCTGGATCGGGTGGGGTCAGGTCTATAGAAGTTGAAGGCTTAAGCAACGGAACGAAGGCGCTGATGGCACATCAGGAACTGGCGATGCAGATTGCCCGATACGCCGAGCGCGATGGCATCATCGACACGCCCATCGCGCGACTGGCATTGGTCCGCTCAGGCCAGAGCGGTGAGCCGGTGCATATGGTGCAGCGTCCGGCGTTGTGCATCATCGCGCAAGGGGGCAAGCGGGTGCTGCTGGGCGATGCGGTCATCGACTACGGCCCCGCCAGCTATCTCGTCGCCTCGCTCGACCTGCCGATCACGGGTGCCGTGACGCAGGCGAGCGCGGACGCGCCGTATCTCTGTTTCTGCCTCTATCTCGACCCCGCGCTCCTGTCGGAGATCGCGTTGACCCTGCCGCCTCTGCCGGCAGCTGAGGACGGCGTGGGGATGACCCTACACCCGATGACACCGGAACTGATCGACGCAGCAACGCGGCTGACGGCGCTGCTCGGCGATCAGGCGACCGCGTCGCTGCTCGCGCCGCTGATCGAGCGGGAATTGCTGATGCGGCTGATGACTGGCCCCGGCGGGGGCGTCTTGCGCGCGATCGCCAACGGTGAAAGCCGTACCGGCCAGATCGCGCAAGCGATCGCCTGGCTGAAGGCGCATTTCCGCGAGCCGTTCAGCGGGCCGCACCTTGCCGCCCTTGCCGGCATGAGCCTTTCGAGCTTTCACGACCACTTCCGCCGCGCCACCGCCATGACTCCGCTGCAATACCAGAAGCAATTGCGGCTGCAGGAAGCCCGGGCGCTGATGTTGGCGGAACGGCTCGACGCGGCGGAGGCGGGTTTCCGCGTCGGATATGATAGCCCTTCCCAATTCAGCCGCGAGTATCGTCGCCTCTTCGGCGCCCCGCCTATCCGTGACATAGGGCGGTTGAAAGCTATGCCGCAGATCGCGATCGCGATTTGAGTTGAGGGAGTGTTATGCTGTTTGTCGGCGGCGGCGCCATGTCGCAGTTGCAACAGCCGTTCCCGATAGCCGTCCTCTGCCCCTGCTGACCAAGACTGGAACGGCTGCTTCTGGTACGTGCTGGCTCTTGTAAAAGCAGGTTCATCAGCCCGAGCCACAATCTTCCCCCGCGCTCCGGCACAGCTTTCCGTCTGAAACCGTTCTCTGTCGGTGAGCTGGCCCCCTAAATCCCCTGACAGGGTTTCTCGCTTATGTAAGTGAGAGGCATATGACTGACGCTATTCCTAGGCCGTACGTCGCGTCCGAGGTGCTTTCCGGGGTTCAGCGCCGGAGGCGCTGGACCCCGGAAGAGAAGGTGCAGATCGTCGAGGAGACGTACCTGCCCGGCATGAGCGTTTCGCTGGTGGCGCGCCGCCACGGCATCGCCGGCAGCCAACTGTTCAACTGGCGGCGGCTGATGGCACAGGGCGCGCTGACCGCCGCAGGCGCCGGCGAGGAAGTTGTCCCCGCGTCCGAATATCGCGCGCTGCAGGCGCAGGTGAGCGAGCTTCAGCGCCTGCTCGGCAAGAAGACCATGGAAGCGGAGATCCTGCGTGAGGCCGTGTCCCGGGCCGCAGGCCCAAAAAAACAGCTGTTGCGCTCGACCTCGTTGCCGGGGGAAAAACGGTGACCGCGGTCGCCGAGGCGATCGGCATCAGCCGCCAGCACCTGTCCGCCATGCACCATCGGCCGCCGCTCCGCCCCCGCGGGCGGCCACCGCTGCCCGATGCCGAGCTGCTCGCCGACATTCGGGCGATCATCACCGATCTGCCGACCTACGGCTATCGCCGCGTGCATGCCCTGCTGCGCCGCCAGGCTCGGAAAAACGGGCGCGCAGCGCCCAATCCCAAACGCGTCTACCGCGTGATGAAAGTCCACGGTCTCCTGCTCCAGCCGCATAGCCAAAAGGGCGAGGAACGGCGCCACGATGGCCGTGTCGCAGTCGACCGACGCAACACGCGCTGGTGCTCCGATGCGCTCGAGATCGCCTGCGACAACGGGGAGAAGGTCCGCGTCGCCTTTGCGTTGGATTGTTGCGACCGGGAGGCGATGGGGCACGTCGCCACCACCGGCGGCATCACCGCCGAGGATGTTCGCGATCTGATGGTCGCCACCGTCGAGCACCGCTTCGGACCCGTCAACCGCCTCGCCGAGCCGATCGAGTGGCTCACCGACAACGGTAGCCCCTATATCGCAGGTGAAACGAGGCGCTTCGCGCGGGATATCGGCCTGCTGCCGCGAACCACCCCCGTCAGCAGCCCCCAGTCCAACGGGATGGCGGAGGCCTTCGTCCGCACCCTCAAGCGCGATTACGTCCGCGTGAACCCCAGGCCCGATGCACGGACCGTCATCGAACAGATCCCTTCCTGGCTGCACCACTACAACGAGGTCCACCCGCACAAGGCGCTGGGCTACCGCTCCCCGCGCGAGTATATCCAACAAACCCGCGAGGCTCCGTCAGGCATTTAGGGGGCAACAACAGCCCGAGCAGATCTCCCAGCACTTCTTGCGTGAGCGGCAGATCGAAGGCGTCGTCCTCAACCAGCCGAAGCGGTGAGAGTCTCGCCCGAAGGTCCAGCAGAAGCCTGCTCAAGCGCGCCCTCGCTGACGCGTGGCCGACTGCCGCGAGCATATCCATGAGACTGAGGCGCTCGATTTGAACCGCCATTGTGAACAGGGCAGCCACGCGCGGAGCACGCGTGTAGAGCTCGCGGAAGCGAGCGTAGGAAACATGCGCGGTCACCGCGTCCGTGATGCACGTCAAGGTGTCTGCGGCTGCCCGGAGAGCCATGCTCGGCGTACCCAGGATATCGCCAGGCAGATGCACCTTTTGGATAAGACGCTTGCCGCTACGGAGCACGATCGAGGACGAGATCCATCCCCCATTGTGAAGATAGAAGCCGCTGAGTTGATCCCCCTCCCGCTGGAATGTCTCACCGCGTCGCCTCTGGGTTTCTATTGGGCCGAGCTCACGGAGAGCGCGCTCCTCCCGATCGGTTAGGTTCGCCAGAGCTCGAAATCTGTGGATCGGATAAGGCACCTTTTAATCCTGTTCGACTTCCCTCGGCCCATGCTCCGCCAGCACTCGGAGACGCCAGTGCGCAAGTGATTTCCGTGTGCCTGGTACATATTTTGGCCTTGATATGCATATCTTTGCGCGAGGATACCGCCAAGGCCAACGGCAGACGTGCCGCCGCCTCCCATCTTCCACCACCGCCGTCCAGGACCTAGCGGAGCAAGGTCGGGAGAACTGCCGTCTCCCCCCCTTCTCCCATCCCTTCACGAGCGGCATCCGAAAGTCGGCAGGCCGCAAGAAATTGCGAACAATGCTCAAGGATGACCGCTTCTGGGGAGCGCACAAGGGCCTTCCGACGGTGGAAATTGGGCGCGCAGCTTCCCTGTTTTTTCCCCTTTGGCCGTTCAAGCCCTAGTCTTAGCCGTTCGATAGCTGGGGAGGCGCAGAAGCGGCTGCAAGAGTGCCGAGCCACCGAGCTTGTCGGTCGAGGAACAACGCGACGCGGCGCGGAAACGACCCAATCGTTCCGTCTCGACGCTTGACATTCAGCGTCTCGATCTGCTCAATCGCCGCATGGGGAACGCGGTCTCCCCACGAGGCGTCA
>Ga0105237_10007109_pt1 | contig 12300 bp, 13 predicted proteins | sample KBSC24metaG_FD_81520 | JGI IMG/M metagenome (GOLD analysis project Ga0105237, IMG submission 81520) | Corn rhizosphere microbial communities from Kellogg Biological Station, Michigan, USA - KBS C2-4 metaG | ecosystem: Host-associated > Plants > Roots > Rhizosphere > Soil | place: Michigan, USA...
ACAAAGACGTGACTAGAACGATAGAAGCGATATCACAAACACTTCAGCGCCATGGGCGATCTCACAGTGAAGTTCGATACTGGGTGTAAGTACATATGTACAAAGAATGTAGCACACCACCCTGAGGTGACGAGGCCAAAAGAGGGCCGCCATGGTCGGTTGGAGGTTGAAACCAAGACGGAGATCCTGATAGTCTGGACTTAGACTCCTGATCAACGGGTCCGCGCAATTCCCACCCATCGCTCTTCTCCAATGCGCGTCGCTCCTTTGAAGGTTGCGGTACTTCACCAGGCCTTGAGTTTGAGGGTCGCGCCGAGGTCGGCCTTACCCCCCGAAGTTAGGCCTATGATTAGTTGTAAATTGACTTCTTGCACACACTTGGGAGGAGCCGGCAAAGCTCGTTGACGGCTAACCAACGGTTTAGGAACTAGCCAGTTGGTACTAAGTGGGTAAAGTAATGAGTTGGCAAAATCGACCCGTTGAACTTACGGGTTCTGGAGGGGCGAGGAAGTTTGGACGAAGGAGGAAGTCAAGGCCTGCAAAGACGTGCCCCGCTGTTGGCATTTCTCATGAAACAAACTCAACTCCAGCAAGGTGTTCGAGTTAATACCAACACTGTGGATCACCAACCTGAAAGGGACTTACTCGAGTACCTGGAGTTCCTTTTCGCATAGTACCTCGGAACAGCTTCTATTCGTCCCAAACCAAATCAACTTCGACCGTACCGTCACTTGCAATGTCGACAGGCGAATCACTCCCTACCAGAGTGGTTGCGGGCGTGACCGTACCGGATACGCCTCTTATCACGAAAGCGATCGCGTTTGCTCGAGAGTACTCGTCTGACGATACGTTCAACCACATCATCCGCTCTTTTCTCTTCGGATTTATTATTGCAGATAAAGTCATTGGGGAGCGTGATCGAGAAGCCCATGCAGTTGCAGCATTATTGCACGATCTTGGGTTTCCCGTCGGCCACACCCCTCACTCTGAAATCATCAGTTCAGACAAACGTTTCGAGGTTGACGGCGCCAATGCTGCCCGGAATTTCCTCAAGAAAGAAGCTCCACACTGGGACAAGCACCGACTACAGCTCGTATGGGATGCCATCGCTTTGCACACCATCGGTACCATCGTCTTTGAGAAGGAGCCCGAGGTCCAGGCCACGAGCTATGGCATTTGGGCCGATTTCCAGGGACCTGACAGAATCCAAGGAAACCCATTGTCGTGGGACGAGTATAATGCAGTTGTCAAGGTTCGCCTTTTGGAAAACCACCCGGGCGCTTCATCCATGACTGACTTGAGTGTACTGTAGGAATATCCAAGATTGGGTCTTATGAAAGGGCTGAAGGCCAATATGCTTCATCTCTGCAAAACCAAGCCTCAAACCACCTACGACAGTACCGTCGGTGAGTGGGGAGATCGATACCTAGCGCCCGAAGAATACAGCAGGAAAGGGAAGTTGACTCAAGATCTTTTGGAAACATGTGACCTCGATGACTTATGATTGCCACGCTCGGGTTTTGATCTGGTATTTAGATTCCTTGCTATAAGGCTCAACAGCAAGGTGGCAGTCGACTAATAGTCCCATTTCCAGCCAGAAAGAGGTCCGAAAATAGTATTCCCCATAGTACTACGTACGTACATTCCAGTCATTATTGGTCAACAGTTTGAACTATCTATTGCTTGGCCATCACCGCTTTCATTATTGATACCGTTCAATGTTACTCCGGGAAAATCGACCAGACGCTTCGCCCAGCTCAGGTAAGGAAATGGATCGTGGTGGTAAGTCCAACAACTTACCAGCCCAATCGTGCGATTTAGACCATCATTCGCAAGACATGCAAATTGGAACCAATAAACGCCTGCTTTCGGTTAGGCCCCCAATTCCTCCTTGAACGAGAGCTGGTGCCCTATTAATCCATCCTTAACTGGGCTGGGGACCACCCTTGTAGCCTGGGGGTACGGGAACACTGATTACAGAGCTGATTATTCTTCGCCCTTGCATTTCTTTTATTTCCTACACCGAGCTGGAAGTTCCATAGAGCAATTTTCAGCTCCAAAGAGGTTGTACCGTCGTGACCCCCCCTGAATCTATTCTCTCCCATTCAGTCCAGAAGGAACGTCATTCCTCCATATTACGAATTATTTCATTGGAACAGTGCTTTCAGAATGCCATTTCCCAGCACAGGCTGCCAGACCTGTAAAAATCGGCGTATTAAGGTGAAATTTCTGAAAATCGGAACCTTGATCGGTTCTGGACACATACTGACTTTCAATTACGCCTGCCAGTGCGATGAGACTCGACCTGTCTGCAACCGCTGTCAGAAATCTGGAAGGGTCTGCCTGGGTTTCGAGGCTGGGCAAGGTGAATTTGTATTCCGAGATGAAAATGTCTTTGCCAGCACTAGCGTCCCCCGGCCTCGTGGCGGCGCAAGAAGGCTACAGCCAGATGCGCCACCTACCTCAGCAGAGCAAACAAGGCTCTGAGGGAAGTCACGATCTCGCAAGGAAGATACCCCGAGGTCTATGGGTCAGCCGAGTCTACTGGGGTTCAGCGCAGCTAAGACAATTGCCCGAACCCTCACACCGTCATTGGAGGTTCGAGCCATCAACACCTTTCTGCGGAAGCGTGTAAGTTCTAGCGGAACCTCGCCCATCACTATTCTCGACTTTCTGTAGTGCTTCCAACATGAATGGAACTCATCAGGGATCGAGTCACCCCTGAACCAAGCAATCAAAGCGGTGTCGTTAGCCGAGGATGGGAAGGCACAACGAGATCCAGTAGCCTTGTCAGAAAGCCATAGGATGTACAGCCAAGCGATTGCTTCAATCGGTTCTGCTGTTGGCCAATCGACCCCCGATGTTAGCGATCAGCTTCTACTGACGATTATGGTGATGGCCACCTACGAGGTGTGTTTTTTCAAACCTTCCTTTTATATGAGAGCGCTCGGCCACTGACTCGAATCTGCTAGAGCGCTCTGTGCAATTTCAATTTCAGTTCCCTTTTCTGGGAGGGTTTCAGGCACCATGACGGAGCGATTGCCCTATTGAACTTGCGACAGAGACATGGATATAACAAAAGGAGAGGCGTGTACCTAGACAGGTGTATCCGTCGCCGATTAGTGAGTAGAGCTCCACTTCCCACTGACCTAGGCTGCTTTCCACTAACTACGACCTTTTAGCTCAGGTCGATGATCTTTCGCACGGCAGAACCTCCAGAATGGCTGGAGCATGGTGCCAATTTCGGAGAGGAGGGGGCGGATCTCAGCCTCGACAGGTGCATGATTGCCGTCTGCAAGTTGCGGGCTCATGCCTTCGCGCTGCTGCGAAGGCTGAAGACGGCATCGGTCGTGGAGAAGCTTACCTACCTCGCTAAGTTTCAAGATGTTGTTGCACAAGCTGAGAAACTCGACTTGGCGCTGTCGGATTGGTGTTCCAGTCTTTCCGAAGACTGGTTCCGCACCACACATCTTGCATCTGCAAAGATGTGGGCGGAATTTTCCCCAACTCCTGCATACCCTTATTTTCCCAAAACCACCCACATCTATGGCAGCCTCCATCGTGCTATCCAGTTGAATCGATACCGAAGCCTCCGCTTCATCGCCAACGGTCTCGTTTTTAAAGCCATAAACTGGCAGCGGGATATCACTGGGACCGATCCCGTAGGAGGGCCCCTGTTGAAGGCTCGCGCCTCGTCCAATTTTCAGGTGTTGACGGACGGCGTTTGTGCCAGTATTGCATACTTCTTTGCGCTCCTGGACGATGAACAGGAAAACGAAAAGGTCCATAGCCAGGCCGTCGACGTGGGACGGATAGGCAAGCTCTCCTGGATCTTGACCGTTTGCGTCGCCACGCCAGAGCTTCCCTGTCAACAGAGGAACTGGGTCAAGCGGATGCTCAACATCTTCGGCGAGATTGCTGATTTTCCAATCTTATAGGAACTGGCCCAGGTATGCTCCATCATTCCGTCTTGAGGCTTGAAGTAACTGGGTGCTAACCACCACCTTATGACTAGATTGATCTACACTCCCATAAACAACTTTCGTTGAACACAGACAAAGTGGGATAGGTTGCTTCGACTTTATGTTTCTTCAAGGAGAAGTCGTGCATCATTCTCAGAACAGTCTAGGATGCTCCCATACCTCCACCTTTGCGACGTACTCCCCAGTTGTCCAGTACTCCGATGCCTGAGTTCGGTCAAAGATACCTTCGAGGATGTTGACGGTGTTTGCTGAGCTCCCATCCCATCAAATCCACCACGATAGCTATACACGCTTGCCCAAAAATAGGAATTTGCACGACGCATGGAAAACGCCATGGATAAGTGTTGCTGGGGGAGATCCACCAAATAGTTCACTCCGCACCCGAACTACCTGGTTCAACGATGACTTTTGTAATTACGCGAGATGCTACCATTCGCCCTAGATGCAGTGATGTGCATTAACCATCTGTATAGGTACAACCAACAGCGTCGTATCCAAAGAGAATCAAAATTGTTATTGGCCAAATATTCTCAGGGACAGGGGGCCTGAGATGGGCTTCCTCGCAGGCGAGAGCGCCAACTTCGAGAAGATCGCTTTCCGAATTCGGAGAAAGTCGCGAGCAGCAAGGCTGAAAGGCAGTTAGGGGTCTCGGCTGCGGCCACCCAATCACAAAGAAGCGGTGCAGGCGCAATGGTATTTGAGACCACTTACTCGAGGATCGGGTTCTGGAGCAAAGTGGGAGATTTCGTTAGCTCATTTCACTTGATGGTTGCTGGACGGGGCTGGTACGTGTGAGTGTTGACCTAGATCTCTTCTGAGCATAGCTCTCAGCATTTTTCAGCTAGGGTCAACATGTGCAAATAGGTATATTAAAGGTAGCCCTCGCTCTGCTCTGATCCTTCTTCCCTCATGCAGGTTTTATATATCGTATCGTCCTTTCACCACAAAGATGTACAGCATCAGAGATATTTCACATCTCATCAATGGTGTCCTCCTCGCTGCCATTTGCGCCGCCACCTGCACACAAGCCTCTTCCACCGTGAATATCACTGCAGGGCACATCAACGGCATCCCGTGTTCTTCGACTCCGGCACACGCCTACCTATCCATACCTTTCGCTCTGCCACCTGTAGGATCCCTCCGCTTCGCTCCCACAGTCGCCTTCAACGCATCGTACCCCTCGACAGGTCTCGACGCCGTCACAAAACCCAAATCTTGTATTCAATTCGGGCACGAGTTCCTCGAACCAGCGCCTTGGAGCGAGGATTGTCTGTACCTTAATGTGTGGAACCCGGCGAATGTGACGAGCGCCTCGAAACTGCCGGTCAAGTTCTGGATCCATGGAGGCGCGGGCAATGCAGGCGGTTCTGCCAATCCGCTCTACGATGGATGCGACCTCGCCGGCATGGGCGATCAAGTCGTCGCCAGCACCAATTACCGGCTGGGCGCTCTGGGGTTCATGGCTGCTGAAGAGGTGGGCATTGATGGCAATATGGGGCTTCAGGATATTCTGCTGGCATTGAGCTGGGTCCGGGATAATATCGAAGCATTCGGTGGGGATAAGGTATGGAATATTTCTCTGCTGAGAAAAACTTGGCACTCGGTTTGAAACCATCTGACAACAATGTTGAGAGATAGGATAAAGTTCTTGCTTTTGGACAATCTGCAGGTGCTCGTCTCGCCTGGATCTTGAGCACGCTCGAAGAAGCACCAAGGTTGATGAGAGGCGCAATCTCCATGTCCGGAGCGGGATCGACGTTGCCAACCAAAAGCGTTATGAAAGATTTGGTGACGCACTTCGCCTCGGACCTGAACTGCAGTATGAGCGATGTGAGTATAAGCACGTCCCTGTAGGACATCAGCCTTGACAAACGATTTAAACAGACACCTCCATTTTTCAGGCTCAATGTTTCCGATCGAAAAGCGCGTCTCAGCCAAACGCTTCGTTGCCTCATTCCAGCGATCCACTTGACCTTAGCGATACATCGAAGTTCCAGCCATATGTCGATGGGAAAATCATTCCAGCCGATCCGCTGAGAGTCGGCTCGAAGGTGCCGTTCATCGCTGGCGCTAGTGAGTCAAACGTTTTCCTTCCCTTTTCGATGCCCTCGAGGCTGGCCACTATCCACAGCGAGCATGGAAGGCACGCTTTTTGAAATCGCCAACGTTAGAAACCCCCTCCATGTGTCGGCAAAATTCTATACCGACTTCCTGCATGCTAATTTCGGCAACAACTTAACCAACCAGATCGAAGAGAGATACCCTGTCTCGGGTTCAACTCCACGCCCATGCCCGTGTACGATGCCGTGGCCGAGATATACTCGCTGGTGGCTTATATCTGTCCCGCACGCCGACCACTTCGTGTAACGGTCGAACACGGAGTTCCTGGATGGACGTATCGATTTAAGCACCAGCCGACCTGTGGCTGGTCTCCAAGCATCGACTCGCAGCAGACCTTGGACATTTTAGGTGCCACCCATACATCCGAGATGCCTTTCGTGTTCTCGCACTTGAGGGTACTTCCACCGCCGAACGGAAGCTGCGAAATGAATGCGGACGAACAGCGTATCAGCAGCGCACTTGTTAATGCATGGACCAGCATGGCTACTCAGGGTAATCCAGGGGGGCCGTAGACAGCATCGGGGGCAAGTGGCCACCATTCGATGTTGACCAGTCGCAAGGTTTGTTAATCACGAACTCCACAGCTATTGGAGTGGTGAATGATACTCAATGCGATTTTTGGGACCAAATAAATGCCGTGCTTGTTGCTCCATGGGGTGGGGCTGCTGGAATGGCTGGTGAGACTGACAGTAGGAACGTGACGACGACAGCATCTGCTCGGTCTTCTCAAGCTACTGCCGGGGCGGCAGTGTTCAATACAGGTTTCAGTTTGGCTTTGGCTGCAACAATGGCACTTCTTTTGGCGAGTATATGAACTGAGCTGTTTGGAGGCTTTTGGAAGACCGCAGAGCTCATTTCACAAAGAACCTTCCTTCCAATGAAGTGAAGACTGTCGCAGTACGGAAGATGATTCTTGATTGAATGGGGGAGGACCGTCTGTCTCGTTCTAGATATTGCCTTTACTGAATTTAACAACACTAGTTCAGTTCGACGAGACTGGCTGCATGGCGGCACATCACTAGCCCCTGTCTTAGTGTCGCCTTCCTCAATACAGACTCGTAAAGCCTTTGTCTACAGGGACACATGATCCGCTGACAGCACTGGATTCATCGGAGGCAAAAAACACAGCCAGTCTCGCAACTTCTTCCAGCGGGATGAAGGCAGAGTTGGCCGCGCGCATGCTCGCCATTGCGACTGCCATCCCGTCGTGGTTGAGATTTTGTGCAAGATCAGTCATGATGTTGGACTTCATCCCACTTGGCATGATCAAGTTGCACCTGATACCCTTGTCGCGATAGAATGCCGCTGTGTTCTTGCTCAGCCCAAGGAGGCCATGCTTGCTCGCTGTGTATGCTGCCCCTGTATGGTGTGTCAATCTATTTGTTCAAGAGCCGGAACGTGTGCTAACCGTACCAGCGAAGAAGCCGCCCTGAGAACTCAAAGATCCCACATTCACAATCGAAGCATCGGTGGCGCCCCTTTCCAGAAAATGCCGAACAGCAAGTTTGGTCAACACATACGGCGCCGTCAAGTTAACCGCGATGACCTTGTCCCACAAGCTTTTGTCTAAATCACCAGCTGGGTCAAAACGGTCCATGACTCCAGCATTGTTTACAAGAACATCGAGCTTTCCCAGTTTCTCAATGATCTCCCTAAACATGGCTTCGGCCGATTCAACACTTGCGATGTCGCATTGAAGTGTCAACAAAGTGCCCTGGCCTGAGAATTCCTGTGAGGCGGAATCCAAGAGATCCTTGTTAATGTCACAGATCACGACATTCGCCCCTTTGGCCAGTAGTTGTTTCGAGATTTCTTTGCCCAAGCCTCCTCCGCCTCCCGTGACGAGACAGGTCTTCCCCGAGAGACCTTGGGTTGACATTTGATATGCCGTGGGCACAGGATCCAATAGGCCAGGAAAAATAGATTGTAGCCAGGCTCAAGTGTTGAGTTCGGCACCCATGTTTTATACATAAGACTGCCAGTATAGTTTCTAGATATCATCAGCACACCTGTATCTGGTCCGAGCCCGGCATTCACGGGTCCGGTTCGCACGGGTGGTTTCCGTGTGCTATACGCGTATATTTGTATATGCAGGATCGCGAACCACAGGGGTTGTGCCGCCTACTCACTTAGGGTCCCACCAATCATGAGCTAGGTTGCCCTTGCTCTGTAGCACTTACCTAGGTCCTTAGGGGTGAGATGTAAGTAGAACATACAGGGTGACTTGAAGCCCTGGTGGCCCAAGATCAAAGAAGTCGGGAGCGCAAAAGTGAAGGCTTTGCAAGGCTAAGTAACTAATCACCCCATAATGCATAAGTGCCTACCCGCGAGTTTGCCTCTATCTAAGTGCCATTGCATGGCTGAATTTCCAGAGCATTGTAGGGGCCGGAATAAGAAGACCTTTGGTCTCGGTGTTTGGGCTTTGAGAGCCTGGAGATTGTCTGCCAATTGCTCCCATCCAGCAATATCATCTGAATTTGCGGGGGATGTGGGGTCCGAGGCCCGAGGCAACCCAGAAGCGATTACAAATGCGACGGCGCCCTAAGTAGGGTAGGCAAGAATTTCATTGAAATATGTTACCGCCCATTGTGTACCATGTTACGCAACGCATGCTGATATTGAGGATTCCGGTGCGAGTGCTCCTCGGAAGCGGAGTTAGCCTTCAACTCTTACTTGCAATTCCGTAATTCCAGAACCAGCCTCCTTCACTGAAACTCTTGAGACTTCTGTGGATACAATGTCAGCTGGTGCCCGCCGCAGATGAACAAGTCATCAGTAAAGACAAGTGTTCCCGGCTCGCATTGGTGATTTGAGGAGTGATAGGTTAAAGCCTGAGCACACAGTTGAAGTTGGTAATGCTCTAGGGTCCTTTCATTTGAGAGCATGGTACCCGTGTTGTGTTCGGCCCTGTGCTAACATATGCCGAAATTTCAGGTGCGGTCCAGAGCTCCTCCCTTTGAAACAGAGCTGTGTGTAAACATGAGGGCTTCCGCTCCCTCGTGCAAACTTCAAATACTCTTGCCTGCTTTACCAACCACCTGTGCGATCACCATGGAGGATTCATAGATGATTAGGTCGTGGAAATTGTAGAGGTCATGGAAATCGTGGAAACGCAGGTGCTATTCCAATCCCTTTTTGCCCAGCATGACAACATCACCGTATTCCTTGAGACTGAAGTCACGATCTACAACACTTTCCCATGCACGCTGCATTTCCTCCTGTGCCTTCTTGTTCTTCCAGCCCCAGCCTGGTCTTTCTTCACGCTCACCCAGAGCACCAGCAGTCGAGAGCGGGGAAGTGTCATCCTTATGGGCTTCTGACAGAAGAGCTGAGTCAATAGCGGCGCCCCTTGCTGCGCTTCTGGTGACTGACATGTTTGCTTGCTGACTAGCGCCATTTGGAATAACTTGTGGAACACTTTCGTCGGAACGGGGTTGAGAACGTGGAGGGGATAGCTCGCCTGGCGCAGCGGCATTGAGATGGTCGTTAGCAGGGGTATGTGCACGATCGGTGATCCGTGAATCTGGGAACAAAGAGTCGTCTTCAAACGTATCTGGTGCGGATGGGGAGGATGCGGTAGAAGTGGTCATGGTCTCGTCCAAGTCCATGGTTTGTTTGATGGTTTCGTGGTTTGCTAGGATGCAGAGGAAGTGGAAGTTGTATTGAGAAGGAAGTATGAGATGTTAAAGTCGAGTGCTGGGGCTTAACATGCTCAATTGTTATAACTGATCACTTTTTGAGTCATAAGAAAAGGTCCATAGATGCAATGAGCCACGACTTAGTGATAGGTAATAAATGGAGAACAATTATTTAACTAGTAGGCACTTAGTATTAGGACTAAGAGCCTAGGGGTTGCGAGCCAACGCGGGGGAAAGTTTCACCGATGAACCTCAGTATCCTCTGACTGCTACTCAGCACCTGCCAAAACACTTGCTCACAAGTAGTTCCCCCTAATACCTACATCATCTCTTCCCTCGATGTCATTAACACCACGTACTCCTGCCTAGCTCGTAATGATATTCAGAACCTTGTTGCAATAATGCTTCCACGAAATATCAGTTCGAGAACCATCCGAAACAAAGCTGTTTTATCCTTGGAGCAGGCCTGGGTGTTCACACTCCTAGTTCGTTAGGCCTCACAGCCTTAACCCGCGTCCCAGGCTCCTGGCTGTTCTTAGCCTCTGGCTGCCTATTCCTTCTCACGCCAGCCCTAATCGAGGTGTTCCTGAGTCCTGAGGAATTTAACAAATGCCCAGTGCACGCTCATGAACCAAGGTTGGTACGCGATACCGTTCAAGGTCAATCGAGATTTCCGTCAGTACGAGCTTGAACTTGAACGAAGGAGATATGTCTCCTACGACACAAAACACCTCTGTTCCTCAAAAAAGGCGAAATAGTGCAATTGATTTTAAACCAGCACGCCAGAGCATATTATCCTTCGCCGCAGATGGCCGATTAAATGCTCGGCTTCCAACCAAAGCCAACCCATGGGACCGAGATGAACTTGTGAAAGCAGCCAAACAGACTTTATCCGTCCTCCCTGGTCTGCTACTGACGCGACCCGATGCGCTACCAGATGGCCACTTGTGTGATCAAGTTCCAGCAATTAACCAGAAATTCTGCCCAAAGCTCCCCAAAACCCAAGTGCAGGTGATCAACATGGATACCATCGACGCGGCTCTAACCCTTGCTAATAAATCTACGTCTCGCAAGCCTGTATGCATACTCAACATGGCCAATGCTATTCATGCTGGCGGTGGATTCCGGACTGGAGCACTTGCTCAAGAAGAAGCGCTTTGCTATCGAACGTCCCTTTACTTGACTCTCAAGTTACGCCACTATCCTCTTCCCGACAAAGCAGTAATCTACTCTCCAACTGTTCTGGTGGTCAGGGACAACCTCACAAGGGGCCATGACATTCTCGATTGTCGCGATCCTCGGCAGCTGCCATTGATCGCCGTTGTTAGTGCTGCTGCCGTTTTCCGACCTTTGGTAAATGATGTGCTCGCCAATCCTAGCGAGGAAGCCAGTCAAATGTATGCAGATGCAGACGATAGATTACTGATGGCGGAGAAGATGAGAGTCGTCTTGCGGACAGCAATTAGGAACAGGCATCGGCAAATCGTACTCGGGGCACTGGGTTGTGGTGCATTCCAAAATCCACCAAGAGAAGTCTCTCAGCTGTGGGCAGATGTGCTCCAAGAACCGGAGTTTTCTGGTGGCTGGTGGGAAGATGTCGTTTTTGCCGTGCTCAGCGACCAGAGAAACCGAAATTATTGGTGGTTTGAGCGGACTCTAGATGGGTTGATGGTTTGACGGAAAATCCTTCCATCTAGCGATTCTTTACTTCTCGATCATTCTCAAAATCTCCTAGCAGAGGGACTTCGGTGTGATGTTCAAGATGAGCAGGATCGTCATTGTGAGACCTCTCTGGATGGAGGTCAGCAAAGCTCGCTTGCAAGGCTTTATCCGATTTGGGGGCCCAGCCTGGGCCCAGAAACAGCATGGGTACTATGATCAAGGCTGAGAGTGCCATTGCGTCCCTAAATGCTTCTTTGAGTAATGTCTTCATTTCAGAAATCTTCAAATCTTCATCATGAGGGGTGGCTAGTACATACCGCAGTTGCAGCAACGGGAGCTTTTAGAGCATTCAACGGTATGTCTGATAGAAGGGATGGGTACAGAGGAGGAGTTCATGACATCATCACTCTGGCGTTCAAGGTTCTGAGGCTTCGAATGATTTGTGTAGACCGTCTTTGGACGGAGTCTATCTGAATAATAGTCCGTACCTCCGTCAGACCTACCTGATGTACCTCGACTTGAGGTACCGAACATTAGGTACTTACTCAAGACGCTCAACTAACGATGCTGATCTACTAGCTAGACTAGAATAGCACAATTCCAGTAATTCAGTAACTCTGGATTATCGCTCATTACTCATCCTCTAACATCCGCCATATCGAACTCGGAGCCGGCTGGCTACCTCTGTGAGAGCCGGTGCCAAGTATCGCAGTTGAGTGACTTCCACCCGCTCAAGCAACTTAGTCCTCACCAGTAGCAGCAAAGTGCCACCTTCTCCTGTGTAAATACAAGGCTTGCTGCATTGGCTGGGGATTTTGTGCCTGCTGTGGGTGGGAATGGGGCATTGGATTGGGATTCGACCTTTCCACCCTCAGTGCCACCCCTGTTATTTAGCT